>Ga0081540_1000911_pt1 | contig 26671 bp, 22 predicted proteins | sample TabmetS2T1R1_FD_71024 | JGI IMG/M metagenome (GOLD analysis project Ga0081540, IMG submission 71024) | Tabebuia heterophylla rhizosphere microbial communities from the University of Puerto Rico - S2T1R1 | ecosystem: Host-associated > Plants > Roots > Rhizosphere ...
CCTCGGCGCTCAGTCCGGCGATGCTCTGGTACCTCGACGGACGTACGAACCGCCGCGCGAACGCGAGCGAGCGCCCCAACGAGAACTACGCGCGCGAGCTGCTGGAGCTTCACACCCTCGGCGTGGACGGCGGCTACAGCCAGACCGACGTCATGGAGGCGGCGCGCTGCCTGACAGGGTGGACGGCGCGCGACCGGCACCGGTTCCGCAAGGGGCGGGTGGAGTTCGATCCCGCGCTGCACGACGACGGCGAGAAGCACGTCCTCGGCCGGCGCATCCCGGCCGGGGGCGGCGCGCGGGACCTCGAGACACTCCTGGACGTCACCACCTCGCATCCGGCCACGGCACGGCACGTGGCGACGAAGCTCTGCCGGCGCTTCATCTCCGACGTCCCGCCAGCGGGCGCGGTCGACACGGTCGCGGCCGCGTTCCGGACCAGCGGCGGTGACATCCCGGCCACCTTGCGCGCGCTCCTCGCGACGACGGCCTTCCGCGCGCCGGCGTCGCGCCGGGCCAAGCTGAAGCGACCCTTCCAGCTGGTCGCCTCCGCGCTCCGGACCACCGGCGCCAGGACCGACGGCGGCGCACCGCTCCTCGAGGCGCTGAGGTCCATGGGCCACGCGCCCTTCCAGTACCCCACGCCGGAGGGAGCCCCGGACGTGGGGCCGGCCTGGACCGGCACCCTGCTCTGGCGCTGGCAGCTGGCGATGCGACTCGCCGAGGGCACAGTCCCCGGAACCTCGGTCGACGTCGCGGCGCTGACCTCGCGCGCCGGCGGACCCGATGCGCTCGCTGCGCACCTCCTCGGTCGGCTCCCCTATCCAGCCGAGCGAGCCGCGCTCACCGCGAGACCGCGACCGCTGGCCCTCCTCCTCGCCTCCCCTGCCTTCCAGAGGTGCTGACCCGATGACTGCGATCGCGCTGGCAGACTCTCCGGACGCGGATCGCGTGCTGGTCACCGTCTTCCTGCGCGGCGGGGCCGACGGGCTCGCGCTCGTCCCGCCAGTTCTCGACGACGCCTACCACCGCGCGCGCCCGCGCCTGGGAGTGCCGGCCTCCCGCGCGCTTCCGCTGGGCGGCGTCTTCGGGCTCGCCCCCGAGCTGGCCGAGCTCCACCCCTGGTTCCTCGAGGGACGGCTGGCGGTGGTGCACGCCGTCGGCTCCGACGACGACAGCCGATCGCACTTCGTCGCCCAGGAGCTGATGGAGCGCGGAGGAGCAGGCTCCGCCGGAGGGTGGCTCGGACGCTGGCTCCGCGCGCGCGGTGCCGCGGGTGCGCTGACCGCGGTGGCGACCGGCCCCGAGGTACCCGACAGCCTGCGCGGAGCTCCGTCGGCGACGGCGCTCGCCGGCCTGATGGAGCTTGCGCCAGGCGCTGGATGGAGCGGCCTCTGCGCCTCTCTCTCGGAACTCTACCGGCGGGACACTCAGCTCGCCGGTCCGGCAAAGGACGCCGTCGCAGCGGCCGAGCGCGTGGCCAGACTGCGGACCGATGGCCTCCGCCCCGAGCACGGCGCCCACTACCCGACCGCGATCGACGGGGAGGCCGCCCTCGCCTTCGGAAGGCAGCTGGCGGAGGTGGCCGCGCTCATCCGCGCACGGGTGGGGCTCGCTGCGGCCTGCGTGGACCTGCCGGGCTGGGACAGCCACTTCGCGCAAGAGACCATCGTCGGTCCGCGGATGCGTGCGCTCGCGCTGGGGCTGTCCGCGTTCGCCACCGATCTCGGGCCGGCGCTGTCCCGGACCAGCGTGGTGGTCATGACCGAGTTCGGTCGGCGGGTGGCGGAGAACGCGAGCCTCGGGACCGACCACGGGCGGGGCGGCGTCATGTTCGTGCTCGGCGGCGGAACGCCGGGAGGAATGCACTGCCAATGGCCGGGCCTCGAGGTCGAACGACTGGAAGGTCCGGGAGACCTGCCGGTGGCGCACGACTACCGCGACGTGCTGTCGGCGGTGCTCCGGCGACACGGGCAGGCCCACCCGCGGCTCACCTTCCCGGAACATCACCCCGACTCGCTGCCGGTCTGAGCCGTCCGCGCGCTGACACGGGCGCGTCGCCGTGCCGCCCTCCGCGAAAAGTTACCGAGAGGCGGCGGAAATCACGGCGGTGGATCCGATGTGCACCTTGTCGATCGACGAATGACGTGACATCCCGGCCGGGATGACACGCATCGCCTGCTTCGCCGTTCTGCTGTGTCTCGCCTGCTCGGGGACGGTGGAACCGGCTGCCATCGAATCGGCGGACGGCGGCTCGTGCACTCCCGCCACTTCCTGTGGCCAGGGCCAGAACTGCGGAAGCGTGCCCGACGGCTGCGGAGGGAGCGTGAGCTGCGGCAGCTGCGGCTCCGGGCAGACCTGCGGCGGCGGCGGCACCGCCAACGTCTGCGGGACCGGGACCTGCACCCCGACCACCTGCGCGGCGCAGGGAAAGAACTGCGGCACCATCAGCGATGGCTGCAGCTCGACGCTGTCCTGTGGAACCTGCGGCCAGGGTCAGACCTGCGGCGGCGGCGGGACGCCCAACGTCTGTGGTGGGAGCTCGTGCACACCGACGACCTGCGCCGCTCAGGGAAAGAACTGCGGCGCCATCAGTGATGGCTGCGGTGCGACGCTCCAGTGCGGTACGTGCAGCGGGTCCGACAGCTGCGGCGGCGGCGGCGCCCCGAACGTCTGCGGGACCGGGAGCACGATCGACCAGTCCATCCTCCCCGCCCCGTTCCAGACGCTCTGGGATCCGGGAATTCCGGGCGGCATTCCCGCGGACAACGACCCGGTTCACCCCGCCTCCGTCTGGGTTCCCGCGGGAGACCCTTACGGAGGCTACTCGGTGGACCCGAGCCTCACCGGGCAGGCGAAGGCTGCCCAGTTCACCAGTGCCTTCCAGGCTGCGATCAACTCCGCCGGCGCGGCGGCCACCGGCTCGATGCGGAAGATCGTCAAGCTCAAGGCAGGGAGCTACTTCGTCAATCCGCAGCAGCTGCCCAACGCCGGCGGCCAGGTGGGCATCTACGTCCGGGTGGACAACGTCACCATTCGCGGAGAGGGCGCGGACAGCACCCGCATCGTGGCCAACGGCACCATCCCCGAGTACGGCGCGGTCATCCTCTTCGGGCACCGGAGCGGGACGGGTGACGGCACCTTCGGCGTTCAGTCGATCACCGCCGGTTCCGCGCGCGGCGCGACCACGGTCAACGTCACGAACGGCTCGGCCTTCGCGGTGGGCGACGTGGTGACCATCGACATGCTCGACGGCGCGGCGGCCAGTGTCGGAAACGTGTACCTGAACGGCGGCTATCTCTGGTTCTACGATGGGCAGTACTTCAAGCGGCAGCCGACCTACGGGTGGAGCGGCCCGTCCACCGGCGCGCCGGCCGTGAACGTCAGCAACCTCTCCACCGCGAACGCGGCAGCGCAGTCGGCGGTGCCACAGTGGCGCTCGCGGATGCAGACCAACGAGATCTCGGCGGTGAACGGAAACACGCTGACCCTCAAGGATCCGCTGAACCTCGACTTCCCCCTCTCGGCGTCGCCGCAGATCTGGAAGACCATCCCCGCGAACGCCGGAGCGGGCCAGCTCGGGAACCGGTGGTCGGGGATCGAGAACATCGCGGTGGCGGGTGGAAACAACCAGTGGGGCTTCCCCGGCGGGACGATCAACTTCAGCTACATGGCCTACTGCTGGGCGAAGAACGTGGAGGTGGACGGCGAGCGCTGGAGCACCGACACCGTGAACCACCCCGGCAAGTACGGGTACAACATCGGGTTCGGGCGCAGCTATCGCTGCGTGGTCCGTGACTCCTACGTGCACGGCTCCGCGGACGAGAACCCCGGAGGCCAGGCGTACGGCATCGTGGTGGGTGCCGGGTCGTCGGCCTGCCTCGTGGAGAACAACATCTCGGTCGAGAACAACAAGCCCATCGCCCTGAACTCCACCGGCGGCGGCAACGTCATCGCCTACAACTACGTGGACCAGGCGGTGCTCTGGAACAGCCCGGGATGGCAGGAGAGCGCCATCGACGACTGCCACGCCAACTTCACGCACCACGATCTGATCGAGGGGAACTGGACTCCCAACCTCGGTGGCGACACCACCCACGGAAACTCCGGCTGGCACACCCATCTCCGAAATTACGCCAACGGGAAGAACTCGACCGGAAACTTCACCGCCAACCTGCGCGCGGTGGGCATGGACGCCTGGACCCACGACCACGCCTACGTCGGGAACGTCCTCAAGGGCGGGACCGTCTACCAGACCACTCCCAGCTCCACGAACGGCACGCCCATCTACCAGCTGGGGAACTTCGCGCCGGGCGGCGGCTGGGACAACGGATACGCGCTGGCCCACATCTTCCGCGACGGGAACTGGGACAACGTCAACAACGCCGTGGTGTGGGCGAACGGCGCGAAGACGCTTCCGAGCTCGTTCTATCTGCTGGGCAAGCCGGCCTTCTTCGGAGCCAATGCCTGGCCGTGGGTGAATCCGCTGACCGGCCAGACCACGACCTTGCCCGCGAAGGCCCGGTACGACGCGCACACTCCGAACGTCGTGCCCTGAGCCTCAGGCCCGCTCGAGCAGCGCCACGACCTTCGTCCACCCCAGCGCCGAGGCGAGCTGCGCCGCGGTCATGCCGTTCCCGGTGACCGCGGTCCGGTCTGCCCCCAGATCGAGCAGGACCTTCACCATGTCCGCGTTTCCGGCGAGCGCGTCGATGTGGAGGATGGTCCAGCCGCGCTCGTCCGTGGCGGTGACCATCGTCGGATCGCGTGCGATCTCCTGGCGAAGCCTCGCCGCCATGCCCTTGCTCATCGGATGCTCGTCCGGGTCGTCACCGCTCTTCCCGAAGAGGCCCCTGAGAAGCCCGCCGCGATTCGGCCTGAGGAAGACCCTCACCGTCGACGGGTCGCCGAAGTTCAGCCCCCATGCGTGGTCGTGGTCGCGCCGCTCGCCAGCTCCCATCCGCGCCCGCATGGCCTGGACCGTGTAACCGCCGTAGACCTGCCCATCGCTGCCGAACATCCAGTCGCTGATCAGCGAGGGGAGGACGCGGGCCGGGTCTCCCTTCCGTGCGTCGACGTGCCTCGGTGCGTTGAGCAGCGCACCGCTCACGTACTGACCGTCGAACTCGATGTCCGACAGCCACATGTGCTCGACCTCACCGCCGTCGGCGAACGCTGCCTTGACGTAGGCGAAGTCCAGCCCGGGGACGATCCGCCGCTTCTCCCAGGAGAGCTCGCGCCAGAAATGGCGGAAGGTCTCGCGCGCGGAGGCGAAGGCCCGCTGCATCGCAGCGTCGTCCCTTCCCGCGAACACCACCCTCGACAGTCCGCTGTCCGCCATCTCCCGAAGGCCCCCTCCCTCCGGCCGCGGCGGGAGCCTACACGATCGCCAGGGGATACCCGCCAGCCTCTTCGGCTGCGAGGACGACCGCCTCGCGGAGCGCCGCCGGGTCGAACGGGCGAAAGACGAACAGCGGAGCGATGGCGGCCAGGTGCCTCTCCAGGGTGCTCCCCTCGCTGGAGGCACAGAGGGCCCGGCGGGCACGCTCCCCACTCCGGGCGATCGCATCCGCCGCATAGGCCTGGGTCATCGCCGCCTGCACCGGATCCATTCCGGCGGTGGAGGCGGACTGCCGGGTGCGAGCGACCATCGAGTCCACCGCGTAGGCGTCCATCACCACGTCGGCGATCGCGGCCATCACGTCCTGGTGCTTCTCGATCTCGGTGCCGAAGCGCTCGGCGGCCACCTTCATCGTGTAGAGCGCGGCCATCTTCAGGGCCTCGGCATCCCGCGCGGCGCCCGCGACCCCGTCGGTCCCCGAGGCTGACGGCAGCTGCTTCTCGGCGAGGGCGCGGGCGACCGTCTCCGCCTGGGCGAAGATCGGCAGGGTCCCCTTCGCCGCGCGCTTGAGGAGCATCCCGGTGACCAGCATGCGGTTGATCTCGTTGGTGCCCTCGAAGATGCGGTTGATGCGAGCGTCGCGGTACGCCCGCTCCACCGGGTACTCCTGGATGAAGCCGGCGCCGCCGTGGATCTGCACCGCGTCGTCGACGAGGATTCCCAGCGCCTCGCTGCCGATCACCTTCATGATCGACGCCTCGATCGCGAATTCCTCGAACGCGGCGATGGTCCTCGCCGGGTCGTTCGCGTCGGCGCCCTCGCTCGCGAGGAGCGCATCGAGGAGCCCGGTCGTCCGGTAGGTCATGGTCTCGATGGCGTAGATGCTCCCGGCCATGCGAGCGAGCTTCTCGCGGAGGAGCGGGAACTTCGCCACCGCGGTCCGGAACTGCCTGCGCTCCTCCGCGAACTTCAGGGCAGTCGCGAACTGGAGCTTCATCCCACCCAGGACTCCGGCGGCGAGCTTCAGCCGCCCGAGGTTGAGGATGTTGAAGGCAATCTTGTGCCCCTTGCCGATCTCGCCCAGGACGTTCTCGACCGGGATGCGACAGTCGTCCAGGTACAGCGGGCAGGTGGAGGAGCCCCGGATGCCCATCTTGTGCTCCTCGGGCCCCACGGTGAAGCCCGGCGCTCCCCTCTCCACGACGAATCCGGTGAAGTGCTCTCCATCCACCTTCGCGAAGACCACGAACACGTCGGCGAAGGTGGCGTTCGTGATGTAGAGCTTGCTCCCGTTCAGGATCCACGACGTCCCGTCGGGACTCCGGACCGCCTTGGTCTTCGCGGCCAGCGAATCGCTCCCGCTGCCTTGCTCGGTGAGGGCGTATGCCGCGACCGCCTCGCCAGTGGCGAGCCCGGGGAGCCATCGCGCCTTCTGCGCCTCGGTGCCGAACCACGCGATGGGCAAGGTTCCGATGCCCACGTGCGCGGCGAAGGTGACGCTCCAGCTCCCCATCCCCCCGTTCGCCTCGGCCAGCAGCAGCGAGGTCGTCTTGTCACCCCCCAGCCCACCGAACCGCTCCGGGACGTCCACCATCAGCAGTCCCAGCTCTCCGGCCTTGCCCAGCAGCGAGCGGAGGAGGTCCGGCGTCTTGGCCTCGATCGCGTCCGCCTGCGGGAGCACCTGCTCGCGGAAGAACTGGAGCCCGGTGCGAAAGAGGGCCCGCTGCTCCTCGGTGAAGGTCTCCGGCGTCGTGATCCGCCCGGCCTCCTGGAAGAGGAAGCCGCCCCCCTGAGGAACGGCGGGGTGGTCGGCGGGCTGCGGCACGGCGGTCATGGAGAGCACCTCGAGGACTGATTCCGGAGTCAGCGGATAACCGAACCGACGCGCGCTTTCCAGCCTGCGCGCGCTCCTAGCGCCTCGCGGCGCCGGGTCGCGGATAGACCAGGCACACGGTGTCGAAGAGTGGCTCCTTCGGCCCGGACCAGAACACGGAGAGCACCGTGCCCACCGCGCGGAGCTCGGTCCCGAACGAGGGCACCAGGCAGGCGTCGGACACCTTGAAGCGGGCCTGCAACCGCCGGAGGCCCTCGCGGGTCGTGGTCACGTCCACACGGCCCCCGCGCACCGGCACCGTCGGACCGTTGGGGTCGGGACCCGGCAGCTTCCCGATGCCGCTCACCAGCTCGAGGCCGTCTTGCCGCTGGATGACCCGGAGCTTGCCGGGCTTCGGGTCATCGAGCCAGGCATCGAACGCCGTCTCGTCGCGCAGCTCCACCCGGAAAGCGACCGTCCCGTCGGGGTGGAGGATCCACACCGGGACCTTCGCGTCGTCGAGGGCGGCCAGGAGCGGCGCGAGCTCCGCCATGTACGTGGCATCGTCGGAGACGAGCAGCGCGGGCGCCTTGCCCATCGCCGAGACCAGCGGGTCGACTCCGCCGTCCCCACGCAGAGACGCCGACACCCTGCCGGCCTGGGCGAGCCCGTTCGAGAACGTCACCCGGACCGCGCCGCTGGGGAGGGGCGAACCCCACACCGGGGCGGGCGGCAGACGGTGTGGATCCGCCCCCCCATCCAGTACCGGTGAAGCGAGTGGCGAGAGCGGCGCGGGTGCGAGCGACGACAGCGGCGGCGCACTCCGCTCCTCGCACCCCGAGGCCAGCACGCACACCCACGAAAAGACGAGAGAGATCGCGCGACGCACGGAACGGCTGCGCAGCATGCACCATCCGCGCGCAACGCTCACGCCTGCGTTGCGGATCCGGGTGCTAGCCTTCGCTTCCAGGCGTGCCCTCCCCCACCCCCGTCGAGTTCGGAAAGTACCAGCTGATCGAGCGACTCGCCGTCGGCGGGATGGCCGAGCTCTACCGCGCGCGGTTCGACGCGATGGCGGGCGTGAGCAAGTCGGTGGTGATCAAGAAGATCCTGCCGGCATTCGCGGGGAGCGAGGCCTTCGTCCGGATGTTCGTCAACGAGGCTCGCATCGCGGTGTCGCTGAGCCACGGGAACATCGCCCAGGTCTTCGACTTCGGGGAGATCGACGGCGACTACTTCCTGGCCATGGAGTACGTGCACGGCCAGCCGCTCAGCAAGGTGCTGCGGCGGGCGCACGCGCTCCACTTCCCCTTCCTCCCCGAGGCCATCGCGCTCCAGATCGGCATCGGCATGTGCCGGGGCCTGTACTACGCCCACTCGCGGGTGGACGAGCGTGGCCGCTCGCTACAGATCGTGCACCGCGACGTCTCACCGCAGAACGTCCTGCTCGGGTACGCGGGCGAGGTGAAGATCGTGGACTTCGGCATCGCCCGCGCCCGCAACGCGACGGACGCCGCGATGCAGGCCACCGGGGTGAAGGGGAAGTACCCCTACTTCTCGCCGGAACAGGCACGCGGCGAGCCGGTGGACTTCCGCACCGACCTCTACGCGACCGGAGTCGTGCTTTACCAGATGCTCTGCGGCCGGCTGCCCCACCTCGGCAAGATGGTGCAGGCCATGCAGAGCATCATCCGCGGCGAGTTCCCGTCGCCGAGGAGCCTCAACCCGCGCCTCTCACCGGAGCTGGAGGCCACGGTGCTGCGGGCGATGGCCCACGCGCCGGAGGATCGCTTCGCCTCCGCGCAGGAGATGGAGCACGCGCTGGCGGACGCGCTGCACGCGCTCGGCCCCCGCCCGCCCCCGCTGGGTGACTTCATGTCCTTCCTCTTCGAGCCCGAGCTGCTCGCCGAGGGCGGGGAGGTGAAGCTCCCCCGGACGCTGCTGGAGCAGGTACCCGAGTGGCGGAAGGGCAGCCGCCCGGAGGAGTTCGTCGAGGGCGTGCCATCGGTGACGACCGCGGCGGTGCGAGCTTCTCCTGACGCGCAGACCCGACCATGGAAGCTGGTGGGGCTGCTCGGTGTCGCGCTCCTCCTGGGAACCATCCTCGCCGCGGTGCTGGGGCGACCGTCGACCTTCGAGGTCGAGCTGCTCTCCGAGCCCACCGGGGCGAGTGTGGAGGTGGACGGAGCGCCGGTGCCGGGCACCACCCCGCTGCTCATCACCCACCTCGGCGCCGACCAGCCGCATCAGCTGCGAGTGCGGCTCCCCGGACGACCGGAGTGGACAGGGGAGATCACCGGACGATCGGGCACGACGGTACACCTCCGTGCCGAGCTTCCGCCCGCGCCGCAGGTCGGCGGGGACTCACCCGCCCCACCCTGACCGGGGGACCGGCGCGCGGAACCCCGCGTCCGCGGCCCACCTTCGCGCTGGCCCCGGGTTCGCAATGCCTGGGCGCATGCGCCGGACGCGTGTCCTGGTGGTGGACGACGAGCCGCTCGTGGCGAGCGCGGCCCGCCGGCTCCTCGCCCGGACGCACGAGGTGCAGGTCGCACACTGCGGGCGCACCGCGCTGGCGATGCTCGATCAGAGCAGCTTCGACGCCGTGCTCTGCGACATCATGATGCCCCACATGACCGGCCTGGAGCTGCACGCCTGCCTCACGGCGACGCGTCCCGAGCTCGCGGGCCGGATGGTCTTCCTGACCGGAGGAGTCTTCGACGGAAGGGCAGAACAGTTTCTCCGGGACAATGCCCGCTGGTGCATGGGGAAGCCGTTCGACCCGGGCGCCCTGCTCGCGCTGGTGGCCGAGCGCATCGCCAGTGCCGATGCCCTCGCGCCCTGCCGCCGGATGGTGTAGGCCCTCCCCCTCGACATGGCCGAGATACCTCTGCCGCCGCCCCTGACGCTGGCCGTCGGGGACCGCGTGGTCTATCCGAACCAGGGCGTCTGCCGCGTGACCAGCGTGGAGTCGAAGGAGGTCGCCGGTCAGACGCTCACCTTCGTCACCATGAAGCGCGAGGAGGACGGCGCGGTGGTGATGGTCCCCGAGGCGAAGGTCCGCGCCATCGGCCTCCGGAAGGTGGCCGGGCGGGCCGACGTGGACCGGGTCTTCTCCTTCCTTCGCTCCGACAGCGACAAGGCCAACCTGGACTGGAAGCAGCGCGCCCGCACCAACGTGGAGCGCATGAGCCAGGGTGGCCTGATGGGCCTGGCCGAGGTGGTGAAGGGGCTACAAGTACTTTCCGAGCTCCGCCCGCTGCCCACCAAGGAGCGCGAGCTGTACGACAACGCGCGGCACCTCCTGGTGGCCGAGCTGTCGGCGAGCCTGAACATCGCCGAGGTGGACGCCGAGGACGGGGTGGACGTGGTGCTCTTCCCGCCGGGTCGGGAGCGCCCGAAGCGGACCGCCGAGGAGTTCCGGAGCGCCGGCGACGAGGACGGGATCGAGCTCGGCGAGGACATGCTCGAGCTCGGTGGGGAGATGGAGCTGGGCGGCGAGGCCGAACCCGAGGAGGCCGAAGCGGAGGCCGCGACCGAGGAGACGGCAGAGGCCGCGCCGAAGGCCAAGGGTGCCGGGAAGGCGAAGGCAGAGAAGAAGGCGCCCGCCGAGAAGAAGACGCCGGCGGAGAAGAAGGCACCCGAGAAGAAGGCCGCGGCCAAGAAGCCCGCTGCGAAGCCGGAGAAGAAGGCGGCTCCGAAGAAGCCGGCCGCGAAGGTTGCCGCGAAGAAGCCCGCCGCGAAGCCGGCGAAGAAGAAGTAGCCCGAGGAGAGACGACCGTGATTCGCCTGGTGACGCTCGACGCGTACGACCCGAAGGTCATCGACCGACTCTGCAAGGTGCTCTACACGGCGTTCGGCGTCGGCTGCGAGCACGCCGGGGACATGGCGTTCCCCTCGGGGCTGAGCGAGCCCTACGACGCGCAGGCGCTGCTGGAGGCGCTGCCCTCCCCGCGCGCCTACGCCGACGACAAGATCCTCTACCTGACGTCGCGGAAGCTGAAGCCGCGGACGCTCCTCTCCGGCGACGTGCCCTCGAACGGGTTCTCGAACCAGAACGGCCCCCGGGCGCTGGTGACGAGCGCTGGCGTCAAGGACCCGGAGGCCGGGCTGAAGCAGATCGCCCGACATGCGATGCACCAGCTCGGGCACACCTGGGAGCTGCACCACTGCCTCGATCCGCGGTGCGCGATGTATCCGCCGTGGACGCTCAACTACGACGCCGGAGACACCTTCTTCGACACGTTCTGCCGAGACAAGAGCGAGCAGAAGATCCGGCTCGCGAAGTCCTGAGCGACTGCCGGGGACCGCGCGTGCTCAGGCGGCGGAGGCGATCCCGGGCTCGGACGGAGCGGACGCGAGCCGCCCGGCGATGTGCTCGGCGACGTACCGCGCATCACGACCCACGCCGTGGATCATCGACGACGACATCGCGTACAGGAACTGCAGCCCGATGAAGTAGAGGCCCGGGGAGTCGGTGACCACGCCCCGGTACTGCCGCGGGGACCCGTGCTCGTCGAACACCGGGAGGTGCACCCAGGAGAAGCCCGGGTGGAAGCCGGTGGTCCAGATGACGTTCTCGACGTCGAGCACCGTCCCGTCCTCGAGCACCGGCCGTCCGCCCTGCACGCCACGCACCCGTCCGACCCGCTGCACCCCGGCCGCCGCCAGGTGCTTCGGCAGGGTCCGGATGAGCGGCGTCGTGCCCTCTCCCTTCGCCTTGACCTTGCGGCCGACCGGCGTCGACTCGGTGAGCAGGCGATGGAAGATTCCCCGGAAGAGCAGCGGCGCGAACAGCATCTGCCCGAGCGTCGTCTGGAACCATGCCGGGATGTTGCCCACCTCCGGCCCGGCCATCACCACCCGATGCCCGGCGTTCCGTAGCTCGATCGCGATCTCCGCGCCCGAGTTGCCGGCGCCGACCAGCAGCACGGTTCCCGGACGGAGCTGGGCGGGACGCCGGTACGCGCTCGAGTGAAGCTGGACGATGGAGGGGGCGAGCTCGCCGGCGAACGCGGGGAGCCTGGGCTTCTGGTAGTCGGCCATCGCGATCACCACCTCGCGGGCCATGAAGCGCTGCGCGCCGGATGTCACCAGGTAGCGCTCCCCATCCTTCGACACCCCGTCGACCCGGATGCCGTTCCGCACCGGCAACGAGAACCGCCGGGCATAGGCCTCGAGGTAGTCCGCCATCTCGTCCTTGGTCGGGCAGTACCGGGGCGGCGCCGGGAAGGGCATTCCGTCCAATCCGTCGAATCGGGCGGCCGAGAACAGCCGCAGCGAGTCCCAGCGCTGCCGCCACGAGTCACCGACCCGGGCGTTGGCGTCGAGGATCAGGAACTTCTTCACCCCGGCTCGGGCCAGGTGATACCCCACCGAGAGCCCCGCCTGCCCGCCCCCGATGACCACGATATCGACGTGCTCCGTCGAGGCGCGAGACCTGTTCCCTCGAGGCTCCAGCACCTCCAGCGCCTGACCTTCCTCGACCATCACCGACTCCTCTTTTCGCATCTGCATCCTCCGGTTCGAAACCACGGTCGGATGTACGCGCCCGGCGGAGTCGCCGCGTCGGGGAAACCCTGCATTTTGTGGGGTGGGTCGGATGGGGGATTTCCCCCATGCCCCGCTAGACCAGCTTGTGAGTGAAGGCGTAGGCCGTCGCCGCCGCTCGGGACGAGACCCCCAGCTTGACGAAGATGTTGCTGACGTGCCGGTCGACGGTCTTCTCGCTCAGGAACAGCTCCCGGGCGATGACCTTGTTGGTCTTCCCCTCGGCGATCAACCTCAGGACCTCGAGCTCGCGGGCGGTCAGCCCGTCCGGCCGGTGGGCCCGGTCCTCGGGCACGAGCGACGGGAGTCGCGCGAGATCGGGCCTCGCACCGAGCTCCTCGAACACCTTCCGCGCGGCGGCGAGCTCCAGGGCCGCACCGTCCTCGTCGCCGAGCGCCCGACAGGCCAGCCCTGCCGAGACCCGGACCCGGGCTGCCAGGTAAGGGGCTCCGACCCGCTGCCAGACCTCGAGGGCCGGTCGCAGCGAATCGAGCGCCCGCTGCGGCTCGCTACGAGCGAGGAGCACCGTTCCGCGCGCGTGGGCGGCGATCGCCGCCAGCACCTCGGACTCGAATCGCTCCGACAGTCGCTCGAGCTCCACGCTCGCCTCCGCGGCGCCTTCGACGTCCCGGGCGGCGAGAGCGATCTCCACCATCGCCGGCAGCAGCCGCGCTCGCTGGAGCGACTCGCTGGATGCCGCGAGCGCGCGACGGATCGACGCCAGCGCCACGTCTCCCCTCCCCTGCGCCAGCCGGAGCAGGGACATGCCGGGCTGGGGCTCGCGCCCGAGTCGGTGCGCCTCGAGGTACGCAGCCTCCGCCTCGTCGAGCTCACCGCGGAGCCGGTGCATCTCCGCCCTCTGATAGTGCGCCTCGGGGGCAGCGAACGGGTCGGCCGTCTTCTCGAGTCGCTGGCAGGCGCGCCGTGCCTCCTCGACCGCGGCGTCCCACTCCCCGTTCATCTCCATCACCTCGACCCGGTGCACCATGCACACGCCGTTGAAGGCCACCAGCTGCGGCTGTGACTCGCACCAGCTCGACAGCGCGGCGGTCCACTCCCGGCAGCGGTCGAGGGCGTAGACCTGCCGGCACCCCTCGATGAGGATGCAGTAGACGATGGCCGGGACCACCGGCGCTTCACCGGCGGCCTTCACCGTCACCATCGCCTCGTCCAGGAGCGCGAGCCCCTCGCGGATGGCCCCCTGCCGGAGCCGGGCCCGGCCCTGGAGGCTCCGGGCCAGGGCCACCAGATCCGGCTCGCCGAACTCCTCGCCGATCCGCGCCGCCTCGGCCGCCGAGGCGAAGGCCGCGTCGCACTCGTCCTGCGCCAGATGGCGCATGGTCCGGGGGATTCCGAGGTATCCCGCGACCACGCAGGGCTTTCCCTCCTGCTCGAGCAGCCGCTCGACCCGCGCGAACCAGCCGCTCGCCTGTCCGAACTCGCCGAGCGCGGTCAGCCGGTACCCGAGCCAGAACCCGACCCGCGCCGCCGTCTGCGGATCGTCGGCCAGGACCAGCTGGTAGATCCGCTCGAGGATGGAGAGGAGCTCCCGGTCTCGCCCGCTGAGCCCTGCCGCCCACGAGTACTTCGCGAGGTCCTCGCGGTCGAGTGCAGACCCACGATCCAGCGTCGCGAAGAGCTGGTAGGCGTCGTCCCACGCGCGTCGCGCGTAGGCCTCCCGCGCACGCACCAGCTCGGGAGGACTCTCTTTCGCGGCTCCAGCCATCGTCTCAACTGTTCAGAGCGGCACGTCCCAGGTCAAGCCCATCCGCAGCTCGACCAGGAAGACCCCCGAGACCGTTCCCACCCGCACGGCGGCATCGGTAGAGACTCGCGGTGAGATGCGCCAGATCAGTCCGCCAAGAAACGAGGAGGTCACGCCGGGCACTGCGTGCTCGGCCTCGATGTAGGCCTCCCCCACCGGGCGGACGGTCCACTCGTGTGGCCCCTCGACGATGACTCCGGCGAGACCTGCCAGGTTGTGTCCGCGGCTCCACGCCGGCACGAGATTGAGGTGCACGGTCAGCGCGGGCCAGCGCTGCGAGACGATGACCCCCGCGGCGAACCCGAACCCGGAGGGTCCGGCCGTCGCCGGAAGGAGCAGCTCGGGCTCCACGGCGATGCTGGGACCCGATGCTTCTTGAAGGCTGCCCTTCCGGAGCACCCCCTTGAAGGCCACTCCCGTCTCGAGCTGGAAGACCTCGCCAGGCTCCCGCGGTCCGGCCACGGTGCCGCTGACGTCCGCGTCGATCACCAGCTCCCAGTCCGGAATGACTCCGTAGTTGAAGATGAAGGTGGGCACGTACCCGGTGCGCCCACCCGAGCGCTGGAGCTGCAGCGGCCCCAGCTCCAGCTCCATCACGTGGAGCTCGGCGACGTCGGCGTCGGTCTCGTCGAACGGACGGTAGGCCCAGGCACGGGGGGCGAGCGTCACCGCAACGAGGACGAGGAACCGCACCCGGCGTCGGCTCACCGCGCTCGACCCGCGGTGTCCTCGTAGAGCAGAAGCCGGCCTCCGGGCGGATCGCACACCACGACGTGACCTCCCTCGTCGGCGGCGACGCAGTGGGCCTGGGGAGCCGCCGCCTCCCGCCAGAGCGAGCGGAGCGACCCGTCCGCCTGGACCTCGAACGCCTCGAGCGTGGCGGCCTTCCCCGCCGGCACGTACAGCCTTCGGGTCGACGTCACGTAGGCGACGATGTCCACCCCGGCACCCGTTTTCGCCTGGCCTGCGAGCCGGCCCTTTCCGGAGGTGTCGATCACGGTGGCCAGGCCCTCCGCGCAGCCGACGAAGAGCAATCCTCGCGTCCGGTCCGCGTCGAGCCCACGCGCGTCCTTGCAGCCGTTCTTCCACTCGCCCGCCACCGAGCGCTCACGCAACCCGATCGCCAGGGTGCGGTCGTGCCAGGTGTTGGTGAAGGCACGGCCGTGCTCGGCATCGATGACCAGCGACTCGGGGCCATCGGCCACGGCGACGCGCCCGGCACGCACCAGCGCCGGCTGTGACTTCGGGTCGAAACGGAAGATCTCGATCGCCTCCGCATCGGGCTCGGTCACCCAGACCTCGCCGGTGGGCTCCACCCACCGGACGTAGTCCGGCCCGGATGCGAGCGGCGCCTCCGCCGGCGCTCCCTTCCCGCCCAGAGGAATCGCGAACAGACGCCGGGCGGTCCGGTCCGCGACGAAGAGCGTGTCCCGTCCCGCGTCGGCGGAGGTCGCGCCCTGACCGTGTCCGCCTTTCCAGGCGGGCAGCTTGCTCAGCGCGCCGAGAGGCTCGAGGCGCCGCGTCGCAGGGTCCAGGAGGAACACCGAGCCGGTCCGCCCGCCCGGGACGATGAACCGCCGGAGCGGCGTGGAGAACACCAGGTCGTCGAAACCGATCCCACCCTCTCCGCCCGGAACGGGAACGGGCACCGGAGCGGCGAGGAGCACACCAGCCAGGATGAAGGACAGCACCGGGACCTCCGCATCTAATGGTAAAGCGTTCCACTGCGGCGTGAACGAGACGGCCCACAGATTGCGCACCGCCGCGCCTGCGCTGGCCCTGGGGATCGTGGCGCTGCTCGGCCTCGGCTTCCAGCTGCAACTCCCTCGCGCATTCCCCTCCGACGCCGACTACCGAGCGGTCGCCGGAGCGCTGGCCACGGCGCGGGCGCCCGGCGACGTGGTTCTCCTCCACCCCTGGTGGACGGAGCGAGCCCGCCTTTTCGTTCCAGCGGATCTGCCGGTGGTCGGCTACCTCGGCGACACCCGGGACGACCTGCTCTCGCACCCGCGCATCTGGGTGCTGGCCAACGAGCGGTTGCCCCGCACGCCTGACGCCGATTTCCGGCGCAACTTCCTTCCCGACCGAACCCCGGCCGGCCCCGCGCAGCAGTTCGGTCCGCTCACCCTCACGCCCTACCGGAACGGCCGGGCCCGGCGGGTGGTCCTCTCCGCCATCGATGTCCTCGACCGCCTGGAGGTCTCGGTCGAGGGCTCGGGCGGAGCTCCCGCCCAGCCGTGCCGCCGGAACGGCGCACGCGTGCAATGCCCGTTCGACGCCTCGGTGGAGGTGGCGTGGCACGAGGTGCTCTACCAGCCCGTGCGCTGCCTGTTCCTCGTTCCCCCGGGCGGAGGCCGGACGGTCACGCTGCGACTACCGGAGGCTCCGGCGGCGGACGCGCTGCTGCTCGAGGCAGGCATCACCTGGGAGCACGCCTGGCTTCCCGGCCGGGCGGACGTCCAGCTCCAGCTGGAGAGCCCGGCAGGCAACCTTCACCTCCGCATCCCCGGGGCTCACGAGGGTCTCGTCCACGGCGAGACGCCTGCGGTGGCGGCGGGCCCGTGGACGCTGCGGATCACCACCGCGAATCCCCAGGATCGTCAGGTCTGCATCCGGCTCCGCGCGCTGGGAGGTCCACCATGAGCCGCGCGCCCACGGTGGTGGATCGCCGCATCGCGCTCGGGCTCGGCCTCGCGACCTTCGTCGTGCTCTGGGCCACGGAGCGCCAGGTGGGATTCGTCCGCGACGAGAGCGTCTACTTCGCCGCGGCCGAGCAGTTCTCGCGCTGGTGGTCGCTGCTCTTCCATCGGCCCGCGGCGGCGCTGAGCGACCCCGTCATCACCCAGGCCTTCGACTTCAACCACGAGCACCCGATGCTCATGAAGTCGCTCTTCGGCTGGTCGCACGCCCTCTTCCACCAGACGCTCGGGCTGGTCCGTCCCGCGGCAGGGTTCCGGCTGCCCGCGTTCGCCGTGGCCGCGCTCATCCCCGCGCTCCTCCACCTCTGGGGGTCTGCGCTCTGGAGCCGCCGGGCCGGTCTCTTCGCCGCTCTGTCCTTCTTCGTCGTCCCCCGCCAGTTCTTCCACGCCCACCTCAGCGCCTTCGACATGCCGGTGGCCGCGATGTGGCTGCTGGTGGCCTACCTCTTCTGGCGGGCAGCGGAGGACGTGCGCCTCTCCCCCTGGACCGGGGTCGCCTTCGGGCTCGCGCTGGCCACCAAGCACAACGCCTTCTTCCTCCCGGTGGTCCTCCTCCCGTTCGGGGTGCTGGGCTCGTGGCGAGTCGCGGGCGACGTGGGCCGGCGCGTCCTCGTCCGGATGGGACAGACCGCGGTCGCCTTCCTGGGCTACCTCGCGCTGCTGCTCGTGGTGAAGGGGCGCACCGAGCTGGTGCAGTCGTGGCAGCCGCTGTCACCGCAGACGTTCGGCGTGGTCGCCCTGGTCGCGGGGCTGACCGTTCTGTCGGCGCAGCTCCACCACCGGGACCGGGCGGCGTTCGTCCGCATCGCGCCGCTGGTGGCCATGGGCCTCATCGGCCCCGTCGTCTTCTTCGTGCACTGGCCGTGGCTCTGGTACCACCCGGTGGACCGGCTGGCCTGGTACTTCGACTTCCACGCCACCCACGTTCACTACGCCTGGACCTACTTCAATGAGGTGCTCCGGGCGCCGCCCTTCCCGCTGGCCTACGTCTTCGTCGTCACCGCGCTGACGCTCCCGGTCTCGCTCTTGCTTCCGATGACCGCGGGGCTGCTGCGCAGCAGCGCGCGGAGCCTCGGGGACCTCGTCCCGGCGCTGGCACGCCGCTTCGGGCGCGGCGGAGAGACCGAGTGGCTCCTCCTCGTGAACGCCCTCTTCTCCATCCTCCTCATCAGCCATCCGGAGGTGCCGCACTTCGGAGGGGTGAAGCACTGGCTTCCCTCGATGCCGTTCCTCGCGCTGCTCGCCGGGCGAGAGTTCGACCGGGCTTCGGACGGACTGTCGTCGGCGCTCCGACTCACGGCGCGGCGCAGCACCGCCGCGAGCATCCTGCTCGGTGGACTCGTGTTGCTTCCGGCATTCACGCTCACCGTGCACGTCCACCCGTACGGCACGTCCGCCTACGGCGAGCTGGCCGGCGGAATCCCGGGGGCGGCCAGCCTCGGGCTCCAACGTCAGTTCTGGAGCAACAATGTCACCGGCGTCCTGCCCTGGATCGACGCGAACAGTCGACCAGGCGCGCATCTGTGGCTTCACGAGGTGAATGGGCTTTCATTCCGGGACTACCAGCGCAATGACATGCTGAGGAAGGACGTCTTCCCCGCGGGCGGCCCCGAGGACGCGGACCTCGCCGCCGTCCAGTACCACCAGGAGTTCCGCGAGCAGGAGGTCCAGGTCTGGCAGGCCTTCGGGACGTGGGTTCCCTCAACGGGCCTGTACATCGACGAGACACCGCAGGTGGTCGTCTACCGACGCTCCGCGCCCTGAGAGCGAGCTGAGTCGAGCGTCACCTGCCGGAAAGGGGAGAGGTTGTGAACATTCGTCATCTCGTGGCCGCCGTCGCGGTGTCGTCGCTCTGCGCGTGCGCCCGCTCCAGCGCGCCGGCTCACCGCGTGGAGGTCCGCCGGATCTCCGGGGACACTGTCCAGATCATCCCCAGCGAGGGCCAGATGCAGTACTGCCTGGTGTTCACCCAATCGGGGAAGGGCGTGGTCCGGCAGCTCACGATCAGCAAGAACAACACCTCGGTGAAGTGTCCCTCCGGCGAGCCAGTGCTCGGCCAGGCCTACCGGGTCCCGGTGGAGGAGGGGCCGGTGAAGATCCACGTCTTCTTCTCCGACCAGCGGCTCGAGGCGGCCAGCGTGGCCAACCAGCTCAACGAGATGGCCAACCCGAGCTTCAGCCCCATCGACTTCCGTCTACCGGGGAAGGTCGTGGTGGAAAGCCTCGACTTCATCCCTGCGCAGTCCGAGGAGCCGGCTCCGGGGCACCTCGTTCCGAAGCCCTCGCCGCCCGCGGCCAACAACCGTCAGGGCTGAGCGGGATCCAGCGCCTAGTAGGCCGCGCGCGCGATGCCCAGGAGGTCGGCCTCGGTGGTCGGCCTCGGGTTTCCCTGGTGGGAGGCGTCCCGGAACGCGAGCTCCGCGATGCGCGGCAAGTCCGTCTCCTTCACGCCTGCATGCGAGAGACGGGTGGGAAGCCCGGCGTCGGCCACCAGCCGGCGCACGCGATCGATTGCCACCGCGGCGAGCACGTCCTCCACCGCCCCGGAGGGTTCCCCCATGGCGAGCGCGACCCGCGCGAGCCGGGCACGGCAGGCGCCGCGGTTGAACGCCATCACCGAGGGCAGAACGATCGCATTGGCCAGCCCGTGGTGCAGCCCGGCGACGGGCGTGAGGGCGTGGGCCAGAGCGTGCGCGTTTCCCAGCCCCTTCTGGAAGGCCATCGCGCCCTCCATCGCGGCGATCATCATGTCGAGCCGCGCCCTGCCGTGGGTCGGCTCCTGCATCACCACCGGAAGCGACCGTGCCACCCGGTGGATGCCGTCGATGGCGACCGCGTCGGCGAGCGGGTGGAAGCCGCTGCTCAGGTAGGCCTCGAGGCAGTGGGTGAAGGCGTCGAGCCCGGTGGCCGCGGTCTGGCGGGGCGGCAACCCGTAGGTCAGCTCGGGATCCACGATGGCCGCGCGGGGCAGGAGCGCGGGGGCGAAGATGACCGTCTTGCGCTGGGTGTCCTCGAGGAAGGCCACGCCGCTGCGACTCACCTCGCTGCCGGTGCCCGCGGTGGTGGGAATGGCGATGAGCGGCGGGAGAGGATGGACGACGAACCGGTCCCCGCCCGTCGCGTCGTCGTACTGGCTCAGCGGCGGGTTGTGGCTGGTGAGCAGCTGCACCAGCTTGGCCGCGTCCAGCGGGCTGCCGCCGCCGAGCGCGAGGATGCCGTCACAGCCACCGGTCCGGTACGCCTCGAGCCCGGCGAAGACGTCGGGCTCCGTCGGATCCGGCTTCACCCGGTCGAACAGCACGTGGACGATGCCCGCCTCGCCGAGGACCGCCAGCACCCGGTCCCCCAGCCCCGCCTTCATCACCCCGGCGTCGGTCACCAGCAGCGGCCGATGCAGCCCGAGGCGGCGAATCTCGTCGGGGAGGCGCTTCAGCGCCCCCGCGCCCAGGACGACGCGGGTGGGCCAGGAGAGGACGGCGATGCGGGGCGGTTCGGGAAAGTCGAAGAAGGGCGTGTCCATGGATCAGGCGAGCTCGAAGTAGCGCTCCAGCTCCCAGGTGGTGACGGCGCGCTCGTACTGCCGGACCTCCCAGGTGCGGGTGCGAAGGTAGTGGTCGACGAACTCCTCGCCGAGCAGCTCGCGGGCGACGCTGCTTCGATCGAGGAGGGTGATGGCGTCGCGCAGGTTGCGCGGGAGAGGCGCTGCATCGCTGCGGTAGGCGTTGCCGGTCACCGGCTCGCCGGGCTCGACCTCGTTCTCGATGCCCCAGAGCCCGGCAGCGAGCGAGGCAGCCATCCCGACGTAGGGGTTCATGTCCGCTCCCAGCAGCCGGAACTCCACCCGCATCGCCTTCGGGTCGGCGCCGATGACTCGCAGGGAGCAGGTCCGGTTCTCGCGTCCCCAGGTGGCGGAGGTGGGCGCCCAGGTGTTCTCCACGCTCCGCTTGTAGCTGTTGATGGTGGGCCAGTAGAGCGCGGTGAATTCCGGCATCAGCTTCAGCTGGCCGCCGAGGTAGTGCCGCAGCTTCCTGGACACGCCGCCCTCCGCGCGGGGGTCGTGGAACGTGTTCCGTGCACCGTCGAGGCTCCAGAGCGACTGGTGCACGTGCCCGGAGCACCCCGGGAGCTTCGCGCTCGGCTTGGACATGAAGCAGGCGGTGAGCCCGTGCCGGGCGCAGATCTCCTTCACCGCCGACTTGAAGAGGACCGACTTGTCCCCGGCCTGCTCGAGCACGTCGTAGCGGATGGCCGTCTCGTACACGCCGGGCCCGGTCTCGGTGTGGAAGCCCTCCACCTCCAGGCCGAAGGCGTTGCACCCGTCGAGCAGCGCGTGAACCAGGTCCGAGCTCTGCGAGGTGCGGAGCCAGGAGTAGCCGAACATCCCGGGGTCGAGAGGCTCGAGGTTCTGGAAGCCCTTGGCCCGCAGAGAGCCCGGCGTCTCGCGGAAGATGAAGAACTCGTACTCGCTGCCGAACTTCGGCAGGAAGCCCTGCGCGCGAGCGCGCTGGCCGATGCGCCGCAGCAGCGCGCGCGGGCTCGGGCCGTAGTCCGAGCCGTCGGGCATCACGAAATCCAGGAGGAAGGCCGCGGTCGCCGGTTCCCAGGGAATCATCCGCGCGGTGGAGAGGTCGATGCGGGCCTGGAGGTCCGGGTAGCCGGTGTGCCATCCGGTGACCTGCGCGTTGTCGTACAGCTCATCCGCGAGGTCCCAGCCGAAGACCACGTCGCAGAACCCGAGCCCGCCCTTGGCGCAGGAGGCGAACTTGTCGAGGCTGACGTACTTGCCTCGCAGCACGCCGTCGAGGTCGACCCCGGCGATCTTCACCTGGGTGGCACCCTTCTCCTCGAGCCAGCCGAGGGCCTTCTCGACCGGGTTCGCCTTCCCCCGGACCTGCTTCGAGGAGCGGGCAGCGGGTCGGGTGACTCGGGTGCCGGCACGGGGCATGGGTTCAGACCTCCGGGAGTTGCGTCCAGACCGTCTTCAGCTGCGTGTAGTTCTCGAGCGCGTGGTGAGACAGGTCCCGGCCCCAGCCGGATTCCTTGTAGCCGCCGAACGGCGCCGCGTCGTCGAACTCGTTGAAGCAGTTGATCCACACCACGCCCGCCTGCACCTTCTTCGCCAGGGCATGGGCCCGGGCGACGTCGCGGGTCCAGATGCTCGCCGCGAGCCCATAGCTCGTCCCGTTGGCCAGCCGGAGCGCCTGCCCCTCGTCGCCGAAGCGCATCACCGAGAGCACCGGCCCGAAGATCTCCTCCTGGGCGATGCGCATGTGCGGCTGCACGTCGGTGAAGACCGTGGGCTTCAGGAAGTTGCCCTTTGCCTTGACGCCTTCCCGGTCGCGCTCGCCGCCAGCGGCCAGCGTCGCGCCCTCGCTCTTCCCCGACTCGATGTACCTGAGGATGGTCTCCAGCTGGTGCTGGCTCACCTGCGCGCCCATCTCGGTGCGGGCGTCGAGCGGATCGCCGACGACCATCTGCCGCGCGCGCTTGACCAGCTTCTCCACGAAGGCGTCGTGCGCCTTGCCGTCGACCAGCACCCGGCTGCCCGCGTTGCAGACCTCACCCTTGTTCCCGAAGATGCCCCAGAAGCAGGCCTCGACCGCCTTCTCCATGTCGGCATCGGCGAAGACGATCTGGGGGCTCTTTCCGCCGAGCTCGAGCGTCAGCTTCTTGAGATTCGTGTCCGCCGAGGCGTGGAGGAGGCGACGCGCGGTGCGCACCGAGCCGGTGAAGGCGATCTTGTCCACGCCGGGGTGCCGGGCAAGGGCCTCACCGGTGGGGGCGCCGTAGCCGGGGAGCACCTCGAGCACGCCGGGCGGAAAGCCCACCTCGCGCGCCAGCTCACCCAGCTTCATCCCGGTGAGCGGGGTGAGCTCGCTGGGCTTGAGGATGACGGTGCACCCCGTCGCGAGCGCCGGTCCGAGCTTCCAGCAGGCGAGGCAGGTCGGATAGTTCCAGGGGACGATGGCGGCGACGACGCCGATTGGCTCACGAAGAACGTAGGTGTGGAAGCTCCCGTCGACCGGGAGCACCTCGCCGGTGAGCTTGTTGGGCCATTCGGAGGCGTAGGCCAGGGTGGCGCTCCCCGGGGCGACGTCGCCGCGGATGGCCTCCTTGAAGGTCTTGCCGTTCTCCATCGAGGCGACGAGCGCGAACTCCTCCCGCCGCTCCCAGAGCGCATCGGCGAGCTTGCGGATCAGCTTCGCCCGCGCGCTGGGGTTCATCTTCGACCAGGGACCGGACTCGAAGGCGCGGCGCGCCGCCTGGACGGCCCGGTCGACGTCGGTGGGGCCGGCAGCAGGCGCCTGGAAGAAGGTCTCGCCGGTCGCAGGATTGGTGACCGGAACAGTGCCGCCATCCAGCGGGGCGACCGACTCGCCGTCGATGAGGAGCTTCGGCTCGGGGAGCCGGGGCGTCATGCTGCGAGCGTCGGACATGACAGGAGGTGTCCCTCGCGCGCGGGGGGCCGCGCAAGCACCGAGAGGTGACGCCGTCGTGTCGGGGACCGGTCTGCCGGCCCGGAGTCCTACTTGCCGCTCGCGGGACCGCGGTCGCCGGAGTAGACCGCGGTCCATGCGTCGTCTCGTGCTCGCCGCGCTCTTCGTGCTCGTCGGATGTGCCTCGACCAAGGTCGTCTCGACCTGGAGCAATCCCGCCTTCCCGGCGCGGAAGATCAAGAGCTTCGCGGTCTTTGCCTCGACCGGATACCCGACGGGTCGGATCGAGTTCGAGCAGAACCTGACCGATGCCCTTCGGAAGCGCGGGCTGGACGCGATCCCTGGCTACCAGTTCGTCGCCTACGACGAGTATCCGGGCAAGGAGGAGATCCTCCGGCGCGTCCAGGCGAAGGGAGTCCAGGGCGCGCTGATCAGCAAGACCATCCAGAGCTTCACCAAGGAAGACATCAACCCGGTGGTCGTCGGCGGGGCGGTCTCCTCGGGATGGGACGCCGCGGGCTTCTACGAGTACTGGTCCGCGCCCCTGACCTTCGCCGAGTACACGACCGAGGAGAACAAGTTCGTCGGCGAGACGGTCCTCTGGGCGTTGCCGGACGACAAGGCGATGTGGGCGATGCGCACGACAACCCGCCGGACCGACCCCGGCGCCTTCGCGGACGACATCGCGGCGACCGTGGCGGCCGACCTCCGGAAGGCGGGAATCCTCCCCGAGTGAGCCCATCGCGTCTCCGCGGCCACACGGCCGAGCTCGGACGGCCGCGCATCACCCCGACCTCGCCTGGGGCGGGTCCGCTCGCCTCCGTGGCGGCACGGCTTTCCTCTTGCACCCACCTCGGTCTCCCGGGACGGAGACGTGCGAGACTCGCGACGTGAGCGATCGCTGGGAACGGGTTCTCGGCCAGAAGCCGGTCAGCCTCCAGGAGCACCTCCTGGACGAGGCGGCGAAGGTGCTCCTCGTCGAGCTCCGGCAGTGGCCGCTGGCCATCGAGGAAGTCGATGAGCAGACCGGTGCCGGGATCGCAGAGCTCTTCGCCCCCGATGCCCCGCGTCCGACACCCGCAGTCCTCGCCGCCGCGCTCAAGCTGGCCCGGTGGGACCTCGACCGGGAGCATGAGGCCTACGACGACTTCATGCGGAACCGGCGCTACCAGGAGACCGGCATCACCGAACGCGAGCGGCCCGTGCTCCTGTTCGTCTCCCGCTGGGTGCTCGAGAAGCTCATGTCGCTCTCCGACGCCACCGACGGCCGCGTCGACCGGCACGCGCTGCTGCGCCTCGTGGATCGACTGGACGCCGGGCTCACCCGTTCCGTCGACGCGTGATGCCGGACGGCGCGTCGAAGCTTCGAGGCTGACCTGATGGCGACCCTCGGGCACGTCGCGGTCGGAGTGGTGGCGGCGCGCTGGCGCGACTCGCGGCCCGGAGCGCCTCCGCTGGCGCTCTCGATGGTAGTCCTGTCCGTGCTCTCGCTCCTGCCCGACGCCGACTTCGTCGCCTTCATGGTCGGAATTCCCTACGCACATCCGTTCGGCCACCGAGGCATGACGCACTCGCTGCTGTTCGGGGCGCTCGTCGGCCTCGTGGTGGCGGTCGGCCTGCGACTGCAGCGCCGGCCCGTGCTGCTCGATGCTGCCCTCGCCGCGCTGGTCGTCGCCAGCCACGGCGTGCTCGACGCCATGACGACCGGCGGGCTCGGCGTCGAGTTCTTCTGGCCAGTCGACACCCGGCGCTACTTCCTTCCCTGGGAATTCATCCCTGTGGCGCCGCTCGGCGCCCACATGCTGAGCGCGCGAGGACTGTCTGTGCTGATCACCGAGGCGGTGCTGTTCCTTCCGGCGTGGGCCTACGCCTTCTGGCCGAGGGCGCTTCGTCCATCGGTGCAGTGAGCCGCCGCCTCAGCGCGGGCGGATCTCGTCGACGATGCGTCGTGCGCCGTAGACCGTCTCGAGGGCGCGGAGGATGATCTCCGTGTGGACGAAGACCGCGCGCCGGCGGGTCTCGTCGTACCCGAAGGGCGTCGCCGTCCCGAAGGAGTTCTGGTCGAAGTCGAGCGCCACCAGCTCGCCCTTCCGGTCGACGACCGGCGACCCGGAGTTGCCCCCCACCGAGTCCGGTGTCCCCACCAGGTCGTAGGGCAGCGAATCCGGCAGCTTCCCCCGGGCAGTGAGCCACGACGGTGGAAGCTCGAACGGCGGACGCCCCGTCGCCCGCGTCCAGAGCCCCGCGAGCTCCGTGCGCCAGGGAATGACTCGCCCGGGAAGCTCGTAGCCCCGCACCGTTCCGTACGAGAGCCGCGGGGTGCCCGTCGCGTCCGGATAGACCGACGTCCCGAGAAGGTCGAACCGGGCACGGGCGATCAGCTCGCCGTTCCGGTTCAGGGTCGCATCCATCACCTCGAAGCGCTTCCGGACGGCAATTGCCTGTTCGTCGACGGCCGCGGCGAGCTGGAGCATCGGATCGGTCTTCAGCGCCTCGCCGAGAGCGGCATCGTCCTCCCAGAGCCGCTTCCGCACCGCCGCGTCGCCGAGCTTCGTCCCTGCGACCACCCGGGCGGCGAGCTCCTCGGGCGTCTCGCGGGCCAGAAGCCTTTGCACGACCGGGTGCTCGGGCCGGAGCTCCTCGCGCATCTTGCTCAACGACCATCCCAGGGTGGCGGTCTCCAGCTCGGCGTGGATGGGCGCGGTGGAGAAGAGACCCGAGGTGAGGGCCGGAAGGCTCGCGTCCTGGAACTCACGAAGTCGTTGGTCGGTGGAAAGCTTGCGCTGGGCGCGCGACCGCACCAGCTCGCGAGCTGCCACGAAGAGGTGAGAGTCGAACGCCCAGGGCTTCTCCGCGACGGGGCTTGCGAGCTCGCCCGAGTCCTCGAGGTACCGGAACTCGGTCCGGAAGCCGAGGTACTCCCTGGTCGCCCGTTCGATCTCGTCCCAGGCGCGAGACCGCTCTCGCTGGCGGGGATCGGCGTTCACCCGGGCCCGGAGCGCCTTCTCCGCTCGCTCCCTCTCGGCCATGAACTTCGGATCCGAGAGCACCCGCCCCTGGCCCTTCGCG
>Ga0081540_1000912_pt1 | contig 26643 bp, 24 predicted proteins | sample TabmetS2T1R1_FD_71024 | JGI IMG/M metagenome (GOLD analysis project Ga0081540, IMG submission 71024) | Tabebuia heterophylla rhizosphere microbial communities from the University of Puerto Rico - S2T1R1 | ecosystem: Host-associated > Plants > Roots > Rhizosphere ...
CAGATGTCCGGGGTGATGGTGAGCTGCTGGGCAACCGACTGGCACACGTTGGCGGCACCCTGCAGGTTGCTCTTGATCCGGACCATCACGTTCAGTACCCAGGCCGGGTTGATCGCCAGGCAGTTGACGTGCCAGCCGTCGCTGTACACGGTCCAGCCGTTCTTGATCGACGTCTCCGGTACCAGGTTGGCCGGCAGGCCGTCGATGATCCCCCAGTGTCCGCCCTGCTGGGTGACGCTGATCTGGTCGGCGACCCCGCCGCGCACGTGCTTCATGGTGTCCAGCAGCCACGGCGTCCACTTGGGACCGGCGGCCACCCCGTCGCCGACGCACTTGCCGTAGCGGACCGCGTCCTGCGGCGTCATCTGGGTCTTGGACCACCAGTACGGGAACAGCGTGGTGTTGGTCAGCCCACACATCTTGATCAGCCGCTGGATGACCGCGTTGCCGCCGTCCAGCTCGTAGTACTTCTCGGCCATGTTGTCGTTGCTGTCGATGATCATGAGCGTCAGCTCGTTCATCGTGGCGTCGCTCGGGGTCTTGCCGGCCGCGTCCTGCATGCGCAGGTAGTCGCCGGCGATGAACGCCTTGACCATGGACTCGGTGCTGTTGGTGCCGGTCGCGCTGTTGGCCGAACCGGTGATCGCTCCGGTCGTGCGGTCCAGGAAGGCCCAGCCGAAGAAGCTCGTGCTGGTCGGCGCCTTGATCAGGGCCGGGTTGGCCGGCGCGGCGAGCCGGGGGAGCGGCGGGGCCGGCTGGGCGGCCACCTGCGCCTGGTCCTTCGGGGGCGCCGGATTGATCAGGTTCTTGACCGGCCCGTGCGCGCCGAGGGCGGCCAGCTCTCCTCGCGCCGCCGGTACGAGCAGCAGGCTCACGGCGACGACGGCGGCCAGGCAGGCCACGGCAGCCAGGCGGAGGCGCATGGGAGGGAGGTGCTCCAACCGGTACGGGGGGTCTTTGGTTGTTTCGGGGGAAACGCGCCCCCGACGCTACCCGGTCAAGCGAGCAGGGGCCCGCCGCGGACTCGAACTCCAACGCGTTTCACAGGTCGTTCGTGCCCTGCTGTGACGCGATTCATTGCCGGGTCCGCTGCTAACAGTAGAGCATCGGCCGGCAACGCTCGTATTACAGCCCATTGCTGGATCCGCTGCGGGTTGTAACACTAGGGGCATGTACGGCAACGATCTCGGTGAGCCTGAGGCGCTCGCTGGGCTGGCGGCGCTCGCGGGCCAGCCGGCGCCCGCCACGGACGGGCCGGCGCACCTGCTGGACGAGGTCGCCGCCGCGGAGCGGGCACTGGCCGAGGCCGGCGCCCGGCCCGCCGTGGCGCCGGGCGGGCCCGGCGACGACGAGCTGCTGGCCTACTTCGACGCCCTGGTCGAGGCCGACCAGAAGGTCGAGCCCCGCGACTGGATGCCGGACGCCTACCGGCAGACCCTGATCCGACAGATAGCCCAGCACGCGCACTCCGAGATCATCGGGATGCAGCCGGAGGGCAACTGGATCAGCCGCGCGCCGTCGCTCAAGCGCAAGGCGATCCTCCTGGCCAAGGTGCAGGACGAGGCCGGACACGGGCTGTATCTCTACGCCGCGGCCGAGACCCTCGGGGTGTCCCGGGACACCCTGGTCGACCTGCTGCTGTCCGGCCGCCAGAAGTACTCGTCGATCTTCAACTACCCGACCCTGACCTGGGCCGACATCGGCGCGATCGGCTGGCTCGTGGACGGCGCCGCGATCGTCAACCAGGTGCCGCTGTGCCGGTGCTCCTACGGGCCCTACGCGCGGGCCATGATCCGCATCTGCAAGGAGGAGTCCTTCCACCAGCGCCAGGGGTACGAGATCCTGCACACCCTCGCCCACGGTACCGGCGCCCAGAAGGCGATGGCCCAGGACGCGGTCGACCGCTGGTGGTACCCGTCGCTGGCCATGTTCGGCCCGCCCGACGCGGAGTCCACGCACTCGGAGAAGTCGATGGCCTGGCGGATCAAGCGGTTCTCCAACGACGAGCTGCGCCAGCGCTTCGTCGACATGTGCGTACCCCAGGCCGAGGTCCTCGGGCTCACCATCCCCGACCCGGACCTGCGCTGGGACGACGAGCGCGGCGGCCACGCGTACAGCCAGCCGGACTACGCCGAGCTGTTCGCCGTCATCAAGGGCGACGGACCGTGCAACCGGCAGCGGATGGCCCATCGCCGGGCGGCACACGCCGAGGGCGCGTGGGTACGCGAGGCCGCCGTGGCGTACGCCGCCAAGCAGTCAGCCAGGGAGGCCGTGGATGCCTGACAGTCGGGAGTGGCCGCTCTGGGAGGTGTTCGTCCGGCCCCGGCGCGGGTTGTCGCACACGCACGTCGGCAGCCTGCACGCGCCGGACGCCGGCATGGCCCTGCGCAACGCCCGTGACCTCTACACCCGCCGCCAGGAGGGGGTGTCGATCTGGGTGGTACCGGCCGCCGCGGTCACCGCGTCCAGCCCGGACGAGAAGGACGCCTTCTTCGACCCGGCCGCCGACAAGGTCTACCGCCACCCCACGTTCTACGTCGTACCCGAAGGGGCGCCGCACCTGTGACGTCCGGTACCGCGACCACGTTCGACCTGCTGCTGGCCCTCGGGGACGATGCCCTGGTCATGGCCCAGCGGCTGGGCGGCTGGTGCACGCGCGCGCCCGAGATGGAGGAGGACGTCGCGCTGGCCAACATCGCCCTCGACCAGCTCGGGGCGGCACGGCTCCTGCTCGGGTACGCCGGCGAGGTCGAGGGGGCCGGGCGGGACGAGGACGCGCTGGCGTTCCTGCGCACCGACCGCGAGTACCGCAACGCCCTGCTCGCCGAGCTGCCCGACGAGGACTTCGCGGTGCTGACCGCCAAGCTGCTGTTCTTCTGCGCCTTCCAGCGGCTGCGGTACGCCAGGCTGGCCGGGGGCCCGGACGAGCGGTTGGCGGCGATCGCCGGCAAGGCCGTGAAGGAGTCCGCCTACCACGTCGACCACGGTGCACAGTGGACGGTCCGGCTCGGCGACGGTACCGCGGGGTCACACGCGCGCATGCAGGCGGCCGTGGACGAGGTGTGGCCCTACACCCACGAACTGTTCGACGACGAACCCGAGCTGCGCGCGGCGTGGCTGTCCACAGTGGAGCCCGTCCTCGCCGGGGCGACCCTGAGCCGGCCGGCGGACGGCTGGGCGCCGCGCGGTGGCCGCGATGGCCGGCACACCGAGGCGCTGGCCTACCTGCTGGCCGAGATGCAGGTCCTGCACCGCGCCCACCCGGGAGCGACGTGGTGAGTCCACAGGAGACGGTCGCGGCGGTGGTCGACCCCGAGATCCGGGTGCTGACCCTCGAGGAGCTGGGTGTGCTGCGCTCGGTCGCGGTGGGCGGCGACGGCCGGGTGACCGTCACGATCACGCCGACCTACTCCGGCTGCCCGGCGATGGACGTCATCCGGTCGGACATCCGGTCCGCGCTGACCTCCGCCGGGTACCTCGACGTCGACGTGGTCACCCAGCTCGCACCGGCCTGGAGTACCGATCTGATCAGTCAGTCAGGACGGGAGAAGCTGGCCGCCGCCGGCATCGCCCCGCCCCGGTCCGCCGCGCGGCCCGAGGGCGGCGCCGGGCCGGTGCGGGTCGCGCTGTCCGTCCGCTGCCCGCGCTGCGGCTCGCCGGACACCCAGCGGCTGTCCGCCTTCGGCTCGACCGCCTGCAAGGCGCTGTGGCGCTGCCGCGCCTGCCGCGAACCGTTCGACGAGATCAAGCCGCTGTGAGCGGAGCGGGGCGCGGCGCAGCCTGGACTGACGAGCGGGTTTCGAGCGCAGCGAGCGCGAGGAGGGAAGGCCGCGCGAACAGCGACCTGCGGAGCGAACGGATGTTGCTGTGAGCGTCACGATCACCCGGCCGGCGCGGCGCCGGCCCCAGTTCCACGAGTTGACGGTCACCGCCGTCGACCGGCTCACCGACGACGCGGTCGCGGTCACCTTCGCGGTACCCGACGAGCTGCGCGAGGCGTTCGCGTTCCGGGCCGGGCAGCACGTCACGGTGCGGCGCATCGAGAACGGTCAGGACGTCCGGCGCTCCTACTCGATCTGCTCCACGCCGGCGGAGCTTGCCGCGAGCGGCCGGCTGCGGATCGGCGTCAAGCAGGTGCCGGGCGGCGTGTTCTCCGGGTACGCGACGAGCGGCCTGCGCTCCGGCGACCCGATCAGCGTGCTGCCGCCGCTGGGCCACTTCACCACCGAGTTCGACGCGGGCCGCCGACGGCACTACGCCGCCATCGCCGCCGGCTCGGGCATCACGCCGGTGCTGTCACTGGTCGCGACGGCCCTGGCGACGGAGCCCCGGAGCACGGTCACGCTGTTGTACGGCAACCGGTACGCCCGGTCGGTGATGTTCGCCGAGGAGCTGGCCGACCTCAAGGACCGGTACCCGACGCGGCTGCACCTGGTGCACGTGCTGTCCCGGGAGCCGGGCGGATCGGCACTGCTGTCCGGCCGGCTGGACGCCGCGCGGCTGTCCGCCGTCCTGTCCACACTCGTCGATCCGTCCACCGTGGACGAGTGGTTCCTCTGTGGACCGTACGGGCTGGTGACCGACGCCCGCGAGGTGCTGGGCGGGCTGGGGGTACCCGAGGCCCGGGTGCGCACCGAGCTGTTCCACGTCGAGGACCTGCCGGCCGCGCCGCACCGGGCCGCCGAGGACGCCGGGCCGGCCGAGGGTGGCGCGGCGCTGACCGTCCTGCTGGACGGCCGGGAGTCTACGGTCACCATGGCGCCGGGCGAGCGGGTGCTGGACGCCGCGCTGCGGGTGCGGCCCGAGCTGCCGTTCGCCTGCAAGGGCGGGGTCTGCTCGACCTGCCGCGCCCTGCTGGTGCGGGGCGAGGTGCGGATGGCCCGCAACTACGCCCTGGAGCCAGCCGAGGTGGCCGCCGGCTACGTGCTGACCTGCCAGTCCAGCCCGGTCACCGGCGACCTCACCGTCGACTACGACGGCTAGCGGAGCCGTCAGCCGATCTCGTCGAGTTCCGCGAGATCCTCGTCGCCGGGTACCCACTGCGCGGCGGCGACGTTGGCGGTCACCTGCTCGGGCCGGGTCGCGCCCGCGATGACGCTCGTCACGGCCGGCTTCGCCGCCAGGCCGCCGATCGCCACGTCGAGAAGCCCGATGCCACGCTTGTCGGCGAACGCGGTCAGCGCGTCGATGGTGCCCCAGCGCGCGTTCGTCAGGCGCGCGGCGTAGCGGTGCTCGGCCAGCCGGCCGCCCTCCGGCGCCGCCTCACCCTGCCGGTACTTGCCGGTGAGCAGCCCGCTGGCCAGCGGGAAGAACGGCAGCATGCCCAGCCCGAACCGCTCGCAGGCCGGCAGCACCTCGCGCTCCACGCCGCGCTCCAGCAGGTTGTAGTGGTTCTGGGCGCTGACGAACCGGGTCAGGTGCCCGGCCCGCGCGGTCCAGTCCGCGTCCGCGATCTGCCAGCCGCTGAAGTTGGAGTTGCCGAGGTACCGGACCTTGCCCGAGCGGACCAGGTCGTCCAATGTGGACAGAGTCTCCTCGATCGGCGTGCCGGGGTCGGGCTCGTGCAGCTGGTACAGGTCGATGTGGTCGGTGCCGAGGCGGCGCAGCGACGCCTCGACCGCCCGGGTGATGTACCGGCGGGCACCGCGCGCCCCGTGGTCCGGCCCGTTGGCGCCGGCCATGTCCATGCCGAACTTCGTGGCGATCACGGCCTCGTCGCGGCGGCCCTTGAGCGCCGCGCCGACCAGCTCCTCGGACGCGCCCTGCGGGCTGCCGTAGATGTCCGCGGTGTCGAACAGGTTGATGCCCAGGTCGAGGGCGGCGTGGACGACCTCGCGGGTGCCGTCCGCGTCGACCTTCCGCCCGAAGTTGTTGCAGCCGAGCCCGACCACCGAGACCACCAGTCCCGAGTCGCCCAGCCGGCGGTAGCGCATGTCAGCCATGGCCAGACCCTATTCCGCCGACGGCGCCGGCCTGCGGTTACCCTCAGACCTGTGACGACCACCCGGGATATCGACGAGGTCCTGCAGCGCGGCGCGGACGGCGGCCGGATCGGTGCAGATGAGGCGCTGCTGCTCTACACCGACGCGCCGTTCCACGGCCTGGGCGAGGCCGCCGACGCGGTCCGCCGCCGCCGGTACCCGGACAACATTGTGACGTACATCATCGACCGCAACATCAACTACACCAATGTCTGCGTCACCGCCTGCAAGTTCTGCGCGTTCTACCGGGCGCCGAAGCACGCCGAGGGCTGGTCGCACCCGATGGCCGAGATCCTGCGCCGGTGCGGCGAGGCGGTCGAGCTGGGTGCCACCCAGGTGATGCTGCAGGGCGGTCACCACCCCGACTACGGCGTGGAGTACTACGAGGAGCTGTTCTCCACCGTCAAGGCGGCGTACCCCGACCTTGTGATCCACTCGATCGGGCCGAGCGAGATCCTGCACATGGCGAAGGTGTCGGGCGTGTCCATCGAGGACGCCGTCCGCCGGATCTCCGCCGCCGGGCTGGACTCGATCGCGGGTGCCGGCGCGGAGATGCTGCCGGACCGCCCGCGTACCGCCATCGCGCCGCTCAAGGAGTCGGGAGCCCGGTGGCTGGAGGTCATGGAGACCGCGCACGGCCTGGGCATCGAGTCGACGGCGACGATGATGATGGGTACCGGCGAGACGAACGCGGAGCGGATCGAGCACCTGCGGATGATCCGCGAAGTGCAGGATCGCTCGGGCGGGTTCCGGTCCTTCATCCCCTGGACCTACCAACCGGAGAACAACCACCTGCGCGGCCGCACCCAGGCGACCAGCCTGGAGTACCTGCGGCTGGTCGCGGTCGCCCGGCTGTTCTTCGACAACGTCAACCACCTGCAGTCCTCCTGGCTGACCACCGGCAAGGACGTCGGTCAGCTGTCCCTGCACATGGGCGTGGACGACCTGGGTTCGATCATGCTTGAGGAGAATGTCATCTCCAGTGCGGGCGCGCGTCACCGGTCGAAGCTGACCGAGCTGGTCTGGATGATCCGCAGCGCGGACCGGATCCCGGCCCAGCGGGACACCCTCTACCGGCACCTGCGGGTTCACCGGACGCCGGCCGACGACCCGACGGACGAACGGGTCGTCTCGCACTTCTCCTCGATCGCGATGCCCGGCGGGGGCGCGGGCGGCCGGACCGCCCTGACAGTCGTCGAAGCGGGCTGACCCGGCGCGGGCGCGGCCCGCCGGTCCCGGCGCGATGCGGCGCGGGTGGTCTGGCAGAGTGTGGTGACGTGACGCGGGCGCGACTGGACAAGCAGCCGCACGAGGTCGCCGCGATGTTCGACGGGGTGGCCAAGCGGTACGACCTGACCAACACGATCCTGTCGTTCGGCCAGGACCGGTCCTGGCGGGCGGCCACCCGGCGGGCACTCGACCCCCGACCCGGTGAGATCGTCCTCGACCTGGCCGCCGGTACCGGCGTGTCAACCAGCGAGCTGGCCCGGTCCGGCGCGTACCCGGTGGGTGTCGACCTCTCGCTGGGCATGCTGAGCGCCGGCCGGCGGACGCGGAAGGTCAACCTGCTGGCCGGCGACGCGCTGCGGCTGCCGTTCCGGGACGGTGCCTTCGACGCGGCGACCATCTCCTTCGGGCTGCGCAACGTGCAGGACACCCGGGCGGCACTGGACGAGCTGGCGCGGGTGACCCGGCCGGGCGGCCGGCTGGTGGTGTGCGAGTTCAGCCACCCGATCAACCGCGCCTTCCGGGCCGTCTACCTCGAGTACCTGATGCGGGCGCTGCCCGAGGTCGCCCGCCGGGTGTCCAGCAACCCGGACGCCTACGTGTACCTCGCCGAGTCGATCAGGGCGTGGCCCGACCAGGCCGGTCTGGCCGCTGAGCTGGCCGCGAGCGGGTGGCAGCGGGTCGCCTGGCGCAACTTGTCGGGGGGCATCGTCGCCCTGCACAAGGCCATCCGCCCGGCGACCGCCCCGCCCGCGGGGAGTTAGGGTCACCTAACTAGCAGGTCGCTCCGGATGCGGTCATAGACTGCACACGTCTGAGCTTGTGAAGACTTTCACGAGCGCGCAACAGGGCGAGGCGGTGATCGTCATGAACCAGACCCGGGAGGCCGACGTCATCGTCGTCGGCGCCGGACCGGGCGGTTCCACCGCCGCGTTCCACCTGGCCCGGCACGGCCTTTCCGTGCTGCTGCTGGAGAAGAGCGAGTTCCCGCGGGAGAAGGTCTGCGGCGACGGGCTCACCCCGCGCGCGGTACGGCAGCTCGTGAAGATGGGCATCGACACGTCCGAGAAGGCCGGCTGGCTGCACAACCGGGGGCTCCGGGTGATCGGCGGCGGGGTCCGCCTGGAGCTGGACTGGCCCGAGCTGTCCAGCTTCCCCAACTACGGCCTGGTGCGCACCCGGCTCGACTTCGACCAGCTGCTCGCCCAGGCCGCCGCGGAAGCCGGCGCGACCCTGCTGACCGGCCACAACGTCACCGGGCCGGTACTCGACCCGGCCGGCCGGGTGGTCGGCGTGACGGCGGTGGTCGGTCCCGGCAAGCAGACGCAGGAGTTCCACGCACCGTTGGTGCTCGCGGCCGACGGCGTCTCCGCCCGGCTCGCGCTGACTCTCGGACTGGCCAAGCGCGAGGACCGGCCGATCGGCGTGGCTGTCCGCCGCTACTACCACTCCCCGGTGCGCCACGACGACGACTACCTCGAGTCCTGGTTGGAGCTGCGCAGCAAGGACGGCGGCGACAAGCTGCTGCCCGGGTACGGGTGGATCTTCGGGATGGGCGACGGCCGGGTCAACGTCGGGCTGGGGGTGCTCAACTCCAGTGCGGCCTTCGGTAAGACGAACTACCGGACCATGCTCACCGACTGGCTGGGCACCACGCCGCCGGAGTGGAACATGCGCGACGAGTCGGGCGCGGACGGCCCGATCCTCGGCGCCGCCCTGCCGATGGGCTTCAACCGGGTGCCGCACTACACCCGCGGCGTCCTGCTGGTCGGCGACTCTGGCGGCATGGTCAACCCGTTCAACGGCGAGGGCATCGCCTATGCCATGGAGTCGGGGGAGCTGGCCGCCGAGGTGGCGGTACAGGCGCTGGCCAGGCCGGCCGGTCCCGACCGCGAGCGGGCGCTGCGCCAGTACCCGCTGGAGCTGAAGGCCCGCTACGGCGGCTACTACCGGCTCGGCGGCTGGTTCGTGAAGCTCATCGGGCACCCGGAGGTCATGCGCATCGCCACCCGCCACGGCATGCCGCACCCGATCCTGATGCGGTTCGTGCTCAAGCTGCTGGCCAACCTGACCGACCCGCGCGGCGGCGACGCCATGGACCGGATCATCAACGGCCTGGTGAAGGTGGCTCCGGCGGCATGAGCGTTGGCCTGATTCGGAGGATCACCCCGGGTAATAACCCGCCGGGTGCGGCTAATAGGTTGTTTTCCAGCGTCAACTGCCGAGGAAGGACAAGGCGGGGCTGATCATGTCGCTTGCTCAATGGGTACCGGTTGTCGGTCTCGTGGTGCTCGGCGCCCTGTTCGCGTTGTTCTCGGTCGCGATCGCCCCGATCGTCGGGCCGCACCGCGCCAACAAGGCGAAGCTGGCCGCGTACGAGTGCGGCATCGAGCCGACCCCCGATCCGGTCGGTGGCGCCCGGAGATTCCCGATCAAGTTCTATCTGACGGCGATGCTCTTCATCATCTTCGACATCGAGATCATCTTCCTGTACTCGTGGGCCGTCACCTTCAACGGCCTGGGCACCTTCGGGTTCGTGGAGATGCTGCTCTTCATCGCAACGGTGTTCGTCGCGTACGCCTACGTCTGGCGCCGCGGCGGGCTTGACTGGGACTGAAGCCATGGGAATCGAAGAGAAACTGCCGAGCGGGATCCTGCTCACCTCGGTCGAGAAGCTGTCCAACTACGCGCGCAAGTCCTCGTTCTGGGGCGCCACCTTCGGGCTGGCCTGCTGCGCGATCGAGATGATGGCGGCCGGCGGTCCGCACTACGACCTGGGCCGCTGGGGCATGGAGGTGTTCCGGGCCTCGCCGCGCCAGGCCGACCTGATGATCGTGGCCGGCCGGGTGAGCCAGAAGATGGCCCCGGTGCTGCGCCAGATCTACGACCAGATGCCCGAGCCGCGCTCGGTGATCTCGATGGGCGTGTGCGCGTCGTCCGGCGGCATGTTCAACAACTACGCGATCGTCCAGGGCGTGGACCACGTGGTGCCGGTCGACATGTACCTGCCCGGCTGCCCGCCCCGGCCCGAGATGCTGATCGACGCGATCCTCAAGCTCCGCGAGAAGATCATGCACCAGCCGCTCGGCCCGAACGGGCGCAAGATGCTCGAGGCGCGCAAGGCCCGCGGCGACGTCCCGGTGGTCGCGCCGGGCGCGATGCCCTCCTCGTACCGCGAGAACAAGGCCCGCCGCGCGGAGTGGGAGCAGGCGGTCGTCGAGGGCCGTGAGGAGCAACTGCGCATCGAGAACTGGATGAAGGCGCAGAAGCACCTGGCCGGCCTGCCGAATCGGGGTCAGTCGTGAGCGAGAGTGGCAACATCCCGGTCTCGGCGACCCCGGTCGGCGCGCAGACAGGCGCGGCGGCCGAGTTCCCGCCGGAGAGCCCAGCCCAGCGCGGCCTGTTCGGCGCCCAGGGCACCGGCGACACCTCCGGCTTCGGCGGCCTGGTCCGGCGCCGTCCCACGGTGGCCGACGCGCAGCGGCCGTTCGGCGGCTATTTCGATGAGGTCTACGACGCGCTCTCCGAGGCGTACCCGGAGTTCGATGACGCCATCGAGCATGTGGTGGTGGACCGCGGCGAGCTGACCCTGCACGTCAAGCCGGAGCGGATCGCCGAGGTCTGCCGGACGATGCGGGACGACGACGCGCTGCGGTTCGAGCTGTGCTCCTCGGTGTCCGGAGTGGACTACCTGGCCAGCGACCCGCGCCGCCTGCACGTTGTCTACCAGCTGACCTCGATGACCTACCGCCGCCAGGTCCGGCTGGAGGCCGCGGTGACCGCCGAGGACCCCCGGCTGCCCAGCGTCACCTCGATCTACCCGACCGCCGACTGGCAGGAGCGCGAGGCGTACGACATGTTCGGCGTCGTCTTCGAGGGCCACCCGGCGCTGACCCGGATCCTCATGCCGGACGACTGGGAGGGGTACCCGCAGCGCAAGGACTACCCGCTCGGCGGTGTCCCGGTGGAGTACAAGGGCGCCGAGATCCCCCCGCCCGACCAGCGGAGGTCATACCAATGAACAGTCGTGACGCAGTCGCGTCCTCCCGTGAGGATCAGCAGTGAGCACCGATTCCTACGCCTCCTCCCGGGAGACCACCGAGGGCCGGGTCTTCACGGTCACCGGCGGGGACTGGATGGACGTGCTGTCCTCCGGCGGCGAGGACCCGATCCACGACGAGCGGATCGTGGTCAACCTCGGCCCGCAGCACCCGTCCACGCACGGCGTGCTCCGGCTGATCCTGGAGCTTGAGGGCGAGACGGTCATCGAGGCCCGCGCGGTCATCGGGTACCTGCACACCGGGATCGAGAAGAACATCGAGTTCCGTAACTGGGTGCAGGGATCGACCTTCGTCACCCGGATGGACTACCTGGCGCCGATCTTCAACGAGACCGCCTACGCCCTCGCGGTGGAGAAGCTGCTCGGCATCACCGACCAGATCACCCCGCGGGCCAACACCATCCGGGTGCTCATGATGGAGCTCAACCGGATCTCCTCGCACCTGGTCTGGCTCGGTACCACCGGCCTGGAGCTCGGCGCGATCTCGATGATGCTCTACGGCTTCCGGGAGCGCGAGTACATCCTCGACATCTTCGAGATGACCTCGGGCCTGCGGATGAACATGGCCTACGTGCGCCCCGGCGGGCTGGCCCAGGACATCCCGGCCGAGGCGGTCGCGAAGATCCGCGAGTTCCTCAACTACTTCCCCAAGAAGCTCAAGGAGTACGAGGACCTGCTCAGCGGCCAGTTGATCTGGCACGAGCGGACCAAGGGCGTCGCGGTACTGGACGTGACCGGCTGCCTGTCGCTGGGTGTGACCGGGCCGGTGCTGCGCTCGGCCGGGCTGGGCTGGGACCTGCGCAAGCAGATGCCCTACTGCGGGTACGAGGACTACGAGTTCGAGGTACCCACGGCCACCAGCGGTGACGTCTGGGGCCGGTACGCGGTGCGGCTGGCCGAGATGCGGGAGTCCCTGAAGATCGTCGAACAGGCGCTCGACCGGCTGGAGCCGGGTCCGGTAATGATCGAGGACCGTAAGATCGCGTGGCCGGCACAGCTGGCCATCGGGGTCGACGGCATGGGCAACTCGTTGGAGCACGTGGCGAAGATCATGGGCCAGTCGATGGAGTCGCTGATCCACCACTTCAAGCTGGTGACCGAGGGTTTCCGGGTACCGCCCGGCCAGGTCTACGTGGCGATCGAGTCGCCGCGCGGCGAGTTGGGCGTGCACGCCGTCTCCGACGGCGGCACCAGGCCCTACCGCGTGCACTATCGCGACCCCAGCTTCGTCAACCTCCAGGCGCTGCCGGCGATGGCCGAGGGCGCGATCCTCGCCGACGTGATCGCGGGCGGCGCGTCGCTCGACCCGGTGATGGGCGGGGTGGACCGCTGATGCCGTTCAGTGCCGAGACCCACTCGCGGGCCAAGGAGATCATCGCCCGGTACCCGGTGGGCAAGGAGCGCTCCGCCCTCCTCCCGCTGCTGCACCTCGTGCAGTCCGAGCAGGGGCACGTGACGCCGGAGGGGGTGGCCTTCTGTGCCGAGCAGCTGGGCATCACCCGCGCCCAGGTCGGCGCCGTGGCGACCTTCTACACCATGTACAAGCGCCGGCCGACCGGCGACTGGCTGGTCAGCGTCTGCACCAACACCATGTGCGGCGTGCTCGGCGGCGACAAGACCTTCGCGACCCTCTCTGAACACCTGGGCGTCGGGCACGACGAGACCACCGAGGACGGGACGATCACGCTGGAGCACACCGAGTGCCTGGCGGCCTGCGACTACGCCCCGGTGATCACCGTCAACTACGAGTTCTTCGACAACATCCAGGCCGACAAGGCGATGGACCTGGTCCGGCAGTTGCAGGACGGCAAGCGCCCAACGCCCAGCCGGGGCGCCGCGCTGTGCCCGCTCAAGGAGATGTCGATCCAGCTCGCCGGGTTCTCCGACGACCGGGCCGAGGCGCTGGAGGGCGGTGGGCCGGGCGAGCCGACGCTGGCCGGCAACCGCCTGGCCGAGCAGCACGGCATCTCGGTCGCCGGGTTCGACCCGGCCGCGCCGATCCCCAGCCAGGCCGACCGGGAGGCCAAGAAGTGACCGCCCCCTCAAAGGAAGCGCTGGCGCAGCTGACGCCGGTACTCACCAAGCGCTGGCTCGCGCCGGATGCTTGGACGATCAAGGGCTACGAGCGGATCGACGGGTATGCGGCCCTGCGCAAGGCCCTGAAGGTCGACCCCGACGACCTCATCGCGCTGGTCAAGGAGTCCGGCCTGCGCGGGCGCGGCGGCGCCGGCTTCCCCACCGGCATGAAGTGGGGCTTCATCCCGCAGAACGACGGCAAGCCGCACTACCTCGTGGTCAACGCCGACGAGGGCGAGCCGGGCACCTGCAAGGACCTGCCGCTGATGATGGCCGATCCGCACTCGCTGATCGAGGGCGTCATCATCGCCTGCTACGCGATCCGGGCCGAGCAGGCCTACATCTACGTGCGGGGCGAGGCGGTGCATGCCGCGCGCCGGCTGCGCAACGCCGTCGGCGAGGCCAGGGCCGCCGGGTACGTCGGCAACGACATCCTGGGCTCGGGCGTCAACGTGGACATCGTTGTCCACAGTGGAGCGGGCGCGTACATCTGCGGCGAGGAGACGGCGCTGCTGGACTCCCTCGAGGGGTACCGCGGCCAGCCGCGGCTGCGCCCGCCGTTCCCGGCGACGCACGGCCTCTACGCCAGCCCGACCGTGGTCAACAACGTGGAGACCATCGCCAGCGTGCCCTACATCGTGCTGGGCGGGGCGGCCTGGTTCCGGACCATGGGTACCGAGAAGTCGCCCGGCCCGAAGATCTACTCGATCTCCGGCCGGGTCAACAACCCCGGCCAGTACGAGTGCGCGCTGGGCATCACTCTGCGGCAGCTCATCGAGCTGGCCGGCGGGATGCAGCCCGGGCACCAGCTCAAGTTCTGGACCCCGGGCGGCTCGTCCACCCCGATGCTCACCGACGAGCACCTGGACGCGCCGCTGGACTTCGAGGGGATGCAGGGCGTGGGCACCATGCTCGGTACCACGGCCGTCCAGATCTTCTCCGACCAGGACGACGTGGTCTACGCGACGTACCGGTGGATCGAGTTCTACCACCACGAGTCGTGCGGCAAGTGCACCCCGTGCCGCGAGGGCAACTACTGGATGGTGCAGATCCTGCACCGGATCCTGGCCGGCAAGGGTACCCACGAGGACCTGGACACCCTGCTGGACGTCTGCGACAACCTGCTGGGCCGGTCCTTCTGCGCCCTGGGTGACGGCGCGGCCAGCCCGGTGCAGTCGTCGATCAAGTTCTTCAAGCAGGACTACCTGGACTACATCGAGGGCCGCCGGCCACCGATGTTGTCGCCGGCCGAGCTGGTGGGAGCCCACTGACCGTGACCGATGTAGCGAAGAGGACCGATCTGGTCAAGCTCACCATCGACGGCATCGAGGTCGAGGCGCCAAAGGGTGAGTTGGTGATCCGGACCGCGGAGCGGATGGGCATCGCCATCCCGCGGTTCTGCGACCATCCGCTCCTGGCGCCCGCGGGCGCGTGCCGCCAGTGCCTGGTGGAGATCGAGGGCCAGCGCAAGCCGGTGGCCTCGTGCACCCAGCCGGTCGCCGAGGGCATGGTGGTCAAGACCCAGCTGTCCAGCCCGGTCGCCGCCAAGGCGCAGGCCGGCCAGATGGAGTTCCTGCTCATCAACCACCCGCTCGACTGCCCCATGTGCGACAAGGGCGGCGAGTGCCCGCTGCAGAACCAGGCGATGTCCACCGGCCGCACGGACACCCGGTTCCACGACCACAAGCGCGAGTACCAGAAGCCGATCAACATCTCGACGCAGGTGCTGCTGGACCGGGAGCGGTGCGTGCTGTGCCAGCGCTGCACCCGGTTCTCCGCGGAGATCGCCGGGGACGCGTTCATCGACCTGATGGACCGCTCGTCCGCCGAGCAGATCGGCGTCTACCGGGAAGCCGCCTTCGGGCACCCGGCCGACCACTCGACCATCGACGAGCTCGGGTACGAGCAGCAGCAGCCGGACTCCGGAGACGAGCCGTTCAACTCCTACTTCTCCGGCAACACTGTGCAGATCTGCCCGGTCGGGGCGCTGACCGGTGCGCAGTACCGGTTCCGCTCCCGGCCCTTCGACCTGGTGTCCACGCCCAGCGCGTGCGAGCACTGCGCGGCCGGCTGCGCGCAGCGCACCGACTGGCGGCGCGGCAAGGTGATGCGCCGCCTGGCCGGCGACGACCCTCAGGTCAACGAGGAGTGGAACTGCGACAAGGGTCGGTGGGGCTTCCGGTATGCCGGCGCCTTCGACCGGATCACCGAGCCGATGGTCCGCGACCCGAAGACCGGCGAGCTGCGGACCGCTTCCTGGCCCGAGGCGCTGGCCGTGGCGGCCGAGGGGCTGCGCAGGGCCCGCGAGGGGCGGGGCGTCGGGGTACTGACCGGCGGCCGGCTCACCCTGGAGGACGCGTACGCCTACGCGAAGTTCACGCGGGTCGCGCTGGGTACCAACGACATCGACTTCCGCGCCCGCCCGCTGCGTCCCGCCGGTGCCTCCGGCGAGGCCGCGACCGAGGAGCAGGACTTCCTGGCCGCCTCGGTGGTCGGCGTGACGGACGTGACCTATGCCGACGTGGAGAACGCGCCCGCGGTCGTGGTCGTCGGGCTGGAGCCGGAGGAGGAGTGCCCGATCCTCTTCCTGCGGCTGCGCAAGGCGTACACGAAGCACCACCTGCCGGTGTACGCGGTGGCGCCGTACTGCAGCCGGGGCTTCGCCAAGCTGGGCGCCACGCTGCGCCCGGCCGCGCCCGGCGCCGAGGCGGCGCTGCTGGCCGACGATCCCGCGCTGCACACCGCGCTCGGCGCCGAGGGCGCGCTGCTGGTCGTCGGCGAGCGGCTGGCAACGGTACCGGGCGGGCTGTCCGCCGCCGCGAAGCTCGCGGCGGAGACCGGCGCCCGGCTGGTCTGGGTGCCCCGCAGGGCCGGCGACCGGGGCGCGGTCGAGGTCGGCTGCCTGCCCAACCTGCTGCCCGGCGGCCGATCGGTGCTGGACCCGGCCGGACGCGCCGAGCTGGGTCACGCGTGGGGCCTGGAGGCCGGCGCGATGTCGGGCCGGGTCGGTCGCGACACGGATCAGATCCTCAAGGCGGCCGGCTCCGGTCACCTCGATGCGCTGGTCGTGGCCGGCGTGGACCCGGCGGACCTGGCAGACCCCCGGGCGGCCGAGGACGCGCTGGACGAGGTCGGCTTCCTGATCAGCCTGGAACTGCGGCGCAGCGCCGTTGCGCGCCGCGCGGACGTGGTCTTCCCGGTGGCGCCGGTCGTCGAGAAGGCCGGCACGTTCGTCGACTGGGAGGGGCGCTCGCGCAGCTTCACGCGGGTACTGGACACGCCGGCGATGACCGACGGCCGGGTGCTCGACGCGCTGGCCCGGGAGCTCGGCATCGAGCTGGGCGTCGGCGACGTCGAGGCGGTGCGCCGGGAGCTCGCCGCGCTGCCCGGGACCGCCGCGGTGCGGCCGGAGGGGCCGACGGTACGGCCGGCGGACGTGCCGCGACCGGGCCGGGGCGAGGCCGTGCTGGCCACCTGGCACCACCTGATCGACCTGGGCAGCCTGCTCGACGGCGACGAGGAGCTGGCCGGTACGGCGAGGACGCCGGTGGTGCGACTGTCCAGGTCGCGGGCCGCCGAGCTGGGCGTGGCCGAGGGTGACGGGGTCACCGTCGGTACCGACCGGGGCGCGCTGACCCTGCCGCTGGCCATCACCGACATGCCGGACGCGGTGGTCTGGCTGCCGACCAACTCGCCCGGCTCCACGGTGCGCCGCACGCTCGGGGTACCGGCCGGAGGGCTGGTCACGATCGCCGCGGCGCCCGCGGCGCCAGAACCGTCCGCGGCCGTCGCCGCGCCGGAATTGTCCACCGCGGCGCCGGAAGCCAGCGCCGCTCCCGAGTCTCCCGCAGGAGGCGCGCGGTGAACACGCTCGCGCAGGACCCGACGCTGGCCGACTTCGGCCACGACGTCTGGTGGCTCGTGCTGCTCAAGGTCGTCGCGGTCTTCGCGATGCTGCTGCTCCTGACGCTGTTCACGATCATGTATGAGCGCAAGGTCGTGGCGCGGATGGCGGTGCGGCCGGGTCCCAACCAGGTCGGGCCGAACGGCTGGCTGCAGAGCCTCATGGACGGCATGAAGCTGCCGTTCAAGGAGGAGATCATCCCGGTGACCGCCGACAAGGTGGTCTACTTCCTGGCTCCGGTCATCGCGGGTACCTGCGCGTTCATCACCTTCTCGGTGATCCCGTTCGGGCCGATGGTGTCGATCTTCGGCCACCACACGCCGCTGCAGCTCACCGACGTACCCGTCGCGGTACTGGTGATCCTGGCCGCCTCGTCCCTGTCCGTGTACGGCATCGTGCTGTCCGGCTGGGCCTCCGGCTCGACGTACCCGCTGCTCGGCGGCCTGCGCTCCAGCGCCCAGATGATCTCGTACGAGGTCGCCATGGGCCTGTCCATCGTGGCGGTGTTCCTGAACGCGGGCACCATGTCCACCTCGGAGATCGTGCACGCGCAGGCCGGGTCCAACCCGGTCGGCTGGGACATCTTCGGCTGGCACCCGACCGCGCCGGCCTGGTATGGCATCGTCACGCTGCCCAGCTTCGTGATCTACGCGATCTCCGCGGTCGGTGAGACCAACCGGGCTCCCTTCGACCTGCCCGAGGCCGAGTCCGAACTGGTCGGCGGATATCTGACCGAGTACTCGTCGTTCAAGTTCGCGATGTTCTACCTGGCCGAGTACATCGCGATGATCAACGTGTCGGCCGTCGGAGCCACCCTGTTCCTCGGCGGCTGGCGGGTACCGTGGCCGATCTCGACGATCGACCACGGCTTCTTCAACAGCGGCTGGTGGGGCCTGCTCTGGTTCGTGGTCAAGCTGCTGGTCTTCCTGTTCGGCTTCATCTGGCTGCGCGCCACGCTTCCCCGGCTGCGCTACGACCAGTTCATGCGGCTGGGCTGGAAGGTGCTGCTGCCGGCGAACCTGATCTGGATCCTCGTCGTGGCGTTCATCAAGACGCTGCAGCGCTCCAACGGGGCGTCGAACACCCGGTGGCTGATCGGGCTCGGCGTGGTGGTCGCGGTGGTCCTGCTGGTGACCTTCTTCTGGCCGTCGAACCCGAAGCCCGCCGAGCGCACGGCGGAGGACCTGGAGGTCGAGCACGCCGCCCGGCCCGAGGGCAGCTTCCCACTGCCTCCGATGAACCTCGAGGTGCCACCGAGCCCACGGCTGAAGCGGGTCGCGGCGCAGCGCACGCCGGTCGCCGTCCCCGGCGGCGAGGCCGACAGCGACGACGAGAAGGAGAGCTGACGTGGGTACCTTCACGGGCTCGTTCAAGGGCTTCGGGGTGACCTTCGCGCACATGTTCCGCAAGGTCGTCACCACCTCGTATCCGTTCGAGCCGCCGGTCGCGGCGCCCCGGTACCACGGGCGGCACATCCTCAACCGGCACCCCGACGGGCTGGAGAAGTGCATCGGCTGCGAGCTGTGCGCCTGGGCCTGCCCGGCGGACGCGATCTACGTCGAGGGCGGCGACAACACCGAGGACGCCCGGTACTCGCCGGGTGAGCGGTACGCGAGCGTCTACCAGATCAACTACGCACGGTGCATCTTCTGCGGCCTGTGCATCGAGGCCTGCCCGACCCGCTCGCTGACGATGAGCAACGAATACGAGCTGGCCCGGGACACCCGGCAGGACCTGATCTTCACGAAGGAGCAGCTGCTCGCGCCGCTGCTGCCGGGCATGGAGCAGCCGCCGCACGCGATGCGGCTGGGCAACTCCGAGAAGGACTACTACCTCGGCGCGCTGACCAACCCCGGTACCTCGGCGGGAGCCGAGCGGGCCGGCGGCGTGGACGCGGCGCAGCCCGGGGAGCCACTGAGTCGAGGTGCGGCATGACGCCTACCGTCCTGGCCCTGGCCGGCGAGATGACCACCGGCGAGAAGGTCACCTTCTGGATCCTCGCGCCGATCGCCGTGCTCGGCGCCCTCGGCATGGTCTGGGCCCGCAACGCCGTGCACTCGGCGCTGTTCCTGGTGCTGACCATGCTGAGCCTGGGCGTGTTCTACGTGCTGCAGGCCGGCCCGTTCATCGGCATGGTGCAGATCATCGTCTACACCGGCGCGATCATGATGCTGTTCCTGTTCGTGCTGATGCTGGTCGGCCGGGACACCTCCGACGCGTTGATCGAGACGCTGCGCGGGCAGCGCACCGCGGCCATTCTGGTCGGCCTCGGCTTCGCGGGCCTGGTCTGCACGGGCGTCGCCCGGGCCATGGGCCACATCGCGTCGGTCGGCCTGGACAACGCCAACAACCAGTACGGCGGCAATCCGCAGGGCATCGCGAAGCTGCTGTTCACCCGCTACGTGTTCGCGTTCGAGGTCACCTCCGCCCTGCTCATCACGGCGGCGGTCGGCGCGATGATCCTGGCCCACGTCGAGCGGCGCCGCGAGGACCGCGTGACCCAGCTCGAGCGGATGCGGGCCCGGTTCGCCCCGGGCAACTACCCCGGTCCGAAGCCCGGCCCGGGCGTGTACGCGACGTCCGACTCGGTCGCCACACCGGCGCTGCTGCCGGACGGCACCTTCGCCGACCGCAGCATCTCCAAGATCCTGCCGACCCGTGAACTGTCCGGCGCGGAGACCGCCCCGAAGAGGACTGAGAAGTAATGACGCCAACCTATTACGTGGTGCTGGCCGCTGCCCTGTTCACCATCGGCGCGGTCGGGGTCCTGGTGCGGCGCAACGCGATCGTGCTGTTCATGTGCGTGGAGCTGATGCTCAACGCCGCGAACCTGGCGCTGGTCACGTTCAGCCGGATCAACGGCGACCTCGACGGGCAGACCATCGCCTTCTTCGTCATGGTGGTGGCCGCGGCCGAGGTCGTGGTCGGGCTGGCCATCATCATGTCCATCTTCCGTACCCGGCGCTCCGCCAGCGTCGACGACGCCAACCTGCTGAAGTACTAGGGGATCCGGGATGCCCGTAGAGTTCGCGGCCGCGCACGGGACGCTGGCCAGCATGTGGCTGCTGATCGCCATCCCGCTGGCCAGCGCGGCGGTGCTGCTGCTGCTCGGCCGGCGCGCCGACCGGTGGGGTCACCTGCTCGGCGTCGCCAGCGTGGGCGCGTCCTTCGTGCTCGGCCTCATCTACTTCTTCTCGCTGCGCGGGCTGTCCGGCCCGTACCGGGCGGCCTCGCTGCGGCTGTTCGACTACATCCCGGTCGGCAACCTCAAGGTCGAGTTCGGGCTCCTCTATGACCCGCTGTCGGCGGTCTTCGTGCTGCTGATCACGGGCGTGGGCTTCCTGATCCACGTCTACGCGGTCGGGTACATGGAGCACGACGAGGGGCGGCGCCGCTTCTTCGGGTACTTCAACCTGTTCGTGGCGGCGATGTTGCTGCTGGTACTGGGCAACAACTACGTCATCACCTTCGTCGGCTGGGAGGGCGTCGGTCTCGCCTCGTACCTGCTGATCGCCTTCTGGTACACGCGGCCGGTTGCCGCCACCGCGGGCAAGAAGGCGTTCATCATGAACCGGGTCGGCGACGCCGGGTTCGTGACCGCCATCTTCCTGATGTTCGCCACCTTCGGCTCGGTCAACTTCTCCGACGTGTTCAACGGCGTCGGCAAGGCCGGCTCCACCACGGTCCTGATGCTCGGCCTGCTGCTGCTGCTCGGCGCGACCGGCAAGTCCGGCCAGTTCCCGCTGCAGGGCTGGTTGCCGGATGCCATGGAGGGCCCGACCCCGGTGTCCGCCCTCATCCACGCGGCGACCATGGTGACCGCCGGCGTGTACCTGATAGCCCGGTCCAACCCGATCTTCTCCGCCAACCTCGACCTGCAGACCGTGGTCGTCGCGGTCGGCGCCTTCACGCTGATGCTCGGTGCGATCATCGGCGGCGGCAAGGACGACATCAAGCGGGTACTGGCCTGGTCGACCGTGTCCCAGATCGGCTACATGTTCCTCGGCGTCGGCCTGGGCGGCGTGGCGTACGCGCTGGCCATCATCCACCTGCTCGCGCACGGGTTCTTCAAGGCCGGCCTGTTCCTCGGCGCCGGTTCGGTGATGCACGGGATGAAGGACCAGACCGACATCCGGCGCTTCGGCGGCCTGTGGCGGCTCATGCCGATCACCTGGGCGACGTTCGGGCTCGGGTACCTGTCGATCATCGGCATCCCGCCGCTGTCCGGCTTCTTCTCCAAGGACCCGATCATCGAGGCGGCGTTCAACCGGCCCGGCTGGACCGGCTGGCTGTTCGGTACCGCCGCCCTGGTCGGCGCGGGGCTGACCGCGTTCTACATGACCCGGCTGTTCGTGCTGACCTTCCACGGCCGCAAGCGCTGGACCGACGACATCGACCATCCGCACGAGTCGCCGCCGGTGATGACGGTGCCGCTGATCCTGCTCGCGGTCGGCTCGGTGGCGGCCGGTGCGCTGATGGTCAGCCCGGTCAAGGACTGGCTCACCCCGGTCTTCTTCAACCCGGCCGAGGAGTCGAACGTCCACCTCGGACGGTGGGTGGTCACCGGCCTGACGCTGCTGGTGGTAGTGCTCGGCGGCGGGCTCGCGGTGGCGCTGTTCCGCAACGGTACGGCCCTGCAGGAGCAGCCGGCCGGTCCGGTCGTCACGGCCGCCCGCAACAACCTGTACGGCGACGCGCTCAACGTGGCGGTCTTCGAGAGGCCCGGCCTGTACCTGACCCGGGCGCTGGTGTACCTCGACAACCGCGGGCTCGACGGTCTGGTCAACGGGCTGGCCGCGCTGGTCGGCGGCGGCTCCGGCCGGTTGCGCCGCGCGCAGACCGGGTTCGTGCGCACATACGCCCTGTCCATGCTCGGAGGTGCGTTGCTCGTGGTGGCGGCGATGCTGGCGGTGACCCTCGGATGAGTGGGTTTCCGTATCTGTCCGTCCTGGTCCTCGCGCCGCTCGTCGGTGCCGTGGTGGTGGCGCTGATCCCACGGGACCGGCCGCAGGTCGCCAAGACCGTGGCGCTCGCCTGGTCGGTCGCGGTCCTCGTGCTGACCCTGGTCATGTACGCCGTCTTCAAGACCAACGGGCCGCGCTTCCAGTTCCGCGAGTCCTACGAGTGGGTGCCGTTCTGGGGAACCCGGTTCACCTTCGAGGTTGACGGCATCGCGCTGGTCATGCTCGCCCTGGTCGCCCTGCTGGTACCCCTGGTGATCCTGGCCTCCTGGCACGACGTGGACAACGCGCAGCGCAGCGTGTCCACCTACTTCGCGCTGCTGCTGGCTCTGGAGTTCACGATGATCGCGGTCTTCGCGGCCGCGGACGTCTTCCTGTTCTACGTGTTCTTCGAGGTCATGCTCGTGCCGATGTACTTCCTCATCGGCTCGTACGGCGGCCCGCGCCGGCAGTACGCCGCGGTCAAGTTCTTCCTGTACTCGCTGGTCGGCGGGCTGTTCATGCTGGCCGCGGTGATCGGCCTGTGGGTCGTCGGCCGCCACCAGTTCGGCCACGGCACCTTCGACTGGCAGGAGCTGACCGGGCTGCACATGTCCACCACCACCGAGCGGTGGCTGTTCCTCGGCTTCTTCGTCGCCTTCGCCATCAAGGCGCCGTTCTTCCCGTTCCACACCTGGCTGCCGGACGCCGGTGGCGCGGCGCCCGCCGGGTCCGCCGCGCTGCTGGTCGGCGTGCTCGACAAGGTCGGTACCTTCGGCATCCTGCGGTACTGCCTGCCGCTGTTCCCCAACGCGTCGAAGTACTTCGCCCCGCTCGGGCTCGCACTGGCGCTCGTCGGGATCATCTACGGTGCTCTGCTGGCGGTCGGCCAGAACGACCTGAAGCGCCTGGTGTCCTACACCTCGATCGCCCACTTCGGGTTCATCGGCATCGGCATCTTCGCCTTCACCACCCAGGGCGGTACCGGCGCGGTGCTCTACATGCTCAACCACGGCCTCGCCACCGGCCTGCTGTTCCTCGTGGTCGGCATGCTGGTGGCCCGCCGCGGCAGCGCGCTGGTCTCCGACTTCGGCGGCGCCGGCAAGCTGATGCCGGTGCTCGCCGGGGTGTTCCTGATCGCCGGCCTGGCCTCCCTGGCGCTGCCCGGCACCAGCCCGTTCATCAGCGAGTTCCTGGTGCTGCTGGGCACCTTCACCGTGCACAAGACAGTCGCGGTGATCGCGACCGTCGGCATCATCCTGGCCGCCTCGTACGTGCTGTGGATGGTGCAGCGCACCACGCAGGGCACGCTGAACCCCGCGCTGGAGAAGATCGACGCGATGCGACGGGACATCTCCGCGCGGGAGATGGTCGTCGTCGCCCCGCTGATCGCGCTCCTGCTGCTGCTCGGCTTCTACCCGAAGCCGGTCACCGACGTCATCAACCCCGCGGTCACGGCGACGTTCTCCCACCTCGGGACGACCGACCCCAACCCGACGGTCGCTCAGGGAGGCGGCAAGTGACACTCGCCGACGACGTGATCCGGTTCCCGCACCTCAACTACGCGGCGCTCGCGCCGATGTTGATCCTGTTCGGCGCGGCCGCGCTCGGCGTGCTCGTGGAGGCGTTCCTGCCGCGCGGGCGCCGTTACCTGGTGCAGCTGCCGCTGAGCCTGGTCGCGCTGGTCGCCGCGCTGGTCTGGGTGGTGCGCGAGGCGGGCGTCCGCGAACTGACCGCCGAGTCGGCGATCGCCGTCGACGGGCCGGCCCTGTTCCTGGAGGGCTCGCTGATCGTCCTGGGCATCGTCGCGCTGCTGCTGGTCGGCGAGCGCTCGCTGGAGCCGGGTGGAGCGTTCGTGGCGTCCGCCGCGGTCACCGCCGGCACCGACGCGGACCGCGCCCAGGCCGCCCGCGGCGAGGCCGGCACCGAGGTGTACCCGCTGCTGCTGTTCGCCCTCGGCGGCATGATGCTGTTCGTCTCCGCCAATGACCTGCTGACCATGTTCGTCGCCCTGGAGGTCTTCTCCCTCCCGCTCTACCTGATGTGTGGCCTGGCGCGCCGGCGCCGGCTGCTGTCCCAGGAGGCGGCCATGAAGTACTTCCTGCTCGGCGCGTTCGCCTCGGCGTTCTTCGTGTTCGGCATCGCGCTGGTCTACGGCTTCGTCGGGCAGCGCCACGACACCAGCAACATGTCGTCGGTCTCGTTCGCCGTCATCCACGACGCGATCCAGAACTCGACCAACAGCATCACGCTGCTCTACATCGGCCTCGGCATGATCGCCATCGGGCTGCTCTTCAAGGTCTCCGCGGCGCCGTTCCACGTCTGGACCCCCGACGTGTACCAGGGCGCCCCGACGCCGATCACCGCGTTCATGTCCTCGTGCACCAAGGTCGCCGGGTTCGGCGGCCTGCTGCGCGTGTTCTACGTGGCCTTCGAGCGGGCCGGCTGGGACTTCCGGCCGGTGGTCGGCGCGGTCGCCGCGTTGACCATGCTGGTCGGCGCGATCCTCGCGGTGACACAGACCGACGTGAAGCGGCTGCTCGCGTACTCCTCGATCGCCAACGCCGGGTACCTGCTGGTCGGCGTGCTGGGCCTGAACAAGGACGGGCTGTCCGGCTCGCTGTTCTACCTGGTCGCGTACGGCTTCACGGTGATCGCCGCGTTCGGCGTGGTGACCCTGGTCCGGGACGCCGACGGTGAGGCGACGCACCTGTCCCGTTGGGCCGGGCTGGGTCGCCGCTCGCCGCTGTTCGCGGGGCTGTTCACCTTCCTCATGCTGGCCTTCGCCGGCATCCCGCTGACCAGCGGCTTCACCAGCAAGTTCGCGGTGTTCGCGGCGGCCATCGGCGGCGGCCAGACCTGGCTGGTGGTCGTGGGTGTGGTCAGCAGCATGATCCTGGCCTTCCCGTACCTGCGGGTGGTGGTCATCATGTGGCTGTCCGAGCCGGGCGAGGCCGCCCCGACGGTGTCCATCCCCGGCGCGATGACCTCCGCCGCCCTGGTCATCGGGGCGGTGGTCACCCTGCTGCTCGGCGTCGTACCGGCGCCGCTGCTGGACCTGACCAACCGGGCCGCCGAGTTCGTGCGTTAGCGATGCCTGCCATCTTCCGGCCGCGCGGGCGCGGCGACTCGTCCCTCGTCGCCGCGGTCGGCCGGCTGTGTGGCATGGTGGAACCGTGGTAAGCGCGCCCCCCGGCACGGCAGTGCACGTGATCCTGGCCGATCCGGCGTTGGAGTCCGCGATCCTCGGCACGCTGGCCGGGGTCGAGGACCGGCTGCACGACGCGCTCGACAGCGGCGACCCCCTGATCGCGGAGGCGGCCCGGCACCTGCTGGACGCGGGCGGCAAGCGGTTCCGGCCACTGCTGGTGGCGCTCGCCGCCCAGCTCGGTGACCCGCGGCGGCAGGAGGTCGTCTCGGCCGCCGCCGTGGTCGAGCTGACCCACCTGGCCACGCTGTACCACGACGACGTGATGGACGAGGCGTTGATCCGCCGGGGCACCCCGAGCGCCAACGCCCGGTGGGACAACTCGGTGGCCATCCTGGTCGGTGACTTCCTCTTCGCGCGGGCGGCCGACGTCGCCGCCGAGCTGGGCCCCGACGCGGTGCGGATCCAGGCCCGCACGTTCGCCCGGCTGGTACACGGGCAGATCGCCGAGACCGTCGGTCCCCGTGACGCCGACCCGGTCGAGCACTACCTGCATGTCCTCTCGGAGAAGACCGGGTCGCTGTTCGCCACCTCGGCGCGGTTCGGGGCCATGTTCAGCGGGGCGCCGGCCGAGCAGGGCGAGGCACTCGGGCGGTACGGCGAGCTGATGGGCATCGCCTTCCAGCTGTCCGACGATCTGATCGACATCGCCTCCGAGACGCCGGAGTCGGGCAAGACCCCGGGCACCGACTTGCGCGAGGGGGTACCGACGCTGCCGGTGCTCTACGCACTGGCCTCCTCGGACGAGGATCCCGATGCGGTGCGGCTGCGGAAGCTGCTGGCCGACGGTCCGCTCACCGATGACGCCCGGCACGCCGAGGCGCTCGGGCTGCTGCGCGAGTCGCCGGCGATGGACCGCGCCCGCCAGACCGTCCACCGGTACGCTGAGCAGGCCCGATCCGAGCTGGCCGTGCTGCCGGACGGGCCGGCCAGGCGTGCCCTCGACGCGATGTGCGAGTTCATCGCCGAGCGCACCGGCTGAGCCCCGACCCTCCCGTCGGGCGGTACCCGACTGCGATGCGTTGCGTCCGCAACGCATTCCGTGTCGGTAGACCGTTCCCAAATGCGGGGCAATTTCATATGGTGTAAACCCTGGGCTTCGGCATGGGGAGGTGCCGTTGCGAGATCCGCAGGGGGAACCCTCCGACCTCATCCGCAGTGTGTCCCGGGCGCTGCGGGTGCTGGAAGCGGTGGGTGCTTCACCACGGGGACTTACGGTCAAGCAGATTGCCCGGCGCTGCGACCTG
>Ga0081540_1000913_pt1 | contig 26625 bp, 27 predicted proteins | sample TabmetS2T1R1_FD_71024 | JGI IMG/M metagenome (GOLD analysis project Ga0081540, IMG submission 71024) | Tabebuia heterophylla rhizosphere microbial communities from the University of Puerto Rico - S2T1R1 | ecosystem: Host-associated > Plants > Roots > Rhizosphere ...
CGGCTCACATTGATGCGCGCGAGCAGACCCACTATCGTATGGTTACGCCTGTCGATTTCGCCGCAAGGAGGCCGCGTCATGAGCAGCGACTCTCAGCTTTCGAACCCACCGAGGTGGGACTGGCCGTCCTGGATGAAGGGCAGCATGCCTAATCCTCTCGATTTTTTTGCTGCGCCCCAAAATTTCGTGCAACCCATATTGCCCGGATGGGTGTTCGGCAGCGTGACCAACATCACCGAGCAGAATTCAAGCGCTCCTGACACCGAACGAGAGATTGTCGCCGCGCAAAGCTACGGTCGTCAGCTAGGCCGCGTCATGGATGCAGTTGCCGTTCTCATTGCTGACTTGCCGAAGGCGAAGCAGAATGCACCGGCTTTCGAAGAATTCACCAAGGTCCGCCGCGAGATCGATGACATCAAGGCACAAGCTGCAGCCCGACGTCTCGACCGCATCGCAGCCGACCTCGCTACGCTGAAAGAGACGAAGCCGGAGGAATATCAGCGCCTCGCCGCGACGCTTCGCAAGGCGCTAGAGGGAACATCATAAGGTTTTCAGCCCAGCACGTAGCGGATTAGGCCATCTATCGCGCCCGTGCTGATGAGCCATTCCCGGTCCTTGGCCAGCAGGCGGTAACAAGCGGTGATATCCCCGTGCCGCCTCTTGAGGACGTCGGTGGACGTCGCCGCGGCCAATGTTTCGAACTCTGCCGCCCTTTCCAGATATTCCACGACGCTGCGGACGCTTCCCCCATCACTTCGGGGATTGCAGGCCGGGCGACTTCAGCCATTCGTCAATGTGCGCAGCGGTATCGGCTTGCCGCGCCTTCCTTTCAAGGATGTCCCGCTCCGGGCCCTGCGGCAGTTTCTCCGCTTCCGCGCGCAAGCGTTCGGCCTCCTGGGCGAGGCGATCGGGAAAGGACAAAACGTTCCTGAAACGGCGTCGCTGCATGGCGCTGCTCCACTCCGCGAGAGGATGGCGGGAGCGCAATTGGCGATCTCATCACCGATAGATGCCTGGGGGCCGGGCGGTGATGGGAACATCCTGCTCCCTGCCCAACGTCGGCGCCACTACTATATTTCGTTCTTCTCTTGAAACTTCCTGATATCAGCTCAAGCTGAGTAAGTGACGTTGACTGATCAAGCGGCGGCCTTTGGTCGCCTGCGATCCGGCCAGCCCAACGCCGTCGGGCATCATTAGGTCCACGAGCTTCATTCCTTCAGCTCTCGGAAAGCTAATCTGACCTCCGTGCAAGTTTGAGGATCGTAAGAAAAACAATAGGCGCAACAATTATCATCACAAAGTCGGGTCGAAACTCATCTCCCGATATCCAAAGCTTTGCGGCATATAAGGCCCCGACGATAGTGACCGCTGCAAGTGCTCGAAGAAGAACGTTACCTATTGGCAGCATTATAATCTTCTTTCCTCTTAACATTTGCCGCGACTAGCCACCAATAAAAGGCCGCCGCACGCGCCGCCGATCGCAGCGTGTCAGGCCCTACGGGCAAGTCCCTGATGTCGGCGTGTGCTTAAGCGCCCGGCCTGCGGCGACTGAGGTCAACTTGCCGTCCTGAACGGACAGCGCGCCGTTGACCAGCAGCGTCTGCACGCCGACGCTGAGTTCGCGCGGACGCACATAGTCGGCCCTGGGTGCGTAGCGCACGGGGTCGAACGCCACGACATCGGCGAAATAGCCGGGCCGCAAATAGCCGCGCCGATCGAGCTTGAAGATATCGGCCGACAGGCCGGTCGATTGACGGATGAAAGTCTTGAGGTCGATGACATGCCTCTCCCTTACATAGACGGCGTACTTCCTCGGAAAGGTGGCGTACTGGCGGGGATGGCCATCGTTGCCGTCAGAACCGGTGACGACCCATGGCTGCTTCATGACGAGGTCGACATCGCTGTCGATCATGTTGAACGAGGCGATCGAATCGCGGGGATTGGCGCGGAAAATTTTGACGGCGGCGTCGATCGGCTCGATCTTCCATGTATCAGCCATTTCCGACAGCCGCTTGCCGGTCCAGGGCCGGTCGACGCTGGTCAGCAGGATCGATTCCGCGCCGCCACGGCGACGCAAATTCTCGATCATCTCATTGCGAATTTTGGCCATCGCTGCCGGGTCGTCGAAGCGCTGGATCATCGCCGGATAGCCGCCATCGACCGCCCAGCGCGGCACCAGCGCAGCGTCGAGGCTGGTGCTGGACGCCAGCCATGGATACTGGTCGGCCGTCACCTTTTGGCCGGTCGCGCGTGCCGCCTCGATCAGGCGGATCACTTCCGGCGTCTGGCCCTGCAGATCGATGCCGAGCGCTTTCAGATGCGCGAAATGCACCGGGATTTCGGCCTCACGGCCGATTTGCAGCACCTCCTTCACCGAGTTCATCAGACCGATGGAGTAAGAACTCTCGTCGCGCTGGTGGGTGTCGTAGACGCCGCCACGCCGCGCGGCCTCCCTGGCCACCGCAACCACCTCCTCTGTCCTGGCAAAACTCTGCGGTGCGTAGAAAAGTCCGGCGGAAAGGCCGATGGCGCCCTCGCACATCCCCTTGGCGACGAGCCCCTTCATGCGCTCCAGTTCGGAAGGATTGGGCGCACGGGCATCCTTGCCCAGCACCGCCTCGCGCACGGCGCCAAAACCGACATAGCTGACGACGTTGGTACCGATCTTCGCGGCTTCGAGCTGCGCCTGATCGGCAGCCACCTCGGGCACCCCCCAGCCATCGACGCCGATGAATACGGTTGAAACACCCTGCATCTGCCACGGCGCGTTCAGCCGCCTGGCCGCATCTCCTGAGCGGAGATAGTCCTCCGGGTGCGTATGAACGTCGATGAGCCCGGGCGCGACAATCATGCCCTGTGCGTCGATGCTGGTCTTTGCGGTCGGCGCGCCGGCATGGGGGCCGACATAGACGATCTTGTCGCCGGTGACCGCAACATTGCCCACGAACGGGGCTTCGTCCGCACCGGTGTAGATCGTCCCGCCGCTGATGACGAGGTCGGCCGTCTCAGCGGCGGATGCTCCGTTGTTCAGGATCAGTCCGAGCGACACTGCGGCCAGCAGGACGGGAATGCACTTCATTCAGGAATCTCCGGCGCGAGGCGTATCGGAAAAGCGTTGCGGTCGATGGGTGTCGATCCCGGCCGTGTCTCCAGCGCCTCGAGAATTAGTCGTGGATGTCTCTCGTCAGACTAATTCGCATCAGCCGCACCATCCAATGCAAAATTCGCATTGGGCGTTGCCCGACGTCATTGGCGTGGATCGGTACGTAGGGCAGATTAGTTAGCGAAAGCGTAATCCGCCGTTTCAGCCAAAGGCGATTACGGTGACAACGCACTTAACGCCTGTGCTCGACGCATCTATCGCATGCGCACCGCAACTACGCCTGCTTCTTGCCCCGCGGCAGGAATGGCTTGAGCGGCCGCTTGATGGCCCCCGCGCAGGCACGCGTGACGGTCTTGCCGCCGTCGGTCCAGGTCTGCGTGCCCTTGAGCTTGGCGCTGCGCCGCACGAAGCTGCCGCTGTATTTCGCTTCATACTGCCGGTCGCCGCTTTTCCAGGTGCCTTGAAGATCGATCTTCTGGCCGTCGATCGTTCCGCTGCCCTGCTCGCTGACGGCTTCGACCGCGGCATTGCGTAGCCGCACCACATGATTGTAGCGCGCCGCGCTACCGGAAATCGTGACCTCGATGGCCTCGCGCATCTGACCGCTGGTAAACGGCAGCTTCTCGCACACCATCGTGCCGCGATAGGTGGCGTCGAGCACTTCCGCCGCGACGGGCGTGCCCATTGCCGTCATCATCGCCGCCGCCAGCACCACATGCCCTGCCCGCACCATCGCCGCCCCTGTTTCTTGCCGCAGTCCGAAAGAGCTCCCGTCGCCTCAGTTCGAGCGCATCGTACCGGGCTCAGCCGGGTACGTCGATAGACGTTGAATCCAGCTTCGCTATTGCAACATGGCAGCGCTGGCTGACACCGGAGACGGATCACTCACGGGCCACTGAGGCCTCGACTTGTGCGCTCGCAATCGAAGCGCTAACGTTGGATCAACGCGCGCCCGATCGGTTTTGGCTGCTCGCTGCGCAACACCAGCGACGTCGTGACCGCGCCATGCCGCGCGACCGTATCCACGATCGTCTCAAGCTCCTGCGGCGACGGCACGAAAACCTTGAGGATGAAACAATCCTCGCCGGTCAGCCGCAGCACCTCCATGACATGGGGCATTTCGGAAAACTGCTTGAGGCAGGACTGAATATGTTCGTGGGTCGTGCGCAGGCGGATGACGGCCATCATCCTCAGTCCGAGCGCGGCCGGATTGATCTTCGCGGTATAGCCGGTGATGATTCCGCGCTCCTCCAGCCGCTTGACCCGCTCCGAGGTCGCGGGCTGTGAGAGCCCGACCCGGCGGCCAAGCTCCGATATCGCGATGCGTCCATCTTCCTGCAGCACTTCGATGATCGCGACATCGGTCGGGTCCAGCGCTGGGACGGAGCTTTCTCGAAATGACATGGAGAACCTTGAATCCATCGGTAAGAGGACGCCTTTTCCGATGATTGCCCATTCCAGATCGTAGCGGAAGACGTCAGTTTCGCTCCCGTTTGCAAAAACAACGGAGCTGACATGACTGACATCGTTATTCTGCCGGGGATTGGCGGATCGGGTGAGATGCACTGGCAAACCCGATGGGAAAAGAGCAACCTGCGGTATCTGCGTTTCCAGCCGACAGACTGGAATCTGCCTCAACTCGATGACTGGATTGCAGCGCTGGACCGCGCGGTTGGCGCCGCTTCGAAGCCGCCGGTTCTCGTCGCTCACAGCCTGGCATGTCTTCTCGTTGCACACTGGCAGCACCTTTCCACGGCACCGGTTGCAGGCGCATTCCTCGTTGCCGTTCCGAATCCGCAAAGCCAGGCCTTCCCAGTCGCGGCCGCAAGTTTTGCCAATCCGCCACAGAGCAGATTCAGGTTTCCCTCACTCGTCATCGCGAGCGCGAACGATCCATATGGCACGATCAAATATGCCCGCGAGAGAGCGAGCGAGTGGGGAAGCGGCATCGTGGAAGTGGGAGAGCTTGGCCACGTCAACGAGGCAAGCGGGCTTGAGGACTGGCCACAGGGAAAGGCATTGCTCACGGCTTTTGCAGTTGGAGTCGCGAATTGACGACGAGGACCGCTTTCCAACGAAGCCTGCCCCGGACTTGATCAACTACGGCGGCAGTGCACCAAGCTTGCCAGAAATGCCTGCGAAACCGAAGCATTCAATTGAGTGCATCGGACTGCACCATAGTTCCAAGCTGCTCTGATCGCGGATGCGTGATAAGGCACCGGCGAGAATTGCGGTCCACCTCCAGGCCGACCACATTAGCGTCATCGAGCCGGCGGTTACTGCCGGGCGGCATGTCAGCAAGGGTAACGTCCACGTGAATTCATCCGGTGGAAATCAGGGATTGGCGCCTCAGCCGACGCCATCAGGCGCGCAAACATTCAACAAATACGGTGCCGGCGGGCTGCTGGCTTCTTCCGCCACGCGGGGCTGGTCGAACCTCGCGGCAGAGCTTCGCAGCCATAGCGGTACGGTTGCCTGGAGTAGCCCGCAGCCCGACGCCGAGATCTGCGTCGATGTGCGCGGCAGCCGATCCGTGATCACGCGACGGTTGGACGGCGTCACCGACAAGACCGTCTCCGAACGCGGAACCATCTGGCTGCGTCCAGCCGGCGTGCAGGAAGGCCTGATCGACATGTCCGAGCCGGTGCCGGCGATATTGCATCTCTATCTCCCGTCGAGCCGGTTCTCGCCGGAGAATTTGGGCGAAGGGTTCGACACGAGGGCGATCAGGTCGCTGCGCCACGAGGGCGGCTTTCGCGATCCGCTGCTTGCCGAGATCGCTTATGCCATCATGTCGGAACTGGAGCACGAGACTTCCGCAGGCAGGCTGCTTGCCGAAACCCTGGCGCTGAGCCTGATGGCGAGATTGGTCCAGAGCCATGTCGGTGCGTCGCGGTCCGGCTTCGTCACTCCGGCCTCGCGGGAGGGGCTTGACTCGCGCAGACGGGCGCGGGTGCTCGACTATATCGAAGCCAATTTGGAGGGCGATCTGACGGTGGCGCGGCTGGCGTCGGTTGCCTGCCTGAGCGAGTCCTATTTCGCGCGCGCGTTCAAGGCCGCCGTCGGCAAAGCGCCGCATCGGCATGTCAGTGCAAGGCGCCTCGAACGCGCCAAGGATCTGCTCTCCGATGCGGACCGGGCCTTGGCCGATATCGCCCTCGCGCTCAGGTTTTCGTGCCAGGCCAATTTCACCCGCGCATTCCGGCGAGCCACGGGCCAGACGCCGGCGCAATATCGCCGTAACCTGCTGGCCTGACTTTGTTACCGATGTAACAATCTGCCCTCAACCGACGTCAGGAAATGACAATAGCTGGGCAGGTGATGCAAAGCCGCATTGCCTCGATCAGGGGTAACTGTTCGCTCATCCATGCACTGATTGCGTGAAGGAGAAGCGAATATGACTTCCGAACGGAAGGTTGCCGTCATCACCGGGGCATCGCGCGGCATTGGCGCGGGATTGCTCAAGGCCTATCGTGATATCGGCTATCACGTCGTTGCCAGTTCTCGTTCGATCGGCAGCAGCGACGATCCGTCGACGCTTGCGGTCGATGGCGATATCGCCAGCGCAAAGACGGCCGATCGCATCGTGGGACTGGCCATCGAGCGCTTCGGGCGAGTAGATACGCTCATCAACAATGCCGGCCTGTTCATTGCGAAGCCCTTTACCGAGTATTCCGAGGCCGACTTCGCCACGATGGTCGGGGTCAATCTCGCGGGCTTTTTCCATCTGACCCAGCGGGCGGCGGCGAGGATGCTGCTCGCGGGCTCGGGTCACATCGTCAATATCACGGCCACGATCGCCGAGCAGCCGATGGCCTCGTTGGCGGCGGCGCTCGCGGCGCTGACCAAGGGCGGGCTCAATGCGATCACCCGCTCGCTCGCGATCGAGTACGCAAGCCGGAATATCCGCGTGAACGCCGTCTCGCCTGGTGCGATCGTGACCCCGATGCATGCGCCGGAGGCGCATGGCTTCCTCGCGGGTTTGCAGCCGATGGGCCGCATGGGAACGACACAGGAGGTCGTCGACGCCGTGATGTATCTGGAGCAAGCGGCCTTCGTCACCGGCGAGATCATGCATGTCGATGGCGGCGCATCCGCCGGCCGCTGGTAGGAGGTGTGCGATGTGGTCCAACCGACGTCTTGTTGAACTGTTCAAGATCGAGCATCCGATCGTGCTGGCACCGATGGCCGGATTTTGCACGGTAGACCTTGCGGCTGCGGTCTCGAATGCCGGCGGCATCGGCTCGATCGGTTGCGCCGTCTTGACGCCGGAGTTCATTGCGAAGACCGTTGCCGAGCTACGGCGACTGACGACGAAACCGATCAACCTCAATTTCTTCTGCCACGATCCGGCAAAGGCGGACGCCGCTCGCGAGCGTGCATGGCATGAGAAGCTTTCGTCGTATTATCGCGAACTGGGCATCGCCCCCGCAACGGTGACGCCGCGCCTCGATCTCGCTCCGTTCGGCGACGCCGCGTGCGCCGTGGTCGAACAGGTCCGGCCGGAGGTCGTAAGCTTTCATTTCGGTTTGCCCGAGCCCAGGTTGGTCGATCGGGTCAAGGCAGCCGGCTGCAAGGTGATCTCATCGGCAACGACGGTCGACGAAGCATGCTGGCTCGAGAAGCATGGTGCCGATGCGATCATCGCTCAGGGCTACGAAGCCGGAGGACATCGAGGCTCATTCCTCGATTCTGACCGCAAGCGCGCGGTCGCCTCACAGGCCGGTACGTTCGCCCTTGTGCCTCAAGTCGCTGACGCCGTCAGCGTGCCCGTGATCGCAGCCGGCGGGATCGGGGATGGGCGGGGGATCGCGGCGGCGTTCGCACTCGGGGCCGCCGGCGTGCAGGTTGGGACCGCCTTTCTGCTTTGTCCCGAGTCGGCAACGCCCCCGCTCCATCGCGAGGCCCTGCGGAATGCGCGGGTGAACCAGACTGTCCTGACAAACGTGTTCTCCGGGCGACCTGCGAGGGTTCTTGTCAATCGCCTTGCCGCCGAGATCGGTCCCTGGTCGGACGTGGCGCCGGACTTTCCGTTGCCCATGGGCGAGCTGCCGCCGCTGCGTGCTGCGGCTGAGCAGAATGGGAGCACCGACTTCACGCCACTCTGGTCAGGCCAGGCAGCCGCGCTCGCGCGGGAGATGCCCGCCAGAATGTTGGTCGACCTCCTCGTGCAGGAAGCCACCAAGTTTGGCGCCGGCTGATCTGCGGCGACCTAGTGAATGATCTGGTTCAGAAAATTTTGCGCCCGTTCCGTGCGAGGGGCGCTGAAGAAGCTGTCCGGATGACCTTCTTCGATGATCGAGCCCCGATCCATGAAGACCACCCGATCGGCGACCTCGCGCGCAAAACCCATTTCGTGCGTGACGCAGACCATGGTCATCCCCTCTTGCGCGAGCTCCACCATCGTCTCGAGCACCTCCTTGACCATCTCCGGATCGAGCGCGGAGGTCGGCTCGTCGAACAGCATGATCTTCGGCTGCATGCACAGTGCCCGCGCGATGGCGACACGCTGCTGCTGGCCACCCGATAGCTGCGCGGGATATTTGTTCGCCTGGTCGTGGATGCGCACCTTCCTGAGCAGGCCGATCGCGCGGTCATGGGCTTGCGTCCGGGAAAGGCCGCGAACCTTCATCGGCGCCAGCATGCAGTTTTCGACCACCGAGAGATGCGGAAACAGGTTGAAGTTTTGAAACACGATGCCGACTTCGCAACGCACGCCATTGACGTCGGCCATGCGGCTGGTCAACTCGACTCCGTCGACCACGATCCGGCCGGCATCATGCTTCTCGATATGGTTGATGCACCGGATCAGCGTCGACTTGCCCGAGCCCGACGGCCCGCAGAGCACGATCTTTTCTCCCTTTGCGACGTTGAGATTGATGTTGCTCAGGGCGGTGAAGCTGCCGAACCGCTTCACAAGATTTTCCACGACGACGATCGAGGACAATCGCTCCGGCTGACTGACGGCGTTTTCCTGCAGCATGTTCGTCTCCCAAAGATGAGGCCGGACAGGTGTCCCTTTGACAATTGACCGATTTATCTGCGCGCCCCGGTGAATGCGTAGCGTTTTCGGAGTGTCGCGACGCACTGCGAAGCTGCCGAACTGATGACGAGGTAAACCACGGCCACGGCGAGGTACATCTCGACGAGGCGGCCGTTGAGTTGCGCAAGTTTTGAGGCGGCGCCGAGCAGGTCGGTGAGCGAAAGAACGTAGACGAGCGAGGTATCCTGGAACAGGATGATGGTCTGGCTCAGGATGATCGGGCTGGCCACGCGGATCACCTGCGGCATGATCACGTGGCGATAAGTATCGAATGTAGACAGTGAGAGCGCCTGGCACGCTTCGAACTGGCCTTTGTTCACCGCGCGCAAACCGACGCGAATGATCTCCGAATAGTAGGCTGCCTCGAACAGGCCAAACGTGATGAAGGCCGTGTAGGTGGCGCCGATCGGAATCGGCCGGCCGTTTCCACTCACGTGCCCAAGCACGATCGGCACCAGGAAGAAGAACCAGAACAAGACGAGGATCAGCGGGATCGAGCGGATCAGCGCGATGTAACTGCGCACGATCTGACTGACGACGGGTATCTCGAAATGCTGCACCAGGGCGAAGCAGGTCCCCAGGATCATGCCAATGACGAAAGCCGCGGCGGTCAGCGCAAGCGAGAACTGCAATCCCGACCAGAGATAGGGCCACGCCTGCAGGACGATCGAGAAATCGAGACTGTTCATTTCGCGACCTCCATGGTGTCAGGCAGAGCGCCGGCCTGTTGCACCTCTTCCGTCAGTTCCTGCCCGGTGACGTCCTTGACGGGTGCGGTCCCCGGGATGCGAACGGCCTTGTCGATGAGCACCGTCGACTGGTAGGCGATCAAGGCGAGCGCGAGATAAAGCAGCGTCGCGGCGCCGAACGCCGTGAAGGTCTGAAACGTCGCCTCGCTGATCTGACGCGCCTGGGCCGTCAGCTCCATCAGGCCGATCGTCAGTGCAACCGACGTGTTCTTGTAGATGCCCATCACCTCGCTGGTCAGGCTCGGCACGATCAGGCGCAGCGCTTGCGGCAGGATGACGTAGCGATAGGTCAGGTATCCGCCAAGGCCAAGCGCGTTGGCCGCTTCGGCTTGCCCCCGCGGCAAGGCCTCGATCCCGGCGCGCACCTGTTCGGCAATACGAGCGGCCGTGTACAGGCCGAGGCACAGCAGCGCCGGGAAGAACGATCCCCACGGCGGCGGGATTTGCTTGATCGCGTTTCCAAGTGAGCTCGGAAGGAGTTCGGGCAGGACGAAGTACCAGAGAAACATCTGCACCAGTACGGGGATGTTCCGGAAGATCTCCACATACAGCCGCGCCAGCGCCGCGAAGAACCGATTTTGCACCGTCCGGCCGATGCCGACGATGATCCCGACGCCGAACGCGATCCACCATCCGAAGAACGCCAGCGCCAATGTCCAGCCAAGACCCGAGAGCAGCCAGTCGATGTAGCGCTGGCCATCCGCTGCCTGTTCAAAAAGCACTCCGAACATCGCAAACCTCAAGAGTTACAGGTGCGAGCGACAATCACGTTTGCTCAAGATCGTCGCGGCGTGCCGGCTACGGCTAGTCTACCGCGTCGCTCGGATGCGCGATCCTCTCCTTGAGGGCATCCGTCAGCGTGAAAGCAAGATTCTCGCCCTTGGGCGGAATCGGACTGGTAAACCACTTTGCGTAAGCCTTCTCGAACTGGCCTGATGCCATCTGTTTGGAAAGAACATCGTCGACAAGTGCCTTGAAGGCGGTGTCACCCTTCGTAAACATCAGCCCATAATAGATCCTGGCGTAGCCTTCGGGGAGAAACGCCAGCGCGTTCGGATTGGGCGCTGCAGCCTTGAGACCTGCCAGAAGGATGTCGTCCTCCATGAAGGCCGTTGCGCGGCCGGTGTTCAGCATCAGGAACGACTCGGCATGATCCTTCGCCTGCACGATGTTGAGGCCAAGCTGTTCCTTCGCATTCACCGCCTGGGCGAATCCGACCGCGTTGGAGCCCTGGGTCACGACGATCGTCTTGCCTTTCAGGTCCGCGGCGCTCTTCGGGCCGCCCTCCGCCTTGACGAGCCAGCGCGGTTGGCTGACGAACGTCGCGACCGAAAACGACACCTGCTCCTGCCGCTTCCTGTCGTTCGCCGTTCCTCCGCATTCGATGTCGACGGTGCCGTTCTGGATCAGCGGAATTCGGTTCGAGGAGTTCACCGGCGTGTACTTGACGGAAAGATTGGGCAGCGAGAGATCCGCCTTGATGCGCTCCACGATCGCCGCGCAGAGGTCCAGCGAGAAGCCGACGGGCTTTTGATCGGCGCCGAGATAGGAAAAGGGAATCGAGGCCTCGCGGTAGCCGATCGTGATGGCGCCGCTGGACTTGATCTTGGCGAGCGTCGGACTGTCCGCAGCAGCCGACGGCTCGACCATGGCGCCGATCGCAAGAACACCCGGCAGAAGCTTCAATAACCGTACTGCATTCCTCATGTTCTGCACCCTCCTCTATGATCGCAGGCCTAAGCCGCCTTGGTTGACGTCTTTCGGCGGCGCTGGCGGACGAGCTCGATCAGGCGATCGACGTCGGCTTCCGTGTTGAACATGCCGAAGGACACGCGAATGCCGTCACGTTCCGGCGAAACGCGCACGCCGTTCTCCTCGAAGTAGCCGAGCCATTCGGAAGCGGGCAAATCGACGACATAGATATGCGGGGCACGGTGCTGCCGGTCGCGCGGACCGACGAGGCGGATATCGAGTTGATCCAGTTGCGCGATGAGGTGGTCGCCGAGATCGAAGCAATGGTTCTGAATGTTCTGCACGCCGATCTGCCCGATCATGTCGAGCGAAGCCCCGAGCGCATGGATCGCCGGAAGATTGAAGTTGCCAAGCTCGAAACGCCGGGCGGTCGGGGCCGGCATCAGGCTTTCCGGACGAGCAATGAGATCGGCGGGAATCTCCGCCAGGCTGGCGGCAGCCAGATATGCGGGTTCCAGCTCGCCCAGCGCCTTGTCCCAATAGAGCAGTCCGAGCCCCTGGGGGACGAGCAAGCCCTTGTGACTTCCCGAGCCGACGAAGCTCGCGCCGATCGCCCTGGCATCGATCGGCACGACGCCGATCGCCTGCATGACGTCGACGATGAAGTAGAGCTTCCTTTCCGCGCACAGCGCGCCAATGCTTTCGATATCGAAGCGGTGACCGGCATGGAAGGTCACGTGCGACATCGAGATCGCGCGGGTCTTCTCGTCGATGTGGTGAAGAAAGGTCCCCGCATTCACGACTTCCGTCATCGGCAGGAAGTTCACCTCGACGCCCTTCCGTTGCAGATTGAGGAAGGCATAGGCGTTGTTCGGGTGATCGCCGTGGATCATGAGGACATGATCGCCTGCACGCAGCGGCAGCGCGTTTGCCGCGATGTTCATGCTTTCCGACGTGTTCTTCGTAAAAGCGATTTCATCGGCGGACACGCCAAGAAAGCGCGCGACCTTGGCGCGCGTCTGCTCGACCCGATCGAGCCACACGCTTTTCGGGCCGGCCGTCTCCAGGCCCTCGCGAAGGAAGAGATCGATCGCCGCCTTTACGGGACGCGCGAGCGGCGCCTGGAAGCCGGAGTCGAGATAGACCATCCTTTCGGCGGCCGGGAACTCCTTGCGCACGGCGTTCACGTCGTAATGACGAGACATTCCACCCTCCTGTTGCGCGCCTCGCCGGTCTGGCGTGCGGCCGAGCGGCGAAGCGAAAATCCGAAGCGGCTGGGTGGCCGTCGCAATCGCGATGTGCGCTGCACAAATCCTGCTCACCCGCCGACAACGCCAACGTTATGAGCACCCCGGGCGCTTGTGAAACACGATTTTCATATTTCAGTAGTTTTTATTCCGAAAAATGATAATTCTGTGCATTCAAATTCGGAGGCGCGAATGGCTGAGCAAGCCAGGACTCAAGCCAGGACTGATGGACCACTCGATCGCGCATTTGCCATCGTCGCCCACGTCGCCGGGCAAACCAAAGCCGTTTCGGTGGCGGAGATCGCCGACGCACTTTCACTGCCGCTTCCGACCGCGCATCGGCTCGTCGGAAACCTCGAGGAGCGCGGGCTTCTTCAGAAGGCACTCGGAACGAAGCGATATGTGGTCGGCAATCAGATGGTCACGCTGTCCGCAAAAGTCATTGGCGCAGCCTTTCGCACCGCGCGCCGGCATGCGGTGCTGCGAGCGGTCGCGGGTGAAATTGGCGAGCAATGCGAGATCGGAGTCGTGCGCGATAACGTGGTTGCTTACGTGGACAGCGTGCGCGTGTCGCAACCGCAAGGCCTCCAGTTCAATCCGGGCGAAGCCGCTCCCCTGCACTGCACGTCGACCGGAAAGATCTACATGAGCCGCTTGCCCGAGAGAGCGCGCGAAAAACTGTGCCGGGCGCTCGCTCTGACGAAATACACGGAAACCACCATCGTGGATTGCGATGCGTTGATGGAGGTTCTGGAAGCAACCCGGCGCCGCGGCTGGGCCAAGACCAACGAAGAATTTGTGAAGGGCGTCGTTGGCTGCGCGGTCCCCATCGTGTCTTCAGACCGTGAGCTGATCGCCTGCCTGGGCGTCTCCGTCCCGGCGGCGCGCGTAAGCTTTGCCGAACTGGACCGCTTCATCGCCCCGCTGCAGAAAGCCGCCGCCCTGCTGTCAGAAACAATTCTGGAAGCTGAAAACGATTTTCAAAACGTGTAGTGGATCACCAATCAAGAATTTTTGCCCTCGATGCCTGTTGGCACACTCCTCCGACATTCAGGCCTCGCTGTTACTCCGCGAAGCAACAGATAATTGCCACTCCAAGAGGATGAAATGCTGCCTGATACGAGCACGGTTCGGGTTAGGGAAGCCTGCCCTTCAGACCACGACTTCCTCTTCGATCTCGCGCCCCGTCTTTCGGGCGTCCCTCGCCCGGCGTGGCATACCCTGAACGCGATGGAGCAGTTTCAGAGCAGCTTCATGACCGCCACCTTGGGCAACGCCACCGAAGGCTAACGGACATCTTGAGCGCCGGTCGGCATGTCTCAAAGGTGCCAATTCCGGAAGTCCAATGCCAACAAGCTGCCTCATAAACAATGCGTTAGTCGTGACTCCTAGTCTAGTGTGTCCATTGTAAGTTCAGCGTTAAAGTTACAAGCTGAAACGCGTGCCGTGCCTGACGTCATTGGAGTAATACATGACATCGATTTCTCAGACAGAGATTGATCAACTCATTCTTTCGTTTGCCAAAGCTGATTGGAGAAAGACGGCCTTCATCATAGCAAAGGTTTTGGATGACTGTGAGGATAAGAACATTGACATAAAAGACGAGGAGATCGCTAACCGAATCGCGGCCCTGTGCAACGCCGGGAGGTTGGAGTCACAAGGCGTATTGTCAAATTGGCGAGGTAGCGAATTACGTTTGCCCTTCTGACTAGGTCCGCTCCGGGTCCTTCGCGTCGTTCTGACCGTGCTCCGTTCACTTCAGGTCTTCCCCGACTAGCGGACATTCCCAGGGTCGGTCGGCATGTCTCAAACGTGCCATTTCCGGACTCTGAGATCGTCAAAATAAGACGTCTCGTGCTAGAGGAAGTCCGCATTGCGCCGCGGACGAACCCGCGTGCCGCAGCAACTGTGATCGAATGTCAAGCCAATGAAACGCACCACGCTTCTTGTCGCTTTTATGGTGCTCGCCACCGCGGCATTTGCGCACCAGGATCGTATCCTTTCCGTCCACGCGGATGGCGTCATCCCGGAGCTTCCGTCGGCCTATCAGACAACGCGCCTACACGTTGCCTTCTCCGAAGCCGACGCGGGGACCCTGCAGCAACTGAACTTCCTGTCCTCTGGAGGGGAAACCCGCGTTCAACCATGCTTACTAAGGCTGGTTTCGAGTGGCTCCTTTCGCAGCCTTTTTATCACAGGCTCCTGGTATCATGACGAGTCGATAGTGCCGCATTATATCGGAGTTCAGTTCCGCGACTCGCCATCTCCAGAGGGCTTGCCGGCGCACCTGGGCGTCCGCTTTCTCTTCAGCCTTCGCGACGCCAAGCTTCTCGAAGTCGAGCGAGTTGTTCTAATCCCAGGCCAGAACACCGTTCGCCTTCAGAACATCCGCCTGTCCAATGGCTGCCCCGAGTAAGAGCGCCAACAAGTTTCCACGCGTCGGTGGCCAATGAAGACGGAAGGCGCCTGACTTCCGCGTTGGGTCATTCGCGTCGGTTTGACCGGATCACGGCGACTTCCGGTCTACCCCGGTGAACGGACATTCTCAGAATAGGCGGGCATGTCTCAAAGGTGCCAGAGGCGACATGGCATCACATCTGCAAATGAAAAGAGGCCGCCTCAGTTGGCGGCCTCTTTTCCCATACTGGAGCTTACTTGGGCAGCCCGTCTTTGTACGCAGATGGCGGGATACATCGAAAACACGGAGACGCCCGAAGCCGCGTAGAACCGCCCAGGCGTCGAGCCGCCGCTATGAGAAACTGGTTTCGCTCGACCAAAAGCGGCTATGTGTCGATCTCGTTCATGAAGATGAATGGGAACTCGATGGGACGGTTCGCATCTTATCGCACTGCTAACCCTTGCGCGCCGGATTTGCCGAGCGCACACTCACCACCCCAAGCGCTATCATAAGAACTTACGGAGGATGCAGACCATGCCACGGGTCAAGCAAGCTTCGAAGCAGAAACGCACAACCAATGCCGCCGCCGTGACGGTGCTGGGTGCCACCGGACTGGGTTTTTCGCTGCTCGGTAACGCATCAGCATCCGCGATGCCCGCTGCAGATATCGCACAATCTGACAACACTCCGCCCAATCAGCGCATCGTTCTTAGCGAAGAGGAAATGGCCGACGTCAGTCTCGCCACGTTCCATCTCCTAGATAAGGAAAACGTTGGCAGGGGCGTGCAGCTAGCTCGCGCATGCGGTGGCTGCCGTGGCTGTGCGGCCCGTGGCTGCCGTGGCTGCGCGGCCCGAGGCTGCCGCGCCTGCGCGGTCCGTGGCTGCGCGGTCCGTGCCTGCGCGGTCGGTTGCGCGGTCGGCTGCGCGGCCGGCAGCTGTTGCGCATCTTGGGGATATTGCCGCGTGTGCTAAGTTCCCACGATCTAACGGCCCGACGCTGAGAAAATTGCATCCAACGGGCTCAATAGCCGATTTTCCCAAGGTCGCCTTCGGGTCAGACTGCGGACTCATGCACCGCAGCAAACTACATGCACGAACCGCAGTGATTTACTCAATCACCTCGTCGGCGCGCGCTTGATCAACGCTTAACTCCACGCCGCGCGGTGTCACTTGCGGCGAGACCGGAATCGTCGCCACCAGGCCCGACGCAATCACGAGCCCGAGCAGGGAAAAAACCTTCGACGCGAAATCACTTCCGACTTGATCTTTTCAGTCATCACAGCCTCCTGTTGGCTTTGAACCCTCGCTGATAAGGCCGCTGCGACCTTGGCCTAGATCAAGCAAATCCCGAGCTTCGAAGTCCGCTCTGGGGTCAATCGCGTCACCTTGGCCGTCGGCCGACTACTTCCGGTCTTCCCAACGGACATCGTCAGGGCCGGTCATCATGTCTCAAAGGTGCCAATAGCGGTCACACCAGTCACGATCGACCTTGCTCGTCCCACAGACGTTGCCACCGCACATCAACAGAGTAGTCCCAGTCACAACCAAGAATCGCGACAAAATAACGATCGATCCAACAGGCGATCGACCTGGCGTCTTCAAGTGCCAGCTTTCCATTGATGTATTTGTTCGGCTCCCATTCCTCCAACGCGAATGATCCCAATTCACCGAGACGGGACTCAGGTGCTTCACTGTGGGGATAGGCCGCGTTTATTATGCCTACGGCGAATTGAACCCACCTATCTGGATCGGAGGGAATCTCGAATGTCGCGCACCAAGAGGGGCCGCCGGCGAGCACCTCTCTCACGCCGGGCGCGATCTCAGCTATCTGGTCACTGCCCACGAAACGCTCCTGTCGCACAGCTCGATTAAACAGCGAGCGATGCTCGCTCTCCGCAAGAATGAAACATGCAAAAACGGCTGCACATAGGCACCGGGCATGGATACAGCAAAGGAGGCTAGGTCTGCCAGGGGTCAAGGACAGACCTTGCGGCGCGTCCGCGCTAGGTCCGTTCATACTCGGATCGCGGAAATCGCTCTGCTCCACTGGAGTTCTCTTCATATCGACCTGTGAGATCCTTGCTCATCGCTGCAAGTATTCCCCAGTCCTCACTTTGCAGGCTGGCGCTTCTCGGCTTGAATTACGATAACAGTGACGCGCGATATACGATCCTCCCCCTCGCGCGCTCTGCCCCCAATCACTGATTTGCCCCTCCTGGCAAGAAACTTATTTCGCACCCCGCGAAAATTTTTCGCTTAACGCGTGCCCCAAATCACACCTACAACTCCGGCCATCCCGTCCCGCCAGAGGGGCGTTGGCCAGCGTCACTAAACGTTGGGACGGGTTGCGGTGGACGCGGCAGCGTCGGGCGCGAGAGGTGTTCGCAGGGCGGGTTCTCCCGTGAGCGGGCACGCTAGCGCAGACGACCGGCGCTTAAACGCTTCAACCGAAACTTCTTCCGGCAGCATACGGGCCGGTCGAAGCGCTTCGGTCTGAGGAAGCCGTGGACGGCAAAAGCGTGTGGTTCTGGCGCCCGTGGCTGGCGTCAAGCTGATGGAGATCGTCGGGCCCGACCGGGCCTTCGATCGATCGCCAATCCGTCAGCGACGGAGGCAAGAGGAATTCGTCTCCGGGGAGAGCGCGCCATAAGCCGTTAAAACCACTGCGCAGGGAAAGCCGGGCGTTCCGGCGCACCTGCGGTCCACCGTGTGCATCTTGTGCGCACGACTGCGGGTGTCATGGGCACCCGGCTTTCCCTGCGCCCTCTATCTCAAGAGGGTATCGCAGATCGCACAACTTCGGGCGCAACGCGCCGCGAGAACGCAATGTCGTATCCGGCCCGTCAGCATCTATCGAAAACAACACTACGCGCAGGGGGTACCGACATTGCCCTACCCTGTCGGTCGCTGTTTGCGACGCGGTGCCGCTTTTCGCAGCGCGAGCGGACTGATAATCTGTCGTCATTTCATGACGGGCTCTATTTGATATGCGCGGGGCGTTCAGCGGGAAAATCTGGAAAATAGCGGCGCTGGCATCACTGCTGGCGCTCACCCTCGCCACGCCTGCCGCCGCCGAAAAGCGTGTCGCGCTGGTGATCGGCAACTCCGCCTATCAAAATGTCACCCGGCTCGACAATCCGCGCAACGACGCGGCGCTGATGGCCGAGACGCTCGCCAGCCTCGGCTTCACGCTGATCGGCGGCCGCGCCCAGCTCGATCTCGACAAGCCGGCGATGGATCTGGCCGTGCAGAATTTCGGCCGTCAGGTGCAGGGCGCCGACGTCGCGCTGTTCTATTATGCCGGTCACGGCGTGCAGGTCTCCGGCTCGAACTATCTGGTGCCCGTCAGCGCCAACCCGACGCGCGAGGCCGATGTCGATTTCCAGATGGTGGACGTCAACCTCGTGCTGCGGCAGATGCAGGGCTCCGGCACGCGCCTCAACATGGTGATCCTCGATGCCTGCCGGAACAATCCGTTCGGCGCACGCGGCTTGCGCGCCTCCGACGGCGGTCTCGCGCAGATGCGCGCGCCGGAGGGGACGCTGATCTCCTACGCGACGCAGCCCGGCAATGTCGCGCTCGACGGCACCGACGGCCACAGCCCCTACACCAGGGCGCTGGCAGCGACGATCAAGCAGGCCGGGCTCGACATCTTCCAGACCTTCAACCAGGTCGGCCTCGCGGTGAAACGCCAGACCGGCGGATCGCAGCAGCCCTGGGTGTCGTCCTCGCCGATCGACGGCAATTTCTATTTCGTGGCCCCTGCTCCGGTCGCTTCATCGCAACAGGTCGCCGTCGCGCCGCAGCCGGAGCCGCTGGCCTCGACGCTGCGCCCGGATCCCGACCGCATTCCGATCAAGGATCCCGTGCTGCTGCGCGAATTGAGCGACCGCCTGTTCGAGCTCAATTACGATCCGGAGCCGCTCGACAGCAAGAACGGCATGCGGCTTGCGATCTCCAGGTTTCAGGAGAAGGCGAAGATGACGCCGACGGGTGAAGCCACCGAAGGCGTGCTGACGCGGCTGCGCAAGATGGAAGATCTGAAACCGTGGGGCTCGATCGTCTACGGCCCCGACGGCGACAAATGGGGAATGTCCTGGAATCATTCGTCGCGACGCGCGGCGATCGACGACGCGCTGAAGAATTGCGGCTCGACCAAATGTCCGGTCGAGTTGAGCTTCTACGGGTCGCGATGCGGCGCGTTTGCAATCTCCGGCAAGTCGTGGTCGCTGGTTCAGCGCGACACCGTGCAGCGCGCCAGGGAGGCCGCGCTTGACGAGTGCGGAAAGACTGGCAAATCCTGCCGCATTATTGGCGCGGTCTGTGCCGATGGATCTGGCCGCTGAAAATCATTGTTCGCGATATTGGAATTGCCTGCTCATGCGAAATGCCGCCCAACACTCCACCTCGATTGCCGTCCTTGCCCTGCTGATCGCGCTCCTGTGCGGCCCGGACCTTGCGATGGCGCAATCCGGCAGCGTTGGCGGCAGTATCGGCAATGATGAGAAATCATTGTCAGGCTCGCGCGAACCGCCTCGCAGCAATGAGACGGAAAAATCCGGACGGCGCAGCAAACCGGAGACGGATGAATCCCGGCCCACGGCGCGAAAAGACGGTGGCGGAGGCAACAATTTCGACGGCGCGTGGGTGGTCCATTCCCGCGGCGTCAGTTGCCAGGGCACCAGCAGCAACGCCGTCGTCGTCACCAGCGGCAAGATCATCGGCCAGACCGCCCGCGGCACCGTCAGCCCGGACGGAAGAGTATACGCCACCACAGCCGACAACGGCATTACCGTGATTACGACGGGGCGCCTCTCTGGCCGCAGCGGCGGCGGGACGTTCCGGCAATCGGATGGCTGCACAGGGACATGGACGGCGTCGAAGCAATAGCGCGGCTGCTCGCCGCAGCCGGGAAATATTGGAACATTTCATGATGAAATACCCGGCTCACCATTCGCTTCGAACTGGCCTCCTCTCCCTTGCGATTCTCGCCGCCATCAGCGGCGGCGCAGTGGCGCAATCCGGCAGCGCCGGCGGCAGCATCGGCAACGACGAAAAATCGCTGTCCGGTTCGCGCGAGGCCCCCCGCGCCGTCGAGTCCTCAAAGCCGGCGCGACGCGGCAAGCCGGAAGCCGACGAGCCCCGCCGCACGTCGCGAAAGAGCGGCGGAGCCGGAGGCGGCGGTGGCGGTGGAGGCAATTTCGACGGCTCGTGGGTTTCCGTTGCCGTGGGCACGCCTTGCGGCAGCGCTACCGAGAGATTTGTCATCTCGGGCGGCAGGATTTCGGGCGAGCTGAGCTCCGGGTCGGTGAGCCCAAATGGCGCCACGCGGAGCGGCGGGTCGGTCCAGGGCCTGAGTTGGACCAGTACCGGGCGTTTTTCGGGCCGCAGCGGCTCCGGTTCATTCCGCCGCTCGGACGGCTGCACCGGACGCTGGACTGCTTCTAAACAATAGAGTTTTCCACAGGGACGAAGGCCTTTGTTTTTCGGCGATTTTTCATGGCCTTAGCCTGCTTCGATCGAGGCGGCGCACAGGCCTCAATCATACCCCAATCGCTCCGAAATTGCGGCTCATTGCGACCCAAGTCTCTGACCAGATTGGGTGCATCAAGCGTCGTGTTGCGTTGCGTTGCCGGGGAAGTTGATGTCGAACCGTTCCGTGAAATGCGTCCCGGCGCTGTTTGCCGGTGTTGTGGTAGGCGCCAACGTCGCCACAATGACGGATCTCCGGGCCCAGGTAATATCAGCAGCGGAAGCCGCGATGCCGTCCCAGGCGGCCGCAGACAGTTGCCTGACCGCGCCGAAGGGCGCGACCCCCGCCGGCAGCCATTGGTACTATCGCATCGACCGCGCCACCAAGCGCCAGTGCTGGTATCTGCGTGAGGAGAGCGACAGCGCCGACGACAAATTCGCGCGCGCCGCGCCGCCCGCGTCGGCCCCATCGTCGGCAGCGGCAGAACCGTCCCAACCGCCCTCGATCACACGCAAGTCGATCGCCGACGCGCGCGCCGAATGGGTTTCCCAGCAGCCCCGCGCCGAGACAAATCCGCCTGCCAGGGCCGAGCCGCGAAATGTTGCCGCAGCCCCCGTGCCGGTCGCTCAGAATGTCCAGCGCGCGGCCATGCCGAACGTGCTCGCGCCGGCGCCGCTGTCGTCGATGCGGTGGAACGACGCGCCCATCACGAGATCGCTGGGCAACCCGAGCAGCGTCCAGGTCGCCGCCGCCAATCCGCCCGCAGACCCGCCGCAGGTCGAGGAAGTGCAACAGCCCGCGGCAGAACAGGTTACGCCGGCCGCCCCCGTAGAACCGGCGGCGGCAAAGCCGACCGCGTCGTTGCAGATGCTGCTTCTGGTGATGGCGGCCGCGCTTGCGCTGGCCGGCATCATCGTCAGCGCGATCGTCCGGATCGGCCGCATCCGCGCCCGCCGCGCCATGCGGCGCAAGCGGCGCGCGATGTGGGATTCCACCCGCACCAAGCGTAAATCGCCGCCGATGTTCCATGACGAGGACGCCCGGCCGCGGCGCACCGTCGGCGTGGCCAATCCACGCGTGCCCCAGGAAAGGACGAAAGAAAGGACAGTGGAACGGACAACGCGCGTTCCCCGTGAGCGGCCCCGCACGCCCCAGGAGCGGCCGCAATATGCGCCCCCGGAGCGGCCACGCGCGCCGCAGGAGCGGCCGCACGTACCCCAAGCCCAAGCCCACGCCCAGGCCCACGTACCCCAAGCCCAGGACCGGGAGCGGCAGGTTACGGAAATGCTGTCCCGGCTCGCCCGCAGCGCGCAGAACTGACCGGATCGCAAGCCGCGGCTATTTTTCCAACTGGCGCTGCAGCTTGCGGACAAACTCGGTGAGGCCGATGCGGCGCTCGCGCTTGAGCCGCTCGGCCTTGAGGATCGACTGCACCTCGGCGAACGCGTCATCGACGTTGTGGTTGACGACGATATAGTCGTATTCCGCCCAGTGGCTGAGCTCATGGGTGGCGCGGCTCATGCGCCCGCGAATTACCTCGTCGGAATCCTGCGCGCGGGTGTGCAGCCGTTTCTCCAGATCGGCCGCCGAGGGTGGCAGGATGAACACGCTGACCACGTCGGCGCGGGCCTTTTCCCGCAATTGCTGCGTGCCCTGCCAGTCGATGTCGAACAGCACGTCCTGCCCGGCCGATAACGCAGCCTCCACCGGCACGCGCGGCGTGCCGTAGCGATTGTCGAACACGGTCGCCCATTCCAGCAATTCGCCGTGCTCGACCATCGCCTCGAATTTGGGTTTGTCGACGAAGAAATAATCCTGGCCGTCGACCTCGCCTGGCCGCATCGGCCGCGTGGTGGCGGACACCGACATCTTCAAGCCCGGCATCCGCTCGATCAGAAGACGCGACAGCGTGGTCTTGCCGGCGCCCGAAGGCGACGACAGCACGAACATCAGCCCGCGCCGTTCAACTCCATCGAAACCAGAAGCCGCCATCCGTCACTCCAGATTCTGGACCTGCTCGCGGAACTGCTCGACCACGTTTTTCATTTCGAGCCCGGTCTGGGTCAATTCCAGATCGTTGGACTTGGAGCAGCAGGTATTGACCTCGCGATTGAACTCCTGGGCGAGGAAGTCGAGCCGCCGCCCGACCGGTCCGCCCTTGCCGATCATCTCGCGGGCCTGGGCGACATGCGAGGCGATGCGGTCGAGCTCTTCGCGGATGTCGGCCTTGGTCGCGATCAGGATCGCTTCCTGATTGAGCCTGTCAGGGTCGAAGCGCTCGGAAGTCTCCAACAGCGCCGCCACCTGCTCGGCCAGCCGCGCCCTGATCGCCTCCGGCTTGCGGCCGGGTGCCGCCTCGGCCTTTTTCGCCAGCCGCTCGATCTCGTCCATGCGCTGATTCAGAATTTGCCCGAGCGTCAGGCCCTCGCGGCGGCGCATCTCGACGAGGTTGCCAAGCGCCTGCTCGAAGGCGGCCGCAGCCGCATCCATTGCCGCCTTGTCTTCCGCCTCGTCGCTTTCGGGCTCGACGACTTCGATGACGCCCTTGATGCCGAGCAGCCCGTCGATGCTCGGCGCCACCGCGTCGATCCTGGCGGCGAGCTCACCCGCGACCTTCACGACCGCGGCGAGCACGTCTTCATTGATGCGCACGGTCGAGACCGCGTTGGCGCGCTTGACGTTGAGGTTGGCGTAGACCGTGCCCCGCGACAGCACCTCGGCGGCGCGCTTTTTGGCAAAGGATTCCAGTTCGTCCCAGCCGGGCGGCAGGCGCAGGCGCAGGTCAAACCCCTTGGCGTTGACCGACTTCAATTCCCATTCGAAGGTGTAGGGCCCGCTGGCGCCGTGGCTCCGGGCAAAACCGGTCATGCTCGATAGCGCCATCGCGTAACACTCTCCGAAAGACAGGGAATTCGAGACTCGAAAGGAACGGCACGACCTTAAGCCGATTTCCGCCAAAGTGGAATTGCGTTCCGACTGCAGCCGGAACGCCTGCTCAACCGGCCGGATGTCAGCGCTGAACCACCGGCGGCGTCGTGGTCGACTGCGCGGCGCCCTGGCGGGCCGGTGCGGTTGCAGGCGCAGGACGGGCGGCGGGCGGCTTCTTCGCCGGCGCCCCCGGCCGTGGCGTGGTTGCGGTCGGATTGGTGTCGGTCGGCGCACCGGCCGAAGTGGGCGGCGGCGCATCCTCAGACGGTTCGACCGTGTCGTTCTGAATCTGTTTTTCGAGCGCCCGCAGCTTGGCGACGTTCTTTTGATGCTGGTCGTAGGTCTCGGTAAAGGCGTGCCCGCCGGTTCCGTCGGCGACGAAGAACAGGTCGCGGGTGCGCGCGGGGTTGGCGGCGGCTTCGAGCGAGGCGCGGCCCGGATTGGCGATCGGCCCGGGCGGCAGGCCTTCGATGACATAGGTGTTGTAGGGCGACGGCTGCGTGATCTCGGAGCGCTTGATCGGCCGGCCCAGCGTTCCCTTGCCGCCGACCAGGCCGTAGATGATGGTCGGATCGGACTGCAGCTTGATCCTCTGCCGCAGCCGATTGGTGAATACCGCCGCGACGCGGCTGCGTTCGTCGGCGCGGCCGGTTTCCTTCTCGATGATCGAGGCCAGCGTGATGAGCTGCTCCGGCGACCTGACCGGAACGTCCGGATTGCGGCGCTCCCAGATTTCCGCGAGCACCCGTTTCTGGCTCTGTTGCAAGCGGTGGATCACTTGCTCACGCGTGGTGCCGCGCGGGAATTTGTAGGTTTCCGGCAGCAGCGTACCTTCGCGCGGCATTTCCCGCACCGCGCCGGCGAAGATGTCGTTGTCGGTGAGCCGCGCCACGATCTGTTCGGAGGTCAGGCCCTCCGGAATGGTGACCGCGTGCTGCACGACCTTGCCCTCGACAATGGTGGCGATGACGTCGCGCAGGCTGGATTTCTTCTGGAAGGAGTACTCGCCCGGCTTGAGGTCTGAACTCGCCTTCAGCGCAAATACGCCGCCGATGAATGCCCAGGGATTGACGTTGATCACCCCTTCACGCAGCAGCACGTCGGCAATGTCGCGCTTGCCGGCCCGCGCGGGAATGTTGACGATCTTGTCTTCCTGCAGCGGCCCCGGCGTTTCCAGGATCTGCCTGCCGTAATAATACACCGTCCCCGCCCCGATCATCAGGATGATCAGGATGGTGAAGATGGCGTTGCCGACCACCACGAAGGGATTGCGTGCGCGCTCCGATCGCCTCGGCGGCGGCGGTACCTGCTCCGGCTCCAACGCAGCGCGCGGACTTCGTGGCGAAATGGGCGGCCTCTCACTCATCGATGCAACCTGAATCCTGTCGGTTCAATCGCGGCCCGGCAATCCCCTGCCGAGCCGATAGCGTACGCCCGCATGTAGAAGTCATCGCCGAATACGGCAAAACGGTGGAGTAGTTCTAAACACTTGCTAGTCAGCCACGCGCCGAACGATCACCGAGGCGTTGGTCCCCCCGAAACCGAAGGAATTCGACAGCGCGACGTTGATCTCGCGCTGGCGCGCCGTCTGCGGCACCAGATCGATCGCCGTTTCCACCGACGGATTTTCCAGATTGATGGTGGGCGGCGCAATGTTATCGCGAATCGCGAGGATGCTGAAAATGGCCTCGATCGCGCCCGCAGCACCGAGCAGGTGTCCGGTCGACGACTTCGTCGACGACATCGACACCTTGGAGGCGGCGTTGCCGAGCAGCCGCTCCACGGCGCTGAGCTCGATCTCGTCGCCGATCTGCGTCGAAGTACCGTGGGCGTTGATGTAGTCGATATCGGATACCGCAATTCCGGCGCGCTTGATCGCCGCGCTCATGCTGCGGAAGCCGCCATCGCCGTCCGGCGACGGCGAGGTGATATGATAGGCGTCGCCCGACAAGCCGTAGCCCACCACCTCGCAATAGATTCGCGCGCCACGCTTTTTCGCGTGCTCATATTCCTCGAGCACGACGACGCCGGCGCCCTCGCCCATCACGAATCCATCGCGATCCTTGTCATAGGGTCGCGAGGCCTTCTGCGGCGCGTCGTTGTAGCCGGTCGAGAGCGCACGCGCGGCGCAAAAGCCCGCCATTGCCAGCCGGCAGATCGGCGATTCCGTTCCGCCCGCGACCATCACGTCGGCGTCGCCGAGCGCAATCAGGCGGGCGCCATCGCCGATCGCATGCGCACCGGTCGAACACGCCGTCACCACGGAATGGTTGGGGCCCTTGAGCCCGTGTTCGATCGAGACATAACCGGAAGCGAGATTGATCAGCCGCCCCGGAATGAAGAACGGCGACACCCTGCGCGGCCCGCGCTCCTTCAGCAGCAGCGAGGTTTCGGCGATACCGGAGAGGCCGCCGATTCCCGAGCCGATCAGGGTACCGGTGGCGCATTTGTCTTCTTCGGCCGACGGATGCCAGTTGGCGTCGTCGAGCGCCTGGCGCGCCGCGGCCATCGCAAAGATGATGAAGTCGTCGACCTTGCGCTGCTCTTTCGGCTCCATCCACTGGTCGGGATTGAAGGTGCCGTCGCTGCCGTCGCCGCGCGGAATGATGCAGGCGATCTGACTGGCGAGATCGGCGACTTCGAAGGTACCGATCTTCTTGGCGCCGCTCTGCCCGTCGAGGATGCGCGCCCACGTTGTGTCAACGCCGCAGCCGAGTGGCGTAACCATGCCCAGCCCCGTGACGACAACCCGCCTCATGTCAAAAACTCCAGCCCGAAATCGGCGGCCCAAAAACAGAAACCGGGGGACCGTTCGACAACGGCCCGTCCGGCTCTGTCTCTACCCGCCCGGGACGTCAGCTTTTCGCGTTCTTCTCGAGAAACTTCGTCGCGTCGCCGACGGTCAAAATCGTCTCGGCGGCGTCATCGGGAATCTCGCAGCCGAACTCTTCTTCAAATGCCATCACAAGCTCGACGGTGTCGAGACTGTCGG
>Ga0081540_1000914_pt1 | contig 26584 bp, 21 predicted proteins | sample TabmetS2T1R1_FD_71024 | JGI IMG/M metagenome (GOLD analysis project Ga0081540, IMG submission 71024) | Tabebuia heterophylla rhizosphere microbial communities from the University of Puerto Rico - S2T1R1 | ecosystem: Host-associated > Plants > Roots > Rhizosphere ...
TCACCGCCGCAGAGATCGGCGACGCCTACGGTCTCAAGAAGCTCGGAACTGAGAAGCTCAAGCCGATCTTCACCCGTGCCCATCTGATCGACATGGTCGCGCTCAAGGGCGGAATGATGGACGCCGGCCAGGAGATCACCTCGGCCGATATCAAGGCGGCGCTGCAGAAGCAGAACATCCCCGAGAGCGACATCAAGGCCGGGGATGCGATCATGTTCCATACGGGCTGGGGCTCGCTGTGGATGAAGAACAATGATCGCTTCAATAGCGGAGAGCCGGGCATCGGCCTCGACGCCGCCAAATGGGTGATCGAAAAGGACCTCGCGCTCACCGCGGCCGACACCTGGGCGGTCGAGGTGGTCCCGAATCCCGACAAGTCGCTCGCCTTCGTGGTCCATGCCGAACTGCAGACCAAGCACGGCATCCTCAACCACGAGAACCTGATCTTCGACGATCTTATCGCCGACAGGAAATACCAGTTCGTCTATTGCTTCACCCCGGCTCCCATCAAGGGCGCCACGGGAAGCAACGGCTGTCCGATCGCGATTACATGACGAGGTCGCATTGGCGCGTGGGCGGGCGCACCGCCCACGCCGGTACTCCGGGTTTCGATGTTGAAGCGGCCGCCCAATGAGTGTTGTCCGGACGCGGGCTCAACACCAGCACGAGTTGCTGCGGGGCAGCAGGTTCCTCGTGAGCAACGGTCGGCGCAGTCCTAAGCCTCGTATGCGACGACGCAATTCCAGCAAAGGGGTTATTGATCGTCATCCGCCGCCAAACCGACAAGGGAGATTCGACAATGAAAAAAAGCCGGCTGATCAGTCTCAGTATTTCGGTGTCGATCGCCGTTTTGGCGGCTGGTGTCGCGATTTCTGCGCAGGACAAGTACACTGTGCGGGTACCGAATGGGCTCGCGTTCTCTGAGTTCAGGGGATACGAAGACTGGCCGGTGATCGCGATCAGCGAGAACGAAGGCGCGATCGCCGCGATCGTGGGGAATCCGGCATTGATCGACGCCTATAAGGAAGGCGTACCTGGCAATGGCAAGCCTTTCCCGGACGGCGCCAAGATGGCGAAAATCCATTGGATCCCGAAAAAACAAGAGGCGTATCCCGGTCAGCCAACGGTGCCGGGCACTCAGCATGACGTTGATTTCATGGTGAAGGACAGCAAGAGATTCGTGGACAGCGGCGGATGGGGATGGGGCGCGTTCGACTATGACGCGGCGTCAGATACGTTCAAGCCCGCCACTGCAGCAAGCAATCCGCCGCAGGAAAACGACGCGAAGTGCGGGTTCGCGTGCCATACCGTGGTGCAGAACCGCGACTACGTTTTCACGGAGTACGGAAAGAGGTGAGTGTCGGATTCCACGAGCTAACAAGGTTGATTAGTCCGAACCAGTGCTCGTCCTTGATTGAGGTCGAAGCTTAAGGCAGGACTGCGGCGGAAGCGACGTTTCATTGCCTTGTTCGCCCGGTCCGCCTCATACTGGCGGTGCATCGAACCTCTCCTCAACCAGCCCTTCGCCCACGGAATGCCCGCGTTACGCCAGCGCGGGCATCCTGCATTGCGTGCAGTAGCGACCCCAGCTAATCGTCACCGGCAACAAGAAACTTGAGGGGAGAAACCCATGAACCAGCCCGCCACGCCAGCCAAAAGCGACATCGAAACTTCCACCATCCGAACGATCTCGTGGCGGCTGATTCCGTTTCTGGTGCTGGCCTACTTCTTTTCCTATCTCGACCGCGTCAATCTCGGCTTCGCCGCGCTGACGATGAATGCGGACCTGAAGTTCTCGCCGCTGGTTTTTGCCTGGGGCGCCGGCATCTTCTTCATCGGCTATTTCATCTTCGAGGTGCCGAGCAATCTCGCGCTGGAGAAATTCGGCGCCAGCCGCTGGATCGCCCGCATCATGGTGACGTGGGGCATTATCTCGGCCGCAATGGCAATGGTGAGCGGCGAATTGAGCTTTTACGTGCTGCGCTTTCTGCTTGGCGTGGCGGAAGCCGGTTTCTTCCCCGGCATCATTCTTTATCTGACCTACTGGTATCCGGCCGAATATCGCGCACGGTTTATCGCCGCTTTCGCCATCGCGGTTCCCGTTTCCACCGTCATCGGCGCGCCGATCTCGGGGCTGTTACTTGGACTCGACGGCGTGATGGGCCTGAAGGGATGGCAGTGGCTGTTCATCCTCGAGGGCATCCCCTCGGTGCTGCTCGGTATCGTCACCTGGTTCTATCTGACCGACAGGCCGGAGAAAGCGGATTGGCTGACGGCGGAGCAGAAGGCTTGGCTCAAGGCAAAGCTTGACTCCGAAATCGCGGCTAAGCAGGCAGTGAAGCATTTTACGCTTGGCGAGGCGCTGTCGTCGCCAAAAGTGATCATGCTGAGCCTGATCTATTTCGGTTTCGTCGGCGCGCTCTATGGCATGCAGTTCTGGCTGCCGCAGATCGTGAAAGCCTTCGGCCTTACCAACGCGCAGACCGGTTTCGTCACGGCGATCCCCTATCTGTTCGGCACCATCGCCATGATCCTGTGGGCGCGCCACTCCGACGCCACCCGTGAACGCGTCGCCCATGTCGGCGGGCCACTGTTGCTGACGGCGGCGGCGCTGGCCGTTTCCAGCTACATCACCGATCCCGCTATCACCATGATCGTGCTGACGGTCGCCGCCATCGGCGTGTTCTGTACCTTTGCGGTGTTCTGGACGCTGCCGACGGCATGGCTGTCCGGCACGGCCGCGGCCGGCGGGATCGCGCTGATCAATTCGATCGGCAACCTCGCGGGATTCGGTGGGCCGTACCTGATCGGCTGGGTGAAGGAAGCGACCGGCAACACGTCGACGGGATTGCTGGTGCTGTCGCTATTGCCGCTCGTGGCGGGGCTCCTGGTGTTCCTCGGTGGCCACGAGACGAAGACGGAATTCGCCGGCGCGAAGTAGCCAGCAGCCCGGATGGAGCGAAGCGCAATTCGCCGGAGTCTGCCCGCGGTGAGGCCGGCCCGGGATCTCGCTGCGCTTCATCCTGGCTACATTCTTTCCTCAACTGCCTGAGGGTCCGGGAGGATGGCGCGGAGGCGCCCTTAACCTCCCGCTAACTCACGAATTAGTGTCTACTGACGATTATTGACATTTATCAGTGATAAATCGATACTCTTCATCAGTCATCAGCCGATGGAGACTTCGATGTTCGCTCGTTCGATTTTCTCTAATTATTACAATCTATTGACAGGAGCGTCATTGGCGTTTGCGGTATTTGCATTGGCCGGCTGCAATGAAAAGGCGGCCGAAACTGCCGCCCCCGGGCGCCCGGTTCTGGTCGCCACAGTGCATTACGCGGCCGAGACACCGGAGCGCAGCTTTGTCGGCACCATCCGGCCCCGGATCGAGACGGACATGGGCTTCCGGGTTCCCGGCAAGGTCGCGCGGCGCCTGGTCGAGGTTGGCCAGACCGTCGATGTCGGCCAGCCGCTGGCCACCCTCGACGAGGTCGACTTGAAGCTGCAGGCCGAGCAGGCCGAGGCCGAATTCAGCGCCGCCACCGGCGTGCTGGCGCAGGCGAGCGCCTCCGAGCAGCGCGCCAAGGACCTGCGCGCCAAGGGCTGGACCACCGATGCGCAGATGGATCAGAGCCGCGCCGCCGCCGACGAGGCGCGGGCGCGCCTCAATCGCGCCGAGCGCTCGGTCGAACTCACCAAGAACTCTCTTTCTTATGCGACGCTGCTGGCCGACAGCCGCGGCGTCGTCACCGCGACCCTGATCGATCCCGGCCAGGTCGTGGCCTCCGGCCAGACCGCGATCCGCGTCGCGCGCTTTGCCGAGAAGGAAGCTGTGGTCGCGATTCCCGAGACGCTGGTTGGCCGCGCCAAATCAGGCACCGCCAGCGTGACGCTGTGGTCGGACGCCGACAAGAAGTATGCCGCGAAGCTGCGCGAGATCGCGCCCTCGGCCGATCCGGCGACCCGGACCTATCTTGCAAAATTCTCGCTGCCGGAAGCCGACGACAAGGTCTCGCTCGGCATGACCGCGACGCTGACGCTGGCCGATGCCGCCACCGAGCGCGTGGCAAAACTGCCGCTGTCGGCGCTGTTCAGCCAGGGCAGCAATCCCTCGCTCTATACCGTCGATGATGCCGGCGCGGTGAAGCTGCTGCCGGTGGTCGTGAAGTCCTACGAGAGCAATGCCGTCGTGATCGCAGGCGGCGTCAATGAAGGCGCCAAGGTGGTCGCACTCGGCGTGCAGAAGATCGATCCGGCCCAGAAGGTCCGGGTGGTTTCGGCACTGTCGTTCTGAGTTTTCCGCCGTCATTGCGAGCGCAGCGAAGCAATCCATCGTGCTGCAAAGAAACTATGGATTGCTTCGTCGCTTCGCTCCTCGCAATGACGACCAAGGCAAAGTTTTTCGGATCTGGAGAGTGACATGAAGCGCTTCAATCTCTCGGGCTGGGCGGTAAGCCATCCGACCCTGATCCTGTTCCTGATGATCATGCTGGGCGCTGCCGGTTTCTTCTCCTACGAGCGGCTCGGCCGCGCCGAGGATCCGTTCTTCACGGTGAAGGTGGTCAACGTTTCCGCGATCTGGCCGGGCGCCACCGCGCAGGAAATGCAGACCCAGGTCGCCGACCCCATCGAAAAGAAACTGCAGGAACTGCCCTTCTTCGAGAAGGTGCAGACCTATTCAAAGCCGTCGTTCACGGCGCTGCAGGTCACGTTCAAGGACTCGACCCCGCCAAAGGACGTGCCCTATCTGTTCTATCTGTTGCGCAAGAAGCTGGTCGACGTGCAGGGCCAGTTGCCCGCAGGCCTGCTCGGCCCGAACGTCAACGACGAGTTCTCCGACGTCGATTCCATTCTCTACATGATGACCGGCGACGGCGCAGATTACGCGCAGCTGAAGAAGACCGCCGAAGGCATGCGCCAGCGGCTGCTGAAGGTTACCGGCGTCACCAAGGTCAATCTCTACGGCACGCAGGAAGAACGTATCTTCGTCGAGTTCTCGCACGCCAAGCTGGCGACGCTCGGCATCACGCCGCAGGCGCTGTTCGATTCGCTGGCCAAGCAGAACAACGTCACACCCGCCGGCACGGTGGAAACCTCCTCGCAGCGTGTGCCGCTGCGCGTCACCGGCGCGCTTGACGGCGCCAAGGCGGTTGCGGAGACGCCGGTCGAAAGCAACGGCCGCGTGTTCCGGCTTGGCGATATCGCGACCGTCACGCATGGTTTCGTCGATCCCCCGACCTTCGTCGCCCGCCAGGAAGGCAAGCCGGCGATCGGCATCGGCGTGGTCACCACCAAGGGCGCCAACATTCTCGAGCTCGGCAAGAACGTCGAGAAGGCGACCAATGATTTCATGAAGGCCGTGCCGCAGGGCATCGAGGTCGAGCAGATCGCCGACCAGCCGAAGGTTGTCGAGCGCGCGGTCGGCGAGTTCGTGCATTCCTTCATCGAAGCGCTGGCGATCGTGCTGTTCGTGTCCTTCGTGGCGCTCGGCTGGCGTACGGGCATCGTGGTCGCGATGTCGGTGCCGCTGGTGCTCGCCATCGTCTTCATCGTCATGAACGCGATGTCGATCGACCTGCACCGCATCACCCTCGGTGCGCTGATCATCGCGCTCGGCCTTCTGGTCGACGACGCCATCATTGCTGTTGAAATGATGGTGGTGAAAATGGAACAGGGCTGGGACCGCGTCCGCGCCGCCTCCTTTGCCTGGGAATCAACTGCGTTTCCGATGCTCACGGGGACGCTGGTCACGGCCGCTGGCTTCCTCCCCATCGGCTTTGCCAATTCGGCGGTCGGCGAATATGCCGGCGGCATCTTCTGGATCGTGGCGATCTCGCTGGTCGCCTCCTGGTTCGTGGCGGTGATCTTCACGCCCTATATCGGCGTCAAGCTGCTGCCCAACATCGCGGTCCATCACAACCACGATCCGCACGCGATCTACGAGACGCGGATGTATCGCGGCCTCCGCGCCGTGGTGCAGTGGTGCGTCGACCACCGCGTCAAGGTGGTGGTGGCGACGGTCGGCGTGTTCGCGCTCTCGATCGTGGCCTTCGGCAATGTCCAGCAGCAATTCTTCCCGCTGTCGGAACGCCCCGAACTGTTCCTGCAGTTGCGCCTGCCGGAAGGCACTGCCTTTAACGTCACGGAAAATTCAGTGAAGAAGGCCGAGGCGCTGTTGAAGGACGACAAGGATATCTCGACCTATACCGCCTATGTCGGCCAGGGTTCGCCGCGCTTCTGGCTCGGCCTCAATCCGCAGCTGCCGAACGAGGCGTTTGCCGAGATCGTGATCGTCTCCAAGGACGTCGAGGCCCGCGAGCGCATCAAGGCGCGGCTGGAGAAGGCGGTCGCAAACGGCGAACTGAACGAAGCGCGCGTGCGCATCGATCGCTTCAATTTCGGTCCCCCGGTCGGCTTCCCGGTCCAGTTCCGGGTGATCGGCCCCGACCCGAACACCGTGCGCGACATCGCCTACAAGGTGCGTGACGTGATGAAGCAGAATCCCAACGTCGTGGAGCCGCAGCTCGACTGGAACGAGCAGTCGCCCTATCTCAAGCTCGTGGTCGATCAGGACCGGGCGAGGGCGCTTGGCCTCACCCCGCAGGACGTCTCGCAGGCGCTCGCCATGCTGATCTCGGGCGCGCCGGTCACGACCATCCGTGACGGCATCGAGAAGGTCGGCGTGGTTGCGCGCGCGATCCCGTCGGAGCGGCTCGATCTCGGCAGCGTAGGTGACCTCACTGTGACGTCACGCAACGGCGTCGCCGTCCCGCTGCAGCAGATCGCCAAGATCGAATATTCGCACGAGGAGCCGATCATGTGGCGGCGCAACCGCGACATGGCGATCACGGTGCGGACCGACGTCGTCGACGGCGTGCAGGCGCCTGATGTCACCAACCAGATCTGGCCGAAGCTGAAGGAAATCCGCGACAATCTCGAGCCGGCCTACCGGATCGAGCCGGGCGGCGCGTTCGAGGAATCCGCCAAGGGCAACGCCTCGATCTTCATCCTGTTTCCGCTGATGGTCATGGTGATGCTGACGCTGCTGATGATCCAGCTGCAAAGCTTCTCGCGCCTGCTCCTGGTGTTCCTGACGGCGCCGCTCGGCATCGTCGGCGCCTCGCTCGGCCTCAATATCGCCCACCAGCCGTTCGGCTTCGTGGCGCTGCTCGGCCTGATCGCGCTCGCCGGTATGATCATGCGCAACGCGGTGATTCTCGTCGATCAGATCGAGGCCGACGTTTCCCAGGGCCTGACGCGCCGGGAAGCCATCGTCGAAGCCACCGTCCGGCGTGCCCGGCCGGTGGTGCTGACGGCGCTGGCGGCTATCCTGGCCATGATCCCGCTGTCGCGCTCCGCCTTCTGGGGTCCGATGGCGATCACCATCATGGGCGGATTGTTTGTTGCAACCTTCCTGACCTTGCTGTACCTGCCGGGCCTTTATGCCCTGTGGTTCCGCAAGAGCCTGGAAGAAACCGGCCAGAGCGAACAGCGTGATCTTGCGCCGCAACATCACACAGATCAGGTCAGGGGTCCGCACGCAATTCCGCTTGCCGACGCCGCGGAATAATTGAACATTGAGAACTGACATGACGCTGATTTCCGAACCGGTCGAAACCGACACCCGCGAGAGAATTCTCGTGGTGGCGGAGCGTCTGTTCCGGCAGATCGGCTACCAGAAGACCACGGTCGCCGACATCGCCAAGGAACTGCGGATGAGCCCCGCCAACGTGTATCGCTTCTTCGATTCGAAGAAGGCGATCCACGAGGGCGTGGCGCGGACGCTGATGGGCGAGGTCGAGGTCGAGGCGAGGCGGATCGCGGCCCAGTCCGGGCCGGCGAAACCTCGCCTGCGCGAGTTGCTCAAGACCATCAATCGGATGAACACCGAGCGCTATGTCGGCGATAACAAGCTGCATGAGATGGTCGAGATCGCGATGCAGGAGGATTGGGACGTCTGCGTTGCCCATATCGAATGCTGCACCGGCATTATCGGCGAGGTGATCGCGCAGGGCGTGGCGTCCGGCGAGTTCGAGGCCCCCGACCTGCCCCTGGCGGCGCTCTGCACCTGTACCGGCATGATGCGCTTCTTCCACCCGCAGATGATTGCGCAGGCCGTCAACAAGCCGACCGCGACGATCGAGCAGATGATCGATTTCATTTTCCGGGCCCTAGAGCCGCGCAAGGCGAATTAGCCTGACGGCGGAATAGTCGTTATAGTCCCTGTCATTCCGGGATGGTCCGAAGGACCAGACCCGGAATCTCGAGATTCCGGGTTCGATGCTTCGCATCGCCCCGGAATGACTTATTCAGACAGGAAGCTCCCCGCGTGACCACCAAAGACCTGCATTACTACGAGCCGAAAAACGGCCACGGCCTCAAGCACGATCCCTTCAACGCCATCGTCGCCCCGCGCCCCATCGGCTGGATTTCCTCCCGCGACGCCAGCGGCAACGTCAATCTGGCGCCGTACAGCTTTTTCAACGCCTTCTGCTATCACCCGCCGATCATTGGCTTTTCCTCCACCAACTGGAAGGACAGCGCCGGCAATATCCAGGACACCGGCGAGTTCGTCTGGAATCTCGCCACCATGGACCTCGCAAAGCAGATGAACGCAACCGCGGCCCACGTCGCCCGCGATGTCGATGAATTTGAGATCGCCGGTCTCACCGCCGCGCCCTGCAAGCTCGTCAACGTGCCGCGCGTCGCTGAAAGCCCGGTGTCGTTCGAATGCAAGCTGACCCAGATCATCCAGTTGCAGGGCGCCAACGGCGACAAGGCGCAGGCCTGGCTGACGCTGGGCGAGGTCGTCGCCGTCCACATCGACAAGGCCATGATCAAGGACGGCGTCTACCAGACCGGACTGGCCCACCCGATCGTCCGCGCTGGCCGCCGCGGCGACTATTTCGAGATCAAGCCGGAAAACATGTTCGAGATGATCCGCCCGGATTGATCTTGCCAGCGGGCGGGTGCGCCGCAGCCGTCATTGCGAGCCACCGGGTCGCGCGAATGCGCGCCCGATGACAGGCTCCGCGAAGCAATCCATGCTTCCGCTTGTGGCGCTATGGATTGCTTCGTCGCTTCGCTCCTCGCAGTGACGGGACTAGCATTCTGCCGCCAAACCCGCTTCTGACGACATAAAGCCATCTTCCATCGCAAGCCTCCAGCCGCGAGCTGAAATCCAAAGCGGCGCTCGCAACCGGGCGCTGCCCGGGATAACCTTAAAGTTGCCAGGCCGGATCAACGGCCGGTGAACATAGTGGGAGGATGCGATGACACGCGAAGGACGCGATCCAGTCGAGCAGCGCGATCCAACAGTCCAGGTTTCACGACGAACGCTTGTCCAGGGTTTGGCGGTATGCGCAAGCGCGGCCGCTACAGTCGGCAGCGCAATGGCCCAAACCGGCCCGGTGGCGCCGCCGTCAACGATCACCAGCCCGCCGCGCGATTTCAGTCCGCGGGGAGCCCCCACCACCTATTTCTGGGACCCTGACATCATCGCCGTCGATCCGTCGTTCAACGACCTCGCCCAGCCCAACACCGCGATCAAGCGGCTCCATACCGGGCTGTTGTGGGCGGAAGGCCCGGCCTGGAGTTCGCAGGGCCGCTATCTGCTGTGGAGCGACATTCCGAACAACCGGCAGATGCGATATTCGGAGGACGATGGCCACGTCAGCGTGTTCCGCGCGCCGTCCAACAACTCCAACGGCAACTCGTTCGATTTCCTGGGCCGTCAGCTTTCCTGCGAACATCTCACCCGCCGGGTGGTGCGCTACGAACACGACGGCACCGCGACCGTGCTGGCCGATAATTTCGGCGGCAAGAAGCTGAACTCGCCGAACGACGTCGTCGCCCATCCGGACGGCAGCTACTGGTTCACCGATCCGCCCTATGGCGGCCAGCTCTACGAGGGAGAGCCGGACGGTGCGGGAGGCCCGAGCAATCCCGGCGGGAAGCTCAATCCGCGGATCGGCCAACCGGCCGGCTTCGCGCCGGGCCGGCGCGAACTGCCGACCAACTGCTATCGCATCGATCCCTCCGGCCGTCTCGATCTCGTGGTGACCGAGGAGCAGGTGCCCGATCCCAACGGCCTCTGCTTCTCACCCGATTTCAAGAAGCTGTACGTCGCCTCCACCGGCAAGGGGCCGGGCGACACCGGTCCGGGCGGCAAGGGCGAGATCTTCGTGTTCGATGTCGGCACCGACAACAAGCTCTCCAATCTCAAGCGGTTCAGCGATTGCGTGATCGACGGCGTGAAGTGCGGACCGGACGGCCTGCGCTGCGATGTCAACGGCAACGTCTGGTCATCGAGCAATGCCGGCCGCGCCGTCGGCTATAGCGGCGTGACCGTGTGGTCACCGGAGGGCAAGCTGCTCGGCCGCATTCGCCTGCCCGAGGTGTGCGGCAACGTCGCGTTCGGCGGCCCCAAGCGCAACCGCCTGTTCATGGCCGCAAGCCAGTCGCTGTACGCGGTCTACACCGCCACGCAAGGCGCAGGGCCGGGCTGACGCGCTCTGCGAGAAATGAGGACCAGGCGCCGGCGCAATCCGCCGGCGCTTGACGTTTGAATGTCATGTCTTGCAGGCAAAAGAAAAGCCGCCGCTCGCGGCCTCTCGTCTCGATCTTGCGCGAACTCAGGGAACTCCGATGCCTCGAAATCCTTGTTATCGGTACTTCGGAGATTACCGATGATCCGCTTGTTTGCCGGGCTGATACTGCTCGCCTGTCTCGTCCAGCCGGCCCTTGCGGGCCTCGATGCGGCGGCGATCAACAACGCGGAGTTCAAGGGCAAGCCGCCGGCCGATGACAAGATCGAACCTGTCATCGTCAAGGCGCAGGTTCTTCTCGGCCGCACGAATTTTTCGCCGGGCGAGATCGACGGCAAGCTGGGCGAGAATGCCGAGAAGGCTTTGAAGGCCTTCGCCGAGGCCAAGGGACTTGCTGCGAACAAACAGCCGCTCTCTCCCGAAGTCTGGAGCGCCTTGATCGCAACCGGCACGGAGCCGATCATCGTCGACTACAAGATCACGGAGAAAGACCTAAAGGGCCCGTTTCTCGAAAAGCTGCCTGCGAAGATGGAAGACATGAAAGGCCTGAAGTCGCTCGGCTACACCAGCCCGCGCGAGGCCCTTGCCGAGAAATTTCACATGAGCGAGGCGCTTCTGGAAGCGCTCAATCCCGGCAGGAAGTTCGACGAGCCCGGTCAAACGATATCGGTGACGAACGTCATAGCCAAGGAGACGAAGTCGACCGTCACCCGCGTCGAGGTCGACAAGACAGCGCAAACGGTGAAAGCCTTCGCCAAGTCTGGCGAGTTGATCGCGTTCTTTCCGGCGACCGTCGGCAGCGAGGACAAGCCGACGCCCAGCGGCGTCCTCAAGGTGACCTCGATCGATGCCAACCCTCACTATGGGTATAACCCGGACTACAAGTTCAAGGGCGTCAAGTCGAAGAGCGCCTTTACGATCAATCCCGGGCCCAACAATCCTGCGGGTTCCTACTGGATCGGTCTTTCAGAGGAAAGCTATGGCATTCACGGAACGCCGAATCCGTCGAAGGTCAGCAAATCGCAGTCGCACGGATGCGTGCGGCTCACCAATTGGGATGTCGGCAAGCTGGCAAAGAGCCTGAAGAAAGGCACCGAAGTGGCGTTCATCGAGCGCTCCGCGGCCAACCGGAAGTAATTGCGACGCCAGTGTCGCCAAATCTGTTGGCGTGTGTGTTGTCTCAAACAAGCGACATCAGCCCGGCGTGCCACATTTCCTGCGGCACCCGGGCTGATGCGTACCGTTGCTCTAATTATCAGGGACGCACTTCGAAGATCATGTTGAACGGCGTCTCGGTGGCGCGGCGGAAGCGCTTGAAGCCTGCTTCAGTCGCGACCTGACGCAGTCTGCCTTCGCCCGCCTGCGCACCGAGCCCCAGACCCACTTCCTGAGAAAGGGACGCCGGCGTACAGATGAACGTCGAGGCGTGATAGTAGACGCATCCGACCGGGTTGAGATTGTCCTTGAGACTGTCGTTGGCAAACGGCTCGACGATCATCCACGACCCGTCCTTGGCCAGCGTTTCCTTGACATGCTTGCCGGCACCCACGGGGTCGCCCATGTCATGCAGGCAATCGAAGAACGCCACCAGATCATAATCTTTTGCTGGAAAATCCTTGGCGCTGGCCTGTGCGAACGTGATGCGGTCTCCAACTCCCGCTTCCTGCGCCAGCACCTTCGCGCGTTCGATCGAAGGTTTGTGGTAATCGAACCCGAAGAACTCTGATTTGGGATAGGCTTGCGCCATCACGATGGTAGAGGCGCCGTGGCCGCATCCGACATCGGCCACCTTGGCGCCGGCTTTCAGTTTCGCGTCGAGGCCTTCGAATGCCGGAATCCAGTTCGGAACCAGGTTGGCGCTATAGCCCGACCTGAAGAAGCGTTCGGTGCCGGAGAAAAGACACTTCGAATGCTCGTGCCAGCCAACCCCTTTCCCGGTTCGAAACGCTTCGGCCACTTTGGGCTCGTCGAGATAGGTGGACTGCACGACATCGAATGCGCCGGCAAAGAAAGCCGGCGACCCTTCTTCGGCGAACGTCATGGCTTGTTCAGGTGAGAGCGAGAACGCATTTTTTTCCGGATGGTATTCGATGTATCCGGAAGCCGCCTGTCCGGACAGCCATTCGCGCACATAACGCTCATGCAGCCCGGTCTTCTTGGCAAGCTGGGACGGGGTGACCACGGCGCCATCCGCCATCGCCTTGTAGAGACCGAGGCGGTCGCCGAGCAGTACGCTGGCTCCGGCAATTGCGGCGCCGACGTCGCCGACCAGTTTTCCTACGAGCGCGTTCAATTTGTCCATGTTCGGTTCACGCATTGCAGCCTCCTGCACTTGTTGAGAACAGCCCGTCCGTCAAGCGTAGGACGGCCGGCGGGTGGCAAGTGTGAAGTAGTTCACGTTTCGACGTGCAGCCGCGCGCAACGTCAGGTTTGGGTCATAGGTGAAGACACCAGCATGACGCGCACACACGCGCCTTAGTTAAAGTTCGTCACAAGTTGGCAATCGCCAGCCAACCGCTTCCGCAAAAGCCGGGCACGGTTAAACCCGGGCTTTATCGCGGGCGGTTCACCCTCCTTTTCAGGAAAGGGAGAGGCTCTGCGTATCGATGCCCATTTTCAAATATTTTACCGCCGTAGGATTGGCGCTGCTCGCACTTTTATTTGTTTCGAACGCCTACCTCAGTGACGACGAGAGCAATTTGCGCTTCGAGGGTTCGCTGTACACAAGCGCGCTTTACGCGCCGCGTGTAGAAGGCACCTCGGAGCTTCGCTTCCCCCGCAACGTCACGCCCGCCGTTCGCGTCAGGGAAGTGTTTGCCGTGTTCGTTCCCAACGAGCGACGACGCAACAAGCGTGACTCATGAAGCCTCTCCGCCGGCCAAGAGCGGGGGGCTCGAGACGGTGACCATCCGGTAACGTTGCCGGCCTCTAAATGTCGGACGATGCAGTCTTTTTGGAACAGGTCCGGGCCGTCGCCGTTATCTTCCGGTTTATCAATTTCGCTTCATTCCCGACGCGAAACGTCCCCGAATTCCGAGCTTTTCAGCTACAATGGACTCGTCGTTTGGCTCAGGTGAGACGCAACGTCGCGCCCCCTTCATTAGGATATCGCCATGACCTTTCGCCGCGATTTCATCAGCAAGCCGATCTTCTCCCTGGCGCGCGGCGCCATGCCGGCGATGTCCGACACCGAACGCGAGGCGCTCGAAGCCGGCGACGTGTGGTGGGACGCCGACCTCTTCACCAGCAATCCGGACTGGTCGAAACTGCTGGCGACCGCGCCGGCGACCCTGACCGAAGAGGAACGGGCTTTCCTCAACGGCCCGGTCGATGAGCTCTGCGCGATGCTCGACGAATGGAAGATCAACTGGGAATGGCGCGATCTGCCGCCGGAGGCGTGGTCCTTCATCAAGCGCCACAAATTTTTCGGCATGATCATTCCGAAGGAGTTCGGTGGCCTCGGCTTCTCGCCCTATGCGCATTCCGAAGTGGTGCGCAAGCTTTCCTCGCGCTCGCTGACCGCCGCCGTCACCGTGATGGTGCCGAATTCGCTCGGGCCGGGCGAATTGTTGATGCGCTTCGGCACCAAGGAGCAGCAGCAGCGATGGTTGCCGCGGCTCGCCGAGGGCACCGATATTCCCTGCTTCGGCCTGACCAGCCCCGAAGCCGGTTCGGATGCGGCGTCGATGATCGACACCGGCATCATCTGCAAGGGCGAGTTCGAGGGCCGTGAAGTGCTGGGCCTGCGGCTGAACTGGCACAAGCGCTACATTACGCTGGGTCCCGTCGCGACGCTGCTCGGCCTCGCCTTCAAGGCCTATGATCCCGATCATCTCGTAGGCCAGCAGGAAGAACTCGGCATCACCGTGGCGCTGATCCCGACCCATCTGCAAGGCGTCGAGATCGGCCGCCGCCATCTGCCGGCAATGCAGGTGTTCCAGAACGGCCCGAACTGGGGCCGCGACGTCTTCATCCCGCTCGATTACATCATCGGCGGGCAGGAGAGGCTGGGGCAGGGTTGGAAGATGCTGATGACCGCGCTCGCCGCCGGCCGCGGCATCTCGCTGCCGTCGCTGTCGGCCGCGGGCGCCGCCTATGCGGCGCGCACGACCGGCGCTTATGCCCGCATCCGCGAGCAGTTCGGCATCGCCATCGGCAAGTTCGAGGGCATCGAGGAGCCGCTCGCCCGCATCGCCGGCACCGCCTATCTGCTCGATGCCGCGCGGCGGCTGACTTGCGCGGCGCTCAACCAGGGCCATCATCCCGCGGTCATTTCCGGCATCATGAAGCTGCACGCCACCGAGCGGATGCGGATCGCGATCGACGACGCCATGGACATCCACGGCGGCAAGGCCGTGATCGACGGGCCGCAAAACTATCTCGGCAATCTCTATCGCTCGGTGCCGGTCGGCATAACAGTCGAGGGCGCCAATATCCTCACGCGAAATCTCATCGTCTTTGGCCAGGGCGCGATCCGCGCGCATCCTTTCCTGCTCGAGGAAATGAATGCACTGGGCGAAGCCGACCGCGCCAAGGGGCTCGACGACTTTGACAAGGCGTTCTGGAGTCACCTCGGCCACAGCTTCAAGACCATGTTCCGCGCCTGGGGCCGGAGCTGGACCTTCGGCCTGTTCGCACCCGCGCCCGATGCCGGCGACGCAACGCGGTTCTATCGCCAGCTTTCGCGCTACTCTTCGGCGTTTGCGCTCTGCGCCGACATGGCACTGCTGACGCTGGGCGGCGCGCTCAAGCGCAAGGAAATGCTTTCGGCCCGCTTCGGCGACATCCTGTCCGAGCTCTATCTATTGTCTGCCGCGCTGAAGCGCTGGCAGGACGAGGGACGGCAAAGGGAAGATTTCGCCGCACTCGAATGGTGCATGGCGAGCGGATTCCGCACCATCGAGAACCGCTTTGCCGAAATCCTCGCCAATCTGCCGAACCGTTTCGTGGCTGTGATCCTGAAATTCCTGGTCCAGCCGTTCGGCGCCAGGGTGACCGGGCCGTCCGACCGCGTCGTGCACCTATGCGCGCAGCTCATACTGGAGCCGTCACCCGCACGCGACCGCCTGACGGCGGATCTTGCGGCCGTCGACGACGACGGCGGCGTTGCCCGGCTGGAGAAGGCGTTCCGCCTGGTGACCGCAGCGGAAGACGTTTCCAAACAGATGCACGCCGCGCGCCTGCATGACTGGAAAGAGGCGGTGAAGAAGGGCGTCATCACCCAGGCCCAGGGCGAAGCGCTGGCGGCGGCGCACGAGGCTGTATCAAAGGTGATCGAGGTCGACGATTTCGCACCTGAGGCATTGTCGCCGATTTACAGGAAGGCTGCCGACGTGCATCAGTTCTTCCAGGAACTGGGTGAGCAGAGGGCTGCAAGCTAATGGCGCGACCGGTTTTTATTGTCGACGGCAGCCGGACGCCGTTCCTCAAGGCGCGCTCCGGTCCCGGCCCGTTCACCCCGGTCGATCTCGCCGTGCAATGCGGCAGACCTTTGCTGGCGCGGCAGCCGTTTGCGCCTGATGCCTTCGACCAGGTCATTCTCGGCTGTGTCAACGTCATCGCCGACGAGATGAATCCGGCGCGGGTCGCCGCAATTCGGCTCGGCATGGGCGAGAAGATGGTCGCCTTCACGGTGCAGATCAATTGCGGCTCCGGCATGCAGTCGATCGATACCGCCTACCGTTACATCCGCGAGGGCGTTTCCAACCTCATTCTTGCAGGCGGCGCGGAGGCGCTGAGCCATGCGCCGCTGGTATGGCCGCAACAGGGTGTGCGCTGGTTCGCAGGCGTTGCCGGCGCCAAGGGCATCGGCGCAAAAATTATGGCCGCGCTCAAGGCGCGACCGGGCGATTTCAAGCCGATCATCGGCCTCGAACGCGGCCTCACCGATCCCATCACCGAACTCAACATGGGTCAGACTGCCGAAGTGGTCGGGCATCTCTTCGGCATCACGCGCGCGCAGTCCGATGTCTATGCCGCCGAAAGCCACAAACGTCTGGCGAAGGCGCAATCGCAGGGCTGGCTTGCGGGCGAGGTCGAAACCGCCTTTGCGCGCGACGGCAAGTTCTATGATCACGACGACGGCGTGCGGCCGGACTCGGCGCCGGAAACGCTGGCAAAACTGAAGCCGGTGTTCGAGCGGCCCTGGGGCAAGGTCACTGCCGGAAATTCCTCGCAGATCACCGACGGAGCGTCATGGGTGATTTTGGCTTCGGAGGAGGCGGTCGCAAAACACGGCCTGATGCCGAAGGCGGTCATTCTCGACAGCCAGTGGGCGGCGCTCGATCCCGGCATCATGGGGCTGGGTCCGGTGCTGTCGGCAACCGAGCTTTTAAAGCGCAACGAGCTGACGCTATCCGATATCGAAACCTGGGAATTGAACGAGGCTTTTGCGACGCAGGTGCTGGGCTGTCTCGCGGCCTGGAACGACGAGAAATTCTGCAAGGAGATTCTCGGCCTCGATGGCGCCGCCGGCGAACTCGACCAGAGCAAATTGAACGTCGATGGCGGTGCGATCAGCCTCGGCCATCCCGTGGGCTGCAGCGGCAACCGCATCGTGCTGCATCTCGTCAACGCCATGAAGCGGCTGGGCACAAGGCGCGGCATCGCCACCGAATGCATCGGCGGCGGGCAGGGCGGCGCGATGCTGATTGAGACGGTGTGATCATGGATTCGAGGATCATGGACCTTCTCGGCGATCGCGTGCTCGAACTCGGGCCCAAGCCCGACGCGAACTGCCCGTACAGGAATTTCAAGCTGACGCGCGACGGCGACGGCGTCGCTTGGCTGTTGTTCGACCGGGAAGGGGCCAGCGCCAATACGCTCTCCGCCGACCTGATCGAGGAACTCGACAGGATAATCGCCGAGCTCGAAAGTCAGCGGCCGACCGGGCTCGTCATCCGCTCCGCCAAAAAATCCGGCTTCATTGCCGGCGCCGACGTCAACGAGTTTCGCGGCGCGACCGACGCAGCCGCCGTCGAAACCGAAATCGGCCGCGCGCATGCGGTGATCGACCGGCTCGAAGCCTTGCGTGTTCCGACGGTTGCCGTGATCCACGGCTTCTGCCTCGGCGGTGGCCTCGAAGTGGCGCTGGCTTGCCAGATGCGGATTGCGATCGAGGACGCGCGCTTTGGTTTCCCCGAGGTGATGCTCGGTTTGCATCCCGGCCTCGGCGGCACCGTGCGCTTCAACCAGCTCGTTAACCCGATGCAGGCGATGCCGCTGATGCTGACCGGCAAGACCATCGATGCCCGGCGGGCAAAGTCGCTCGGGCTGGTCGATGCGGTGACGCAGGAGCGGCACGTTCTCGCTGCGGTGAAGGACGCGGTGTCCGGCCGCCTGAGGAGCCCGCGGCCGGCGTTTCTCAAAAACGTGCTCGGCCTCGATCCGGTCAAGCGCTTTCTTGCCTCGCGCATGCGCGCCGAGGCAGCTAAGGCCGCGCCGCAGGAGCATTATCCCGCGCCTTACGCGCTGATCGATCTCTGGGAAAAGCACAGCGGCGACAAGCGGGCGATGCTCAACGCCGAGAAGGCTTCGTTTGCCAAATTGATGGTGACGCCGACCGCGCAGAACCTGATCCGGGTGTTCCTCCTGCGCGAGCAGATGAAGAAGCTCGCCGGCAGCGGCAACAAGATCGAGCACGTCCACGTCATCGGCGCGGGTGCGATGGGTGGCGACATCGCCGCCTGGTGCGCCGGTCAGGACATGCAGGTGACGCTCGCCGACATGAAGCCGGAGCCGATCGCTGCCGCGATCAAGCGTGCCGCCGACCTGTTCGGCAAGATCCTGCGCAAGCGCACTGCCGTGCGCGATGCGCTGGACCGGCTGATGCCTGATATGCAGGCCGAGGGCGTCCGCAACGCCGATCTCATCATCGAGGCGGTGCCGGAAAAGCTCGAGCTGAAGCAGAAGGTCTATGCCGGGCTCGAACCGAAAATGAAGCCGGGCGCGATACTTGCCACCAATACCTCGAGCATTCCGTTGCAGGACCTGCGCACCACGCTGCAAAGGCCGGAGCGGCTGCTCGGGCTGCACTTCTTCAATCCGGTGTCGCGGCTGCAGCTCGTCGAGGTCGTCAGCCATGACGGCACGGATGCGCAACTCCATAAGGAGGCGCTGGCCTTTGTCGGCGCCATCGACCGGCTGCCGCTGCCGGTGAAGTCTTCGCCGGGCTTCCTCGTCAATCGCGTGCTGACGCCCTACATGCTGGAAGCGATGCTGATGTTGGACGAGAGGATCGACAAATCAGTCATTGATGCTGCTGCGAAAAAGTTCGGCATGCCGATGGGGCCGATCGAGCTTGCCGATCAGGTCGGCCTCGACATCTGCCTCGACGTCGGCGACATGTTGCGCTCGAAATTCGGCGACACGCTGCCGCCGGCGCCGGCCTGGCTGCGCGACAAGGTCGCCAATGGCGAGCTCGGCCGCAAGACCGGCAAGGGCTTCTACACCTGGAAGGACGGCAAGGCGGATATGTCGTCCGGCCCGCCCGCGACGTCGGAGCCATCGGCGGAGATGATCGACCGCCTGATCCTGCCGATGTCGAATGTCTGCGTCGCCTGCTTGCGCGAGGGCATTGTCGACAATGCCGATGTGGTCGACGGCGCCGTCATCTTCGGTACCGGTTACGCGCCGTTCCGCGGCGGCCCCTTGAACTATGCGCGAACCCGCGGGGTGGCGAACGTGGTCGCGACGCTGGATGCGCTTTCCGACAAGTTCGGCCGCCGCTTCACGCCGGATGCCGGCTGGGAGACTTTCAAGTGAGCGAAACGCATGTGCACGCGCCGCCCGCGACAGAGACCGAGCCGGACGGCGATCTCTGCATCCGCACGCTGGCGATGCCGGCCGACACCAACCAGAACGGGGATATCTTCGGCGGGTGGCTGCTCAGCCAAATGGACATCGGCGGCGGCGTGTTCGCGGCCAAGGTCGCCCAATCGCGCACCGTGACGGTGGCGATCGAGGCGATGAATTTCCGCAAGGCGGTGTATGTCGGCGATCTGGTTTCGGTCTACGCCAACCTGGTGCGGGTCGGACGCACCTCGCTCACCGTCCATCTCGAAGCCTGGGTCGTGCGGCGCAAGGAAATGCAATCGATCCTGGTGACCGACGGCAATTTCACCTACGTCTCGATCGACGACCAGGGCCACCCGCAGGTCATCCGGCGTGAGGGGGCCCCGATCGCGACCTGAGTATTACGGGCAGGGACGCTCGTAGCCGTCACGACCGATGAACGTGCCGCGGCGCGCATCGTAGGTCGGCGAGCGCATGCAGCGCGGCGTGTCGTCATAATACCGGGGCGGCGGGGCGTATTGCGCCTGGACACCGCAATAGCGCGGCGAAACCGGAGCCCAGCCGCCGGGCTGCTCGACGTAGCAGCCGCCCTGATACCAGCGGTAGCCGCCGGGCCGGGGTTCGCCCTGGGCGCCGATGGCCGCACCGGTGCCTGCGCCGACGATGGCGCCGATCGCAGCCCCGCGGCCGCCACCCAGCGCGCCGCCGACAATGGCGCCCGCCGCGCCGCCAAACAGCGCGCCGCCGAGCGTGCTTTCCTGCGCCGCCGCTTCCTGGAGCGGCGCGCAGACCGCAAGGGCAACCAGCATCGAAAGCGCGAATTTCGGTATCATCTCTGTTCTCCAGCCATTTTGAGCGATTCGCGAGCCAAGTCCTGCGCACCAGCTTTGGCACAAATGAGGCCTTTGGCGCAATGCAGCCGGAGGAACAAACGGCCACGCAACCCGTTGTTGGCGCGGAATTAATCTTAAGGCGAAGGCCATGTCGGACACCTACATTATCGAAGTTTCATCAAAACCCGCCGGCATCGTGGTGCGCGGTCCCGATGGCTTCATGTTTTTCGCGGCCTCCCACCGCTTCAACGCGCTGGAAGGCCGGCTTTTCCGCAATGCGCGCGAGGCCGAGCGCGCGGCAACCCGCCTCGCCAGCGGAGAGCCGCTGGCGGCGTGAACGGGCAAGGGTGCGTTTCGGCGCTATCAGAGCTTGGTGGCCGCCCGGGATAGCAGTTTCCAGTCCGAGCCTTGCTTCTGCCAGTTCATCAGGATGTGCAGGTTCTGCGGCGTCTTCTTGCCGTCGTTGAACTCTTGCTCGCCGACGAAGGTGAAGCGCACGATCGCGGTCGGGCCGACGATGCGGATCGTGGGGTCCTTGTATTCGAGCGACGTCCATTTGTAGTTGGCCTTGACGGTGCCGTCGAGAAGCGACGCCTTGGTGTCGACCTTGGCGTTCGAGTGGCTGTAGCTGAGATCGTCCGCGAGCAGTCCGGCAAGCCCCTCGGCATTGCCGGCGGCCTGTGCAACGCGGAAAGCCTCGAGGTTCTTGGCGACCGCTTCCTCGTCCGCGCCGGCGAAGGCCGCGCCCGGGACCGTGCTCGCAAGACCCAAGGCAAGCGTGGCGGCAAGTGCGGGCAAAGCGAGCTGACGACGATCGATGTTCATGGCGTCCTCCATTGTTCTGTTTATGAGCTGCTATTGAGCCGTTGTTATGCGGCGAGTGTTGCAGCCACGGGCTGCCTTGTCGAGTATCACACGTGTGCTGACTGACCGTCGTCATTCCGGGATGGTGCGTAGCACCAGACCTCAGGTGTGCAAGTGCACACCGGGGAATCTCGAGATTCCGGGTTCGATGCTTCGCATCGCCCCGGAATGACCATTAACTCTTAACTTCTTTCAGCGCCGGTCAATCGACCTTGCCTTGATCTGCCTCGTTGACCCCGGCTCCAATCAGCCGCACCATAACGGCAACTTTGTGCCCAAATCTCCCAAGGGTGCTGCCATGGCTGGACTGTCGCATCGCCAGACTGAAATCCTCAACATCGCCCGCGCGTCGGGGCGCGTGATCGTGGAAGACCTCGCCAAGCGTTTCGAGGTGTCGGCGCAGACCATCCGCAAGGACCTCAACGACCTCTGCGACCAGCGCTCGCTGACGCGTATTCACGGCGGCGCGATCATTGCATCAGGCGTCGAGAACCTCGCCTATGAGGCGCGGCGCTTCGTGGCGGCGGAGGAAAAGCGGGCGATCGGCATTGCCGCGGCGTCGCGAATTCCGAACGGCTGCTCGCTGTTCATCAACATCGGCACCACGACGGAGGAAGTGGCGAGCGCGCTGACCTCGCATGAGGACCTGCTCGTCATCACCAATAACCTCAACGTCGCGATGCTCTTGTATCGCCATCCGCGCATCGAGGTGATCGTGGCCGGCGGCGCGGTGCGCCGTGCCGACGGCGCGGTCATCGGTTCGACCGCAATCAGCCTGATCGGCCAGTTCAAGGTCGACTATGCCATCATCGGGGCGTCGGCGATCGACGAGGACGGCGCGCTGCTGGATTTCGACTATCGCGAGGTGCAGGCGGCGCAGGCGATCATCGCCAATGCCCGCAGCGTCATGCTCGTTGCGGACTCGACCAAACTCCGCCGCAGCGCGCCGGTGCGCATCGCCCATCTCGGCCAGATCCAGACCTTTGTCACGGACGCACCGCTCCCCGCCAGCCTCGCCAATATCTGTCACACCCGCGGCATCGAGGTCGTCGAGGCGATGGACAAGCCCGCCGCCGATATCGACGACCCTGGTGAGACGGCTTCAGTGGTGCGGCTGAAGTAGCGGATGCGTCTCGAAGGATGAAAGCCCGGTCCTCTTCGCGCATCAAAATCCCGCCTAAGCCAAAAGGATGTCCCCAATCCGGGCCACGGTTCCCGCTTTCGTATTGCTTTCGCTTTTGTTTGTGATCTAATCCAATTCGAAAGCCAAATCGCCGAAGCGAACAGGCGATCCGCCGGGGAAACGTTCGTTGGACAGGATTTTCGACCTCGCCATCATCGGAGGCGGCGTAAACGGCTGCGGCATCGCGCGCGATGCGGCGGGCCGAGGCAATTCTGTTTTCCTGTGCGAAATGAATGACTTGGCGAGTGGAACGTCATCCTGGTCGACCAAGCTCGTGCATGGTGGCCTCCGCTATCTCGAATATTACGAGTTTCGCCTGGTCCGCGAGGCGCTGATCGAGCGCGAAGTGCTCTGGCAGATCGCGCCCCACATCATCCGTCCCTTGCGTTTCGTTTTGCCGCATCACGCCGGCCTGCGGCCCGCCTGGCTGCTGAGGCTCGGCCTGTTTCTTTACGATCATATCGGCGGCCGGAATCTGCTGCCGCCGACGCGCTCGGTCGATCTGGTCCATGATGAGGTGGGCAAGCCTCTGATCGCCAACCGCTACCGCAAGGGTTTTGAATATTCCGACTGCTTCGTCGACGACGCCCGCCTGGTCGTGCTGACGGCGCGCGATGCGGCCGATCGCGGCGCCGAAATCCACACCCGCTCGCGCGCGGTCGAGATCCGGCAGGCCAACGGCATCTGGCAGGTCACGGTGGAGAACGCGATCAGCGGCGCACTCACCACCATTCAGGCCCGCGCGCTGGTCAATGCCGGCGGCCCGTGGGTCCAGCAGGTGCTGTCGTCAGGCTCCGGCGTCAACGCGCGCGCAAAGGTGCGGCTGGTGCAGGGCTCGCACATCGTGGTGCGCAAGCTTTACGATCACGACCGCGCCTACATGTTCCAGAACGCCGATGGCCGCATCATCTTCGTCATTCCCTACCAGGACGATTTTACGCTGATCGGCACCACCGATCGCGATTACGATGGCGACCCCGCCAAGGTGAAAGCGTCGCCCGAGGAGATCCAGTATCTCTGCGCCTCCGCCAGCGAGTATTTGAAAAAGACGGTGCTGCCTGCGGACGTGGTCTGGACCTATTCCGGCGTCCGCCCGCTCTATGATGACGGCGCCAGCGAAGCCAAGGCCGCGACCCGCGATTACGTGTTCGAACTCGATACGCCCGGCGGCGCGCCGCTGCTCTCGATCTATGGCGGCAAGATCACCACCTATAGGCGGCTCGCCGAAGAGGCGCTGGAACGGCTCGCACCCTATTTGCGCAGCGCCAAAGCGAAAGAAGGCTGGACCGGCAGGTCGCCGTTGCCCGGCGGCGACATGGACGTTTCGGCGATACCTGCGCTGACCGCGGAATTGATCCGGAAATATCCGTTCCTCAGCCCCGCACACGCCAACCGGCTCGCCCATGCCTATGGCACGCGTGCGACAAAGTTGCTTGGCAGTGCGAAATCGGCCGCCGATCTCGGCCAATCCTTCGGCGCCACCTTGACGGAGAGCGAAGTCAGGTACCTGATGTCGGCAGAATGGGCTTGCACCGCCGAAGACGTGGTGTGGCGGAGATCCAAGCTCGGATTGCGGCTGTCGGCCGACGAAATCGCAGCCCTCGACGAATGGATCAAAACCCACCGCGGCGGCGGTGAACGTCCCTTGCGTGAAGCGGGAGGACGGACATGAGCGTTACGCTCGAACACGTCACGCGAACCGTCGACGGCATGGCGACCATTGCCGATGTCTCGCTGACGCTTGAGCGCGGTACGCTGAGCGTGTTGCTCGGGCCGACATTGTCCGGCAAGACCTCGATCATGCGGCTGCTTGCCGGCCTCGATAAGCCCGCAACCGGCCGCGTGCTGGTCGACGGCAAGGACGTCACCGGCGCGGATGTGCGGCATCGCTCGGTCGCGATGGTCTATCAGCAATTCATCAATTATCCCTCGCTGACCGTGTACGAGAACATCGCTTCGCCGCTGCGGGTGCAGGGCAGGCCGCGCGACGAAATCGACCGCCGCGTCCAGGAAGCCGCGAAGCTGCTCCGGCTCGAGCCCTATCTGAAGCGCACGCCGCTGCAGCTCTCCGGCGGCCAGCAGCAGCGCACCGCGATCGCGCGCGCGCTGGTCAAGGGTGCCGACCTCGTGCTGCTCGACGAGCCGCTCGCCAATCTCGATTACAAGCTGCGCGAGGAGTTGCGCGCCGAACTGCCGCGCATCTTCGAGGCGTCAGGCGCGATCTTCGTCTATGCGACGACCGAGCCCTCCGAGGCGCTGCTGCTCGGCGGCGACACCGTGTGCATGTGGGAAGGCAGGGTGCTGCAGGCCGGCGCCACCCCGAAGGTATATCGTCATCCCGACACGCTGCGGGTGGCGCAAGTGTTCTCCGATCCGCCGCTCAACATCGTCGGCATCGAGAAGAAGAACGGGCAGGTCGCCTATGCCGGCGGAATCCAGGCGCCGGCCAGCGGGCTCTATGCCCCGCTCGCCGATGGTCTCTATCGCGTCGGCTTCCGCGCCCATCAGCTCGAAGTGGCGAACGGCATCGCCGGCCGCCATGCGTTTCACGCTACCGTCACCGTGACCGAGATCACCGGCTCGGAAAGCTTTGTGCATCTCAAGCGCGGCACCTCCAACTGGGTGGCGGTGCTGCAGGGCGTGCATGAATACGAGCCCGGCCAGACGCTCGACGCCGTGCTCGATCCTGACAATGTCTTTGTGTTCGACGCCGACGACCGCATGGTCGCAGCGCCGGGCGTGGCGTTTTCCAGCGAGGCGCATGGCGGCTCGCGCAACGCATCCAAGAAAAGCTCGAGCGCGTGAGGGAGGTGCAACATGGCCCGCATTGACCTCGTCGATCTCGCGCATTCCTACAGCGGCAATGACGCGCCGGCCGAATCCTTTGCGCTGAAGCCGGTGACCATGACCTGGCGGCAGGGCGGGGCGTATGCGCTGCTCGGCCCCTCCGGCTGCGGCAAGACCACGCTGCTCAACCTGATTTCCGGCATCGTCACGCCGTCGCGCGGCAAGATCCTGTTCGACGGCGCTGACATCACGCCGCTATCGACCCAGAAGCGCAACATCGCGCAGGTGTTCCAATTCCCTGTCATCTACGACACCATGACGGTCGGGCAGAACCTCGCATTCCCGCTGCAGAACCGCGGCGTGCCGAAGGCCGAGGTCGACGTGCGCGTCAAGCAGATCGCCGACTTGCTGGATCTCACGCCCTATCTTAACCGCAAGGCGACGCGGCTGACGGCGGATGCCAAGCAGAAGATATCGCTCGGCCGCGGTCTCGTTCGTTCCGACGTCGCCGCCGTGCTGTTCGACGAGCCGCTGACGGTGATCGATCCCGAACTGAAATGGCAGTTGCGCTCAAAGCTGAAGGCGCTGCATCGCGAGCTTGATTTGACGATGATCTACGTCACCCACGACCAGACCGAGGCGCTGACCTTCGCCGATACCGTCGTGGTCATGCACGACGGCCGCGTGGTGCAGAGCGGCACGCCAGCCGAACTGTTCGACAAGCCCGCGCACACTTTCGTCGGTTACTTCATCGGCTCGCCCGGCATGAACATCGTGCCGGCCGTCGTGGACGGGCACGAGGCGCGGATCGGCGGCCACGTCATCGGGCTTCACCGGAACTATGGCGTGCTGCCAAAGGACGCTAGAATCGAAATCGGCGTGCGGCCCGAATTCGTCAATGTCGCCGCGCCCGCGTCCGGCCTGCTGTCGGCCAATATCGAGCGCATCGACGATCTCGGCCGCGCCCGCTTCGCCCGCGTTCGCATCGGCGACGCCAAATTTGCCGCCCGCGTGCCGCCGGGATTCTCCCTGCCCGACAACACGGTCGGGCTGGTGTTCGATCCTGCGCATGTTCACGTCTATGCCGACAGCCGTCTGGTCGAGGGGGTCGCCTGATGGACAAGACCGTCAACCAGAAAGCCTGGTTCCTGGTGCTGCCGGTGTTCCTGGTGGTCGCGTTCTCCGCGATCCTGCCGCTGATGACGGTCGTGAACTATTCGATGCAGGACACCTTCGGCAACAACCAGTTCTTCTGGAACGGCGTCGGCTGGTTCAAGGAATTGCTCGATCCCTCGACCGATCTCGGCGGACGCTTCCTGGCCTCGCTCGGCCGCAATCTTTTGTTCTCGGCGATCATCCTCGCCATCGAAGTACCACTCGGCATCGTGGTGGCGCTGTCGATGCCGCGCGAGGGCTGGACGGTTGCCGTATGCCTCGTAATCCTGGCGCTGCCGCTCTTGATTCCGTGGAACGTGGTCGGAACGATCTGGCAGATTTTCGGCCGTCCCGACATCGGCCTGCTCGGCTATACGCTCAACAGCCTCGGCATCGACTACAATTACGTCTCCAACGAATTCGAC
>Ga0081540_1000915_pt1 | contig 26583 bp, 20 predicted proteins | sample TabmetS2T1R1_FD_71024 | JGI IMG/M metagenome (GOLD analysis project Ga0081540, IMG submission 71024) | Tabebuia heterophylla rhizosphere microbial communities from the University of Puerto Rico - S2T1R1 | ecosystem: Host-associated > Plants > Roots > Rhizosphere ...
GAAGCGCAAAGCGACCTAATTCGGGATCAATTCCTAGTTCACCTACGGCCAACAATGAACTGCGCTCGTTCCGGCACAGATTAATCGCGACTGGAGATCGCTGCTGCAAGGGCCAACGGCCAGGTATCGGTAATACCTGACCCTGTGAGGCGCGAGCGACAACCAATCCGCTCAACGTTTGCTGTTGCAGCACAGACTGCTGTACAGCCGAATCCGTTGGAGCGAAGTACGTGCTCCCGTCATCTGCCACCAAGACTCTTACGCCCTCAGTCGTTACCTGTGGTACTTCTGGGAGGTATACGAGAAGGCTTTGTCCGCTGCGATTTACTACTACCAGCTCAGCAGGTGGAATGAAGTCTCCTGAAAGAGGCCGCAGGAGAATACTCAAAAATCCATGTTCTGGGGTATTTCCCTCAACCGAATTCTTGCTTGGCGCAAAGCTATATGCCGGCCAAGGATTCGGTGCCTGCAGATCGGGATCGATACTCGGCGCTTGGTCAGTGGTCGCGATGCCTCCCAACGTCTGGAAAGTGGAAGGTGCCGTGTACAAAGCAGCCTCAATCAGAATAGGGGTTGCTCCGAATCGCGTCGGATCTGTAATCACCATTGCCCCCTGCCTGCGGTTAAGCTGCGCAAATATAAAAGCAGGCGTGGTGCTCGGATCAGACGATCGAGCGGGATAGACTTGCCCTTCAGAGGCGCGGGCCAGGGACGCGGTAATGAGACTCGATGATGTGTAGGTACTGCCATCATCTGCGACAAAATAGGTGATTACATCCCCAGGTGAAACAAGTGACGGGGGTAGGTAGATGTACAGGCCGTCTGTAGTATGAACCGCGTCGGTGCTTGAAGCGCGAATTGCGATCACGGCACCGGGGAAGCGGCCCGCGGGTGATGCTGGGAGCGCAGTTCCGGGCCATCCCGTGCCATTTCGGCCAGTCTGCACATTAAGAATGAGTTGACCTACTCCTGAGCCAACACTACCCACTTCGAAGGCTGAGTTACTGCCCGATACAGCAAACAAAGTGCTCAAGAAACCGAGATTGGTGGAACTGCCCCCACTTTGCCATGCAGCAGTGATCAGGAAGTGCGTGCTACTTAATTGAAATGTACGAGGTTCAACTAGACGCATCTCCACCAGAGAGATATTCGAAGCTCCGCCAAAGTCAAAAGCAATTGTGCTGGAAGTTTCGCGCGTGCGAGGCGCAGTTTCAGTTGCCAACAGAACTCCAAACTGGCGTACTGCTATATCCGTTTCAGCACCGAAAAATGCCCACGGGTCGGCAGCGAGTGCTGCACGCGAAATGGGCGCAGCGCTGTCCATGTCGAATAGAGTCATCTCTCGAAAAAGCGGGTTGAATGTGAAGCAAGACGTTCCTGCTGGAACGGTTCCCCCTGGAACCACCGCGGCAGGCGTTGCCCCTCTGACAGAAAAGCTACGCAACCGTCGAACAAACACCCCGAGATTATTTATCTGATATCGTCCTGGTGTTCCCCATCCGGCGATGTCCAGCCCTAAAGAGTTGCTGGTTACTCGCGAACTGTCCAAAGGGCGCGATGGCTTGAAATCTGCTGCGTGGGCGAATGGATCATTCGCATGACCGAGCAGTCCGAGTTTCGATGGTTTGTGCAGATCTGGGGTCAGTGGCCTTTCGAGGCGCACATGGTTTACATTCTGCGACCATCCTAGAGAAAGAAAGAATTCAGCCAATTCGGCAGGCCATCCGCTAATAGCGTCAGACAATGCCTGAAGCATTTGTGGAGTGCCCTTACTTCGACGCCAGATTACGGTGTTCCAGACATCCAAACGATTGCTTTGGCCCACGGGCTGTTGAAGCAGATTCGCTCCAACTAGCGCTCCAATGTACGGCACGACCCAATCGTCACAGGTTTCGATGAAGAAGTTGTCCCAAAGAACGTCGAGATCCTGACGCACATTCGCCATCTGTGCACCGACGACGCGCAACAATGCCAGCAGTGGCTGACCGCGCTCGGCGTCGTAGACGCGATAGTGCCCGGGTACGCGGGAGTAAAGCCGTTGGGCAAAATCTTCAGCTTGATTCTGGCTCATGTGTCGATGAACCCTCCGCTGCCTGTAACGATCAATTGGCCCTGTCCAGCTCCTGGCAAACCGATCACTGCAATCTCTGTTGGACCAACTGCAATATCGTGGGGAGCTGTGCCCGATGGTTCACTCGTTATCGGACCGACCCGGCGCAGACTTGTGATGGTGGCGTCTGTAACTCCGGGAACATTCTGCACCGTTGCGTAGACCGCACTAAGAAAGACTGGCTCACCGAATTGCAAATTCTGAAAAGCAAGATACCCGAACGTACCATCTGGATTCTCGCCAGGATTCAATGCTGCCTGTACTTGGCTGAGCGTTGCATTATGCGGAAAGTGACTGTCGATTTCCACTTCCACGATTAACTCAATGTAGACAGGGCTGAAATCCTGAAATCGCAGCGGTACATTGGGGTCTCGGTGATTGTCGAGAAATCTGCGCAAGTTTGAGGCGAGCAAGGTTCCCTTAATCGGAGTTTCGTCCACGGTGGCTATAGTCAACTGAACATAGGGATGAGCTACCGCCCGACTTGTAGCTGGATCACTCAAGACCCAGGTTGCGGTTGCTTTGGAAATGCCGGGAAAGTTTAACGCTAAGGCTGCATAGTCCGGTGCGCTAACAGCACGACTGAATGTTCTAAGGCTGGCTGGTGCAGCCGTGCGAATTTGAGCCGGGGTGTCGGCATCGCTGCCCCCGCTGGATGGCACAGGGTTTGTCACTTTTTTCAAATTTGGAATGCTGTCTACCAGTTGCTGGATGGCGTCTGCCGACAAATTCCCTGCGCTGCCTAGACCTTTGCGATAACGGGCATGAACGTTGTTAGTACCACTTGGAGGTTTTGCTCCATTGAAACCGTCGCCGAATACGACCGTGGTCTGTGCTGTGTCATCAAGCCTAGTGGTAAAGTCCTGCGCGTTAGGAGCACTCTGGACCAGGTTGGGCTGCTCGTTCCACGCAACGCCATTCACGATCACGGTCAGCGTGCTTTTCACAGCAGCCAACCCTTCCGGATCGGTAGATGGCAAATAGGTGAGCGGCTTCTTCTTGAGCGAATACGATTGAAAGGCGCTGCCATCGCTGCTACCGAGTACCTCATCTTTGACCGTCTCGCCTTGGGTCACTTCGACGATATTGCCTAAGAGCGAGCAGCTCGTTAGCACGTAGGTATTTACAAGCGGAGTCTTCAGTTTTATGCGAGTGACGTTGTTGGCAGTATCAGGTACCGGCGGGCCATCTATAATGCAGGATTCTGCAGCCTGTTCGGCAGTGGCTACAGCGGCATTAGGATCAAACACGCTTCCTTTTATGACGACCGTTTGTCCGGACTGGAGTTGGCTCTGTACGCCTTGAAGAATCAGTTGGTCACCCGACAGCGAAACTGGCAAAGGAAGATCGATTTGCAGGGGTAAGAGCGCACTGCCTGTTAGCACAACCGTATCCCGAATCGGAAACAGGCTTCCGCTCATGTTTTCCGCGAAGGTAAGGCGAGTAACCTTGGAACTTAGGGTGTAAGCGACCTTTGTCGCCTGGCGAGCGTCGATGACATGAACGATCTGGAATACTCCTCCAGACAGCAAAACCGCATATCCCGGATTCTGTGCGGAGGAGTTTAACTCTTTATAAGGTGCGTCAAGAAATAGGACGGTGTTAAGGTCGCCTGGGACGGGCACGTAAAACCAGGGGTTCGCCTGAATGTTTGGGAAAAATCCTTCTTCTATCCGACTCTCGCGATTCAGCAAGATTCTCGCTGACTCGAGGAAGATCACTGGAGTATCCCAATTGTTTTGATAAGGCGCCGCAGGAGTCTTGCTGTCCGAGTTGTTCAGGGTCGGCGAGAGGGTATTCCATGCCGGGGCATTAGCGCCAAACGGCGCCGCAGTCACGCCTAGCGCGTAAACTGACACCTGCTTGCTAGCCTGCGCATATGGACCGTTACCCACTTCCTGGAGCCAGCTGATTGTGGTGGCATTTGCAGTCTTGTCTACAATCAAATCGGCGATCTGCAACAGATGTGGAGCTTCTTTTACCGTATCCTGGTCTTCCACCGCCAGAACATAGTCGTCGACCGCAAGTGCGTTGTTCACGCCCTGAAGCACAATCGTCCTGGGAGGAAATGGGACGTCTGGAGAAAGCGGCGAGAGGGTGATAACGCTATTGTCTCCTGAAACTGCGGTTGCCGTAGTTGTTTCGAACACTGCAGCAGATTGACCGGGCGCGGGCTTACTGCCCACACGGAATCCCGCTGGAACAGTCAATGAGTTGCCTTTACCGACAGTAAAAGCAACGAGTCCAGTTGCGCCGGCCCCAGGCCCCGGGCGGTAGTCGATCAAGTTGACCAGACGGAGCAGTGAGTCACGCAAAGATGCGGTACCCAGGTAGGCTTCGTTTGCAATTCTTTCCTGGTAAAAGGTAAGAATGTCTGCAAGGTACGCCCATAGTTCCACAAACATTGTCTGGTAGTCGTTCGCTGTTCCTGTCTGCCAGCCTGCAAAAGGATTCGGTGGAGCGAATGTGACGCTGTCACCTGTGGAATAGGCTGCGGCAGCGAGACCTCGTACTACCTTCCAGGTTGAGGTGCCGGCTCCATCGATGACCTGTAGATATTCGTTTCCGATTTTGATCTGAAAATTCGGCGCGGTAGGGAATCCGCTGTAGTCGACCACTGTAATCGTCGTATCTGTAGCCTCCACAGGGTTCATCAATACGGTGACCGAAGTGGCCATTAAATCTGGAAGAGAGATGGATTCCAACATGGCCTGTCGGAAACTGGTGAATGTACCAATACGGTAGCGTATCGCTGACAAGCCCGGAGGGTTTGAGATCTGAAGCGGTACGTTCGCACCAATCGTAGTCTGTGAGCAGCACCCGCTTGTGGAAGTAATCGTCATGCTTGCGCTCCGCTAGAGGTCACCGACAGGGTTCCGTTTTCGGGGAAATTGCGGTCGTTATCCAGCCGAATCACCTCATCCGCGCCAACTGACAGATATCCCTGTGCAAGGTTCAGTGTGGTCTCTTGTTCAGGTTGCGCTGCGTGCAGTCGCGCCAGTCGTGTAATGGTGACCGACCGAACACCGGTCACAGCCATCGCGGCGGCGTAGATTCTACTTGCATGCAGGTTGTCGCCAAATGTGAAATTGTCTGGATGAAAGAAACCGTTCGAGCCACCGGGCAATGTGCCACTGCTAAATGCTTCCAGTAATGCCTGCTCCACATCGCTCTGCTGCGACCCCGTTACCACTGAAACCTGCAATGCAAGATCTACTGGAACGTAAATGGGTCCAGAGATCTGGATGTCGTAACCGGAAAGCCGTTTCGAATTGAGATAGTCTGCCAGCTGTTGCTTCAGATCAGCAGTTAGGCCTTCAGTGCCAAATGGGTCAACTGTCAGGGTCACTGTGAGCCAGCTGCCAGTCCAAAGAAAGCTAGCATTCGCACGCTGAATCGCTACCTTACCGGACGAGTCTACAAATGATGCCGCCGCAGCCTGGTAGTCAGAGGCGCTCACTGTCACCAACGGCTGATGGAACAAAGAAGGGGCCACACGACGTGCATGATCGCGAGATTCCCAATCTCGTCCTCCAGTTGCGGCCAGTGGATTCGTAACCGAGTTAAGCCAGGGTGCTGGGCCCGTAGGCCGTGCCAAGACCAGCGAATCGGCCCCAACATTTCCGGTGCTGCCGCTGCCTATGCGATAAGTCGCCATGACGGTTGAAGTCTCTAGGGGACGCATACCGAACACGCCATCGCCAAAAATTACAGTCGCTTGACCCTGGTCATCCATTTCTACACGGAAAACAGTGTCGTTAGATCCGCTCTCGAGCAGGCTGGTCTTCTCCTGCCAGAGCTCCCCATCAACGGTAAGCTGCAGGGTACTGACGCTGCGTGGCGCTCTTGCCGTAAAGCTGCTGTTAGTAGACTGTACCGCTGTTGCAGTTGCTGTTGATTGACCCAGTGCCTGTGTACTTGTATCAAGATGTGCCAGAGGCGCCTGTCGTAAGGAGAGCCTTTGACGTGGAACACGCGCACCTGCAGCACGTGAGGCAATCGCTGCGTTGACTGCAGCTTTATCTTGATCGGAAAGAAGACGTAGAGTCTCGAATACTGTCTCTCCATGTGTTGCGGGAACAACATTGCCGTGCACCGTTGTTCCGCTGACGCAGTAATCATGCGTAAGCGGAGTATCGGCTCCCCAGCTAATAACGGTTAATGTCACAGACACGGGTGGCGAGCTCATCGGTTGCGGCATAACCTGAATTATCTGTGGGTCTACCGCTAATCTCACAACATCACGCTGACCGCTATCGGCATCGAAGACTAGGTAATCACCTACCTTAAGATGATCGAAGTCACCTGCCAGCGCTGCGCTGAGTTGGGTCTGCGATAGACAGCAGTCTAAATTGCCCCAGTCATAAAGCGACATTTCGTTGCAAGTCGGATCAAGCTGAACATCCATCAATGTCTCAAAGACGATCACCGGGTCGTCACTCGCGCTGGGATCATTGCTCACTTTGAAACCCGCAAGTAGCGGTTGTGCGCTATTTACCTGGAATTGCAGCCATGTATGAGCGGACGCCCCATCGTCCATTTGATAACCAATCAGAGCGAGGTGTCCCGCGACCGACCGACGCTGGGTCGCGGTCCCTAAAAAAGCCTCATTGGCAACGCGATCCTGCATGTAGCTGAGGTTGTCAGCTGTCGAGGAGAAAAGCTCCACTAGCATCATGCCCAAATCGGCTTCATTTCGTTCGGTCCAATCTGGCAATCGCGTCGGGATGAAGTCTATCAACGCTTGACGAAAACCCGCATAGTCTTTCGTCAGGTAATCGATGGCAACCGCAATTTCAGGCTGTTGAGCTGGCTGCGTCACTGGAGTGCTGCAATCGAATGGATCGTCGCAGGAGAGGCGGAATCGGAATTTGGCGCTGCAGAAAAATGGATCGATATCAGGCCCATTGACGGTGAGGGTATAAATCGAAAAGTCCCCTAATCTATTCAACGCCAGAACCACGCTCTGGCTTTCCGAACCCGGAGGGCTGGATACGACCGGCAATGTAGCCGCCAGAATTCTAGGAAAGAGCCGTTGGCCTCCCGTGAGAGTGTAGTTAAGTGGATTGCCTAAATATTGTCGTTGCGACGAAGTAATCGGGGTCAGGAAGGTCACGATCAACCGGATATTGGCATCGTCCACAGCTACACGCGCCACGCCTTGCGCTCCCGGAGCAAGTACAGGAACGGGGCATTGAATCGTCGGCAGCAAACTATTTTGAACTAGGCTCATACCTGTACCTGAAGGCTTTGCCGCTGCTGCGTTGCCTTCAACGTATATGTAATCTCGATTGTTACGAGTTCTTCTTCTCCCGGGTGGCTAGAGACGCTGATCTGATTCACGTCAATGCGATCGCCAAGCCAGCGCTGCAAATTGTTACTTATGAGAAACTGCGCGCTCGCGCGCATCATATCGTTGTTTGGAGCAAATACCAGTTGCTGAACGCCGACACCGAATTCAGGCAAATTGACACGTTCGCCGGGAACAGTGAAAAGCACCTGAAGAATCAAATCCCGCATATGATCGTCAGAGCTCGTGAGTTTAGGCACCCCCGTGCTGCTTACACTGAACGGATAGTCCAGAAAGCGCTTCGCGAGTGGATCGGATTGAATCTGGTCTGCCATTCCTCTTCCTTTCGGGTCGTCATCTGCAATCGTGTGCGATTTTGCTAGCTCTCGGCTTATCCCGTATTCACCTTCGTAGACAATAGGCTTGAGGTCGGCGAAGGCATCGGCGGAGTTGGCGGCATCGGCGTTACCGGGCCGCCCGTGGCACTTGTTTCGCCGGGATGCATATGCTGTTGGTATATCTGAACGATTTGTTGCAGGTATTGCAGGAGTTCGTCGCCGAGGACGATTGGATGTGTCGAGTTCTCCACCAATTCGATTTTCGGCGCATCGATGACAAGTTTGGTTGCATTGCCTACCGCCACTTTGACCGTGCTCGAATCCATACTCACGGTGTTGCCGTTACTGTCCGTAACCTCAAGTGTGCCGGCATCGTCATCAAGTACCAGTTTGTGGCCAGCTTTGGTCTTCAAAACCTTCTGTCCGGGTTGCGCGGACTCGGGAATTGCTCCGTCAGTAAACCACGTCCCTGTCCAGATCGGATAACTCAAGTCTCCGCCCTCAAATTCGATCCATACACCTGCTCCCACGTCAGGCACTGCAAAAAATCCCTGCTCGCTCGCGCCGCCGTAAATGAATGCGGGCAGAGCCCAGCCGGTTTCTTCGACGCCAAGTACTCGAGGTACGTTCGCTTTGACTCGCCCAAGGTTACTGGGGTCCTGATTGTCCGTTACCTGGCCTCTGTACTTACCGTAATAGCGCGTTTCCACGCGTTGAATCAGCCGGGCTAGCACTTCGTCTGTATGAGAATGGTTATCCATAAATTCCTATATCCCCGGTATTGAGAGACCCGCGGCACTGCTTCCAAATTGCTCACTCCCGTCTAGATCGCGCGCGTTCCGCCGCGCTTCGAATCGCTGGATGTAATCGCCCTCGTGATTCATTTCATGTGTTACACGCGTCACGTAATACTTGCCGCTGTATGTTGTTCCTGCACCTTTGACCTGTACCAGCCGATGAGGTCTTAGGACAGCCTGATATGCATCACTGTTAATTTCTCCGTTCGCTGTTATGAGCCAGCTGGCTTCGTCTCGTATCGCTTGAACAATGGTCTGCATTTCCGTGGCATCGCTCGTAGGGGGCCCGAGAACCAGCATCTGTGCCTGCGCATCTCTTGGGGTGACCAAAGCGCCGAGAGGACCTCCGATCAACGTGTTCGCATCCTTGTCCCCAAGCTTTGTCAGCTGTGTATCACTGACCTGTGCAGAACTCGCACTATTGGTGCTGATATCTATCTGCGCTGCCTTCACATTCAGCGGCCGTTGTCCACTGAGGTATGCTGAAAATTTCTTTAGATTGCTTTGGTCTCCGAACTGGATGGCAAGATCCGGTTGCGGTGTATCGCTGAGTTGTGGTGCACGAAAATATGCGTTGATCACTCCCGTATCATCGGTCTCGAAGTAGAACTCCATGCCATTTTTCTGTGCCAGATCACGCACAAACTGAATGTCCGTGCTCCGCTGCACTATGGTCGTGTCATCTTCCTGATGAACGGTGGACGTCGAATCTACCTGTACCGCCACTCCGTAAGCGGCAACAATCTGTTGCACGATATCGCTGTCAGCCATGTTCGGCCACGTGGCAATCTTTTCTTCGAGACTCATCAGTAGAGTTGTATCCATGCCGCTCACATCAAGAAACGCCTGATCTGTATCGCTACCGAGATCGAGAGCCACATTCGTGATGTAGCCATCAAAAACGGTCTTGAGTCCATCATTGCTATCCCCACCACCGAGAAGACTTCCAACGGCAGCCGCCAAACCTCCACCATCCGTAAATCCAACCTTGACTGTCACAGCATTGAAAGGAGCCAGCCGTTCATCATCGAGATACGTCCACGACCCATCGTCCTGAAGCCTGAGGGCGATCTGTAAATGAAAGGTACTGGCGGTGGCTGTCCCTTCTTCGACAGTCAACGAAACCACATCTCCATAAAAATCTTCATCAACTGCGGTCCCCGAAAACGCGATTTGGAATGCTTTATTGGCCATCAGCCGCGCCTCTAACCGCGGTTGGGCGGAATTGGCAATTGTCGTCCCGGTTCAAGCAGATCTTCCGGATCCATTTCTGTATTAGCGTCAGCAATCAGCCAGAACTTCTCCGGGTTGCGATAAAACCTGTAAGAGATCAGATCGAGTCGCTCATCGGCGGTATAAGTGTGAAAGTACCCTGCAGGTGTTGGAGGAATGAAACGAGTCTTCAGCGCGGTGACGGTCTCTCCATCTGCATTTGTCGTTTGATATGTGGCGATGTTTGCGTAACGGCTGCCTTTGAAAATCATCTCTCCTCCTCCGAAAGGCGCCCACACTCTACAACGAGAATGAAAGCGACGAACTGACTCCAAATTGCACAGCAAAAGCTAAGTTGAGCGCTGCCATCACCTGTTTCACTCCAAGGGAGTAGTTATAAGCTGCGTTCCCGAGCGTGTCTCCGGCGAGTTGGTTCGGTTGTAGCACATCGAGATTTACGGCGACGTCGGCCCGCACAGGATTCAACAACGTATCGTACTCAGTCTCGGTAACGCTCAGGCTCGTAATCGCTACAGGCAGAATGCGGAATGGTCCCCAGAAAAACAGCACCGTGGGAAGACTTGAGGGCGGCGATTGATGAGATCCAGTACTGCCGCTAAGAGACAGCAAATTGATCGAAAGCGAGCTTTGAGGAATCATTAACATCTCAAGTGCTGAGATCGTCGGCAGGATGCCGCTCGTTGCGGCGATGGGGTTTCCCTGTGCCAGCAAATCAGTTGCATCGATTCGCAAAGTGAAATTCATGGTTTCCGAAGGCGGGCATGGCTGCTGTTTTGCGCTGGTAGCACCGGCATTCGTACACGGTTGAGGGCGTCGCGGTATCGCTGGAGTGCGAGACACCTGAGTCGGATTGAACTGAAAGACGACAATGTTCGGAAGCGCTCCCAGTAGTCCGGCACCAAAGTTGAGAAACGCCCCTTTCAATGCAGCCATATTGTCCCCGTCACTCTTGCCATTTGCATTTGCCCTTTCCCGGTTCCGCTAAATCAACTTCAATGTCAGCGACTGAAGCCACGAGCGCGCGATGGTCTGAGCAGCATCCTCATCCGTCATTTTGCCGAGATCTACATCTACAGGTTTTGCACTTACCTCGTTTAGGTGTTTCGATTCTGTTGTCTGTGGACTTTCTCTGTAATAAACATCCACCCGCTCGGCAAAGATTGCAGCTGCCCGCGCTGCGATTGGCCTAATTCGGTGCTCATGCCCATAGGCGTTTGTAATCGTCAACGCCAGTGAATCAATATTGAGGTTCAGTATCCCCATTCCATATGCCTCCACCAACTTCTCGGATGACTAGTTCCACTCTGCTATTTCCTTCTCTGGAACCGGCTTCTCCATTTTGACGAACTCGTGACGCGCCGCCTGGGCCAGATGTGTCATGCGAACAGGAGTGCCTTCTTCAGCAGCACGGAATGCAGCATTCATGGCAATGTTTCGAATGTTGCCTCCGGGAATTACTAGCCGGGCCAGAAAATCAATATTCAATTCTTCCGTTGGAGTGCTTTTGGGGAAGACTCGCTGCCAAATTTCCTCCCGCTGGCTGAATTCCGGAAATGGAAAATTCGCGACAAAGCGAATCCGACGTAAAAAAGCAGGATCCAGCGCACTCCGCATATTGGTTGCCAGAACTGCCAGGCCGCGGTAAGCCTCCATCCGTTGCAGCAGGTAGTTGATCTCGATGTTGGCATAGCGGTCATGGCTGTCTTTCACTTCACTGCGTTTACCAAAGAGAGCGTCAGCCTCATCGAAGAACAGAATTGCTCCTCCGTCTTCCGCCGCATCAAAGACGCGTCGCAGATTCTTCTCTGTCTCGCCAATGTACTTGCTGATTACGCTGGAGAGATCAATTCGATAAAGATCGAGATGCAAAGTGTTGGCTAACACCTCTGCAGCCATTGTTTTGCCCGTACCGCTGCTGCCGGCAAACAAGGCGCTGATTCCCAATCCTCTGTGGCTCGTGGCACCAAATCCCCAATTCTCATACACTTTTGACCGATGCCTGACGTGAGAGGAGATCTCCTGCAGCATTGTTTTCTCATTATGTGGAAGCACAAGGTCATCCCATAGAGCAACCGGCTCAATTCGCTGTGCCAGGTTCTCGAGACGTACCCGTGCCTGTGAGCGACCAGCATCCCATAGTGCGTGCACCAGTCCCTCACCTTGGCTTCCTGATTCAAGTGCCTCACCCACTGACGCGCGAATCCCGGCGAAGTTTAGATTGAATTGCGCGACCAGATTGGGAACGTGGCCATTGATATGCACATTCGCTGCGCTCAATAAGTTCGTCCATGCGCTCTGTTGCTCTTGCGCGGTGGGCTTGGCAATTTCCAGAGTTTTTAAACCACGTGATAGCGGACGCCAGCGATCTTTGGAACTCAGGATCACGGGCCCCTGAACGCGATTTGCAAATCTCGAGAGTTGAGCCATAGCTTTTGCATCATTCGCGTCAACCCCTTCCGTGTCTATGTAAATCGCGCTCGATGTCAAAACAGATTCACGTTCCCACAGACGGATCAGTCCTTCAACCTCTTGAGCATTGATTGGGATTTGATCAGCGGCAAGTGCATAGAGCCCGAACCTGGTTTCTGCGCAGCCCGCAGCCGCGACAGCTCGCTTTGTAATCTCGTCTTCGCCGCAAAGGTTGATAACCGGCAATTCACGTTGGGCCTTGTTCCACGTGGCTGCGATGAGGCGTGCCTGCGCCGCATGAGAAGGGGCAATATCTTCCCCTGTATGAACTGCGCGCAGCAATCCGGTCAAGCGTTCGTCTAGATGTTGAAGTCCAGTCAGAAAATGGAGAATTCTCTCGTCAATTCCCAACGGGCTGCTTGTCAGCGAAGTCCCAGCCTGAGTGGATATTTCAATCAGCCGCCAACGTCTTAGCGGGGCCGCAGGATTTAGCGCGCTCCAATGGGGGGCCGGTAATGCACCCAGTGCCAAACTAAAGGTTGGATAATTTCGAGCCGAACTGCCTTGCGCGGCGGCACAAAGGCCAGCCAGCGAAGAATCCAATTCAATGCCCGCACTTAGAAGTAAGATCGAGCGCTCAAATATCGACAGCCCAAAACTTTGTGTCAGGATTTCCAAGGCCGGCAGTGGTTCTGTGCTTTTGGTAACAATTTCACTACGATCCGGCGGTAACTCGGAGTGGGGAAGTTGACCGTCCTTTGAGCGCGTCGCATGACGCTCCAGGCAGTCACGTACTTCCGCAATTGCAGCGGTGAGATAACGCTGATTGAACTCGATCCAGTTGCTTTCATTCGTTGCCATGTCAGGACACCTCCAAGGCAACATCGTGGGACCTGCTTCCATCAACTACTACCGCAACAGAGTGTTCTCCGGCGTCGAGCAGCCGTCCTAACGTAAATACCAACTGACCCGCGTTGGAGTTCGCATTTCCCTGATAACCAATGCCATCAATTAAGACGCGAATATCTGTTCCATTCAGTCGAGCGCCGTTTAAAGTAAGTTGATGCACCTGACTTCCGGAAACAGTTGTGACTCCGAGTCCGATCGGGCTTGTCAACAAAGGGATGACTTCAAGAGTGCGTGCATTTGAAACGTTGTTCTCAGGTCCAGCGAGCACGATCCGAACCTGGTAAATGCCATTCTTAAGGCTCGCGGGAAGCGTGATGGTTGCCTTCGTGTCGGTGACACTTCCTACAAACGTGGTGACGTTCGTTGTCCCACCTGGCCCGTCAAGACGAACTCCCTGAGGCGATGTCGTGAAACCATTACCAGTCAGAATCAGAGTTGGCGCGGGAGGCCCGGATTGTGAATCAAGTGCAGTACGGATCGGCGTAAGAGAAGATAGCCACGGCGATACCGTAAATGTCAGTGCCGCGCCTGACTTGCCATTGATTGCTACCTCCACATCTTGGTTAGGGCCGGCGTCGAGGCTGACGGGCAATGTCACGGTAAGAGTGCTGTCCGTGGGCGCCGGAACAGTATTAATGGAAACGAGTTGGCCGCCGACCAGCACAGTCGGCGTCTGACCCGGAGAACTCATACCCGAGCCGTTGATGGCAAGCGTGTTCGCAACCAAGGCATTGCCGGCTACATGCGCGAGTGCACCCGTAGACGGAGTATTCACTTCCAGTCGCGGTGCCTGCCAGAGGAATACGTTCACGCCCGTCGACAACACGATATTTCCATTAACAGATGGAGGTAATGTAGGGGTCAATTCTACGAGGGAGACTTCATACGCGACTGATAACCGGTAGGGTTGATTAATCGTTGCCCATATTTTCGATAGCTCTTCAAGGCTGGTGATTGCGAGCCTTATCTTGATCTGTTCAAAACTATTCAAAACTCCTTGTGGCAACACGGTATCTGCATCGAAGCCTTTAATGTGGACATCGTTCAGAATCGGATATTCGTGAAAGGCGAGCATGGCAGCGCCAAGCATTGTGTGCGCATCATCACCGATTGTGGCCGAAGGATCAGGAGGTGGAGCAAACGGCGTGAGGAGGTAGGACAGTTCCAATCCCAACGCGGGTGAGTTTGAAGGTGGTGTCTTTTTGTCGCCGGGCCAGGGCTGGTTCTTGGTGAACGGACTCTCCATAATCCGGTATAGATAGAGGTTCACTCCGAGTCCTGAAGGCAAGGGTTCTCCCGGAGGTAGTAAGCTCACCTGCGCAGTCGAACTCACGCCATTCAGCTGGCTCAGGAGCAGCATCTGCAAGCCGCGCGTCACGTCTTTGATTACCGTATTGCTGCTCATATACTCTTGCGCCCGTGATCCGTTCTAAGGCCTTAGAAAAAACCTGCTGAGATAACGCGTATCCAGAAAATTTGAGCGAGTCGAGGTTTTAGTCGGTTGCGGAGTTGCCGGCGGCGGCGCCGGCAGATTGTTCACTTGCACGTCAATCCTGCCTATGGAAATCTGGCTTCGGCGACGCTTATCCGTCATGCCGGGAACTGCGGGCGTCGAGATCTGCTGCGGTGCGGTAGCTTTGACCTCGACGTAGCTCGTGTCTCTTGATTGTCTGTCTCCGGTTGTCTTGGGGAGCACCAGCGAGCTCACCTCGCTCACTTCTTCCTTGCCGATAGGCTTTATATCGATACTCTGTGATGTGATTGAGGGCACAACCTGGGAAGGAACGGTGTCGGGTTGTGACGCGGTTGTGCTCTTTTGCTTTGCATTCTCAACAGTTGGAATATTGGCTGGCAGGACCGATGGAATTGTTGTACGTGGCATCAGGCTCACGACTGATGGATCACTATGTAGCCGACCGGTCTTCTCAAGGGTAACTTGAGATTTGCCGCTAAAAGCAGACCCAGAGAATTCTGTAGGTGGCTCTGATGATCTGTCGGCTTCAGCTCGAGTCCCTGTAGGAGACGAAGTAACAGCGCGCAGTGTCTCCCCGACCGCGCGCATGATTGCTTGTTCTCTCTCATTTCCTCCCTCTTGTCGACGAAGGCCTTTTGGTGCACGGATGTGCGCACCAACTGCAGATGGATAGGGTGTAACTTGCAAAGGTGAAATGTCAGAAAGGGGAACTGCCGCGCCACGATCCGTATCGCGATTTTTCATGACCTCACGAGATACTTTCCCACGAGGCGGCGTGACAGATGACGCGCCATCACCTTCTTGGATTGCGGGCATATGCTCCGTTGCTTGTGGAGGTTCCTGACGACTTAGGTGCTGAGCAGCAACGGCTGGTTCCGAAAACTCTTTGGCGGCTGGTATTGAATCCTCATTTATCCGTGCTCGGACTGGACCGCTTATCGGTGGCATAAGAGAGTGCGAGAAGGCGATCGGCTTTGCTGAAGGAGCCGTGCGTGCGCCGGAGATAAGGATTCGCTGCAAATAATTTGGCATTTTGAATCGGTTTAGTCTTGACTCAGACTCTCGTTGAGCAGTCTGAGATATGCACGCCTGCGACTACGCTCCAGCTTTAGAATCTCTGTTTCGCTCCAGTGGTAATAAAACGCTAATGCGTGAATTTCACGCAGCAGAGTATCGCCTCTTAATACCATCTCCTCAAAAAAGAAAGCTGTTGTATCGAATGGCAGAAGGAAACGGTGGGAACACTCAGGGCAGGTAAGATCCAGTTCCAACTCTACCTGCGGCGCAAGCCGTTCCATCTCTGCAATCACCGCGTCCTCTTCTTCAGACGATAGTGACTTGCCACCATCACTGAGGAGGCAACGGCTCAACAACTCCGCCACAGCATTCTCTGTTTGTGTTTCGAGAACTGCCTCTTGATCTCCTCCCGTCGGTAATCGGAACTGAATAATGCGATCTGAAAGTTCTAGTGCATAAGAGGAGACGCTTTGGATGCGAGGCTCGACGGGCACATCATCTAAATGAAAATCTACATCCATCTTCTGGTTGCATGAAGGACAGGAAACAACTGCCTGCACTTGATTCCCAAGGGTGAGGCGTCGTAGTTGCAGAATCAGGTACTGGCGATCTGCAACTAACAATTGTTGAACCAGATCGCGATCGACCGGACGATCCCCGAGTGCGAGCATGCATGCGTTGAGCAACCAACTTACGCGCACCGCGCTCGGCACGTCCCGATGTTGAGCGAGCCATTCCTCTTCGCGTCCCGAAAGCGGACGCAGCATCGCCATATTCAGCACCTGGTCCTGTTGCAGCATTAACCCGCCCGGTAGCGTAAAAGTATTTTCTGTTAGATACCCGGTGTTCATTGCTACTAGCCGATACGTGCCGGCCCTTGGCTTTCTGTCACCGCTGTATCGCGCTCGAACCACTCGAAGGCTAGCTTGATCGTAGTGATGGCTACTGCGTTCGCGCCTGCATCTAGGTCTGGCAGAGCCTGATACTCAGCAACCCAACAGCGGTACAGGTTATAAGAGAGAGCCTTTTGTCCGGCTTCATTGAAGACATCGATGGTAATGTTTTTTCGGAACTCGCCTAGATTAGTAATGCTGTGACTGGCAAAATCATTGACCAGATTCGCCCAATCTTCAAACGCCGTGTCGTACGTGATACCAGCCTCAAGCGTCACGTCTGCAAAGCTGGTCTTGCCGGGCAGTTTTCGAGGAACGATGTTCTCGCCGGCTTCGCGAAATTCCACGATCTCCGTAGTCCTCTTTAGTGCACCCATCTTAGTTAAGCCGGCTACATACAGGTTGTCCCATTTCACTTTGAAACGAAATGAACGATAGGGATCTTGTCGCTGCGACTGTGCAGTCACTCGTGGCATGGATATCACTCCTCCTTTGCCTATGAAGCAGGCTGGTTAACTTTCTGGCTGAGTTTCAGTACTACAAATTCGGCTGGCTTGAGCGGCGCGAAACCAACCAGGATATTGACGACACCGTTGTCTATATCCTGCTGAGTTGTCGTGCTGCTGTCGCACAGAACGAAAAAGGCATCGTCCGGCTTGCTGCCCTGGAAAGCGCCCGCGCGGAACTGCGTTAGCATGAAGGCTCGAATGTTAAGTCGCAGGCTCGCCCACAATGGCTCGTCATTGGGCTCAAAAACTGCCCACTGTATGCCGTTGTAAATGCTCACGCGGATGAAGATCGCCATCCGCCGCACGGGGATGTATCGCCACGAAGAGTCGCTACCGATAGTGCGCGTTCCCCAAACCACCAGGCCGCTTCCTGGAACGGATCGTAGTACGTTCACTAGAATCGGATTTAACTGGTCCTGCTCAACATCGCTTACAGTTACGAAAGGTGCCAACGCGCCGGCGACTCCAGCTTCAGTGCCTGCTGGAGCTTTAAACACCCCGCGAGCATTATCTATGCGCGCATAGATGCCAGCCATGAAAGCCGAAGGAGGCAGAAGGATTTTTGGGTTTCGTCCTTGACCAATCGGATCGGGAGCATAAATCCATGGGAAATAGATCGCACCGTAATCGCCGGCTGATTTATCAACTTGCCCACCGATGCCGGTCGTCGCAAACGTTCGCGCGTCTGCGATGGTCGCGACTGTTGGCCTTCCATTGTCAGTGCGCGCCTGAGTTACATCCGATAGAGTGCCCATGTCACCGATAAAGAAGCAGTCCTGCAGTGGTCGCTCATTCTTGCAATAGGCGATACCCGCATTCACGGTAACTACGTCACCCTGTCCGGGAATGGCGATCAAACTCACATCAGTGATTTTGTCCAACGCAAATATGCCTGTACCTGTCACGCTGCTGTCGGTGGCGGGCGCGCCGATAAAACTTACACCGCTTACCAAACCATCATTTCCGTGAGCTAATTGCGCCGGAAGCACCGGGGGACTGGCCTTAAGATTGACATTGATGTTTGCCGGACGAGCCGTAAAATCGCTGGTAATTGCGACATATTCCGATGCGGCATTCACCACCAGCCGGGCGTAACTGGAAGGATTCGTCGCTCCCGGCAATAGCGAGGGACTACCGTTAAAAGTGACGTTGTCGTAAGTTTCAACGACATTACCAGTCGCTTCGGCCGCCGTCGCACCATACATCACTTGAAGTTTGAAATTGTTCGAGTCCCCATCTGAGCTCGCCGAAACTACAATCCAAATCCTGTTGCCCCACGAGCCCTGATTCGCTGCCGAAATGTTTAGTGCTCCAGCGCCGGAGCCGACGACACTAGTCGCGAATGCGGCATTATTTGCAGGTGGGCTTGATGGAGTCGGTATGACCCGAATTACGTAAAGACTGCTGCCTCCATTTTGAAAAAAGGATTGTACTGCGTAGGTAAGGTAGCTATCGGTGCGAAAACTGCCGAATGTGCGCGTGTATTCCGTGAAGCTTGTCACCAGCACGGGTTGTGCTGGCCGCCCCGAAGGTAACCTGGTTCCCGGCACCGGCCCTTTATCGGCAAAGCCGATGAAGGCTGCCGTTGAACTGCTCACTCCCTCGATTGGTTTAACTGCGGAAGGAACTTCTTGTACGTACACACCAGGGTGCAGGTACTGTGGCATACGAAAACCCTCCATGTCGGAAACACGTCAGAGAACTTCCCTCGTTGCGTTGGAAAGCTTCCTTGGCATGTGTAATACGGCGCTCTCGCATCGTCCATGCATAGAGGCCAACAACTAATGACAGTCAACGAAAAGACCGTCACCAGATTCGAAATGACTGCTTCCTGTATGGGGCCCGGTACTGCGAGATTCTAAAGAGAAAGTTTTAAGTTCCAGGGATGAGGTTTAGTCAGAACGGCATAAACTTCAGGCAGCGAAAGATTACGTACTTCAATACCTGGAGTCAAGATTTTTTTGGAATTTTTGCTCCCATGCTCGAGACTGCATGAGCCTTACTTGACTGTTAAGAACCTGAAATATTTCAGCCGCTTTTTCGCATGCATGCATTTTGTATGGCAAATCGTTTGTCCAGCGATGTAATAGCTCAGAAGAAATGATAGGGATCGCATGAAAAATCTTTGTGACCCCATTTATCCTCCGTTCAATCCCATGAACGTCAAGTCGTCGACTCAACCCTCCAAAACGACTCTCGAAATTAGTCGATGCGGTTTCCTGCGGAAAGATAATCGTCTACATCATTAGCGTGATCAGGCCACTCAGCACGAGAGCAGAAGCCCAAAGAAGATCGAGGTTGAACCATACTTTTCGCAGCAGCGCGAGTCCGAACCTGCGATAGACCAGCCATGCAATGAGTCCGGTTACGGCGAGGTAGCCTGCCGTGTGGACACCTGTGGCTAAGAGTGCCGCGAGTGGGCTGGCACCGGCGTACATGTGATGGTGACCTGAGATACTCTCTGCTGCTTCGACAGCACCACCCGCCAGTAACACCGGCAGCACCATAAAGCCCGCGCCATGCGCAGACGCCACCAAGAACGACCAGATCGTCAGGTCGCGGAAGCCCACTTGCATTCGAACCCACCGCGGATGACGGTGTCGCACCAGACAAAAGACTCCAAGAACAAGCAGTACCAGCCCGACGATATGTCGGATAGCCGGAAGGGGCAGCATCAGCCCCAGAAAAGCAGCTGTCACCACCACGCATGCGATTGCTAATGCGTGGCCCAAGGCGATTGGCAGGAGCGACCTCACGACCGCGCTCCCATTTTGTTCCTGCATCCCCAGGGCCACCGCGAAGAGCCATCCCATACCTGGGTTGACTCCATGATAGGCGCCGAGAAGCAGCATGAGTCCTAACGCTGTCCATCCTAACTCGGCATGAATCACTGCGCCTCCGAGTAGCAATAGGAATCTGATGAGGCATCGCCGCCTTCCAATCGCAATTGGTGCGCAAGTAGACTGTCGAACTCGACGAAGAACTTTTCATCCAGCTTCATTCCGCCCGTCTGGTCAGCGTCAATCTTCACCATCCAACTCTTCATGCCATCGGGATAGAACTGCTCGTCCCATGGAGAATAGAGTGAATTAGTAAAATAGACTCGCTTGCCATCACGGCTGATCTCGACCATTTGCGGACCGCCGTTGAGCGGTTGTTTTGGCTCCTTTGGGTGAGCTGCGCGGCGCACGATGCCACCGATGTGAATGGAGCCTGTCTTCTTTGGGTGAGCGGGATCAGAGACATCGTACTGAATGAACTCACCTGTTCCCCAACAAGAAACATAAAGAAATCGGTCATCAAGTGACAGGTTAATGTCTGTCACCAGAGGTGGCACTGCCTTGAAACCTTTAAGCAGCGGCGGAAGCTGTTCTGGGTCGGCTGGCTCAGCAGCGAGTTCAATCACTTTGCGAACGGCCCAGGTGCCATTCTTCCCGTTATTTTCCCTGTACCACATCCAGATCGAAGATGAGAGATCCTTGAGCGAAATGACAACACTGGCAAACCCATAGCTCTTGTTCGGATCGTGAGAGGGCCGCAACTCGAGCACCATTTGTTGCTCTCCCCCCAGATCCAGCTCTTGCAAATGACGGCGTTTATCCAGATCCCAGATGTGCAACTTATGGCCGTACTTGCCGCTTAGCAACAACTCTGGGTTCACCCCGTTCTTCACCATGTTGGGGGTGCCCCATTCGGAGGTAATCATGGTGTCGTGTCCGAGGTGCCACCAGAAGTCGTAAGCAAGCTGCTGTGGTCCGCGGTCTTGTTCCCACTGGCCCTTCAACTCGAAGGTGTTCGCATCCATGAGAAAGATGCCGCCAGGGCCGTCTCCCGAGGCCGAACCGAGCGCGCTTCCATAGACGCCGTCAGGGCCACAATGAATCGTATGGGGCGAGGTATAGCCTGTCTTCTTTATGAACTCGTCCGGCTCAATTACCTTTACGATTTTCGGCTGCCTGGGGTTCGGCTTTGTATCAAGGATGTGAATACGAGACGAGCCGATCCCCGGCACAATTAGGTAGCGACGCTCCATGTGTGGATGCGGGGTTTGTGGACAGAGACAGGCGCTGCATGCATTCCACCCGAAGTGGTGTAACTCATTGTCGTTATGAGGAAAGTCCACCTGTCCGACAAGCTGGCCATATTGAGAGGAACCTGGTTCGACGTCGATGACACCCATTGCGTCGCGCTTTCCATTCTTATCAACATTGAGTAGCGTGACATAGGCGAGATGTTCTGGGGGAGCCTGCATCGCCATGGCTGGCGATGGATAAAAGGTTGGATCTGGACGCATTAAAGGCATATACATTTCTCCCTCTGCAAAAATCTTGCTAAGAAGATCGCCCGGCGAAAGATTTCATGCAATATGTTGCATTGACGAAAACCACGAAAAATACCCTGACGGATAGGGGCTCGAAGAGAGCAGTGGCAAATGCTGCGCCGGGAAACGCTGCCAAGATTTCGCAATGGCCATTGGAGGAGGTGAACTCTGCTCTTGGCTTGCTGGAAGCATACTACTCGCGCGAATTCTAATGCGCCACTGCTTTGCGGATTTGTTCACGCCTGTATTGCGTTCTTTTAATTATGTATGCAGCGTTGGAAAAAGAGGGCCGTTCACAGTGTTGCCTCGTTGTCTTGAATAAATGACGCGTAGGCGCGACTGCATAGTTCAATAATAATGTTGGATGAACGGCAATCGAACCGACCCTGCGGGTTCTGATTCGATCTGTCTACCTGTGGAGCGAGGATGCAGATCTCGTGGCGGCTGTGGCTAAGAATATTGCTGATTGCAATGGCCGCGATGTTGATCTGGGTGCGCTTTGCGCCGCGTCGCCACCCTAATCAGTTGATCAATAAGCCAGTTACTGATCTGGCCGCAACCAGCCCATTAAACCAGCCCGGAGGCGGAGAATCACCCGAGAATGCCTACGAAGTCTACTCTGCGCTTTATCAAGCTCGTATGCAGGAGCCAATTACATTTGCAGAAAATTCAGTGACCGATATTCCGCAAGTGAATGGAAGTTGTTTGAAGCCAAAGACGCCAGATGAGCGCGAAATGACAGAGGCCTTCGTTGTTGCCAATCGACAAAGTCATAGTTGGCAGCGGAAATTCACGATCGAGCAAGGTTATCGACTGCTGCCGCGTGGTGAAGTTGACCATGCATTGACCTGTCTCGCAACCCACAATAGGCAGGATACGGCTGGATGCGAAACTTACAAGCAGCTAAGGGTTGTGCGTTTCCTGGGAATTCCAGGGTTCAATCAAGCCCATACACGGGCCTTGGTTTCGGTTATCAAGAGTTGTGGCGGCTCTTGTGGAAGCGGTGGGATTTTCGCTGTGGAGAATAAAGACGGCACTTGGCAACGTTTACCAACGACCGATTTCACTCGCGACTGCAGCTGGATGTATTAGTGTTCTCATTTGACCCCAAGAAATAAACCGGCCCAACTAAATTATTAGTTACATTTTGGACTTTGGCTTCGTCTAACGGGCAACGGGAGGGATTTGGTGCCGCCGAAGCCATCTGAGACGCTGACCGAAGCTGAGCTGCGCATTATGAATGTGCTGTGGGAAAGGGGTCCGGGCACGGTCCAGCAGATCCTTGATGCTCTTCTTGATAGGCCTTCTCTGGCTTATAACTCCGTTCTGACAACGATTCGCGTGCTTGAAAAGAAGGGCTATGTCAGGCACTCCAAGGACGGCCGCGCACATGTTTATGCTGCAGTGATCCAACATCAAGAGGCTTCTCAGTCGGAGATTCGGCATTTGGTGAGCCGATTCTTCCGGAACTCGCATGAAGAACTGGTGCTTAACTTGCTGCAGGATCGCGGGATTGCAGCCGACGAGCTAAATCGTCTACGGCTAATGCTCGAGCGGGGTGCCGAGAAATGACCTGGCCCCAAGTGCAAAACTTATTAGAAAACGCTGCTCAGATATCGGTTGAGCGAGTGCTCAACTCCATGCCTGAGGGGCTTCTCATTGTGTTTTTCGCGTGGCTATTGCTTCGCATTTTGGGACGACAGAATGCGGGCACTCGCTTTGCGGTTTGGATAACTGCATTAGTCGCAGTTGCCGCGCTCCCGTTCCTTTCAGGGCTGAACTCTCTCTTTGGCCGAGGAGATTCGTTACTGCTGGGTGGGAGCCTCTCATCGGAATTGTCGGTGCCGCGGTTCTGGATAGTGCCAATTTCTATCTTGTGGACCATAGGAGTAGGTGTGGCGACCGCACGGCTGGTGGCTGGTCTTTGGCAAGTGAGAACGATTCGTAGAAGCTGCACTGTTATTAATTTGGAGGAAATCGACCCTTCGTTGCAGCACCAGATCCTTGAAGTGCACAAACAATCGAGAACAAGCAGGCGGGTGGTCTTCGCGAAGTCGGATCTGGTGAGGGTGCCGGCTGCAATCGGGTTTTTGAATCCGATGATTGTCTTTCCGTCGTGGATACTTCGCGAGCTTTCGCCGAACGAATTGAACGTCATACTGATTCATGAGTTGGCTCACGTTCGTCGGAGGGATGACTGGACCAATCTGCTTCAGAAAATCGTACGAGCGATTTTCTTTTTTCATCCGGCGGTGTGGTGGATTGATTCGCGGCTCTCGCTGGAACGCGAAATGGCTTGCGACGATGTGGTGCTGGCAGAAACTGGTAATCCGCGTGCGTATGCAAGCTGCCTCATAGGCTTGTTGGAGAAGAGTTGTGCGCGACGCGGATGGACAATGGCTCAAGCGGCTGTGCGACGCGCACATGAGGCTTCATTGCGGATCTCACAAATACTCGATCCGCACCGCGCGACAACGGCGGGGATACGGAGATTAGTGCCCGGAATAGCCGGCGCCCTTTCCATTCTGTGCACTGGAGTGCTTTTGTGGGCTCCCCGGCTCGTGGCCTTCTCACCAGACGTAGCTGCAACGGGGATGCGGGTAGAGGAGTCCACTTACACCGGCGTTATGCCTGTAAAAAGTATGCGGGCTCCTGCTGTAATTCCAGCCGCGTTCCATTTTGATGCGCCGGCGAGACGGGGAATCGCAACAACAACCGATGCTTCTGAACTCGAGTTACATACTGCTGTTCGGCACGACATTAAGAGGCGACATGCTTCAGTAGCACCACCTGTCGCAGTGCGCGCAACAGGAGTGCCCACGATGATGGCAGCCAAGACATATCGAGACAACACTCTGGCTACGCCAGCGTTCGCGGTGATGAAGTACACCGAAATAGAAAATGCTCCAATTAGAGTGGATGCAACCGTAGCTAGTGAGCAGAGGAGCGTGGGCAATCAATTGCCACAGAATTGGTTTATTCAGACGATCCAATACGTTGATTCAGACGGCACGTTCGCGAATATACGTATATGGCACGTGATATTGCTGGTCCCGTCTGCCGGCAATTCTCAAGATGAAGTGATCGGGAAGTCGATCTAAGGAATTTTTTTTGATCTAAAAACTAATTAATTAGTTTAAAAGGAGAAAGCGGTATGAATCGAATGAAAGTGAAATCAATGCTCACGCGGCGCATTGCTGTACCAGTGGTTGCTGTGGGGGTTGTCCTGTCTTTGGGAACCTACGAACTGACGAGAGGTGCGTCAGCAGCAACGGCGCTGCCTCCGGCCACTCCTGCAGCTGGTCCACTGGATGATGCCAGTGTAGGACCATTGCTGTCGCTCGATCAGGCGATGAAATCGTTAACTGCCCGCGTCAGGCCGGCAGTGGTAAACGTCACCGTAACCGCAAAGGCTGGTCTTGAAACGGCAGGCGATGAACAGGGGGAGCCGCAGCAACAACAGCAAATGCAGCAGTTCTTCGGTCAAGGCTCGCCATTTGGGCAATTCTTTAATATGCCGACGCAGCCGCAGGGACCTAGCTTTGAACATGGTCTAGGGAGCGGCGTAATCATCTCGCCAAATGGCTATATCGTGACCAACAATCACGTGATTCAAGGTGCAACCGATATTCGCGTAACGATGACCGATCGCCGGATCCTTCCGGCGAAGCTGGTAGGTGCTGATCCGTTGACTGATCTGGCAGTGATCAAGGTTGACGGCGACAATCTTCCCAGCGTCCCATGGGGCGACTCATCCAAACTGCAGCTTGGGCAGACGGTGCTGGCATTTGGCAATCCTTATGGATTCACCTTCACAGTAACGCGCGGCATCATCAGTGCATTGAACCGGCCAAATCCATCCACGACTGATCGGCGAAAGCCTGGCGAGTTCATCCAGACAGACGCTGCGATCAATCCAGGAAACTCGGGCGGTGCATTGGTGGACACGCGCGGAGAGTTGATCGGCATCAACACATTTCTGATTTCACCTTCGGGCACATTTTCGGGAATGGGGTTTGCCATTCCTGCGCAGATCGTGCAGCCGACGGTAGAGAAGCTGATCAAGTATGGCAAGGTTGAGCATGGCTTTATTGGCATCTCGATTGCCGATGTAACCCCGGACAACGCAAAATTCTTCGAAATGAAGAATGCGACTGGGGCGGTAGTAAGTGACGTGTCAGCCGACTCTCCTGGTGCCAAAGCTGGTCTGAAGACGGGAGACGTGATTGCCGAACTCAACGGCAAGCCGGTTACCGACGCTGGTCAATTGCAGATGGAAATCGGACAGAAACAGCCTGGCGATACCATTCAGCTTGGAATCGTTCGCGACGGAAAGACGATTAGCGTTCCGGTAACGCTGGAAGCCGTGAACAGCAGCCGAGTTAAAGTGGCATCTGGCAACGAGCATGGCAAAGCAAAGTGGGGACTCGGCCTTGCTGATCTAAGGCCTTCGCTTCGGGACCAGATGCAGTTGCCGCCGAATGTGAACGGTGCTGTGATCGAGAGCGTTAAGCCAGGTAGTCCGGCGGACAATGCTGGATTGCAGGCTGGCGATGTGATCGAGCAAGTGAATCGTAAGCCGATGGGATCAGCGTCCGATACAGCCGCAGCGCTATCCAACGTGCCAACAGGACAAGATGTGTTGGTGCTGGTTTGGTCAAATGGAGGAAACACCTTCCGCGTGTTGCACCCTGCAGAAGGCTAAACTCCTGAATAGTTTGTTGCGATGCGAAAACCTCATCCTCGCCCACGCGAGGATGAGGTTAACTTTCTGTAACACTTTTGCGTGCAATTTTGAGCATCCAATAATCAAATGGATGCGGAGCCTTTTCCACAGCAAGTTAGCACATGCAAGCACTGCTGAATAATTTTGCTTTCTTTTCTTTCTGTTGTGCTATCAAAGAATAGAGAATTCTCGCGCGGTATTGGGATCTATCGAGTAAATTCCGTCTCAAGGTAATCGTTCTTCTAATGAATGTCTCGATTGCAAAACCGGCTAATTTTTCCCGACTTATGCTGTTTTTTTTCGGGCTAGCTTTTGCTGTCTTTGCATGGGGCCTGCAATATAAGCTTTCGCTCTATGACCCGCCGCAGGCTGTCTCGCATCAGATACCTGAAGCGAAGCTCTTATCTAAAGAGGAACAGGCATCTCAATCCAGAAGTCCGCTGTTGGAATCCGCTAAATTTGCAAAGCTTCTGGAGATGGTGATCTCCAGCATTTTCCTGCTTATCTCGCTGGCCCTGAATCTTCTGCATGCTCCGGCGCTTGTCGAAAGGAAGTGG
>Ga0081540_1000916_pt1 | contig 26580 bp, 27 predicted proteins | sample TabmetS2T1R1_FD_71024 | JGI IMG/M metagenome (GOLD analysis project Ga0081540, IMG submission 71024) | Tabebuia heterophylla rhizosphere microbial communities from the University of Puerto Rico - S2T1R1 | ecosystem: Host-associated > Plants > Roots > Rhizosphere ...
CGTTACTTGATCTTCGCTTCCTTGAACTCGACGTGCTTGCGCGCGACCGGGTCGTACTTCTTCTTGACCAGCTTGTCGGTCATGGTGCGCGAGTTCTTCTTGGCAACGTAATAGAAGCCGGTATCCGCCGTGGAAACGAGCTTGACCTTGATGGTGACCGCTTTGGCCATGTTCAGAACCTCAAATAGGGGGATATCAGGCGCCGGCCAAATCGGCCTGCATTTGCCGGGCAACCTAGCCTCGATCCGCCCAAAGTCAAGGTTTTCGGGGCCAAACCCGGCCTAAATCGAGGTGATTAACCCTCAAAGAACCGGTTTTTCGGCCTCGGCAGCCCCAAATTCTCGCGCAGCGTCCTGCCCTCGTACTCTTTCCGGAAAATCCCGCGCTTTTGCAGTTCCGGGACCACCTTGTCGACGAAATCGTCGAGCCCCGCCGGGAGGAACGGGAACATGATGTTGAAGCCGTCGCTGCCGCGGCTCACCAGCCAATCCTCCATCTGGTCGGCGATGGTCGCTGCCGTGCCGACAAAGGACAGTCCGCCATAGCCGCCGACGCGCTGGGCGAGCTGGCGCACGGTGAGCTTGTCGCGCTCGGCGGCGTCGACCAGCCGCTGGCGGCCGCTCTTGCTGGCATTGGTTTCCGGGATCGGCGGCAACTGCCCGTCGGGATCGAAGCCGGAGGCGTCGGTGCCGAGCTGCACCGAGAGCGAGGCGATGGCGCTGTCGTAGTGCACCATGCTGTCCAGTTTGGCTCGCTTCTCTTTTGCCTCTTCCACGCTGTCGCCGACCACGACGAAGGCGCCGGGGAGGATCTTCAGATGCTCGGGGTTGCGGCCGACCTTCTCCATGCGGCCCTTGATGTCGGCGTAGAGCTTCTGCCCGTCGGCGAGGCTCCCGCCGCCGGTAAAGACGGCTTCAGCCGTTTCCGCCGCGAGCTGCCTGCCGTCCTCGGATGCGCCGGCCTGCACGATCAGCGGCCAGCCCTGGACCGGGCGGGCGATGTTGAGCGGCCCGCGCACAGAGAGATATTTTCCCTTGTGATCGAGCACGTGCATCTTTGCCGGATCGAAATAGAGGCCAGCCTCGACATCGCGCACGAAGGCGTCGTCGGCAAAGGAATCCCACAGGCCCGTGACCACGTCATAGAACTCGCGCGCCCGCTTGTAGCGCTCGGCGTGCTCCATATGGTCGTCGAGCCCGAAATTCAGCGCGGCGTCCGGATTGGAAGTGGTGACGATATTCCAGCCCGCGCGCCCGCCCGAGATGTGGTCGAGCGAGGCGAACCGCCGCGCGACATGGTAGGGCTCGTCGAACGTCGTCGATCCCGTCGCGATCAGGCCGATATGTTCGGTCACGGCCGACAGCGCCGACAGCAGCGTGAACGGCTCGAACGAGGTGACGGTATGGCTGCGCTTGAGCGCATTGACCGGCATGTTCAGCACGGCCAGATGATCGGCCATGAAGAAGGCGTCGAACTTGCCGGCCTCGAGCTTCTGGATCAGCTGCTTGAGGTGCGGGAAACTGAAGTTGGCGTCCGGCCAGGCGCCCGGATAGCGCCACGCGCCGGTGTGGATGGAGACCGGGCGCATGAACGCGCCGAGCTTGAGTTGCCGCTGTGCCATCGCCCGCTTCCGTGCTGGTTATTGTTGGACAAAGAGATAGGGAGGCGATCGGGGCAGCGCCATCAGGCGCCGCCGAGAAGAATTTTGCAATTTAAGGGACTGACGGAGGATATTTGCCATGGCATCAATACCGTCATTGCGAGCGAAGCGAAGCAATCCACTTCTCCGCCCGGGGATAGATGGATTGCTTCGCTTCGCTCGCAATGACGCGGAAAGAGCAGGGGGGCCTTACGGCGCCAGCGTGCTCCATCAATGGGAGACTTCGACGTTGTCAAAAAGGCTCAACATCTCGTCCGGCTACCCGTTCGAGGATACCTACGGCTACGCGCGCGCGGTACGCGTTGGCGATCACGTATTTGTTTCTGGAACGACTGCGCGGGGGCCTCATCTCGGCGGCGATGCCTATCATCAAGCTTTGAGCATCATCGATACCATCGCCGATGCTTTAGCGCAGGCCGGAGCGGGGCTGCATCACGTGGTGCGGACCGTGGTTTACGTCGTCGATATGGCCGACCTCGACGCAGTCGCGCGCGCCCACCGCGAAGCTTTCGGCTCCGTCCGACCGGCCAGCACGCTTGTGCAGGTCGCCGCTCTTACGCCTTCAACGGCCCGTGTTGAGATCGAGGTAACCGCGATCGTTCAGGACTAGTGGGGATGATCGTGCCGCGGTGCGTGGCGATCACAAACCCTACGCCCCGAGCACGTCCTTCTGCATCTTGCCGCCGTAGAAATGGAAGAACGGCACCGGCGCGTCGTGGCGCAACGGGCCGGTGGCGAGGCGGCGGTCGAGTTCGGCGAGCACGTTCTTGGTCATGGCGTGCGCGTCGGCGAGCGGTTCGGAGCCGATCTCGACCCACACCAGCTCCACCAGTTCGGCATCGGCATGGATCACGCCCTCGACGCGATGGGCGATGGCAGAGGCGTCCGCGGTGAAGAAGCGCGTATCGAAGCGGCGGACGCGGCCGGGCGGGGTGATCGCGCGCGCGATCAGGAACAGGCCGGACGGATCGGGCAGCAGGCCGGCTTCCGCGAACGGCTTCCAGGCGCCTTCCAGGTTCACCGCCTTGTCGACCTTGCAGCCGAGGCAGAGGCCGGTTTCCTCGCAGGCCTCGCGGATCGCGGCCACTGCGAGCGCACGTGCGCGGGAAGGCGCGATCTTCGGGCTGCCCTTGAGCAGATTGGCTTCGAGTTCGTGAGGAATCGGCGCGGCAACCGGCACGCGGTTGTCCGACTTGTCGACGCGGCCGCCGGGAAAGACATATTTTCCCGGCATGAACACCACCTTGTCGTGGCGCTTGCCGACCAGCACCTTCGGCTTGTCGCCGGAGCGGTCGATCAGGATCAGCGTGGCCGCGTCCTTCGGACGAAAATAAGGATGGTGATCGGCTTCTTTTTCTTCTTTGACGGCGGTCGCTGCTTCAGTCATTCCATCCCCGTTTTTGTGCTTCTTGTTGCTTGCGGTTTAGCTGGAGCACGATCCGGAAAAGCGGTGGCGCTTTTCCGGAATGATCGTGCTCAACTAGACCGGAGGAATGTCGCTAGGGGCATTTTCGTCAAAGCCGTGCATGCGCAGCGCCCACTGGGCGCCGACCACCGCGCCCTTGACCGGCTGCAACAGCGCCAGCGATGCAACGAAAGTGAACGGCAAATAGACCGCCAGCTGCAGCCACACCGCGGGCGAGTAGTTGGTTTCGATCCACAACGCCACCGGCACCACGATGTGGCCGACGATGACGATCACGAGATAGGCCGGCAGATCGTCGGCGCGGTGCGGGGTGAAGTCGAGCCCGCAGACCGAGCAGTTGTTGGCGGTCTTCAGGAAGGCGCGGAACAGCTTGCCTTCGCCGCAGCGCGGGCAGCGGCTGCGGAAGCCACGCTTCATCGCGCTCCAGAGGTCGCGCTTCTCGGCCTGTGCAGTATCCCGGGTCCAGACTGTCGTCGCGGTGCTCACGGTTTCCATGACTTGCCTCTCTTCGATTTGCCGGGCGTGGATTTCCCGGCTTTGCCCTTGCCTGACTTGCGAACCTTTTCGCGCGGGCTGCGGCCCGGACGCGATTTCGACGGCTTCGCCGATACCGTCAAACGATCACGCTTTCTGCCGCGCGGAACGACCTGACCTTCCGACAACAGCTCGAACCGCAACGCGCCGGCTACCGGTGCTGCTTCTATCAGACGCACGTCGACGACGTCACCCAACCGGTGCATGGCACCGCTGCGTGAGCCGACGAGCGCATGGCGCGTTTCGTCGTAGTTGAAATACTCGGTGCCGAGCGTGCGGATCGGGATCAGCCCGTCGGCGCCGGTGTCCGAAAGCTTCACGAACAGTCCGGCGCGGGTAACGCCCGAAATCCGGCCCTGAAACGTTGCGCCGACGCGGTCGGCGAGGAAATGCGCGATCAGGCGGTCGGCGGTCTCGCGCTCCGCCTTCATCGCGCGGCGCTCGGTGAGCGAAATCTGCGCCGCCACTTCGCCAAGTGTCTCAAGCGTCTCGGTTTCCGGCAACGCGCCTTCGCCAAGATCGAGCGCGCGGATCAGCGCGCGATGCACGATCAGGTCCGCGTATCGCCTGATCGGCGAAGTGAAATGCGCGTAGCGGCGAAGGTTGAGGCCGAAATGGCCGTAATTCTCCGCCGAATATTCCGCCTGCGCCTGCGAGCGTAAAACCACTTCGTTCACCAGCGGTTCGTAGTCTTCGCCGCGGACCTGACCCAGCACGCGATTGAACACCGAAGGACGCAGCGCGCCACTCTTGGCAAACGGCAGGTCCAGCGTTTTCAGGAATTCCTGGAGATTGTGAACCTTCTCCTGGGTAGGCTCGTCGTGCACCCGATAGATAAGCGGCAGCGCCTTCTTTTCAAGCATTTCCGCGGCGGCGACGTTGGCGAGGATCATGAACTCCTCGATCAGCCGGTGCGCATCGAGCCGCTCCGGCACGATGACGCGGTCGACGGTGCCGTTCGGCTTGAGCAGGATTTTGCGCTCCGGCAGATCGAGATCCAGCGGATCGCGTTCGTCGCGCGCGAGCTTCACCGTTGCATAGGCCGCGTAGAGCGGCTTGAGGATCGGATCGAGCAGCGGGCCCGTTGTGTCATCTGGCCGGCCATCGATCGCGGCTTGCGCCTGCGCGTAATGCAGCTTCGCTGCCGAACGCATCAGCACGCGATGAAAACTGTGCGAGCGCTTGCGGCCGTCGGAGCCGATCACCATCCGCACCGCGAGCGCGCCGCGCGGCTCGCCCGGCACCAGCGAGCAGAGATTATTGGAGATGCGCTCCGGCAGCATCGGCACCACGCGATCGGGGAAATAGACCGAATTGCCTCGCGTGAGCGCGTCGCGGTCCAGCGCCGAACCCGGCCGCACGTAGAACGCGACGTCGGCGATGGCGACATGGACGATATAGCCGCCTCGGTTGTTGGGATCGGGATCGGGCACGGCGTGGACCGCGTCGTCATGATCCTTGGCGTCGGGCGGGTCGATGGTGACCAGCGGCAGTTCGCGCCAGTCCTCGCGCCCCTTCAACGTCGCGGGCTGCGCGGCTTCCGCCTCGCGCAAGGCAGACGGCGAGAACGCCTGCGGAATTTCGTGAGCATGAATTGCGATCAGGCTGATCGCCTTCTCGCTCGACAGCGAGCCGAGCCGCTCCTTCACCTTGCCTGACGTGAGGCCGTAGCCGCGCGAGCGCACCAGATCGACGCTGACGAGATCGCCGTCCTCGGCGCCGCCGGTATCCGGTGGCGCGATGTTCATTTCACGCCCGGCCTGTTTCTTGTCGACGGGAACGAGCCGGCCGCCGCCACCCGGTGTCTTGCGAAAGATGCCGAGCACGCGCGTGCGGGCGTGATCGAGCACCTTGACGATACGGCCGCGATAGGCGGGGCCTTCGGCCTCATCGGTCTTCTCGATGCGCATCAGCGCGCGGTCGCCGACGCCGGCTGCCGTTCCGGGCTTCGGGCGGCGCGGAACCTCAATGCGGATCTTTGGCGCTACGCCGTTTTCTTCCGTATCCCATTCGGTGGGAGTTGCGAGCAATTCGCCGTCGGTATCGCGCCCGGTGATGTCGGCGATCACGGTCGGGGGCAGGGCGGCCGGCTCGTGGATTTTCCGGCCGCGCTTGGCGATGGTGCCGTCGTCGGCGAGCTCGCGCAGAATTCGCTTCAGTTCGACGCGATCGGCATTCTTCAGACCGAATTCGCGGGCGATTTCCCGCGTCCCGACCTTGCCGGGCTGCGCACGGATAAAGGCGACGATGGCGTCCCGGGCCGGAAAGCCATGGTCATGTTTTCTTTTCACTTATCCCCGGGCCTTGCCCGCACTTTTCTTCGCGGGCGTTTTGGATGTTGCAGCGGGCTTCGCTGCTGATGTCTTGGCGGCGGACGCGACCGGCGCGCGCGCCTTGCTGGCGGCGCCGGACTTCGGCTTTGCGGCCGTCTTCTTTGCCGCCGCTTTCTTGGCGGGCTTGGCCGCGTCGGAATCGGAGGCCTCGTCGGCCGTCTTGTCTGCAGCCTCGTCAGCCGCCTTCGCAGTCGACTTCTTGGCGGCCTTCTTCGGCGCGGCCTTCTTCGCGGTCCGTTTCGCCTTGCCGCCGCCCTTGGCGGCGCGCTCGTCGATCAGCGCAATGGCTTCCGCAAGCGTGATGGTTTCCGGCGTCTTGTCGCTCGGGATCGTGGCGTTGACGCCGCCTGCCGTCACATAAGCGCCGTAGCGTCCGTTCTTCACGGCGACGCCGCCAAGGCTCGGATGCTCGCCGAGCGGCTTGCCGGGATCGGCGCCGAAGCGGCGGCCGCTCGGACCCTTGGCGATCTTCTCGGCGATCAGCGTCACCGCGCGGTTGAGGCCGATGTCGAACACCTCGTCGCCGGCCTCCAGGCTGGCGTAGGTCTTTTCATGGCGCACGAACGGACCGAAACGGCCGATGCCGGCGGTGATCGGCTCTCCGGTTTCCGGATGCTTTCCAATCTCGCGCGGCAGCGACAGCAGCTTCAATGCCAGCTCGAGCTCCATGTCGCCGGGCGACATATTCTTCGGGATGCCCGCGCGCCTGGGCTTTTCACCCTCGGCATAGTCCTTCTGCTCGCCGAGCTGGATGTAGGGGCCGAAGCGGCCCGCCTTCACCGTCACGTCGAGATCGGTCTCCGGGTCCTTGCCGAGGATGCGATCGGCGCTGGCCTCGCTGTCGGCGGCCAGCGGACGGGTATAGCGGCACTCGGGATAGTTCGAGCAGCCGACGAAGGCGCCGAACTTTCCGGCCTTCAAATTGAGCCTGCCGGTGCCGCAGGTCGGGCACTGCCGGACGTCGCCGCCGTCGGCGCGCGGCGGATAGATGTGCGGCCCCAGCATGTCGTCCAGCGCGTCGAGCACCTCGGCGACACGGAGGTCCTTGATGTCGTTGACCGCGCCGATGAAGCCGCGCCAGAAATCCTGCAGCACCTGCTGCCAGGAAATCTCGTTGTTGGAGATGCGGTCGAGCTGCTCTTCCAGCGCGGCGGTGAAGTCATACTCCACATAGCGCGAGAAGAAGTTTTCCAGGAACGCGACCACGACGCGGCCCTTGTCCTCGCCATGCAGCCGCTTTTTCTCAAGCTTGACGTAGCCGCGGACCTTCAGCACATCGAGGATCGAGGCGTAGGTCGAGGGACGGCCGATGCCGAGCTCTTCCATCCGCTTGACCAGCGAAGCTTCCGAGAAGCGCGGCGGCGGCTCGGTGAAATGCTGGGTGACCGCGAGGTCCTGCCGCTTCAAGGCTTCGCCCTGGCTCATGGCGGGGAGGCGGCGGGAGTCTTCGTCTTCCTCGTCGTCGCGGCCTTCCTGATAGAGTGCCAGGAAGCCGTCGAATTTTACAACTTGCCCGCTGGCGCGCAGATCGAGCACGCGCGCTCCCGCTTTCGCCGTGATGTCGACGGTGGTGCGTTCCAGTTCAGCCGATTCCATCTGGCTCGCGATGGTGCGGATCCAGATCAATTCATAGAGCTTGGCCTGATCAGGATCGAGGCGGCGGCGCATCTCGGCGGGCCGGCGCGATAGGTCGGTCGGACGGATCGCTTCGTGCGCTTCCTGCGCGTTCTTGGCCTTGGCCTGGTACTGGCGCGGCGCTTCCGGCACGTAGGCGTTGCCGTAATCCTCGCCGATCACCTTGCGGGCCTGCGTGATCGCGGAACCGTCGATCTGCACGCCGTCGGTTCGCATATAGGTGATGAGACCGGTGGTCTCGCCGCCGATATCGATGCCTTCGTAGAGCCGCTGCGCGATCCGCATGGTGTGCGCCGGCGCAAAGCCGAGCTTGCGGCTGGCCTCCTGCTGCAGCGTCGAGGTGGTGAAGGGCGCCTGCGGATTGCGGCGTGCCGGCTTCGCCTCAACGGTCGTGACCGTGAAGTTCGCGGCCTCGATCGCTTTCCTGAAGTCTTCGGCTTCGGCGCCCGAGCCGATGTCGAGACGCTGGATCTTCTTGCCGTCGGCGCCGACCAGGCGCGCTTCAAAGCTTTCGCCGCGCGGCGTGGTCAGGGTCGCAACCAGCGACCAGTATTCGCGCGGAACGAATTTTTCGATTTCGAGTTCGCGGTCGCAGACCAGCCGCAACGCGACCGATTGCACGCGCCCCGCCGAGCGCGCGCCCGGCAGCTTGCGCCACAGGACCGGCGAGAGCGTGAAGCCGACCAGATAATCCAGCGCGCGGCGCGCCATATAGGCGTCGACCAGCGCCCCGTCGATCTGGCGCGGCGCCTTCATCGCGTCGGTTACGGCCTGCTTGGTGATCGCGTTGAACACCACGCGCTCGATCCTCTGGTCCTTGAGCGCGCGCTTCTCCTTCATCACCTCCAGCACATGCCAGGAGATCGCTTCGCCCTCCCGATCAGGGTCGGTTGCGAGAATCAGGCGGTCGGCGCCCTTCAGGGCCTTGGCGATGTCGTTGAGTCGGCCGGCCGCCTTGGGGTCGACCTCCCAGATCATCTGAAAATTGGCATCCGGATCGACGGAACCATTTTTCGCCGGGAGGTCCCGGACATGCCCAAACGAGGCCAGAACCTCGTAGGAGGCGCCCAGATATTTGTTGATCGTCTTGGCTTTCGCCGGCGACTCCACGATGACGATATTCATGTCATTCCAAAGGCTTACGGAAAAGATAAGGGCGGGTTCCACGAGACTCGCAGCCCGCCGTTTGGACCCGAACATGGGTGGTGAGGCGGCCCCTGTCAAATCGGCAGATGCCGGAGGGGAACCCCAAATGCTCAATTTAGTATCTGGGGAGTTGCGAAATGCGTCCTAGAGTTGCGCCTTGGAAGAGGTTATTTCTGGGCATTATTGAGTGCAATTGGATGCAAATTGTTTTGAGCAAGGGTGGGGGCGGCCGGAAGCGCGCGACTTCGGGCAAATATCGGAAATCGCCAACCGATGAACGAAGTGGAGAGGGCGGTCCGGACGAGGCCGTGGCTTTCATCGCTGAGACTGTTGCCGAACTGGTCAAACTGGCGGAACGCCATCGCCTCGAGGTACTGGGTCATCTGCTCGGGATGGCGCAACTCGAAGCGGAAGAACGGCTGCGCACGCGGAGCAAGCACAAGCTGTCTTGAGGGAGAGGACGCTCACGCCATAACGCGCCTGGCCGCCTTGCCGACCGGCCGCGGCTTCAGCGTGATATCGTCCACACTCAGGAGCCGCCCGTCCTGCGAATGGAGTTCGAGCTTGCGAACCGGCCGGCCCTTCTCCTTGTCGACCAGGATGGTGCCGATCTCCTCCGGACGCTCGTCGAACTCCTCGCTCCACTGGCGCAGGGCGACCAGTATCGGAAATATGCCGCGACCTTTCGGCGTCAGCAGATATTCCTGATAGGCGCTGCCGTCGGAGGCGGGCGCGGTCTTCAGAATGCCCTGATCGACCATCGTGCGCAGCCGCACGGTGAGAATGTTCTTGGCGAGCCCGAGCTTCTTCTGGAATTCGCCGAAGCGGGTGACGCCAAGCAGCGCTTCGCGAATGATCAGCAACGACCACCAGTCGCCGATCGCGTCCAGTGACCGTGCAACCGGGCAGTCGTCGCTTTCAAAACTTGTCCGTTTCACCATGGGCAGTCTTTCGTTGAGGCGTTCGTGATCACAGCCTTGTGTAGTTGCAATATTAAACCGCTTGCTCTAGTTAAGCAATCCAGTTTAATTATGCAACCACAGGAGATGAGCATGCGACTGGCGAACAAGACGGCATTGATCACAGGGGGCAACAGCGGCATCGGGCTTGCGACCGCGAAACTGTTCGTGGCTGAAGGCGCCAAGGTCGTCATAACCGGACGAAATCAGGCGACGCTGGATGCTGCGGCCCGGGAGTTGGGCCCGAACGCGCTCGCGCTCGTGGCTGATGCGACCGACATCGCGGCCACCGATGCCGCGATCAAGAAGGGCGCCGAAAAGTTCGGGAAATACGACATCGTGTTCGCCAATGCCGGTATCCCGGGTAGCACGCCGCTCGGTGCCGCAACCCTCGAGACCTTCGAAAAAGTCATCAGCACCAACCTCACCGGCGTGTTCTTCACCGTGCAATCCGCGCTGCCCTATCTCAACGACAACGCCTCGATCATCCTCAACGGCTCGGTGATCTCGGTGCTCGGCGTTCCCGGTTACTCGGCCTATGGCGCGGCCAAGGCCGGCGTGCGCTCGATGGCGCGCATCATGGCGTCGGAGCTTTCCCCCCGCGGCATCCGCGTCAACGTGGTAGCGCCCGGCGCCACGCGCACGCCGATCTGGGGGCCCGCGACCGCCACGCCGGAAGCCGAAAAAGCCTTCGAGAAGCGCATCGCGCTATCGACTCCGCTTGCGCGCCTGGGCGAGCCCGATCACATTTCGAAGACGGTGCTGTTCCTGGCGTCGGACGATGCCGCGCATGTCCAGGGCCAGGAATTGTTCGTCGACGGCGGCGCGACCGCGTCTCCGAGCGGCGCGCCGATCTACCTCGGGCAGCAGCCCCGGCAATGATCCGACGTCCGCCGCCGGGCCGGCGCCCTGCGGCGGATTGGCGCTGAGGCGGAAAGCGCGTTGAACGCGGGGTGCGGCTGCCGGACATTTCAACCACAGGAGCCTTTGACCACCAGGGAACTGGAAGGTTGCCATGCCGAAAACCGCGGGCATTTTCTCGTCGGCGTCGCAGGGATCGGACACCGCTCAATTCGTTTCCATCGCGCTGTTTTCCGGCGTCGGGCTCCTGGTCTCTCTGGTCGTCGTTATCCTGCGGATGCACGGCATCTGAGACTGACGCCGGTTATTCGCGATTGCGAGGCTGCCGTTGGCGTTTGCCGACGGCAGCCGATATTGCCCTCAGCTAGGCTGCCAAGTCACTCGCAGCTTTCAGCGCACCTGCCACCGCCTTTTCGCGATGTTCGGGACCCACCTGAATGCCGTCGGCAGATATGAATTCCGGATTCTTGATGCCGATGAAGCCGAACACCCAGCGCAAATAGGTTTCGAGATGCTCGCCCGCCGCCACCGGTGTGTCGGCGCCATAAAACCCGCCGCGCGAGATCGCGACGATGACGCGCTTGTCGCCAGCCAGGCCTTCGACGCCTTGCGCCGAGTATTTGAATGTCTTGCCGGCCACGAGGATACGGTCGATCCAGGCCTTGAGCTGGCTCGGGATGGTGAAATTGTACATCGGCGCGCCGATCACGATGATATCGGCGGCGAGAAACTGCTCCAGCACAGCCTGGCCGGCGGCGATGTCCGTTTGCAGCGACGCCTCTGGCGCCGCGCCTTGGCCGGCGGCGAGGTGTGAGCCGGAGAGATGCGCCAGCGGCGTCGTCGTGAGATCGCGATAGCCGACCTCGAGGCCGGGGGTGGATTGGCGCAGGCGGTCGACGACAGCCGCGGAAATCTGGCGGCTGACGGAGTGGGGGCCGAGAACGCTGGAATCGAGATGCAGGAGCTTCATTTGGGGGCACCCTTGGTATAAGTTTGTAACTGGCGCTATATGAGTGACTGTTCTAAAACCCCGCAAGAACGCACATTTTTTAGACCGGAGCACAATTTTGAAACCCGAGCACATCCATGTGCCTGTCCTGCCGACCGGCCCGCATGCCGATGGCAGTTGCCGTGCGGTTGCATCCGTGCTGTCGCGCGTGGGGGACAAATGGAGCGTGCTGGTGATCATGCTGCTGATCGATGGGCCGCGCCGGTTCAACGAGTTGAAGCGCATGATCGGCGGCATCTCGCAGCGCATGCTGACGCTGACCTTGCGCGGACTGGAGCGCGATGGCTTGGTGACGCGCACCGTGTTTCCGACGATTCCGCCGCGGGTCGATTATGAACTGACCGATCTCGGGCGCGGCCTTGCCGAGCCGGTAAAGGCGCTCGGCCAATGGGCCTTCGAACACATTCCCGAGATCGAGGGCGCGCGCACGAGTTTCGACGGGCGCAACGAAAAGTTTTAGGTTAGCGACACCAGCCCGCCGCCGTGACGCTCGAGCCGTCCGGCGAGTTCGAGTTCGAGCAGCACGGTTCGCACTGTGGCCGGTGAGGCGCCCGACATCCGGATCAGATCGTCGAGGCTGACCGGGCTCGGCCCGAGCAGCGCGACGATGCGCTCGCGTTCACCGGGATCGGCGTTGAAGTCCAGCGGCTCGTCGTCGGCTTCGCGGGCCTCGATCATGATCGGCCGTTCCAGGATCGGCTGAATGGCGTTGATGACGTCGCTGGCTGCGGTGACCAGCGCCGCGCCCTGCTTGATCAGGTCGTTGGTGCCGGCGGCGCGCGGATCGAGCGGCGAGCCCGGCACCGCGAACACTTCGCGGCCCTGTTCGGCAGCCATCCGCGCCGTGATCAGCGAGCCCGAGCGGTGCGCGGCTTCCACCACGACGACGCCGAGCGACGCGCCCGAGATCAGGCGGTTGCGGCGTGGAAAATCGCGGGCCCGCGGCGCATGGCCAAGCGGCATTTCGGAAATCGCGCCGCCGTGATCGAGCAGGGCGGCGAGCAGGTCCTCATGCTCCGGCGGATAGATCCGGTCATGGCCGCCGGCCAGCGCAGCGACCGTGCCGCTTGCGATTGTGGCGCGATGCGCGGTCTGGTCGATGCCGCGCGCCAGTCCCGAGATGACGACGAAGCCGGCCTCACCGAGATCGCGCGCCAGTTGGCCGGCGAATTTGAGCCCGGCGCCGGACGCATTGCGCGAGCCGACGATCGCGATCATCGGCCGCATCAACGCTTCAGGTGCGCCGCGCACGGCAAGCAGCGGCGGCGCGTCGTCGAGCGTCGCCAGCCGCGGCGGATAGGCGGCTTCGCCCGGCGCCACCAGCGCGACGCCGATCTGTTTGGCGGCTGCGAGTTCAGCGCGCGCTTCCTCTTCGCTGCAGATGCGGCCCGAGCGCGGGGCGCCGCCACGCTGCGCCAGATGAGGCAGCCGCTCCAGCGCCGTCCGCGCGTCGCCGAAATGATCGAGCAGCGAATAAAAGGTGCGCGGACCGACATTGTCGCTGCGGATCAGCCGCAGGTGGTCGATCCGCTCGGCGTCGGAAAGGTGGGGCGTTTGGGATGTACGGTCATGCATGCGGATGCAGCTTTGCCCAACCTGAGATTGCGATCAACCTGTTTGATGGGCTTGCCGCTTCCGCTTGCTCCGTGCCGGCGCGCTTCGTAACCTGCCGCATCACCACAGGAAGTGCTCCCATGATCTCGCTCGCCGACCTTCAACGCCGCATCGATGCCGGCGAACTCTCACCCGACGCCGCAATCGCCCAATCGCTGGAGGCGATCGGCGCAGACGACAAGACCATCGGCGCCTTCGTCTGCCGGGCCGATCATGTGCGCGCGGCGAGCACCGGGCCGCTGCGCGGCATCGCAGTCGGCATCAAGGACATCATGGATACGCAGGACTTCCCGACCGAAATGGGTTCGCCGATCTACCGCGGCTTTCGGTCGAAAGGCGACGCGGCTGTCGTGATGATGTTGAAGCAGGCGGGCGCAAGCATCGTCGGCAAGACCACGACCACCGCGTTCGCCTCGTCGGATCCGACGCCGACGCTCAACCCGCACAATCATGGCCATACGCCTGGCGGATCGTCGTCCGGGTCGGCGGCGGCCGTGGCGGCCGGCATGATCCCGCTGGCGCTGGGAACGCAGACCGGCGGCTCGGTGATCCGGCCGGCCTCGTTCTGCGGCGTCGCTGCGATCAAGCCGTCCTACCGCCTGCTGCCAACGGTCGGCGTCAAATGCTATTCGTGGACGCTCGACACCGTCGGCCTGTTCGCGGCAGGCGTCAGCGATGTCGCGCACGGGCTTGCCGCGATGACTGGTCGCTCCGAACTGTTGCCGCGGGCCTTAGTCTCCGCACCCCGCATCGGCGTCGTGACACAGGACTTCGCCGGCGCGCCGGAGGCCGCAGCCGTGGAGGCGCTTGAGATCGCGAGGAAGTCCGCTGAGCGCGCCGGAGCCTCGGTGCGCCCGCTCGATGTGCCGGAAATCATTGGACAAGCGTGGCAGGCCCATCCGGTGATCCAGGAATTCGAGGCGCATCAGGCGCTGGCCTGGGAATACCGCGAAAATTACCAAGCGATGGCGCCGAACCTTCGCGGCCGGCTCGACGAAAGCAAGGGCGGGACACCTGCCGACTATGACGAGGCAACGGGTGTTGCGGGCCGCGCGCGGCAGGCGCTTGCCAAGGTATTCGACGATGTCGACGTGATCCTGACCTTGTCGGCGCCGGGCGCCGCGCCGAAGGGGCTCGGCTCGACCGGCGACGCCCGTTACAACCGGCTGTGGACGTTGATGGGCGTGCCCTGCGTGAATGTCCCCACGCTCGTCGCGGAGGGCGGATTGCCGGTCGGTGTTCAGGTGATCGCGAAATATGGCGCCGATGCGGAGGCGCTGGCGGCGGCGCGGTTTGTCGAGAAAGCGCTGAAATCGTAGGGCGGATTAGCGCAGCGTAATCCGCCGTCTGGCCCAATCGGCGGATTACGGCTTCGCCTAATCCGCCCTACGGCGCTTCGCTTACTTCGCCCCGATCCGGCCCTCGGTGCCGGTCTGCAGGCGCTTGATGTTCTCGCGATGCTTGTAGAACAGCAGCAGCGTCAGCACGACGAACAGCGACGCCAGCGCGGGGTGGCCGAACCACCAGAGAAACAGCGGCGTGACGAAGGCTGCGACCAGCGCCGACAGCGACGAATAGCGTGTGGTGAAGGCGGTGGCTAGCCAGATCAGGCAGAATATCACGGCCGCCGGCCAGAAAAGGCCGATCAGCACGCCGATATAGGTGGCGACGCCCTTGCCGCCTTTGAATTTGAGCCAGACCGGGAAGAGGTGGCCGAGGAACGCGCCGAGCGCCGCCAGCATCGCCGCATCGGAGCCGCCGAAATAGCCTGCGATCACCACCGCGACCGTGCCCTTGAGCGCATCGCCGATCAGCGTCGCCGCGGCAAGTCCCTTGCGGCCGGTGCGCAGCACGTTGGTGGCGCCGATATTGCCGCTCCCGATCGAGCGCAGATCCTGCGTGCCCGCGAATTTGGTCAGAATCAGACCGAACGGAATCGAGCCGAGCAGATAGCCGAGCAGGAAGGCCGCGACGAGAAAAGCTTCAGTCATTTGCCGTTGCTCCCACCGCGGCCGGTCTCGTAACGGTCAGACGTGCTCATAGACCGTTCGTCCGCCCACGATAGTACGTACGACGCGTCCGGAGAAGCGCGCTTCGTCGAACGGGGTGTTCTTGCATTGCGATTTCAAGTCGGCGGGATCGAGCACCCAGGGCGTATCGGCATCGATCACGATGACGTCGGCGGGGGAACCGGCGCGCAGCGAGCCGCCGGGCAGCCCGAGCAGTTCCGCCGGCCGGGTCGACATCGCCCGGATCAGCGTCTTGAAATCCATCTCGCCATTGTGGATCAGCCGCAGCGCCGCCGGCAGCATGGTTTGCAGCCCGACCGCGCCGGACGCCGCTTCCGCGAACGGCAGCCGCTTGACCTCGACGTCCTGCGGATTGTGGTCGGACATCACGACGTCGATCAATCCTGACGCGACGGCGGCGACCAGCGCGAGGCGGTCGTCCTCGGTGCGCAGCGGCGGCGACAGTTTGAGGAAGGTGCGGTAGGGGCCGATGTCGTTCTCGTTCAGCGTGACGTGATTGATCGACACCGACGCACTGACGTCGAGGCCGGCATCGCGGGCGCGCTTGAGGATCTCCAGCGACTCGATCGAGGACAGCGAGGCGGCGTGGTAGCGCCCGCCGGTCAGCGCCACGAGGCGCATGTCGCGTTCCAGCATCACCGCTTCAGCGGCATTGGGAATGCCGGCGAGGCCAAGTCTCGCCGCGAATTCGCCCTCGTTCATCACGCCTTCGCCGACGAGGTCAGGATCTTCGGTATGGTGCACGATCAGCGCGTCGAAATCGCGGGCGTAGGTCAGCGCCCGGCGCATCACCTGCGCGTTGGTGACGCTCTTGTCGCCGTCGGTGAAGGCAACCGCGCCGGCGGCCTTCAGCAACCCGATCTCGGTCATTTCCTCGCCGCGCATGCCTTTCGTCAGCGCCGCCATCGGATTGATGTTGACGATCGCGGTGTCGCGGGCGCGCCGCAGCACGAAGTCCACCGTCGCCGAATTGTCGATGACGGGTGACGTATCCGGCTGGCAGATGATGGTGGTGATGCCGCCGGCGGCGGCGGCCTGGCTCGCAGAAGCAAAGGTCTCGCGGTGGCTGGCGCCGGGCTCGCCGACAAAGGCGCGCATGTCGATCAGCCCGGGGGCCACGATCTTGCCGGCGCAATTGATGATGTCGGTGCCTTCGGGCACGCCGGCGGCGCCGATGCCGCGCTTGGAGTCGCGGATGATGCCGTCGGCAATCAGGACGTCGCCGGGGCCGTCGAAATCCCGCGAGGGATCGACGACGCGGGCATTGGCAAGCAGGATCGGGCGGCGGTCTGTCAGCATGTTCTTACGCGTTCGGCAGGTTGCGGGCGAGTGCTTCCAGCACCGCCATGCGCACCGCCACTCCCATTTCCACCTGTTCACGGATCAGCGATTGCGCGCCGTCGGCCACGATCGAGTCGATCTCGACCCCACGATTCATCGGCCCCGGATGCATCACCAGCGCGTTCGGTTTGGCATAAGCGAGTTTCTTCTGGTCGAGCCCGAAATAGTGAAAGTATTCCTGGCTCGACGGCACGAACGAGCCGTTCATGCGCTCGCGTTGCAGCCGCAGCATCATCACGATATCGGCGCCATTGAGGCCCTCGCGCATGTCGCGCGCAACCTCGACGCCCATCCGCTCGATGCCGCGCGGCAGGAGCGTGGAGGGCGCCACCACGCGGACGCGGGCGCCCATGGTGTTGAGCAGCAGGATATTGGAGCGCGCCACGCGGGAATGCATCACGTCGCCGCAGATGGCAATGACGAGGCCTTCGAGGCGGCCCTTGTTGCGGCGGATGGTCAGCGCGTCCAAGAGCGCCTGGGTCGGATGCTCGTGGCTGCCGTCGCCGGCATTGATCACGGAACCGTCAACCTTGCGCGCAAGGAGTTCCACCGCGCCGGAGGCGTGGTGCCGCACCACCAGGATATCCGGGTGCATGGCGTTGAGCGTCACTGCCGTATCCATCAGCGTCTCGCCCTTGCGGATCGAGGACGAGGATACCGACATGTTCATGACGTCGGCGCCGAGGCGCTTGCCCGCCAGTTCGAACGAGGATTGGGTGCGGGTGGAAGCCTCGAAAAACAGGTTCACCTGGGTGCGACCGCGCAGGGAAGTGCGCTTTTTGTCCACCTGGCGGTTGAGCTCGACATATTCCTCGGAAAGGTCGAGCAGGCCTGTGATGTCGGCAGCGGAAAGCCCCTCGATTCCCAGCAGATGCCGGTGTCCGAGGACGAAGGTCGATTTCGATGCAGGGGTCATTAAAGCCTTGCTATAGGCAGAGACGCCGCGCGGGGCAAGCGCCAAATCCCGTGTCCGGACTTATCCACTAGCGCGTCGGCGGCAGGGTAAATGACGCCTGACGGTGTTCCGTAGAGCTGGTTTCCGATAGGGTGCCGGGATCTGGGTGCGGTGGGGCCATGAAAGACTTGCGGCGTTTCATTCAATCCATTCGGATCGCATCGCGGACGCTGGCGGCTGCGCTGGCATGCCTTTTGGGTGCCGGCCTCGCGGCGGCGCCGGCAACGGCCGAGAAGCGTGTCGCCCTCGCCATCGGCAACGACCTCTATCCAAATCTCCCCGCTGACCGCCAACTGAAGAAGGCCGTCAACGACGCGACTACCATCGCCGATGCACTCAGCTCGCTCGGATTCGAGGTGATCGTCGGCACCAATCTCGGCCGCCAGGCGATGATCGACAAATTGGCCGACTTCACCGCACGGCTACAGCCGGGCGACACCGCCGCGCTTTTCTTTGCCGGACATGGCGTGGCGATTGGCGGGGTCAATTACCTGATCCCAAGCGACGTGCCGGCCGTGACCGAGGGGGCGGAAGCGCGCGTGCGCGGCGCCTCGCTCGCCGAACCCGATCTGATTGCCGAGTTGCAGGCCCGCTCGGTTCGCGTCGCGCTTCTGGTGATCGATGCGTGCCGCGACAATCCGTTTCCGCGCGCCGCCGGCCGCTCGATCGGCAACACGCGGGGACTGGCCGATGCGAAGCCCGCGCGCGGCATCTTCACGCTGTATTCCGCAGGCATCGGCCAGACCGCGCTGGATCGGCTTGGCGCCAACGACACCGCCAACAATTCGGTCTTCACCCGCATCTTCGCCGAGCAACTGAAACGTCCGGAATTGCATCTCGGCGATCTCGCCGTCGAGGTGCGCGAACGCGTCGCTGAACTGGCGCTGAAAGCGACCGACGAGCGCGGCCAGCCCGCGCCGCATGAACAGACGCCGGCTTATTACGATCAGACACTCGGCGGGCGCATCTATCTGGCGGGACTATCGACTGCCAGTCGGCCCCCTGAGCTCGCCGCCATGTCGACGCCGCCGCCGGCAATTCCGCCGGTAGCCGAGCGGGCCGCGGTGAGACCGCAGCGCCCGTCCGCGCCCGGCGAAAGCTGCGCGCGCAACGGCTTCGAGACCTACTGTGCCAGTTCGGTATTGAGGCCGCAGTTCGGCATGTCCTATGGCGTGAGCAATCTGTTTGACGACACGACCGGGACGGCCTGGGTCGAGGGGCAGCAGGGTAACGGTGTAGGCGAATGGATCACGGTCGAGTTCGAGACGCTGAGACGAGTGAGGTCATTCGTCGTGCAGAACGGTTACCAGAAGAGCAGCGACATTTTTCAGAAGAACAACCGCGTTCGTCAGCTTCGCGTGCTGTTCTCGGGGGGCGAGACCGTGACGTTCGTTCTGGGGGACAAGATCTCTTCGCAACTTCTGTCGCTCAGCAGACCAATTCAGGCCTATTGGTTGAAATTCATCATCGACGACGTCTGGGCGGGCAACAAGTACACTGACACCGCGATCACCAAGCTTCTGATCAATTCGGACACGCCGCAATGATCCCGATTCGCGCCTGCGCCGCCGTCACAGCCCTGACGCTTGCTGGCGTGGTCAGCGCATCGTGCGCCGCGCACGCGCAAAAAATCCCGGCCGGATTCGTCTACCTGCGCGATGTCGATCCGACCATCATTCAGGATATGCGCTATGCGAGCTCGAACAATTTCGTCGGCCGGCCGCTGAGGGGCTATCAAGCCGCCGAATGCGTGGTGAAGCGCGAAGTCGGCGCGCTGCTGAAAAGCGTTCAGGAAGAACTCGCGCCGCAAAACCTGTCGCTGAAAATGTTCGATTGCTATCGCCCGACGCGCGCAGTCGCCGACATGGTGGCGTGGTCACGCGACGGCAAGGAAACTCCCGCGCAGAAGCGCTACAACCCGGCGTTCAGCAAGCCCGACCTGTTTCGCCTGGGCTACATCGCTACCCATTCGGGCCACTCCACCGGCGCCGCGCTCGACCTCACCTTGGTCGATCTGAAAGCTGATAATTCGGCAGTGTTCGATCCCGCCAAGGATTACGGCGACTGTACCGCCAATGTCAGTCTTCGTGCGCCCGACGGCAGCATCGACATGGGTACAGGCTACGACTGCTCCGACGTCAGGTCGCACACGTCGGCGAAATCCATCACGGCCGCTCAGCGCCAATGGCGGCAGAAGCTCGTTGCGGTAATGGCGCGGCGAGGATTTGTAAACTACTCGAAGGAGTGGTGGCACTTTTCGCTGCCGGGCGCGGGCGGGCAGGCCTACGATTTCCCGATCACGCGACCGCGCTAGCGCGGGATTCCCTCAAATCCGAAGTATTTTCGCAAGACCAGGCTCACCATCGCAAAAGTAGCCGAGAGCGCATTCAACACTCCTTAATTGCCCGCACGTGATGTACGGGCAACACGGGAGCAGACGCAATGCGTTTAACAGCCATTCTGATCGTTGCTGTTGGTGCTGCAGGCTTGGCCATCTACGACCAGTATGACAAGCGGGTGAACTTTCAGCGCGTCGATGCGCGCATCAGCGGCGTCAACGAACAATGCTACATGGAAAAGGTCACGCGCGAGGTCATTACGAAGACGACCTCGACCTCCGACCTGCTTCGTTGCGATCTCGCCAAGACCCTGACGCGCGAGCATCCAAAGTGGCAGGGTTATACGGTCAAGCACAAGATCGAGGTTCGCTTTGACTTCGTCTCACCGGTGGATGGAGCCATGCATGCGTCGAGCATGGAGATGGCTGTCTTCCCCAACGGCAGGCCGCTGCACGCAGGTGAAGTCCTTCCGATCCTTGCTTCCAAGACCAAGGCGGACAAGACGCGGACGATTTGACCTGCGCCCTGGCTCGGCGGGATGGGAGCTTCGAACATGCGCCTTGTCGTCTTCGGGATATTTTGCGCCGGCCTTGCCGGCCTCCATGTCTATGGGGAGTTCGACAAGAGGGTACACTTCCAGCCGATCGACGCGCGCGTCAGCACTGTCAAAGAGCAATGCTACATGGAAAAGACCGAGGGCCGGAGAAGTTCGACCTCCGATCTCATGCCCTGTGAAATGGCCGCGCTCCTGACGCGCAACCATCCGAAGTGGCAGGGTTTTGATATCAAGCCCAAGATCGAGATTCGCTTCGCCTATATCTCGCCGGTGGACGGCGAGACGCATGAATCGAAACTTGATATGACGGAGTACCCCGACGGCCGGCCGCTCCATGCGGGCGATATCTTTCCGGTCCAGGCTTCCACCAGCGAGGTGAACAGGACGCGCGCAAACGACTGGCTGGACATACAGCTTGGCCGCCATGCACCAAAGCATAGGGGGCGCGTCTAGCGGGAATCGCATTTTTCACTGCCCGGGGGCGGCTGGCAGGCCTATGATTTCCCGATTCCATCGCGCCGGAGCTTCCCGGACCGCGGAAACCGCTTTTGCGCATCGATATTATTCCCTGAGGAGACCATGACGCAGGCTCCATTCTTCACCCACGATGTCTTCAACCAGTCGCCGCCGTTCGAGAATGTCGACCTGTTCACGTCGGATGCCCCGCTGGTCGCGGCCGTCGCGGCCAATGGCGGGGGAGGGGCGGCGGGTGATTTGGCGGAGTTCGGCAGGCATTGGGGTTCCGCCGCGATGGCGGAGCGGGGACGGGTCGCCAACGAGAACACACCGAAGCTGCGCACCTTCGATTCCAAGGGCAACCGCCGCGACGAAGTCGAATTTCATCCTGCCTATCACGAACTGATGGCGCACAGTGCACATGCCGGCGTGCATAATTCGACCTGGACTGCCGACGGCAAGCCGGCCGGCGGCGCGTCCGAGGTCATACGCGCGGCGAAATTCTACATCGCCGCGCAGGTCGAAACCGGGCATCTCTGTCCGATCACCATGACGCGCGCGTCGGTCGCCGCGCTGGCGGAACAGCCCGATGTGCTCGCCAGGTTGATGCCCGTGCTGGGCACGCGATCCTACGATCCGGCATTTGAGCCGTGGTGGACCAAGCGCGGCATGACGCTCGGCATGGGCATGACCGAGAAGCAGGGCGGCACCGACGTGCGTTCCAACATGACGTGGGCGGAGCGCGATGGCGACGCCTATCGCATCACCGGCCACAAATGGTTCATGTCGGCGCCGATGTGCGACGCCTTCCTGGTGCTGGCGCAGGCCGAGGAAGGATTGACCTGCTTCCTGATGCCACGCTTCGCGCCGGACGGCTCGGTCAACACGATTCACTTCCAGCGGCTGAAGGACAAGCTCGGCAACCGCTCCAATGCCTCGTCGGAAGTGGAGTTCCATGACGCCTATGCCGAGCGTGTGGGCGACGAGGGCAAGGGCATCCGCACCATCATCCAGATGGTGCAGTTGACGCGGCAGGATTGTGCGATCGCCTCCGCCGGCCTGATGCGATCGGGGCTGGCGCATGCGCTGCATCACGCCAGGCATCGCAGCGTGTTCCAGAAGCATCTTGCCGATCAGCCCCTGATGCAGGCGGTGCTTTCGGACATGGCGCTGCATGTCGAGGCTTCGGTCGCGCTGGTGATGCGGCTGTGCCGGTCGTTCGACCGCGCGCCTGATGACGCCCAGGAGGCGGGCTATATGCGGCTGCTGACGCCCGCGATCAAATACTGGGTCTGCAAGAATGCCCCCGGCTTTCTCTACGAGGCGATGGAATGCCTGGGCGGCAACGGCTACGTCGAGGAGGGCATCCTGGCGCGCCACTACCGGGAGTCGCCGGTCAACGCGATCTGGGAAGGCTCGGGCAATGTGATGTGTCTCGACGTGCTGCGCGCGCTCTCGCGCGAGGCCGACGCCGCGCTGGCCGTGTTCCAGGACCTCGCCTCGGAAACGCAGGGCCTCCCCGGCGCCACTGAGGCGATCACCTCTATCGGCAAGGCGCTGCGCCGGGCGGACGGCGAACGCATGGCCCGTCTGGCGGTCGAAAAACTGGCGCTGCTGGCGGCTGCCGCCGCGCTCAATGCGGTGTCGCCCCGCCACGCCGAACTGTTCGCGGCCACCCGCCTTGCCGGGAATCACACCGGCATGTACGGCGCGGTCGAACTGCCGAGCGAAGACATCAGCGGTTTGCTCGAACGGGCGTTGCCGTGAATATCGCGCTCTCCGTCATGGCCGGGACAAGCCCGGGCATGACGGAGAGAGAATGGTCCAGCCAACGAAAGCTATCTGATGGATTCCGTCACTCCCACCAGCCATGTTGCAGCCCCGCCCGCGGTCCCCGCTCCGCCGCCGCGCGTCTGGAAGTTCTGGGGTACTGCGCTCTGGGGCATATTCATCTTTGCCGCGATGTTCGTCGGCCAGGCGACCGTCATCGCCTATTTCGTTTGGCAGCAAGGAACGTTCGATATCGCCGAGGCGATCCGTGTCGTCGGCGGCGGGCTGACGATTTCGCTGTCGGTCATGATGGGATTGCCGGCGGTGGTGCTCGCGGCGTGGATCGCGATCCGTCCGACGCGCACGGCGTTTGCCGATTATCTCGCGCTGCGCTGGCCCTCATGGCGCGAATTGCTGATCGGCATCGCGGCGCTTGCCGTACTGGTCGGCTGCTGGGACCTGCTGTCGCGCGGGCTGGGGCGCGAGGTAACGCCGGGTTTCATGGGCGACGTGCTGAAATCGGCGCAGGCCTCCGGCGCGCTGTGGCTGCTGGTGATCGCGTTCACGATCGCCGCCCCGGTTTCGGAGGAGATCATGGCGCGCGGCTTCCTCTATCGCGGCTGGTCGGAATCCCGGCTCGGCGTCACCGGCGCGATTTTCCTGTCGTCGCTGGCGTGGACCTCGCTGCACCTGCAGTATGATTGGTTCTTCTTCGGCGAGGTGTTTTCGATCGGCCTGCTGCTCGGCTATTTGCGCTACCGCACCAACTCGACCTGGCTGACCATCGTTGTCCACGGCGTCAACAATCTGGCCGCTACCATTCAGACGATCTGGTTGACCGGGCAGGGGTAGGGCGATCTATCCAGCCAGCGCAATCGCGACCGGCATCGTCACCGCGGCGAGGATCGTCTGCAGCGTGATGATCTGGGCCAACAGCGGCGCGTCGCCGTTCATCTGGCGCGCCAGCACATAGGCGCTGGACGACGTCGGCACCGCCGAGCAGCCGGTCACGACCGCCAGACTGGCGCCTGTCAGCCCGAACCATAGCGCCAGCGCCACCGCAAGCACGGGCATCAATACCAGCTTGAGGAATACCGCGGCGCTGGCAGCGAGGCTCGGCCGGAACATGCCTTCGAGGTGCAGGCCGGCGCCGGTCACCAACAGGCCGATAGCCAATGAAGAACGGCCAAGCGCGTCGGCCACCTCATGCCAAATCTTCGGCAGCGGAATGTGGGTGACGTTGAGCGCGAGCCCGACCACGCAGGCCCAGATCAGGGGATTGCCCACCACGGTCATGACGATCGACCCCAACGAACGCTTTTCCGTCGAAGCGTAATGGGCGAGCACGGCGACGCTGAACACGTTGACCAGCGGGATGATGGCGACCATCGCAACCGACGCCAGCGCCAGCCCGAGATCGCCGAACAGATTGCCGGAGACGGCAAGCGCGACATAGGTCTGCCAGCGCGTTGCGCCCTGGAAGATCGAGGTGAAGGCCGGACCGTCGACCGAAAAGCGCGCCAGCAGCGGCCGCAGCGCAAGACACAAGAGCGACATCACGAGCGCCGAGAAGAACAGCGCGCCGCCGACGCCGCCGATCGGCACCTGGCTGAGGTCCGCCTTCACCAGCGTCTGGATCAACAGGGCCGGAAACAGCACGTAATAGGTCAGCCGTTCCAGCCCGTGCCATTGGGTCTCGAGCCGCATCATCGTGCGCTTCAACGTGAAGCCGAGCACGATCAGGAGAAACACCGGCAGCAGCGCCGCAATGACCACCGCCATACTCAGCGATCCCCGCGCAGCTTCGCGAGCCGGTCCAGCGCGCCCTGCAGGATGAAGATCGCGGCATGCTCGTCGATCACCTCGGCACGGCGGGCGCGGCTGACATCCATGCCGATCAGTTCGCGCTCCACGGCGGCGGTGGAGAGCCGCTCGTCCCACAAGGCGATGGCAAGACCGGTGAGACCTGAAAAATTACGGGCAAAGGCGCGGGTCGATTGCGCGCGCGGCCCCTCGCTGCCGTCCATGTTGATGGGCAGGCCGAGCACGAAGCCCGCGGCATTGCGCTCGCCTGCGATCGTAAGCAGCCGCGCGGCGTCGGCCTTGAAGGCCTTGCGCTGGATGGTCTCGACGCCGGTCGCAAGCTTGCGATCGGGATCGGACACCGCAACGCCGATGGTCTTGGTGCCGAGATCGAGGCCGACCAGGGCGCCGCGCTCGGGCCAGTGCGTGACGGCATCGATCAGGGGAAGGACAGGGGCGGGCATGGGTCCCGCATAACACCGGCGTCGCGCGGGCGCAAAGCCGATCACGGCGTGGCGCCCATGCGGGAACGCCACGCCATTGCTCGATACGGTCTTAGCGGATCGCGACCGGGTTGATCATGCTCTGCACGCCGCCCTTGAAGCGCGGCTGGCCGAGCACGAACAGGAACTCATAGGCCTTGTCCTTGGCGAGCTCGGCGGTGTCCATGTTTTCGAGGATATAAGTGCCGTTCATCGGTAACAGGATCTGATGCACCTCGAAGACGTTCTTGGATTCGAACGGGATGACTTCGAGGGCCCAGGAATCGGCGCCGATCGCGACGACACCCTTGCCGGTGAGATATTTGGCGCCTTCGACGCCGAGCCCGGGCTCGCCGGCGGAGTAACGCTTGTCGTCCTTGCCGATCAGGCTGATCCAGCCGGTGTGGAAGATCACGACGTCGCCCTGGCGGATTTCGACGTTCTGCTTCTTGGCGACTTCCTCGATCTCCTTGACGTTGAAGGCGGTGCCTTCCTTGACCACGTCGGTGTTGTAATAGGCGGCCATGTCGAGCAGCACGCCACGGGTGACCATGGGCGGAACCTTCTCGACACCGAGCTTCTTCAGGCCATTGGGATCGGCGAAATCGGCCAGCTTGTTGCCGTTGTAATAGACGTGGTCGACGCCGATGTGGCCGAGACCGTCGAGCTGGCTGCCGATGCCGACCCAGGTATCGAGGATGTCGTCGTTATAGGTCGTCTTGCTCGGCCCCAGTCCGGGGATGCCGGCCTGTCCGGGCTGCACGATGGTCATCTTGAAGGCGCGGGGAGGGTAGGCGGGTGTCTTGCTGTCGACGGGAATGCCGAGCGCGTAGGTCTTGCCGGTCTTGATCAAACCCGCTGCTTTCACAACCAGCTCGGGCGTCATGTAATTGGCGGCGCCGATCTCGTCGTTCGGCCCCCATTTCGATTTTGTCCAGTCTTGCGCGCTTGCCGTTCCGACCGTACCCAACAAGGCGACAGAACAGCTCAATACCAACGCAATGCGCATTGCAGTCCCTCCCAGATGTTGACGTTATGGTTTTTGCTAGCCAGCGTCTCATACTAACGTAGTAGAGCGCGGCGATCCAAAAATTTTTCAGACAGATGCTGCTGCGGTGCGATGGAACGGCGCGGCGTGCGTGGTTTGTTGCGGAAATATGGCGGCGCAATTCGCGCGACGGACGACCGCGCGGGCAGGGGCAATTCAATGGATACGCTTAGTCTGTTCGGCCTGTTCGCGGTGACCGCGATGCTCGTGGCATACGCGCTGGAGGAGCGCAGCCACTGGTTCATCCTAGCCTTCGCCGCCGCTTGCGCGCTCGGTTCGGTTTATGGATTCCTCCAGGGCGCCTGGCCGTTCGGTCTGGTCGAGGCGGTCTGGGCCGGCGTCGCGCTGCGGCGCTGGTATGTCAGGCGGCGATAACCTCGCCATCGCGCTTCAGGCAGGACGCAAAGCCCTGCAGGGCGCTGTATTGATGGGCGCTGCGACGGGTGATGAACAGCGTTTCGACCCTGGACTGCGCCGGGGTCAGTGCGTGCACGCTCACCGTGTCGTTCTTTCCGACCACGGCGCGCGGCAGCAGCGTCACGCCCATGTCGGCGGCGACGCAGCCGATCATGCCATCGAGCGTGCCGAGCTCGAACCGCGCGGAAGATGGCCAGCCGAATTCG
>Ga0081540_1000917_pt1 | contig 26497 bp, 23 predicted proteins | sample TabmetS2T1R1_FD_71024 | JGI IMG/M metagenome (GOLD analysis project Ga0081540, IMG submission 71024) | Tabebuia heterophylla rhizosphere microbial communities from the University of Puerto Rico - S2T1R1 | ecosystem: Host-associated > Plants > Roots > Rhizosphere ...
GCCAAGGCTCATTGCGCGGCTGATGACGATCGCAGTGGAGAACGCAGGCGCTAATCGTGGCCTGCTGATACTGCCGGAGCAGGATGACTATTCTATTCAGGCAGAGGCCCAGACCGGCAGCGAGAAGGTCGAGGTCGTGCTGTGCCAAAAACCAATCACCGACATCAACTGTCCCCTCTCCCTCGTCCGCTATGTAATCCGCACCCGCGAAAGGGTGATCCTCGACGATGCCTCCAAGCGCAATCTGTTCTCCGAGGACAATTATCTACGCGGCCGCCAATCCAGATCGATCCTCTGCCTGCCGCTGATCAAACAAGCGCGGTTGGCCGGGCTGCTCTACCTGGAAAACACGCTCACCTCGCACGCCTTTACCCCGGGGCGGGTCGGCGTCCTGGAGCTGGCGGCGGCGCAAGCGGCAATCTCCCTGGAGAACACCCGTCTCTACTCCGAGCTGCATCACGCGGCCGCATACCTGGCGGAAGCCCAGCGGATTAGTCACACAGGTAGTTTTGGCTGGAACGTCTCCAGTGGAGGCATCGTCTGGTCAAAGGAAACATTTGAGATCTTTGGTTTCGACCGAGCAACCAAGCCTAACCTGGAGTTGATGGTTGAGCGAACTCATCCAGAAGACGTCGATAGGGTCAGACAATTCGTCGACCAAGCAGCGCGTGATGGAAGGGGTTGGGATCTCGAGCACAGGTTGCTGATGCCTGATGGCTCCATCAAGTATCTGCATGTTGTTGCGCATGCGGTGAAAGATGAACCTGGAGATCTCGAGTTTGTTGGGGCTGTGATGGACATCACGGCGTCGAAACGGTCGCAAGTGCGGTTGCAGGCGTCGCTGGCAGAGAAGGACGCCCTGCTCAAGGAAGTTCACCATCGCGTCAAAAACAATCTACAGCTAATCACGAGTTTGCTCACTCTTCAGTCTAATCGTAGCGGTGATCCCGCCGTCGCTGAACTGCTCGCGGAGAGCCGCGATCGGATTCGTTCGATGGCTCTGGTGCACGAAAATCTCTACCGCGCCGGTGACTTCGCCCGGATTCGAATGGGGCCGCACATACGAAACCTGTGTGCTCACCTCATTCGCGCCTATGGCCCGCAGAGCCAGCGCATCGAATTAGTGACCGAAATCGATGACATGGAGTTAGACCTTGAGCGAGCCATTCCGGTCGGTCTAATCGTCAATGAGTTGGTCTCGAACGCATTGAAGCACGCCTTCCCCGATGGCCGGGCGGGCTGCGTGCAGGTTAAGCTCGAGCGTTTGGACGAGCGGCAATGTGCTCTGGCTGTCATCGATGATGGTGTTGGCCTTCCTGCCGACTTCGACGCTGATCGGGCTGATTCCTTGGGTTTGGAGCTCGTTCGCGACTTAGTACACGAACTTCACAGCACGATGGTCGTGAGGCGCAATGGCAAAACAACCTTCGCAATAAGGTTCGACGCCACCGATGGCGGGGAACCATCGCCATGACACCAGCCAGGATACTCATTGTCGAAGACAATCGGGTCGTCGCCAGGGACATCCGGGGGCAATTGAGCAAGATCGGACACATGGTGGTCGGTACGACGGCGCGGGGCGAGGACGCCGTGCAGCTCGCGCTAAGCACGCGACCGGAAATCGTGCTCATGGACATAAGGCTGGAAGGTTCAATCGATGGTATCGGCGCGGCGCAGGGGATCCGCGAGCTTTGCAACATTCCCGTCATCTTTCTGACCGCCTACGCGGACGATGACACGGTGCAACGAGCGAGTCTTACAGAGCCGTTCGGCTATCTCCTCAAACCGTTCGAGGAGTTGGAGCTGCGCACTGTGATCGAGATGGCTCTGTACAAGCATGCGGCCGAACGCAAGCTGCGCGAGAGCGAGCGCCGCTTTGTGGCAACCCTGTCGAGCATCGGGGACGCCGTTATTGCGACCGACAAGGAAACGCGAATTACGTTCATGAACCCGGTCGCCGAGGTGCTGACGGGGTGGTCGCCGAGGGAAGCGCTCGGGCGACCGCTCGCCGAGATTTTCCACGTTGTTAACGAAGAGAGCCGGCAAAGGGTCGAAGACCCCGCACGCCAGGTACTCAACCTCGGCACTTCGGTCGGACTAGCCAATCACACTCTGTTGCTCTCGCGCGACGGACGCGAGTTGCCAATCGACGACTGCGGTTCCCCAATTATCGACGACGGTGGTGGGATCACCGGTGCGGTCTTGGTCTTCCGCGACATCTCCCAGCGGCGTCAAATGGAGGAGACGCTTCGCAAAGCGCAGGCGGATCTCGTGCACGCTGCGCGATTGACGACCATGGGCGAGCTTGCGGTATCGGTAGCCCATGAAGTGAACCAGCCGCTCATGGCCATCGTAACCAACGCGGAAGCTTGCTTGTCCTGGCTTGCGAAGGACCAACCGGACCTCGATGAAGCGCGGAAGGCCGCAGAACGGGTCGTCAAGAACGGCCATCGTGCCGGAGATGTCCTCATGAGCATCCGCTCGCTGATCAGAAAGTCGTCGCGCGAGTCGGCGAAACTTGACATCAACGCTGCGATAATGGAGGTGCTAGGCTTGATGCGCAGCGAGCTGCGCCGGCACGAAATCTCCATTGAAGCCAAATTATCAGCGGATGCCCGCCACGTTGTGGGCGACCGCGTCCAGTTGCAACAGGTCATTTTGAATTTGATCATGAACGCCATCGAAGGCATGAGCGCGTCTGCGCGCCAGCCACGGGTACTGAACCTAAGCTCTCGGAAGGATCAGACCGGATTTGCCCAGATCGCGATTGCCGATACGGGTGTTGGGTTTGATTTGACTGGCAGCGACCGCATCTTCGAGCCCTTCTTCACGACCAAGCCCGAAGGAATCGGTATGGGGTTGTCGATTTGCCGCTCGATCGTCGAAGCACACGGCGGTCGTTTATGGGCATCGTCAAACATTCCGCATGGCAGCATCTTCCGTTTCACAGTGCCGAGGCCAACCAATGAAAGCTCATTCGACCCAGCCGCGTGAAGCGGAACCGACGGTCATGGTCATCGACGATGATCGGGACATTCGTGAGGCGCTCCAAGGTCTTCTTCGATCGGTAGGCCTGTGCGTCGAGTTGTACGCTTCGGTTCAGGAATTCCTAGATTCCGGGGAACTGCCGCGACGTGGATGCCTGGTTCTCGATGTCAGGTTGCCCGGGCGAAGCGGGCTGGATTTTCACGATGATCTCGTTAGTGCGAATGTACACCTGCCCGTCGTGTTCATCAGCGGCCATGCCGACGTGCAAATGTCGGTCCGCGCTATGAAGGCAGGTGCCATTGAATTCTTGACCAAGCCCGTTCGACATCAAGACTTATTGGACGCGATCCAGAGGGCGATCGCCTACGACGATGCACATCATGAAGAACAGCGCGCGATCGGAGCAATTCGAACAAATTTCGACAAGTTGACTCCGCGCGAGCGCGAGGTAATGGCATTGGTCGTGGCGGGGCGCCTCAATAAGCAGGTTGCGGCTGAGATCGGAATTACCGAAGCCACAGTGAAGCTGCACCGCGGTCAGGTAATGAGAAAAATGCACGTCCGGTCGCTGGCCGAACTGGTCAGGATAGCTGACAAGCTTCAGCTGACTCCCCCGCAGCCGCAGGCTCCCTCGACCAAGGTCTAGCGATCTCACCACCTTCCGTGATGCCGCCCAAACGCAAGTGCGATTGAGCCCTTGCGTCGAGTGGCGCTATTCGGTGCGGGCAGTGGAACGCACAGGTTAGCGCAACAAGAAAGGGCAAAAGTGGTAGCCATGAGCTCTTTTCCCACCAATGCTGCAGCATCTACTCCCCTCGCTGAGAATGCGCTTCGGCGGCACGCAGTGCTCGCGGTAAAAGGCGAATGCCCGAGAGGTGATGGCTCGGTCGGCGCCGTTGGTAAGCTCGTCTCCCATCCGACCGTAGAGATTTCTCCCCCCAATCTCGTCTCACGCCAGAGCCTGTCCGAGCACGGCGTAACGGTGGAATCCGTGCATTATGCGGGCCAGGACACCGTTACCTATCGGTTTCGGGCGCCGCAGCATCTGCTTGTGGCGTACGAGCAGGGTGAGCGCACGCGCGGTGAGACTTTCGTCGAAGGCGCAGCTGCATCGAAAAGTCGAAACATTGCTCGACGGCTCACCTTCGTCCCTGCCGGATGTCAATATCATGAGGAATGCCAATCGCGCACAGATACCCGTCTCGCGTTCGTCTATCTTGACCCCGATTTGCTGCCGGCGGCCTCGGATACACAGGCTGACGATAGTTCATTGGGTCCGCGGCTATTGTTTGAGAATTCGGCGCTGTGGCACTTAATGATGAGATTGAAAGGCTTGTTAGACGATGCACATCCGGCAGACCACCGCTATTTCGAGGCGATTGGTATCGTGCTTGTGCATGAACTTATTCGATCCGCGGCTGACGTTCAGGTCGTCCGTCGGTCTTTGCGAGGCGGGCTTGCAGGTTGGCAGCAGCGGGTCATCACAGCCTACATCGAAGAAAACTTTGCGGAGCGGATACCGCTCGCGACCCTGGCACGGCTGGTTCGCTTGAGCCCATGCCATTTCTGCCGGGCCTTCAGGCAATCATTTGGAATGCCACCGCATAGATATCAGATCGAGCGCCGCATCGAGCATGCCAAACGGCTTCTGGCAAAGCGTGAATTGTCGGTAACGGATATCGGACTGGAGATTGGATTCGCAAGTTTTAGCGCGTTCGTCACGACGTTCCGCAAGGCAACCGGATTTAGCCCGCGCGCGTATGCGCGCTCGCTGTGATGCCTTGCGCCACACTTGAAACCCTACCGCGCGTGTTTGGGTTGACGGCGGCGGTCTAGCGGTTCGACAAGCCGTTTTTCGGAGTCGAGACAATGATCCGGCAATGGACTGTGAAGGACGCTGAGGGCAAGCTTCTGCCTCAGTTCGCTGGTGCTTCGCCTCTCGAGGTCGGCCGTAAGGTTGTCCCAAGTCATTACGATGCCTTCCGACTACACGTTTCCGTATCGTATCGCGAGCTTTTCGAGCGGACGTTGACGCAGATTCTACAGCGCGAAGGCTGGCAGATCGTGCGGATCAACGGCAACGGAGCGCGCCGATCCCGGGCCGTTAGGGAGAAGAAAGATGTGGTGCACTGAGGTGCCCCGAGATCAAGTGTCCTGCCGCACTAGTCGGGCATCGACCCTTAGCAGATATTCGCCTCTATTACGGCAACGGCAGCAAGATCTCAAAGATCGCACCACGCGGCTTGGCCGAAGTGGCCGATAGACGCCCGCCATGCGCCTCAACGATAGAGCGACAAATCGACAACCCCATTCCCATCCCCTTACTTTTGCTCGTGAAGAACGGCTCAAAGATGCGCTTCAATGTTTCCGGTTCGATTCCCGGGCCGGAGTCCTCGATCGCAACAATACATTCTCCACTCTCGGTCGCCTCGGACCTGAGCCGTAGAACGCGTGATCCGGCGGGGGTCGAACTCATGGCGTCAATCGCGTTCCTGACCAGATTGAAAATGACCTGCTCCAACTGAACACGATCTGCCATCACAGGCGGCAATCCTTCCTTCAGGCTAGCCTTCGTCAACACCGCATGTTCATCCAGCTCGATGTGTAACAGCGTTAGCACTTCCCGAATGGCGTCATTGATATCGACCAATGTGCGGTTCGGTGCTTCTTTCTTAAACATGGCTCTTAGGGTTTCGACCACCTGACTGGCGCGGCTGCCATTGCCTACGATGTTTTTCAGTGCAAGGGCCGCTTCCGCGACGTTAGGCGTTTCTTTTGCTAGCCAAAGCAAGCCTGCGCCCGCATTCATTACGATGGCCGCCAGCGGCTGCTTGATCTCGTGAGCGATCGATGCCGACATCTGGCCGATGGCGGCGCTGCGGTTCATGTGCGCCAGCTCTGCCATGCGCCGGTTCGCTTCTACTTCGGCTTGGCGGCGGCGCCTGTGTTCGTAGATGAGACCTCCGATCAACAGCGACTGCAACACCAGCACGGCCGAAATGAGCATGATCTCCCAGTGGTATTGCTCCCACGCCGTTAGTGACCGAAATCGTATTTCACTCCCGACGGGCAATCGTTTCTCGCTGATGCCCCACCGTTGCAACTGCCGCCAATCGAAAATCGGCCGCAGAATTTCTGCTCTATTGGTAATGGGAATGTCGGAAGGACTCTCTCCATCGAGAATACGCAGCGCAAATCGAGCCGCCACCCTACCGATGCCGCTGGGACTGATCACAAGACCACCAACGCTGCCGGTTCCGATAAACGTTTCGCTGTCAACGAAGGTCGGCCGGTTGGCAGCTTCGGCAACAAGTTGACTGGCTTCGGCAGGGAGATACCGCTCTCCAGTAACATCCGTCGAAAAGCCGACATAAACCACGGCTGAGTCGTCTGGGAGCTCGGTAAGGCGTTGTCTCAATTCGGCCAATGACAAGTTAGTGAGGTCGATCACTTCGAACCTGGCACGAACGTCAGCCAGGTCAGCGAGGAAATCCTGCCGCCATGAACCTTGCTCAATGCGGCTTCCCGCGAGAACAACGCGCTTCAGACCCGGAATGAGCGCGTCCGCGGTTGCGACGAGATCTTGCAGCTGATGACGAAAGGTGAATCCGGTCACGTTGGCTGGAAGACTCAACCGCGCGGCACGTCGCTCTTGGACACCAGCAAGGACCACGGGTGTCCCGGGCCAAAGCTCGTCGCGCAAGCGCAGCGTATACGGCAGCGCCCGCGACGCGTTGGATACGATGACGCCGATCGGTGTGTTGCGATACTTTGCACGGAAGTGAGAGCGCAAGATATCGAAATAGTCTGCCGTAGCGTATTCATCTATTCCCAGATTCTCGATAAAGACAAATGGATCGTTCTCGGTTTCCGATCTAATGGTGGCGTAAAAGGCCTCGCTCATTTGGCGAAACCACGGATATATCGGAGTATCCTCATCGAGGAACAGAATGGTGCGCGGCAACGGTTCCGCTCGCGCCGAGACGAGCGTCAAGGCCAACGCCAGGCCGAACACGATACGCATCACAATGCGACGCGGTCCACCACGCGACATTTTGGACGGCGATCTCTCCACGATCACCATCTTCCCGTCACCAACATCGCCTTCGTTTGCAGCGATTCCTTTCGTTTGGCTCGAATGCGCAATGGAACGAGCCATTCCGTCGAGGCTTCACCGTTAGAGGCCTCAGCCGCAGCCGTTACTTTGACTACGGTACAATAATCGCGGAGCCTATGACCATGCGGGCGATCAATGACCCGACAGGTCAGGAAATTTGAAGGCGACAGGTCGAGGAGGACGGCAACAACACCAGGTAACAACAACTATCAGCCAGTGATTAACCTTAACGTCGATGCCGGGGTCAGCCCCCATCGGCCGGGCACTTCCACGTCCGCCATTCTCCCTGCCGAGGACCGACCGCCACTTGTTTTGGTACGGAAATGCGGCTGAGATCATGTGACCAGCTCCTTCTTTGCTTGTAGTCGTCGAACAGCACCGGTGTCATGCGGCGAGCGCGCAAGTCATTGCGAGCCGACGCATCTGACGCAGTCAGACGGGATTGCCCCCGGGGCATTTCAGCCGCGCGCAAAGCCGAGATGAGGGTCGGCTCGCAGACGCCTGTAGGCCGGCCGGCAGCCGACGGGCCGTCGCTTGAGGCCCTCGCGCGCGGGCGGGGGTCTTCTGGCTGATTTGACGCCTCGCTCTTGACGCCGCCGGCGGCTTCGCGCGTGCACTAGGATAGGGTGTTGAGGCCCCGGCGCAGGAGATCGGGCGCGATGCCGGCGAGCTGGCGCTCAACGCGCGCGTGCGTGCTCCTCCAGACCGGTATGGCGGCGGCCAACACGGCTCGGCCCTGGCGCGTGAGTTTCAGGCAGCGACTGCGGCGGTCCTGTTGATCGACGCTGACGTCGACGAGACCACGGCGTTGCAAGGGTTTCAGGGCGGCCGTCAGGGTGGTGCGGTCCATCGCCAGCAGCGCCGCCACCGATCCGAGCCGCGCGGGCTGCGGTCGATTGAGCGATGTCAGCAGCGAAAACTGGCCATTGCTCAGGCCGAGTGGGCGCAGCGCCTCGTCGAACTGGCGGGCAACCCGGCGCGCGGCGCGTTGCACGTGCAGGCACAGGCAACGGTCGCGAATTTCGAGCGTGGTGGCGAAGGTCGGATCAGTCGACTTTGACATGCGCAATTTAAGTTGATATCAACCTTTATGTCAACGCCAATTGCTCGAAGGACCACGATGCAGCAGTCCTATCGCTGGGTGATCATTGCGGCCGGCGCGCTGATGACCTGCGTCGCGGCGGGGACAATGTTTTCGCTCGCCATTTTCCTGCAGCCGATGGCGGCCGCGACCGGCTGGTCGCGCGCCGGCATTTCCAGCGCTATGACGCTTAATTTTGTGAGCATGGGCATCGCCGGCTTCGTTTGGGGCAGCCTCAGCGACCGCATTGGTGCCCGCCTGGTTGTGCTGTGCGGCGCCGTCCTGTTGGGCCTTGCCCTGGTGTTGGCCAGCCAGGCGACCTCGCTCGGGCAATTCCAGCTGATCTACGGCATTTTGGTGGGGTTCTCCGCCGGCGCCTTTTTCGCCCCGCTGATTGCCGCGGCCACCGACTGGTTTGAGACCAATCGCAGCCTCGCCGTCTCGCTGGTCTCCGCCGGGCTCGGCGTGGCGCCGATGACGGTGTCGCCGTTTGCGCGCTGGCTGATCTCGACCTACGACTGGCGCCCCGCCATGCTGAGCATCGGCATTCTGGCCTGGGTTGTGCTGATTCCGGCGGCCTTGTTGGTGCGCCGGCCCGACCGTGCCGCCGGGGCGGCCGCGGAGGCATCCGCAACCCCGAGCGCGGGTGGCCTGTCGGCGGCCGAGGCCCTGCGTTCGCCGCAGTTTTTGGTGCTGGCACTGACCTTCTTTTTCTGCTGCGCCGCTCACTCCGGGCCGATCTTTCACATGGTGAGCTACGCCATTGGCTGCGGCGTGCCGGCGCTGGCGGCCGTCACGGTCTACAGCGTCGAGGGCCTGTCGGGCCTCGGCGGCCGGCTCCTGTTCGGCGTGCTCGCCGATCGCCTGGGCGTCAAGCGGGTCTTGATCGCCGGCCTGGCGGTGCAGGCGGTGGCGATCGCTTGCTATCTGCTGGTCAATCGCCTGGCCGAGTTCTATGCGCTCGCCGTCGTGTTCGGAACCGCTTATGGCGGCGTCATGCCCCTTTATGCCGTGCTGGCGCGCGAATACTTCGGCCAGCACATCATGGGGACGGTGTTCGGCGCCGCCACCATGGCGTCGGCGATCGGCATGGCCTTTGGACCGCTGGCGGGCGGCTGGATCTTCGACACCTTCGATGCCTACAGCTGGCTCTTCATTGGCTCGGCCGCCGTCGGGCTCGGTGCCGTCGCCGTGGCGCTGGCCTTCCCGCCGCTGCCCTCGGCGCAGCGCCAGGCGTGGCAGCCCGCATGAGCAGGAGCGATCGCCGAGCGCCGTTGTGGCGCGAGGCCGGTCGCTTGCAACCAAGGCGCGAATGGGAGGGACATCATGCGAATTCACAACTTTGCCCGCGGCGTGCGCGGGCTGCGCGTCATGTGGCTGTGTGAGGAAATGGGGCTCGCCTATGCTGTGGAGAACCAGCCCTTTCCAACGCCGGCCGCCTATCGGGCCCTGAACCCGCTGGGCACCGTTCCCCTGCTCGAAGACGCCGGCGGCGTTGCGCTCAATGAATCGGTTGCCATCCTCTTCTACCTCGCCCAGATCTATGGGCCGACGCCCCTGTTGCCGGCGAGCGAGCCCGCGAGCCTCGCGCGCTGCCTGCAACTGACGCTGTTCGGCGAGACCGAACTGGGCATGACCCTTAATCCACTGCTGGCGGCGCGGTTCGGGGCGGGCGATGCCGACAAGCGCAACTGGTCGGTGATTGGGCTCGAGCAACGCGCGGCCCGCGCCGTTAGCTATGCGCAAGGTGAGCTCAAGGAGCGTGCCTTTCTGGTCGGTGACGGCCTGACACTCGCCGATATCTCCGTGAGTTGCGGCTTGGCGTTGTGGCGGGATGGCCTCGGTGGCAGCCTGCCAACGGAGCTCGCGCACTACCAAGACCGGCTCGGGGCGCGCCCGGCCTACCAGCGCGCCAAGCGCCGCTGCGCCGGCGACGGCGCCCCGACCTAACACCGGGGCGCGCCGCCCTGGCGCAGCTTGATTTTACCTCGAAAGAGCATCGGTCAGGCCCTGTCAGTTGAGAGCTTTGTCGCCCGCCAGAAAGGGCTATGCTGCCCGCATGGCCGTGCAGGTGATCGATCGAGCCGTTCGCATCTTGCGCGTGGTTGCGCGCCGGGGGCCCAGTTCGCTCACCGAGATCAGTGCGGAAAGCCACCTTCCCGTGCCGACGACCGCCAGAATACTGCAATCGCTTCTTGATAATGGGATCCTCAGCCGGCTGGATGACAAAACCTATCACCTCGGTGCCCGGCTCGTGCCCTTGTCGACCCGTCTTGAACCGTTTCGACAATCCCTTGAGGTCACCCACCCGATCGTCAAAGCGCTTTCGCGGGTGGCCAGCGAGGACTGTGGTTTGGCCGTGTTGCAAGGCAACGAGGCCGTGGTCGTGGATTGGTGCTACGGCCCGCATTCGCCCCGCATCATTGAGCCGTATTTGCGGGAGATCCCGCTCTACTGCGCGTTCGGCAAGGTCCTGATAGCTTTTCAGCCAGCGCCGTGGCGCCATCGTTTCCTGCAGAATGCCAAGTTACGCAAGCTTGCCGCCGGCACCGTGCCAAACAGGACGGTCTTGAGCTCTGAGATCGAGCGCATTCGCCGCACTGGCGTCCACGTTTCGCTGGCGGAGAATGTGGAGGGTGCCGGTAGCCTATCGGTGCCCGTGTTCGATACCACCAGCCGGCTTCTCGGGGCCCTGTTCGTCACCGCGCCGCTAGAGCGGTTCAGCGAGCGCAAGATTGGGCGCTATCGCCAGCTGCTGTTTGATGCAGCCGGTGAGATCACCTCCGGATTGCAGCGCCAACCCGTGGCAGCGTCGTCTCGGCGGAGCCCCCAGCAGCGCCGTTCACGACTTGCGACTGGCAACGACGGCGCCGAGCCCTATCCCGAGGCTCGCAAAAATCAGAAGTGAACTGATGGCGGCAATGGTTGGATCTACCTCGTCACGCAGCGCCACAAACATCCGCTTCGGCAGCGTCGAGGTTGGCCCCCCGCTCAGAAACAGGCTCACGACGACTTCATCCAGCGAGCTGATAAACGCAAACAGTGCGCCAGCGATAATGCTCCCCTTGATCTGCGGCGCCGTGACCTTGAGAAAAGCGGTGAGCCGGTTGACGCCCAGGCTCTGCGCTGCGCGCTCCTGGTTCATGTCGAAGCCCTGTAGTCCGGACAATGTGGTGATCAGGACGAACGGGATCGCGAGCATGGTATGGGCCAGAATGATGCCCGTCAGCGTATTGTTAAGCCTGATGCGTGCAAACAAGAAGAACACGCCCACGGCAACGATGATGTGCGGGATCATAAGCGGGACCATCAGCAAGGCGTAGGCGATTTCGCTAGCGCGTGTCTTTCTGATGTTGACGGCATAGGCCGCCGCTACGCCGATCGGCGTGGCGATGAGGCAGGTGGCCGCAGCCACCTGCAAGCTGACCCCCGTGGCCAACATCCACTCGGCGCTGGTGAAATACTCATGATACCAGCGCACCGACCAAGCCGGTGGCGGAAAGGCTAAGAAGCGGGATGCCGAGAAAGACATTGGCACGACGATAAAGATCGGCAGCACGAGAAAGATCAATCCCGCGACGCCCGCCAATGTGAGCGCCAGGCGCGAGGCGGTTGTTGTCGGCAAGTGTGAGGCCTGCATGGCTCAGCGTGCCCCGAAAACGCGGTCAAGTGACAGGTAGCGGCTCATGAGCAGGAACACGGCCATCACCATCAGCAGAAGAACCATGGAGACTGCGCTCGCCGCGCCCCAGGAACTAAAGAGCTCGATGTTGCGCTGAATGATCTGACCGATCATCACGGTGGAGCCGCCACCGAGCAGCTGCGGTGTCACGTAGTAGCCAATCGACAGCACGAAGACGAGTAGTGCGCCGGCCGTCAGCCCTGGCAGCGATAGGGGAAAGAAAACGCGCCAGAAGACAAACCCTGGCGACCCCCCGAGCGCAGCTGCGGCCTTCAAGAGATCGCGATCGATCGTCTGCATGTTGGCGAACAGCGGCAGAACCAGGAAAGGCAGCAGTATATGGGTCATGCCGATGCTGGTGCCGGTGGCGTTGTACATAAGGGCGAGCGGCTCTTCAATCAGGCCCAAGCTCTGCAGGCCGCTATTGACCAGGCCGCGCCGCTGCAGCAGTACGAGCCAGGCGTAGGTGCGCACCAACAGGCTGGTCCAGAACGGGATCAGCACGCAAATGACGGCAATACGCTGCCAGAACGGGGAGAGGCCGAGCATCCAGTAGCACAGCGGGTAGCCGATCAGCGTTGCCACCACGGTTACGGTCCCGGCGATCTCGAACGTCAATAAGAAGCTCTTATAGTAGCTGGGATCCTCGATGAGCCGCGCGTAGTGCGCGAGCGATAGGCCGTTGTCGTAAAAGGACAGCGCCAGTAACCACAGCAGTGGCAGGAGCAGAAGCAGGCCGATGAACAGCAGGCCGGGAAGCAGCAGGAGCGCTTGACGACCAGCACTATGCTCCGATGCCATCGCTGCAAATCTCCCGCGCTGGTCAACCACTATGGGTGCGCACGACAAAGGCGTGTTCTGGGTGCAGAGACAAATACGCCTGCTGCCCTGGATGCGGGAGCTGGCCATCGGTATCGACGTGCGTTGAGAGCCGAAACGTCAGCGGCACACCGCTGCCAATCTCGACCATGAGGAGCTGGCTATCGCCCTGAAACACGCGTGATCGAACGGTGACGGGAAAGGCGTTCTCCTTTCCCGCCGCCGCCAGCCGCAGCTTCTCGGAGCGAAGCACCAGCAGCAGATCTTTGGCCGCCGGCACCGGTCGTCCGCACCTGAGGATAGTCCCTTCCAGACGCACGCTATGATCGTCGATGCGCTCGACGGGAATTAGCGCCGCCTCGCCGATGAAGTCGGCGACAAATGCGTCGGCGGGATAGTTGTAAATCTCCTCTGGGTCGGCGAGCTGTGCGATCCTGCCTTGGTTCAAAACCGCGATACGATGGCTCATGGTCAGCGCCTCGCGCTGGTCGTGCGTAACGTACACCGTGGTTGCGCCCAGGCGATCGTGCAGCGCGCGGATTTCGATCTGCATGTGCTCGCGCAATTGCTTATCGAGCGCGGACAGCGGCTCGTCCATCAGGATCAATCTGGGGCGAAATCCGATGGCGCGCGCCAGCGCAACGCGCTGTTTTTGGCCACCGGAAAGCTCACCGATGCGGCGCCCGCTGTAGCCTGCAAGCTTGACAAGCGAGAGTGCCCAGGCGACGCGCTCGCCGATCTCGGTCGCCGGCAGCCGCCGCGCCTTCAGGGGAAAGGCGACATTGTCGGCCACGCTCATGTGCGGGAACAGGGCATAATTCTGGAACACGATGCCAATGCCGCGTCGGTGCGGCGGCAGCCGCGTCACCTCCTCGGCGCCGAAATGCACCGATCCCAAGTTCGGCTCGGTGAAGCCCGCGATGATGTTAAGCAGCGTGGTCTTGCCGGAGCCTGACGGCCCCAGCAGCGTCACAAACTCTCCCTCCGCCACATCCAGCGAAACGTCGTCGAGGACGGTCGTCGCGCCGAACCGCTTGCTTACTGAGCGGACCGATATGGCGAAGGGCTGCACGTTCGGCATCTCGGACGGGGCGGCTTGGCTCGGGCCAGAGCGGTGGGGGCGTTAGTGGCTCGAGTGTGGCCTTGCCGGGCCTCCCGGCGCAAGAGGCAGGAGGTCTCGGGAGCAACGTCGCCCTTGAGGCAATCAAACCCAAGCCGTGGGCGGCTGGCGGCGCCTTGCCACCAACTCCGAGCTCACAGTTGAGGGACGCGGCGTCGAAACCGGTCACGCCTTACTTCTGCAGCAGCGTCGTCCAACGCGCGAACGCCTTGTCGGCGTCGGCACTGGCGTACCAGCTCGCGTCCAGCAGCGCCTGCTGTTTCAGATTATCGGGGGCGGATGGCAGGCGCTTCAGCCGGTCCGCGGGGATGATACCGGTATCGTAAGCCTTCGGGTTGACTGGGCCATAGTCGATCAAGGAAGCGGCGGTAGCCTGGTTTTTTGCATCGAGCATGACGTTGATGATCTTCATGGCATTGACCTTGTTCTTTGCGCCTTTGAGGACCATGAAGCACTCCACGTCGTAGATGCCCTCGTTGTAGGTATAGGCCGCCGTGGCGCCAGCATCGATCGCAGCCTGCGCGCGGCCGTTCCAAATCGCCTCCATGTCGATCTCGCCGTCGGTCAGCAGCTGCACCGACTGGGCCCCCGAGCTCCACCACAACGCCAAGTGCGGCTTGATCTCCTCCAGCTTCTTGAAGGCGCGTTCGACGTCGAGGGGGTAAAGTTTGTCCGGCGCGACACCATCTGCGAGCAGGGCGATTTCCAGCATCTGGCGGGCATTGCTTCCCAGCGCGCGTTTGCCCGGAAACTTTTTGACGTCCCAGAACTCGGCCCAGGTCTTGGGCGGCGTCTTAACCGTCTTGGTGTTCCAGGCCAGCACGGTTGAGAAGGTCCATTCGCCGACCGTGTGTTCGCTGCGCAGCCGCGGGTCGATGTCCTTCGCGTTGGGGATCAGCGCATAATCAAGCGGCTCAAGCAGGCCCTCCTTGGCGGCACGCGCCCCTTCCGCACAGCCGAGGGCCACCAGGTCGAAACTGGGACTGCCGGATAGCACTTGCGCCTTGATTTTGGCATAGCCACCGTGGCTGTCCTGTAGCACGGTCACCCCGAGTGCCTTGTTGGCAGGTTCGAAGAAGGCCTTGGCCTGCACCTTCTGCGGCTCACCGCCGTAGCCGGCAAACGACACCTGATCCTGGGCCCGGCCGTCATCGGCCATTGCGACCGACAGAACCAGAGCCGCCAACGCGGACCAACCTGAGGCTGCCATCGAGCGAAACATCCATGCCTCCCTTGCGTCTGTCACCATGACGGTTCCCCCGGCGTAGCCTTCCTGGCAGTCGCCGAGGCTGCAATAGATATCATTGCCTTTTATCGCATCGTGGAAGTTTGTCGGGATTTGCCTAGATCGTGGTCGCGCCTTGCCTCTAGCATGCCGCCCTTGTTAGCGCCCGATTTTCGAACTTCCGAGCCCTAAGCACGAGATGCCGACATCGTCGCCTGGGCCGCTGGCCCCGAGAACCTCTCTGCGGCTGACCGCGCCATGGCGCATCGGCGTGGACGTCGGGGGTACCTTCACCGATCTGGCGATCATCGATGCAGAAGGGTCACTGCACGTCGCCAAGGTGCCATCGACGCCAGCGGATCCGAGCCAAGGCGTGTTGGCCGCGGTGGATACGATCGCCGCCCAGGCCGGACTAACCGCGCGCGCGCTGCTTCAGAACTGTTCCCACCTCATTCACGGCTCGACCGTCGCCACCAATATCGTCGTCGAGCGCCGCGGCGCAGCTACTGGGCTGATCGTTACCCGTGGCTTCCGTGACAGTCTCGAAATCCGGCGGGGCATCCGGCACAACGCCTGGGACCACCGCCGGCCGTTTCCACCCGTGTTGGTGCCGCGCTATTTGCGCCTCCCCGTAGCCGGTCGGCTCGACCGCCATGGGATTGAGATCGAGCCGCTGGACTTAGGCGACGTCGACAAGGCCGTCGAGGTCTTCCGGCGGGAAGGTGTTTTGTCGATAGCGATCTGTCTCTACAACAGTTTCCTGAGCGAAAAGCACGAGCAGCGCGTCGCCGCCCGCATCCGCGAAGTCTATCCGGCCTGTTGGCTGACGCTCTCCAGCCAGATAGCACCGATCATGGGCGAGTACGAGCGCGGCTCGACGGCTGTGGTCAGCGCCTATATTGCCCCGCGAGTCGTGGCTTATGTGGAACGCCTCGCCGCCTTGCTGCTCGAGCGCGGTCTCACCACGCCACTGCTGGTGGTACAGAACAACGGTGGCTCGCTCGCCGCCGAGCGTGTCCGCGAGCGACCGGCGGCGCTCTTGCTCTCCGGCCCTGTGGCCGGCGTCGGCGCCCTGGCACTGAGTGGTGAGGCGCTCGAAACGCCGAACCTCCTCTCCATGGAGATCGGCGGCACCAGCTGCGATGTCACGCTGATTTCCAAGGACGGCGTCGCGGTTGCGCCCGATTTCGATCTGGGCGGCTATCATGTCGCCTTGCCCAGTGTCGATATGCACAGCATCGGCGCCGGCGGCGGCACCATCGCCGGGATCGACGCCGCCGGCATGCTGTTCGTCGGTCCGCGCGGCGCCGGCGCCGACCCCGGCCCTGCCAGCTACGGCCTTGGCGGAGGGGATGCCACTGTGACCGACGCCCAGCTCGTGCTCGGCCGTCTCAAACCCGGCCCACTCGCGGGTGGCTGCTCGCTCGACATCGATCTTGCTCGCACTGCAATTGCCGAGCGCATCGCGCGACCGCTCGGGCTGTCGGTCGATCACGCCGCGGCCGGCATCGTCACCCTGGTTGAGGAGCAACTGTTTCATGCCGTGCAAAAGATCAGCGCCGAGCGTGGTCATGACCCCCGACGGTTCGTGCTGATTGCCGCAGGCGGCGCGGGGCCGATGCATGCCTCATCCATCGGCCGCAAGCTCGGCTCACCCGCGGTCTACGTGCCGCGACTAGCCGGCGCCTTTTGCGCCTTCGGCATGCTCGATGCGCCGATCAAACACGAATATTCTCGCGTCGTCCTCAGCAGGCTCGGTCCCCATAGTGACGGCGAGCTGCGCCCTTTTCTGGAACGGCTGCAGAAGCTGGCGGCGTCACAACTCGAGCGCGATGGGTTCGGCCGCGGCGAAACGGAAATTGCCTACGAACTGGAGCTGCGCCATCCGGGTCAGATCGGCACCATTCGCGTCTCGGTCCCAGGCTTGGGCCCGCTATCGGCGGACGCCATCGCCCGCGACTTCCGCGCAGCGCATCAGCGCCTCTACGGTCACGTAGACTTAAACGCCATGATCGAGATAGCGACGCTGTTCGTCATCGGCATCGGCCGCTTGCCGCGCCTTCGTCTCAGCACCTTTGCGGTCGACACGAACCGAGCCAAGCCGGTCGACGAGCGCGGCGTTTATTTTACGGAAGCGCGCGCGCGGGTCCCAACCCGCATTTATCGCGGTCGAGACCTCGGAGCCGGCGCGGAAATCCGCGGCCCTGCCATCATCGAGGAGACGACGACGAGTGTGGTTCTGGCAGCAGGCGATGTCTGCACCGTCGATCGGCTCGGCAACTACCTCATTCGCTGCGAAGGGATTGGCAGCAGCCCGTAACTCATGACAATGGCCCCCTCACCTCGGCTCGACCCCGTCACGCTGGCGCTCGTTCAGAAGCGTGTCGATCATATCGCCGAGCGCATGGGCCAGGTCATGTTGAGGACCGCCCGCAGCCCGATTTTCAACCAAAGCCACGACTTCTCCTGCTTTCTGACCGACGGCAGCGGCCGCCTCGTCAGCCAGGCGGACGGCATTCCCATCCACACCGGCGGCGGTGGTATGATTGTGGAGGCCGTCCTGCGCCGCTTCAACGACATCGCAGCGGGCGACGTCTTCATCTCGAGCGACCCTTACGTTGCCGGCGGCAATCATCTTCCCGATTGGGTGGTGAGCCGTCCCGTATTCGTCGATAACGAAATCTTTGCCTTTGTCTGCAACCGCGCGCACCAATCCGACATCGGCGGCGGTGTCGCCGGCACCTACAATCCCGCCGCGACGGAGATTTTTCACGAAGGCATCCGCCTGCCGCCCTTGCGCCTCATCGAAGCTGGCAGGCTACGCCACGACCTGTGGGAACTGTTACTGCTCAACAGTCGCTGCGCCGATCTGCTCGATGGCGATCTCAATGCCATGTTGGGCTCTACACAGATCGGCGCCGAGCAGATAACCGCACTGGCCCGCGATCTTGGTCCGACCGATCGCCGTCTCTACATCGACGGCATCCTCGACTACGCGGACCGGCGCATGCGCGCCGCTGTTGCCGCGTTGCCCGACGGCGTCTACACGGGCAGCGAGATGACCGACAACGACTGCTTTGTCGAGCGCGAGGTGTGGATCCGCGTCAGCATCCGCAAAGCCGGCGATCGGCTGCGTGTCGACTACACCGGCAGCGATCCACAAATGAAGGGCTTCAAGAACAGTTCGATCAGTAACACGCGTTCGGCCACCTACGTCGCGCTCACGTCCTTTCTCGATCCGGATATTCCGCGCAATGCCGGCACCTATCGCTGTGTCGAGATTGAGGCGCCGTATGGCTCGGTGGTCAATCCTCGGCCGCCCGCTCCCGTCACCATGTGCACCGTGCTGCCGTCGCACGAGATCATTCACGCTTGCTGGATTGCGCTGGCCAAGGCGGCGCCCGATCGCGCTTGTGCTGGCTGGGGTAAGATCACGCACTGCAACATGGCTGGGCCAACCGCCTCGGGCAGCACCTACGTCATGTATCACTGGGGTGCTTTGCCAGCCGCGGGCGCCGTGCGTGGTCGCGATGGCTTCGAACAGATCGGGCCGCTCAACAGTCTCGGCAAGCTGATCGTGCCCAATTGCGAGACTTACGAGCAGCTCTATCCCGTGCGCTTCGTGCAGCACGAGCTGCGCTGCGATGCGGCGGGTCCTGGCGAATTTCGGGGTGGTGCGGGTGCAAGCTATCACGTCATCGTGGAGGCCGAGGCGGAATACGCCTTCCGCGGCGAGGGCCAACGCACCCCCTCCGGCTACGGCGTGCACGGCGGCGGTATGGGTGCGGCAGGCGAGGTCGCGTATCGGACCAATGGCGAGGTCTGGCGGCCCCCGCAATTTGGCACGGCGCGCCTCGGGCCGACCGAGATCCAAATCAAGTCCCCAGCGGGCGGAGGCTGGGGGGATCCAAAGCGGCGCCAGGCCGAGCTGGTCCTGCTCGATGTGCGCAATGGGGTTGTCAGCGAAGCCGTCGCGCGCGGCATCTATGGGGTCGTGCTGGCCGCGGATGGACGCTCGATCGATATTGAGGCAACGCGCAAGCTCCGGGGAGGTTAAAGATGCCGACAGGACGCAACGGCCGACCGATCATCGCCAATGTCGAGCGCCTCAATCGGCTGATGGATGCAGCTGGCCTCACTGCCGTGGTGGTCCGGGGCGGCCAAAACGTCACTTACCTCTCGGGCGTGTCCTTTCACGGTACACTTTCACGCCACCTCGATCTCGCAGCCTCGCGCCGTGGGGTCGTGGTGATCTGGCCCCGGCAGGCGCCGCCGGTGTTCGTACTCGAAGTCACGGCGGCGGGCGCCGCGGCCCGCGACTCCTGGATCGAGCAATTTGAGGTGTTTAGTGGTTACGCCGAGTCGCTGTTCGACCGGGTGGCCAATGTTCTCTCGGACCTTGGGCTCACGCGCTCGACGGTCGGCTTCGACAAAAACGCAATTGGCGCGGGTTTCTGGGAGGATATCGCCAGGCGACTTCCGGCCATGACCATGCTGGACTGCAGCACCTTGATGGATGAGGCGCGCCTCATTAAAACAGCGGCCGAAATCGAGCTGTTCCGCACCGGCGCAGCACTGCTCGATGCCGTGTTTGCCGAGGTGTTGCCGACCATCCGCGCCGGTGAACGCGAACGCGAGGTGCACGGCCGCATGATCGGCGGCTGCCTTGCCCGAGGCGCGGAATTTGCGCACGGCATCCTGAATTCGCACCGCAATCCCGTGATCTACTGCGGGGAGAGCGATTTTTGTTTCGCCCGCGGCGACATCGTACGCACCGACTACTTGGCCTACGTTAACGGCTATCCCGGTCACCAGTCGCGGAACGCGGTGATCGGCAAGCCGTCGGCGCAGCAGGTATCGGACTACGCGAAATACATTGCCATCTATCAAGCGACGGCCGATCGCCTCCGCGCCGGTATCACGGTGGGCGAGATCTATGACTTCGTGGCCCAACAATTCGACAAAATCGGCTGGAGCTATGAGGCTGGCCTCGTCGGCCACAGCGTGGGGCCGTGGTGGCACCAGCAGGAGCCAATCTTTTGCCGCGGCAATCGGCAAAGCCTCGAGCCTGGTATGGTCGTGGCGCTCGAACCGTATCTGGCGCATTGGCACTGCCAGGATTTGTTCCTGATCACTGAGGGTAGCGCGGAGCTGCTGTCGCCCATGTTCGATACGCGCCAGATGTTGGTCATCGAAAGCTGATCGGGTAGGACCTTAAAGGAGATCGCCATGCCCAAGACCGCAACCCAAGAGCTGACCGAAGCCGTGCAGCTCTACCTTGACCTGATGTATGATTGCGAGGTCGGCAAGTTCGACCGCGTCTTCGGTGCGACCTCGCAGCTGCACGGGTTCCGCGAGGGCAAAATGACCTGTTGGCCGGCGGCCCAGTACAAGGAGGTGTTGGCCACTCGCAAGTCGCCGAAGGCGCTTGGTTCACAGCGCGAGGAGCAGATTCTGCTGCTTGATTTCGCCTCGCCCACCCAGGCGCTTGCCAAGGTGCGTGTGCGTATCAATGACATGGTATTCGTCGACTATCTCTCCTACCACAAGATTGGTGAGCAGTGGCTCATCACCTCCAAGGCCTACCATCGCGAGGCGTGAGTATCAGTACGTAAAGAAGAACCGCGCACCGGCAAATGGTGCGTAGGCCGTCTTGTTGCCGGGCGCGGCTGCGTTTACTGCGCGGCCTCGGCGACGGCGGGCCGGCTCGCGCCCGCGCGCACCGGTAGTGCAGCAATCGCCCTCAAGCCCGGCCGCGGCCGCCAGCGGATGTCCTCGTTCGCCACAGCAAGTTCCAGCCCGGGCCAGCGCTTGAACAGCGCTTGCAGCGCGCACTTGGCCTCGATCCGCGCCAGCTGGTGGCCGAGGCAGAAATGAATGCCGGTGCCGAAGGACAGGTGGTGATTGGGTTTGCGCGCCAGATCGAGCCGTTCGGGGTGTGCGTTGGCGGCAGGGTCCCAGTTGGCCGCGGCCAACATCGCCATGATCCGGTCGCCCTTTTTCAGTCTGACCCCGTCAATCTCCAAGTCGCGTCCGACAAAGCGCGGCTTGGTAAACTGCACCGGTGAGACGAAGCGCAAAAACTCCTCGACCGCGAGATTGACGCGGCTCCAGTCCTGTGCGAGCCAGTCGCGCAAGGGCGGGGCTTTTACCAGCTCATAGACCGAGCCGCTGATCAGATGCGTGGTGGTTTCGCTGCCGGCGCCGAGCAGCAAAAACACCATCGCCAGCATTTCCTCGGAACTGATGCGGCCGCCGGCCTCCTCGACGCGGACCAGTTCCGCGATCAAGCCCTCGCCGCCGCCGGCGCGTGCGGCCTGCAAGCGGCCCTCGAGGTAGCGTTTCATCTGCGCCAAGCCACCCAGCAGGCGCAAAAAACTCACCATACCCGTCAGGCGCGTCAGCGCGTTGGCCCAGGCGATAAAGCGCGGCCGATCCGCGGTCGGCAAGCCGAGCAGCTCGCAGATGACCGACAGCGGCAGCTTGCGCGCGTAGCGCTCGACGAGATCGGCCGGGCTGCCGTCGGCGAACAGCTCGGCGGCGAGGGCATCGGCGATGGCCAAAATTCTTGGCTCCATATCGAGAATGGCGCGGCGATGAAAGGCTTCATCGACGATGCCGCGCAGGCGCGAATGGTCCGGCTCGTCCATGCCGAGCATGCTGACGGCGAGCGCGCGGATCGAGCGCGGCATCCACCAGCGCAAGCCGGCAAGCGTGCCATCCTTGCGCATGGTGAAGGTCGCGTTGTCCTTGAGGACGCGGCTCGCCATGTCGCTGGTGGTGGTGACCCAGGTGTTGCCGACAATGGGAAATCGCAACCTGACGAGCGGCGCCGCCGCCCGCAGCGCCTTGAGCCCGAGGTCGGGATCCCTGAGATAGTCCTGGCGCCGGAAATCAAAACGCATGGCTCCTACCCCCCTTCTGAGAAGGCTTCCCACTCCAAGTTGCGCGATCGGCTCTGCCTCGGCATTTCAATGGCGGCGGCATTTTTGCTATGTCAGGTTCACCGTGTCCCTGCGCAAGAGGCAACGTTGATGCCGCGAGCGGCAAAGCCACGCGCTGGGGTATTCGCGACCAAAAGGCAGCCGGTGCAATGTTTTCTGGTCGCGCATCCGTCAAGTGCCGCTTCGGCGGGGCGGCGCCACGATGTCCAGGTTTTCGTCTCTGGGAGCGGAGGTTTCCGTATCTTGCACGTGAAAGGCTGGCCAGGCGACGGAGGTGTGCCGGACCTCGTCGCCATTGCTGACCCATACCAACAAAGCCCGCCGCCGCGACCTGCTGGAGGTTCCGCAAGCGGGCACTGCTGCCTTGTACAACCAATTCGGAGAGCGCGATGCGCGATCGCTTCGGGGGCGGACCCTCAACCGAAACGGTGGGCCCGACACAACGCGCAAATTGCACGGGGTCGGTCGCCCTCGAGGCCGGAAGTTGCTACAACCGGATGAAGTGCTTAGGGGCGCGTGCTCAAGACGGGGTTTGACACATTTTTGCCGTACACGTGTTAATAATTGGAGCGCGCGTTTGCGTGAGCGGCACATTTGCTTCAGGTGAATTCCTGGAGTGCTGTCACGATCCGGGGCTGATGACGTTTGCGTGCGGGCGAGCCGGCGTGCCTCTCCCATCGATGGGCCGCGCCGGCGGCGAGACGTCTGCGCAAATCCTCTCCAGGTGGACATCGTTCCCGGGTCGACGGTTTTTTTTCGGCGCCATGTGCCGTAGGGGACAATTGAAACGAGCGACGTGAGGTAGGTTCGCTTCACGTGCAGGGAAGCCGTCGAGCAGGGAGGTGCCGAGGCATCGAGCGAATGCCAAACATGCCGCGCCGTGACCTTGCACCTGCGCTGCGGTTCGTATGATCGGTGTCACGCGCGCCTAACCGAATTCACCAATAGTCGAGAATGGCTTTGCTGAAGGGGGTATCGCGATGGGGGCTACGACACGTCGGAATATCATTCTATCGGCTGCGGTAGCGGCAGCCGCCTTTGGTCTTGATGGGCCAATCGCAATCAGCGCGCCCGTGCGCCGCGCTAAGACGCCGGACCCGATGCCGGGTTTCCATCGCTTTCGCGTTGGCGCCGCGGAATGTACCGTCCTCTACGACGGCATCTGGGAGAAGGCGCACGATCCGGCCTTCTTTAGCAACGCCACCGTCGAGCAAACCAAGCAGGCCTTGGCCAGCGCCGGGTTGCGCACCGATTTCATTCCGATTCCAATTTCGGCCATTGTGGTCAAGGTCAACGGCAAGCTCACGCTCTGCGACGCGGGCGGCGGCGGTCAGGTTCAGGCCTACAATGCGCAATCGGTCTTCAACTCCGGAAAACTGCTGCACAATATGCGTGCGGCCGGAATCGACCCGCGCCGGATAGAGACAATCCTGGTTTCGCACTTCCATCCCGATCACATCTTCGGGCTGCTCGAAAGCAGGACCAATGCGCCGGTGTTCCCGAGCGCCGAGATCATTGTGCCCGCCACCGAGCACAAGTGGTGGACCGACCCGTCGCTCGTTGACCGGCTGCCCAAAGCGCGCTTGGCGCTGGCCCGGCGTATCCAAGCCGTGATCCCGCAATGGAAGAACGTTTTGCCGGTCGCCGGTGAGGACGAAGTTGTTCCCGGCATCCGCTTTGTCAGTCTGCCGGGCCATACACCCGGCCACACCGCGTTTCACCTGAGCTCAGGCAACCAGCAACTCATGATTGCCGGTGATACCGTCTACATGCCGGCGCTGGTGGCGCGGCATCCAGACTGGCACGGTGCCTACGATCAAGACGCGCCGACGGCCGAGGCCTCGCGCCGCAAGCTGCTCGATCGCGTCGTGGCGGATAAGATCATGATCTATGGCTCCCACTTCCCCTGGCCCGGTGTCGGTCGGATGGCCAAGGACGGCACTGGCTACGTCTTCCGCTTGCAAAACCCAGGCGGGCAATCGGGAAAGGCTAGGGGATAACAGGTTTCCTGCGGCTGCCTTCCACCTTGACCTTACGCTGGCAAGCCGACGATCTCGGCAAAGGTACAACACTGTATGAACCGGGCGCAGGTCAGATAGGGCGAGTGATTCGGATCCTGGCATGAAGACGCCCTACGACATCCTCGGCCTGCCGCGATCCGCAGATGAGGCTGCAATCAGGGCGGCGCTTCGCAAGGCCGCCAAGAAATACCATCCTGACCTGAATTTTGGCGATGCCACCGGCGAGCAGCTGCTTAAGGAAGCTATCGAAGCCTACGAGCTGCTGATCGATCCGCACCGGCGTGCGGCCTACGATCACTATCTGCGGCTCCGCCGCCATAAGAAGGTGCGGCGCTTCCTAACCACGGCCCTTGCGAGCGCCGGCCTGGTCAGCGGAGTTTCGCTAGCGCTCGCGATTTGGCTTGCAAGGCCGCCGGAGCTATCGGTGACGCTATCCGAACAGGGCGGTGCGACCACCGAAGCCGATCCGCCGGCGACCCTGACGGTGGCTGTTTTCGGGCACGCGGTATTTGAGGAAGCAGCCAACGGCATCGACGACGGCCCGACGGCGACACCGGCGCCATCGTTGGCGGTGGAATGGGCGCAGATTGCAGAGAACGGCGACCCGCTGCGGATCTGGGCGATCGCCCTGCGCAATCCGGAGGCGGCCGAAGCAGAGCTGGCGCGATCGTGGTTGATCCATTTCATCGACGACACGGAGGATCTGCCGTTCCTCAATGTTCTGCGTGCGTCTGAGGGAGTGGTCGCCGAGCGCGCGCAGCGACGTCTCGCTGACTTGAGCACTGTCACCACCAGCGTCAAGGAAGAGGTGCCGGCGGCCGCAGCTGCCAACGAGCGTGAGGCAAAAACGCCCCCGGTTCTGGATGCCGCCCATTACCTGGAGCGTGGATTGCTCCGCTTCCACAAGGCCGACTTCGACGGGGCCATCGCCGACTTCGATGCGGCCCTAGGGCTTGAGCCCCACAACGCTTTGGCGCACCGCTACCGCGGTAGCGCCTGGGGCAGCAAGGGTGACCGGGATCGCGCCCTGGCCGACTTCGAGCTCGCGCTTCGCATCGATCCCGATGACCCCGCCGTATTCACCGAGCGCGGTGCCTACTGGCGGCGCAGCGGCGCGCTCGATCTGGCCCTCGTCGATCTCGATCAGGCAATCAGGCTGGGCTTCTCCGACGCCAGAGCCTACATCGAACGCGGCCTAGTATGGCAGGAGAAGGGTCGCTACGAGCGGGCCATCGCCGACTTCACGCGCGCGATCAAAATCGACCCAAGCCTGCCGGCTGCTTACGTTGGTCGTGGCAAAGCCCTGCGTGACAAGGGTGATCTTGCGGGCTCGGTAGCCGACCTCGCGCACGCTTCCCACATCGACGCCGACCAGCCCGTTGCCGATCCCGCTCCAACGGGCAGGGCCAAGTAGCGTCTTCGCGGACCGACGAGCTTGATGGCTGCGCGCACGGGAGGCACGCATGACGAAGTTCGCGATAGCGCTACTCGTTTTTGGCGCCGCCTTTCTCCTTGTGGACCATCAGCACAGGCTCTTGGCGCACGACATTTACTGCCGGATCGGTGCCGGCGAGCTGCGGCAAACGCCGCCGCCGGCCCGGAACGCGAGGGCTAGCAATCAATCTGGGACTGGCAATCGATATTGTCTGCATGGTTCCGTCTGGGACGCCATCATGGGGCGCCAATATACCTGGTACCACGACTCCAATCCCTAAGAGACAAGCGCCACATCTCACGAGTGAGCAACTTGCGCTTGCAGCCGTGGCAATAGCCCTCGATCTGTTCGGGCTCCCATGGCGTCAGCTCGTGGTGGGGCCAGTGTACGGCCTAGCACCAGGCGCGCCACGGCTCGCCGGTGTCCTTCCTCCACCAGGTCGAGGTGTTCAAAGATGGCGAGGTCCTGTGCGACGCCTGCAACCGCTTTGGGTTCGAGGGCGTCGTGTCGAAACGGCGGCAATCGGGCTACGCCAGCGGGGCCAGCCGATGGTGGGACAGGGTGCGGTGCCCGCATTGGAAGCGGGCAAACAGCGAGCGCTGATGGGTATTGGAGACGCCTGAGTCGCGTCTGAATAGTTGCCATCGGGAAATATCGGGTGAGCGCCGGAGTGCGCTTGCCGCGGTGCCCGTTACATTGCCGGAGCGAGCGCCAAAGCAAAAATGAGGCAGGTCATGAGGAACGTTACGCTGTTTCTGATCGCCGCGTTGATCGCAATCTCCACCCTTACGCCCGGTGCCCAAGCGGCTGCCTTCGGATCGTCGGGTTGGTGGCAGCAAATGGACACTGATGGGCGCGGCGGTCGTGGCGGCTGAGCTCAATCGGGATTGCTATGGTGCGAGGCGGGCGAGCCCACAACGGCATGGCGCGCCCTGCCTATTCATTGTTTTGCTCTCGGCCCTTCCGGGCGCAGAGCCTTCCTCTGCAATCGGCTTCAGTCTGCGCTGAGCACCAGCGACCGGACGCCCGCCGCGATATTGAGGCCGGTCTGGGCCTGCACACTCA
>Ga0081540_1000918_pt1 | contig 26491 bp, 28 predicted proteins | sample TabmetS2T1R1_FD_71024 | JGI IMG/M metagenome (GOLD analysis project Ga0081540, IMG submission 71024) | Tabebuia heterophylla rhizosphere microbial communities from the University of Puerto Rico - S2T1R1 | ecosystem: Host-associated > Plants > Roots > Rhizosphere ...
CAAGCTTTTCGAAGTATTCCCAGCCGAGATCACGCTGCATCTGGTAGGTCGCGGTCATGATGGTGCCGCTGTAGCCGGGATGTGCCTTGACGATCTTGCCCTTCCATTTGGGATCGAGCAAATCGGCAAAACCTTTCGGCGCGTCCTCGGCCTTCACCAGATTGGTGTTGTAGGCGATAATGCTGAGCCAGACGCGGAAACTTGTGAACTGGCCGTCCGCGTCCTTGTGCTCGGCGGGATAGAACTTTGCGACGTCTTCCGGCACGTAAGGCGCCAGAATGCCGTCGCGCTTCCAGACGATGAAATGGGCGGCATCGGAGGAATTGACGATATCAACGGCATGGATGTTGCTCGCATATTCCTGGCCAATGCGCTGGAACACGCGCTCCGCGCCGGTGCGCTCCACCCGAACCGCAATCCCCGGATATTTCGCCTCGAACGCTTTTGCCAGCTTCTCGGCCACTGGCAGGTCGGTCGAGGTGTAGTAGATCACCTGACCTTCCTTCTTTGCGGCCTCGACCAGCGCCGGTGTCAGCGCCTCGGGCGGCGGCGCGGCGGCCATGACCCGGGTGGAAAATGCGGCGCCGGCCGCCAATGCTGCACCGCCCTTCAATACGTCGCGGCGCGAAATCGAAAAACGTTTCATCCCTTGTTCCCCGCTCATGAAGGCGAAGTTGCGTACCCCGGAATGTATCCTTTATTCCGAGGCGGGGCCTTTAGTCTATCGTCGACAGGGCATTCGCAGTGCCGCTAGATTGGATGCACAAAAAAAGAGATTGGGAGACACGAATGAGCGGCCCAAGGTTTGTGCTGGCGCTGGCTATAGCCCTGCTGGCGACGCCGGCGGTGGCCGAGGATTATCCTTCGCGACCGGTCAGAATCATCGTGCCCTTTGGCCCGGGCGGGCCGGCTGACGTCGTCGCCCGCCAACTTGGCAGTATCTTGCAGGAGAATTTCGGCCAGCCCTTCGTGGTGGAAAACCGCACCGGCGCCGGCGGCGTGATCGGCACGGTCGAGGCGGCAAAATCGCCTCCGGACGGCTACACGCTCCTGATGATGTCGAACACCCAGACCGCCAATGAGTCGCTGGTGCCGCTGGCGCAGCGCAAGTATGAACTGATGCGCGACCTCGCTCCGATCGCGCCGGTCAATTATTCCGATCTCGTGATTGTGGTGCATCCTTCCGTGCAGGCGAAGACGCTTGCCGAATTCATTGCGCTCGCCAAGTCGCAGCCGGGTAAGCTGAACTATGCATCGTCAGGCCAGGGTACGCCCTACCACATGGCGGGCGAGTTGTTCAAAAGCATGGCCGGGATCGACGTGGTGCACGTGCCTTACCGCAACAGCGGCGAAGCGCGCAGCGGCGTGATCGGCGGGCAGGTGCAGATGATGATCGATGCGGTGACGGCAATGGCGCCCAACGTCGCCGAAAACCAGGTGCGCGCGCTCGCCACCACCGGCAAGACCCGCTCCAGCGTGCTGCAGAACGTGCCGACCGCGATCGAGGCCGGCGTTCCCGGCTACGAAGCCACCATCTGGCTCGGCCTGATGGCACCGGCGGGAACGCCAAAACCGATCATCGACAAGCTCAACGCCGCCGTGAATGCCGCCATCAAGCGGCCGGACATCGTGACACTTTGGACCGGCCAGGGCGCGGTGGCGATGTCGATGACACCGGACGACTTCGACAAGTTCCTGCGCGGCGACATCGTCAAGTGGGCGGATGTCGTCAAGAAAATCGCCGATAAGCCGCAATAGGTTTTCGATGACGCAAATCCGCTTCCGGCTAAATGGCGTCGACACGTCAGTTGAGGCCGATCCCGACCGTCCGCTGCTGGATATCCTGCGCAGTGAATTCGCGCTTGCCGGGCCGCATTTCGGCTGCGGCGCGGGCGAATGCGGCGCCTGCAACGTCATTGTTGGCGATCGTGCAGTGAGTTCCTGCGACGTGCCGTTGTGGTCGGTAGCGGACAAGGACGTCACGACGTTGGAGGGATTGGGCAGCGCCGATCGGCCGCATCCGCTGCAACGCGCCTTCATCGTCGAGCAGGCGATGCAGTGCGGCTACTGCATTTCCGGCATCTTGATGAGCGCGGCGGCGCTGCTGCGGCAAAATCCCTCGCCGTCCAGCGACGAGGTGAAGGCGGCGCTCGACCGCAACCTCTGCCGCTGCGGCTCCCACAACCGCATCGTGCGCGCGGTGCTGCGTGCCGCAAGCGAAATGGCTGCCGGATGAATACTCCCTCCCCGCCAAAATTGCCGGTCAACCTCGCGGCCAATCCGCGGCTTTCGTCATGGCTGAAATTTTCAGACGATGGCCATGTCGTGGTGTCGCCTGGCAAGGTCGAGATCGGCCAGGGTATCGTCACTGCGCTGGCGCAGATCACTGCCGACGAGCTTGACATCGATATTTCCCGCGTCCGGATGCACCGCGCCTCCACCGCCTCCAGTCCCAACGAAGGCGTCACGTCTGGCAGCCTCTCGATCCAGCAATCCGGCCGCGCGCTCCGGCATGTCTGCGCCGAAGTCCGACGCATCTTTCTCGAGAAGGCGTCGGATCGGTTGGGGACAGACGTTCATGCGCTCAGCATCGAAGACGGCACCATCCGGGGACCGGGCAATGTCAGCACCAGCTATTGGGAGCTGGCTGACGACATCTCGCTCGAGCGCGACGCGACCGCCGACGTGGTCGCGAAGCCGGCGGCGCGGCGAGCGCTCGCTGGAAGCTCCGTGCAGCGGATCGACATTCCGGACAAGGTCTTTGCGCAGCCGCGCTTCATTCAGGATTGCACACCGCCTGGCATACTACATGGACGCGTGCTGCGGCCGGAAATATCGGGCGCGAAGCTAGCGGACCTAAAAGAGGATGGCGCGCGTGCCGTTGCAGGCCTGGTCGCCGTCGTGCGCGATGGCAGTTTTGCGGGCGTCGTCTGTGAGACCGAACATGGCGCAGAAACTGCACTGAAGGCGCTGCGCAAGAGCGCCACATGGTCCGGTGGAGATGCGCTGCCTGACGAGGATGACCTCGCCTCCTTCCTGAAGTCGCAGCCTGCGGAATCCACTGTCATCGATACGAGGAAGGCGCCCTCGCCCGTGGCAATAGCGCGCACGATCAAGCGGCAATATGTCCGCCCCTATATCGCGCATGCGTCGATCGCACCCTCCTGTGCCATGGCGCAATGGAGCGGCGACCGCGTCCATGTCTGGACCCACAGCCAGGGAGTCTACCTCCTGCGCGCCGACCTTGCGCTGGTGCTGCGGCTGCCGGTTGACAACATCACGGTGGAACACATGGAAGGCGCCGGCTGCTATGGCCACAACGGTGCCGACGATGTCGCGCTCGACGCAGTCTTGCTGGCGCGAGCCGCGGCAGGTCGGATGGTACGCGTGCAATGGTCGCGCGCCGACGAAATGTCGCATGCGCCATTCGGGGCGGCGATGGCGATCGAGATCGAGGCCGATCTCGACGCGCAGAACGAAATCGTCGGCTGGCGTCACCAGATCTGGAGCAACGGACATGCTGCGCGCCCCGGCAGGGCGCCGCAGCCGGCGTTGCTTGCGGGCACGGAGATTGAAAACCCCTTCCCGCGCATGATCTCGTCCAATCCGCCACAGGCCAATGGCGGCGGCGGCGACCGCAATTCGATCCCGCTCTACGATTTCCCCTCATGGGTGATCGAGAGCCATCGGCTGAAGACCATGCCGGTCCGCACCTCAGCCCTGCGCACGCTTGGCGGTCAGGGCAATGTTTTTGCAATCGAATCGTTGCTCGACGAAATTGCCTGTGAACGCGGCGAAGACCCCGTCGCGTTTCGGCTGCGCCATTTGCGCGACGAGCGCGCAAAGGTCGTGATCCGCAAGGCGGCCGCGCGCGCCGGCTGGAAGCCGCAGAAGAAGCCGGGCATTGGTTATGGCATGGGCTTTGCCCGCTACAAGAACACCGGCGCCTATTGCGCCGTCGTCGCCGAAGTGGAAGGCGCGGAAGACATCAGGGTGAAGAAGCTGACGCTGGCCGTGGATGTCGGCGAGGCCATCAATCCCGATGGCGTGATCAACCAGATCGAGGGCGGCGCGATCCAGGCGACCAGCTGGGTTCTGAAGGAGCGTGTGCGTTTCGACCGCCAGCGCATCACCAGCACCGGCTGGTCGGACTACCCGGTGCTGCGCTTTGGCGAGATACCGGACGTGGAGGTCGAACTGATCCAGCGCAGTGAAATCGATCCGGTCGGCGCCGGCGAGGCCGCGCACGGGCCGGTGACTGCGGCGATCGCCAATGCGGTGTTCGATGCACTGGGGATCCGGGTGCGCGAGCTGCCGATCACGCGCGATGCCCTGATCGCGGCGATGGAAGAGAGTGCATGACCAGCCTTACCATCTTAAGTGGCGGCGCCGCGCAAGGCCTCGTCAAAAGCCTCGCGCCTGCCTTCAAGGCAAAGACTGGCCTCGATATCGAGGGAGAGTTCGGAGCGGTCGGCGCCATGGCGGACAAATTGCGCGCTGGCCGGCCAGCCGACATTATCATTCTGACGGAGGCTCTGGTCTGGACGCTGACGCAAGAAAAGCTAGTCGCTCCAGCTTCTATCAAGAATGTTGGCGTGGTCGAAACGGCCCTCGCCGTCCGCGCCGACAATCCAGCGATTTCAGCGCCGGATCAGGAGAGCCTGCGCAAGGCGCTGCTTGCCGCGGATGCGATTTATGTGCCGGACATCAAGGCTTCCACGGCCGGTATTCACGTCGCAAAGGTGCTTTCCCTGCTCGGCATCGACAAAGAGGTCGAAAGCCGCCTGAAAATCTATCCCAACGGCGCGACCGCCATGCGTCATCTGGCGGAGTCGCCCGCCCGGCGGCCGATCGGCTGCACACAATCGACGGAAATCATCGGCACGCCGGGCGTGACGCTGTCGGGGGCGCTGCCGCCGGGCTGTGAACTCGCCACCATGTACACCGCTGCGGTAAAAGCTGGAGCCGTCCGGCCGCGAGAAGCGGAGGTCCTGATCGAGCTACTGATTGCGGCCGACCATCGCGAACTTCGCCGTCGCGCCGGTTTTCTCGATCCGATGAAAAAACCGGGTTGAACGGCAAAGCGCCTGAGCGTTTAACTGCAAGCAATCGACAATCATTCAAGCGAGGAAGACACCCATGGCGCGCAAACTGATCGACATTTCCGTGCCGCTGCAGAACGACGTGCCGGCCGACCCGCCGGGTGGGCATCCGACGATCCAGTACATCAATCACCAGCAGGGCCTGCCGCGCATGTTGCAATTCTTCGAGGGATTGAAGGCCGAAGATCTGCCTGACGGTCAAGGCTGGGCGGTCGAGCAGGTGCAACTCTCCACCCACAACGGCACGCATCTCGATGCGCCCTGGCATTTCCATCCTACCATGAACCGTGGCGAGAGGTCATGGACCATTGACGAGGTCCCGCTGGAATGGTGTTTTCAGCCAGCCGTGAAGCTCGACTTCCGGCATCTTCCGGACGGTTATGTCGCAACTGCTAAGGATGTCGAGAACGAGCTGAAGCGCATCGGCCACACGCTGTCGCCGCTGGAGATTGTCGTGGTCAATACCAGCGCCGGCGCCAAATATGGCCAGCAGGACTACGTCAATTCGGGCTGCGGCATGGGCTATGAGGCGACGATGTATCTGCTTGAACGCGGCGTGCGGTTAACCGGCATCGACGGCTGGAGCTGGGACGCGCCGTTCGTCTTTACCGCGAAGAAATACGCCGAGACCAGGGATGCGAGCCTGATCTGGGAAGGCCACAAGGCCGGCCGCCACATCGGCTATTGCCACATCGAGAAGCTGCACAATCTCGAGCTCCTGCCCTCGGCCGGTTTCATGGTCTCGTGCTTCCCGGTAAAGATCGAGCGCGCCTCCGCCGGCTGGACCCGTGCCGTCGCCATTCTCGATGGCTAGATGACGTATAGACGCAAGTCTGAACCGCCTCGGTAGACGCGCAAGAAAAGCCTGCCTAAACTCCCCCAAGAAAAACCGCGCCGGACCGGACCAGAGACGGCGCGAACAAACCGGCGGCCATATCGCCGGTAAAACAACGGGAGGATTTCATGAGCCGTCTTTCACGGATTGTCACGCTTGCTTCCGCCACCGCGATATCGCTTGCATTCACCTCACCCGGGACGGCACAGGAAACCTTCAAACTCGGCATCGTGACATTCCTGTCCGGCCCCGCCGCCGACAGCTTTGGCGTGCCCGCCCGCAACGGCGGCCAATATGTCATCGATCAGTTGAACAAGAGCGCGGCCCCCCCGCCTTACGAAAAGGTCGGGTTCGGCGGCATGAAGATCGAGCCCGTCATCATCGACGAGAACGGTGGCGCGACCAAGCAGGTGCAGGAGCTGCGCAATCTCTACCAGCGCGACAATGTCGATGCCGTGCTCGGCTATATCAGCTCGGGCGACTGCCTCGCGGTAGCGCCCATCGCCGAAGAATTGAAGAAGCTACTGGTGCTGATGGATTGCGGCACGCCGCGCATCTTTGAGGAAGGCAAATACAACTACGTGTTCCGCACCGCATCGCATGCCACGATGGATAATGTAGGCCTCATCCGTTACATGAAGGCCAAGAACGTCAAGATGGAGACGCTTTCGGCGATCAACCAGGATTATGCCTGGGGACAGGACAGCCGGGCCGACTTCGTTGCCGCCGCAGGACAAATCTATCCCGACGCCAAGCTCGCGACCGACCTGCTGCCGAAGTTTGGCGCGGGCCAGTACGGCACCGAGATCTCGGCGCTGGTGAGCGCCGGCTCCGACGTCGTTTATTCCAGCCTGTGGGGCGGCGATCTGCAGTCCTTTATCCTGCAGGCATCACCGCGCGGCCTGCCCAAGCGCAGCCAACTCGTGTTCAGCGCCGCCGACCATGTGCTGCCGCCCCTCGGCGACAAGATGCCTGACGGCACGATCATCGGCGCACGCGGCGCCTACGGCCTGATGTCGCAGAAGTCACCGCTGAACGACTGGTTGTTCAGGGGTTACGAGGCCGCCAACGGCGTCTATCCCGTGCAGGCGGCCTATCGCATGACCCAGGCAATCCTTGGCCTGAAGGCCGCGGTGGAGAAGGCGATGGCCAAGAATGGCGGCAAGAAGCCTTCAACGGACGAGCTGGTTGCGGCGATGACCGGCCTGGAATGGCCCTCCCCCGGCGGGCTGATCCAGATGAAGCTGGCCGACGGACACCAGGCCATCCAGCCGATCGCATTCGGCCGCACAAAATACAATCCCGACTCCAAGCGGGTCGATATCGTCGACATCCAGTACTTCGCTGCCGAGTGCGTCAATCCGCCGTCCGGCGTGAAGTCGCTCGACTGGATCAAGGGCGGCATGCAAGGCGCCAAATGCAATTGAGCGCGTGCTACGGCTAGAAGGATTGAGCGGCGCGAACGAAAGTGTTCGCGCCGCTGTTTGCTGTTGAACTCACGCCCTCGAAAATTCCCGCCATGAATTTCTTTTGGACCATCGTGCTCGACGGGCTGATCCAGGCCTCATGGCTGTTCATCGTGGCACTGGGGCTTACGCTAGTGTTCGGCGTCCTGAAGATTCTCAACATCGCCCATGGCAGCCTTTATGCGCTCGGCGCCTATGTCGCAGCGACCGCGGTGACCATGGCTGCTGCCCGCAGCCTGCCGCCGAGCCTCGGCTTTGTCGCCATGCTGGTATCGGTAGCCCTGATTGCGTCTGCCGTCGGCCTGATGCTCGAACGCGGCCTGCTGAAATTGTTCTATGGCCGCGACGAAGTGGTCCTGCTGCTGGTGACCTATGCCGTGTTTCTCATTCTGGAGGACGTCACCAAGCTGATCTGGGGCGTCAATCCGATCTATGCGACGCAGCCTTACGAGCTGTTCGGCAACCTCGAATTTGCAGGCCTCTATTACGTCGGTTACGACCTTGTGCTGATCCCGATCTCTGCGGCGATCGGCTTTGCGATCTGGTTCGGTCTCAATCGCACCATCACTGGCAAGATCGTGCTGGCAGTAATCCATAATGAGGAGATGAGCGTCAGCATGGGTGTGCGCGTCAACCGCGTCTACGCCTTTGCCTTTGCCGCCGGGGCGCTGCTGGCGGCGATTGCGGGCGCGCTGACGGCGCCAAAAATCTCGATACAGCCGGGGTTGAGCTCGGATGTGATCATCCTGAGCTTTGCCATCGTAGTCATTGGTGGACTGGGCAGTGTCGAAGGGGCTGCCGTCGGCGCAATTCTGGTAGGGCTTGCGCGAGCCGCATCGGTGCATCTGCTGCCGCAGGCCGAGCTGTTCGTGATCTATCTGGTCATGGCTGCGGTCCTGCTGTTTCGTCCTGAAGGCCTGTTCAAGCGCGAGACGGCGAGGCGCATCTGATGAACAAGGGCATGCATCCCCTGCTCATGATCGGTTTGGTCGCAGCCGTCACACTATGCGGCCGCGTGCTGCCGACATGGACGCTGTCGCTTGCCACCATCGCCGCCGCCAACGCGCTGATCTCGCTCGGCATCGTCGTGCTGGCGCGCACCGGCAACGTTTCGTTCGGCCAAGGCCTTTTCTTCGCGGCCGGCGGCTACAGCGTCGCACTGATCGCCAATACCTGGGGCCTGACCGACGCGGTCGCGCAAGTGATCATCGGCGCGGCCTGCGGCGGCCTGCTTGGTCTGGTGATCGGTCCCCTGATCGCGCGCTATAGCGGCATCTTCTTCGGCATGCTGACGCTGGCGCTATCCATGGTGTTCTATGGCGCGCTGGTCAAATCCACTGCGCTTGGCGGTTCTGACGGTTTCAATGTCGGCAGGCCAACTCTGTTCGGGTTGAGCTTTGCCGATCCGCGCGAAGCCGACTTCATGCTGTACGCCGTGGCCGTGATCACGACCGGCTTTGCGGGCATTGCAGCGACCATCCTGTTCCGCTCCGAATTCGGCCTTGCCAGCCTCGCGGTTCGCGAAAACAATCTGCGCGTCGAATATCTCGGCCTTTCGGCCAACCGGGTCATCTCGATCAATTTCGTGATTGCAGCGATCTTCGCAGGCGCCAGCGGCGCGTTCGCGCTGATGGCGCAGCGGCATATCGATCCGCAATTCGCCTACTGGACGACCTCAGGCGAGTTCGTCTTTGTCGCGGTGCTGGCAGGGAATCAAAGCGTCGCCGCCGTCTTTGTCGCCTCGATGGCGCTGGAGCTGGTGCGCTCCTTCTCCAACCTGTATTTGCCCAACACTTGGCAGCTCGTGCTCGGCGTCTTTCTGCTGGGCGTCATCCTGTTCCTGCCGCGCGGCATCGGCTCGCTCTGGGTGCGAAGCAAACGCGGCGGCACCAAGATCGCCATCGCCACCGAAAAGGAGGTGGTGTCGTGAATCCGGTGCTCTCGCTCCACGGGCTCAACAAGCGTTTCGGTGCCGTCGTCGCCGCCGACGCCCTGACGCTGGACATCCCGGCCGGCCAGAAAGTCAGCCTGATCGGCGCCAACGGCGCCGGCAAAACCACTTTCGTCAACATGGTCACCGGCTATCTCAGGCCGGACAGCGGCTCGATTGCTCTCGACGGGCTAAATATCGCCGGACGCTCGCCACGACAGGTCGCGCGCCTCGGCATCTCGCGCTCCTTCCAGATCCCGCAATTATTCGTCGAGCTCACGGCCGCGGAAAACCTGACCGTCGCCATCTCCGGCGCAGGCACGAAGGCGCTGTCATTTCATTCGCCGGTGCATGCAGCCGAGATTCATGACAAAGCAGTCGAACTGCTGGGGCGGTTCGGTCTTGCCGACCTCGCGGAACGTCCCATCTCGGAGCTGGCAGGCGGCGTGCGCAAGCTGGTCGATATCGCGATGGCGCTGGTGCGCCGCCCAAAATTGCTGCTGCTGGACGAACCGACCTCCGGCGTTTCGGCGGAAGAAAAATTCGCCACCATGGATCGCGTGATTCATGCCGTCTTGCCCGATGCCGCTACAATCGTCTTTGTCGAACACGACATGGACATCGTCAGCCGCTATGCCGATCGCGTAATTGCCTTCTACCAGGGCCGCGTCCTCGCCGACGGCGAACCTGGCCATGTCTTGAAGGACCGGGAAGTCCGGCTCTATGTCACCGGGGGCGCCAAATGAACGCCGGCCAGCCGCTGCTCGAAATCGGCGACCTCGTGGTCGAGATCCAGTCGATGCCGGCGTTGCGCGGCTTTTCCATGCACGTCGCTCGCGGCGCCATGGTGAGCCTGGTCGGGCGCAACGGCGCCGGCAAGACCACGCTGATGCGCTCGATCATGGGACATCTCAAGCCGGCCCGCGGGACGATCCGGTTCGAGGGCAACGATCTCGCCGCCCGTCCGCGTCACGCCCGCGCTGCGCTCGGGATCGGTTACATGCCGGAGGATCGCTGCCTGGTGCCGCAGCTGACTGTGGAAGAGAACATCATGCTGCCGCTATGGGTCGCCGATCACCTCGATCGCAAGGCGCGGCTCGAACTCGTCTACGACGTGATTGGCGAACTCGCCGAGTTCAGGCACCGCAAGGCGCTGCTGCTGAGCGGCGGCCAGCAGAAGCTGGTCGCGCTCGGGCGGGCGCTGGCCATCGGCACCAAATGCCTGCTGCTCGACGAACCTTTTGAAGGAATCGCACCGGCGCTGTCCGAGCGCCTGTCGGAGGTCCTCGCCTCGCTGCGCGGCAAGGACCTCACCTTGTTAATGTCCCAATCGGATATGAACCATTCGCGGGCGCTGATCGATGTCGAGTTCACCATCGAACGCGGCGCCAATCTGCAACCGGCCTGACCGATAGCTCAGCGCGAGCCTGCGGTACGAACCTGGTTGCTTGGCTGGGCGACCCGCGTCGGCGGCGCCAGATTCGGCACCATGTCGGTGCCGACGAACTCGGCCTGTACCCCATCGGCGACCCATTTGCCAACCTCGGGGTGGCTGACGAGGTATCCGATCAGCGCGATCACTAGAAGCAGCGGCAACGCAAGGAGCTTCATGCTCCAGTTCCGGTAGATGTTCGGCTCACCCTCCGGAGATTTGTCGAACGGACCATGCATGGACGCCTCCATAATGCAGGTACACTCCCCAGGACCTTCGCATACCGCGGCGCACGCGGCGTCCCTGTGAATTGCTTCACAGGCCTCCTTTCATTCACCAGTTTGTGAGATATGAGGCTCCGACGAAGCTGTGGAGCGGCTTGTTTGAGCAAGGATCCTCTTACGAGAACTGGTGCCCACTTCTCTGCTCTAGTCGCCGTCGTCAGGTCCGGCTTCGATCAGCGCCTGCAGGGGCTCGGGCTTCAGCACGACGATCGCACCGTGCTCGAGGCGCACCCAACCGCGCGCCGCCCAGGCGCGCAACTGCTTGTTGATACTTTCTCGGGTCATTCCGACCATCTCGCTGATTTCCTGCTGCGTGATGGCGATCGTACGCTCACCTTCCGTCAGCCTGGACCGCTCGGTCAGGCGCAGCAGTGCGCTGGCGAGCCGACCCGGCAGATCCTGCAGGATGACTTGCTCGACCTGGTCGCTGGTCCGGCGCAGCCGCGTGCACAGGAGCTCGATGAACTTCATCGCCACTGTCGGCTGGCTGCGCACGAAGGGAACGAATTCGCGGCGATCGATGGTGAACATCTCGCAATTGGTGTTCGCCGTGGCATCCGTGCTTCTGACCTGGCCGTCAAGCAGCGCGATCTCGCCAAAAATCTCGCCGGGACCAATCAAATTGAGGATAGCGTTGCGGCCATCGGGCGAGGAAATGCTGATCTTCACCGTCCCGCTAATCACCGCAAACAGGCTGGTCGGGGGGTCGCCCTTGGCGAAGATCGGCGTGCCCCGTTTCAGCGTGGTGTGCTTGGCGTAGCGACAGAGCTGCTCGAACGCCTCCGCCTCGAGGTCGGCAAAATACGGATGCTTGCGCAGGACCGACAGCTTGCTGCTCGCAAATCCGCGGGATTCGCCCTTGTTGTCCTGAGGCACGCTGGTTGGCTCCGGGAGGATGGCCGCGTCGGCTCCCCCTCCGTAATGAACGCGGCCCGGCTTTTCAACCGGAAACCGGGTTTTGGGGGATGTTTGGGGGTCGCAGGGCGAAAGTAAAGGCAGGCTGATACTCCCGCCTTCCGCGAGGCAAAAAAATAAGGCCGGCAAGACCTGATCGGGTCTTGCCGGCCTGTTTCAATTCGGGATGCCGTAAGGCGTTATTTCAGCGAAGAGTCCGGGCACAGGATATGGAGCCCCGGATGCGGCCGCACGCACGGGAAAAGGGCGGGTTCAGGCCGGGAAATCGCCCCCTCAGTATCAAGCTCCGAGATCAGGTCGGCAGAACGCTGCAGGTCCGCGCAGAGAGCGGTGAGGTATTTGCGTTCGCCGGCGACGCGCCCCATGCGCCGCCGCTGCCGGTGCACGCAACCGCGCGACAGCGTGATCGGGGACCGCCGCCCCGCAAGAGGAGCAAGACAGATCACCGGTCTTCAGAATCGAAAGACAGACCTGGCAGGTCACCCGGGCTTCCTTCGTTCCCGATCACATCAGCGAAAGACGATGGCAGAACAAGCGGTTAAGCCACGCGTTGCTGGTAGCTTGGCGAGGGCCTTATATGCGTCGCATGGCCGATTTCACGGCGGCGAGAGCTGCTGGGACCATCCGGCACCACTACAGCGGCGAGGTCCGCAGCAAAACAAGTCCCGACGCCATCAATGGCTGCAAGCCGAATCAAATACTCTACAATTTGCGGGAGAAGCGCGATGAACCTTCGGTAGGCGCGAAAGGACCAACTGTCACAACCCTGGAGAACGCAGATGACGAAATTTGCATTGCGGAGCGCGGCTGCGATCGTCTGCGTTGCGGCAGCGACGCCCGCGAAGGCGCAGGAGGTGATCTATAACCCCGGCTACTGCGCCCAGTTCTATCCCTATGCCAACTGCCAGAATAAGGGACCGAACAACCCCTACACTGGCGACTATCAGCGCCGTCTGGAAATGCGCAATGCTATTGTCGTCGGCGCCAGCCCCTGCGCCACGGGCGCGGAATTCTACATCGGCCGCGGCGGACGCCGCATCTCTTGCTACTGAACCGCTGCTCGAATGGAGCGCCGGCTCGCTCCCCGCGGCCGGCGCTCATTCATTTGCAATCCCCATTTGCTTGATGACGCGCGCGTATTTGGCCAGTTGGTCGCGCGTCATCGACCGCAGCTCCTCGGCCGAACTGCCCCGCACGGCAAAGCCGAGCTCCTCAAGCTTGCGCCGCACCTCGCCATCACCGAGCGCCTTCAGTACTTCCGCGTTCAGTCGTACGATAATGTCCTTTGGCGTGCCGGCGGGTGCGAGCATCGCGAACCAGGAATTGAAGAAGAAGCCGGGCAATCCGGACTCTGATACGGTCGGCACATCGGGGAATTGGGCCAGCCGCTTCTCGGTCGTCACCCCGATCAACCGGAGCTGGCCGCCGCGCACCAGCGCGGCCACCGTGCCGAGCCCCTGGAAGCCGACCGGAATCTGTCCCGCCGCCACGTCGGTCGCCGCTTGCGTCGCGCCCTTGTACGGAACATGCGTCAGCGAAATGTCGGCGGCGGACGCAAACATCGCCATCGCCAAATGCTGCGGACTTCCGGGTCCGCCGGAGCTGTAATCGATCTTGCCCGGAGCTGCTTTGGCGGCAGCAATCAGATCGGCGGCAGACTTGAAGCTCGTCTGGTTGCCGGTGATGAGGCCCCACTCCACGGTCGCAACCAGCGACACCGGCTCAAAGTCTTTCAAGATGTCCCAACGCATCTTCGACTGCAGATTCGGCACCATCGTCATGATGCTGTCGTTGAAGCCACCGATGGTATAGCCGTCCGGTTCGGCGCGCGCGAGCTGTTCGGCACCGATCAGGCCGGAGGCGCCCGGCAAATTCAGGATCACGATTTGCTGGCCCATATTGTCGGCCATCTTCTGCGTGACGATCCGAGCGGCGACATCGACGGCACTTGCAGCCGCCAGCGGCACAATCATCTTGATCGGCCGGTCCGGATAGCTCGTTTGCGCCGAGGCGTGCGGGGCAAGCAGGACGGCACAAGCAAGGACAAGCGGCGGCCAAAAACGCATTTGTTTCTCCCATCTGCCAGCCGCGATTCTTTGGCCGCGGCCCCCATGAGCCGAGATTGCGCTGGATATTGGGGATTGGCAATCCGTCAGCGGGTGGAGCCGGCTACAGCAGCTTGCCATCCGGCCCGAAGAACGGGTGGGGCCCGTCGAACTGCCCGATCGGCACCTGATGCGTGACCAGGCTGCCAAAACCTTCGCCGGGAAACCAGGCGTGCAGATGAAAGGCCGGTGGCTCGATCCTGAAAGAAGGTTCACGCAACTCCGCAAGATCCAGATCGACCGCGTGGTTTGGTGCAGGGCAAATCGTGGTGGGCACGTCCGCAAACATCGTCAATGTCGCGCGATGGATATGGCCGGTCGCGACAAGGCGGACGCGGGGATGACGCCGGACAATCAGCGCAAGCGCATCCGCGTTGAAAAGGTTCTGGCGATCCATGTGCAAAATGCCGGCCCTGAACGGCGGATGATGCAGGAACAGGAACGCCGGTCTCTGCGGCGACGACGCCAGCGTTGCGTCGAGCCATTCCAGCGTCGCTGGATCGAGCTGGCCATGTGGCTCGCCAGGGACGCTGGAATCCAACAGCAGCAGATCAAGACCGGCGATTTCAATTCGTTGATCCAACGGACCCGACGATTGCGCGTAGTTCAACGCGGGAAATGCTGCGCGCATCATTTCGCGCGAGTCATGATTACCGGGAATGGAAGCGAAGGGCAGTTTCAGCGGCGCTAGCAGAGGCTTGAGGTGATCATACTCCTCGGCCGTGGGCGTGTCCGCGAGGTCGCCAGATATTACCACGAAATCAGGCGCAGGCGTGAACTCGTTGAGCGCTGCGACGCAGCGCTCAAGCGCCTTTGCCGTATCGACGCGGCCATACGCCAGCGCACCGGGTCGCTTGATATGAAGATCGGAGACCTGCGCAATGCAAACTGGCTTTTGCGACATTTTCAATCTTCCAGCGGCAGCAATCGGACGGCTTCGGGCGCGACGAGCAATCCGATCCGTTCGCCGGGCTTAACCTGCACGTTGTTCGGCGCGTGGATATTGAGCGGCCTGTCCGAAACGCCACCAACGGTAATGCGCTGACGGTCGCCGGTGAAACCGACGCTATCGATGACACCCGACAGCGGTGCTGCGTCGGCCTCGACAATCTGAATGGTCTCCGGCCGGATCATCGCCACGGCCATTGCGAGATTGATACTGCCTCGGATCGGTTGTCGCCCGCCCGGCAGCACCAGGTGACCGCCTTCGACGGGGCACTCGATGATATTGGCCGCGCCGATGAACTCCGCGACGAAACGATTTCGCGGCGTGAAGTAGATATCACGCGGCGTGCCGATCTGGGCGATCGAGCCCTTCTGCATGACAACGATGCGGTCGCCGAGCTCCATGGCTTCAGCCTGATCATGCGTGACATAGATTGTGGTGATGCCAAGCGCTCGAAGCAGCCGGTTGAGCTCGCCGCGCAGGCGATCGCGCAGCGCCGCATCGAGCGCCGTGAGCGGCTCATCGAGCAAAAGGATGCCCGGCCGTATCGCGACCGCGCGCGCCAATGCGACACGCTGCCGCTGACCGCCGGAAAGCTGATCAATGCGGCGGTTCTCGAGGCCGGTGATATTGGTTAGCCGGATCAGTTCAACGATCCTGGCGGCGCGTTCATCTCTGCCGACGCCGCGAATCTTGAGCCCATAGCCGATATTGTCCGCCACGCTCATGTTGGGAAACAGCGCATAGGATTGGAAAACCATGCCGACATTGCGCCGCTCGATTGGCACCGACGTCATGTCCTTGCCGTCGAACAGCACCTTGCCGCCTTCATCCGGCGCTTCGAGACCGGCGATGATACGCAGCATCGTAGTCTTGCCGCAGCCCGAGGGGCCTAGCAGCACCAGCGTCTCGCCCTGGGCGATGTCGAGGGTGGCAGGCTCCAGTGCCCGCGTGCCGTCGGCAAAGGTCTTGCCGCAGGTTTCGATCCGCACCGCTGCACCGTGTCCGCCGGCCGCATTCATTTGCGCTGCTCTCTGTCGGCGAAAAGCTGCATCGCGACCAGCAGCGGAATGATCATGATGAAGAAGACCAATGTATAGGCGGAAGCCACCTCCAGGCGCATCGAGGCATAGCTGTCGGCCAACCCGATCGGCAATGTCTTGGTGAGAGGCGTGTGCAGCATCCAGGTGAGATTGAACTCGCCGAGCGACAGCGTCACCACCATCAGAGCGCCAGCGAGAATTCCCGGCACCGCATTGGGTACGATGACGTCGCGGAATCGCCGCCACGGCGAGGCGCCGAGCGACGCCGCGCCTTCGTCAAGCGTCTTGATGTCGATGGTGGCAAACACCGCCATCACCGACCGCACCATGAACGGCATGGTGAAGACGACATGACCGACCAGAATGAAAAGCCAGGAGCGACGGAAATCGCCAAAGCCGCCGTAAGCAAGCAGCAAGGCCAGCGCAATCGCGAGCCCCGGAATTGCCAGCGGCAGCGTGATGATCTCTTCGACGATCCGCGAAAGGCGTCCTCCTCTCACATGCAGCGCATAGGCGGCTGGAACTCCGGCGACCAGCGTGATCGCCAATGTTGCGAACGCCACAAGGAAAGACAGCAGGATGGTGCCGGCATAGAGATCCCAGACCTGGGCAACCCACTGCAGAGTCACGCCGGACTGGATGCCGCGAAAATAATTCACGGTGATCCCGGCAGAGATAGATAACAGCGCCGGTACGACGAGGAATGCCGCCACAAGAGCAGTGAAGATGAATTGACTAGCGAAAATCAGTCGATCGCGCATCGCCTCATCCTGCCGCTGCAACAGCGCTGCCGCTGAACGAACGGGCCAGCATCAGGATGAACCAGGTGATGACACCGAGACCGACCGACAACGCCGCCGCCGTCACGAAATTCGCCGCCAGCGTGAACTCGGTGTAGATCAGCATCGGCAACACATCGATGTTCGTCGCCAGCGTAAATGCCGTGCCGAACGCGCCCATGGCGGTGGCGAAAGCGATGGCGCCCGAGGCCACGAAGGCTGGAGCCAGCGCGGGCAGCACGACGTCACGTTGCACCGCCCAGGGGCTTGCGCCGAGCGATCGCGCCGCCTCCTCAAGGCCCACGTCCAGCTTTTGCACCGCCGCCATGATGGTCAGGATGACGCGTGGAATCGAGAAATAGAGATAGCCGAGGAACAGGCCGTAGATCGAGTAAGCAAACACCAGCTTCTCACCGAATAAGCGCGCCGACAAATCGCCGATCAGGCCCTGTCGCCCGGCAAGCAGGATAATCATGAAGCCAACGACGACACCGGGGAATGCCAACGGAAAGGTCAGCATGGCGACCAGTACGGCGCGTCCAGGGAAGCGGTGGCGTTGCAAGAACATGCCAGCGACAGTTGCCACGATCAGCGTCACGACTGTCGTCGCAGTCGCCAGCAGAACCGTATTCAGCAGGGTCGCGCGATAGCGCGGCTCGGTCAGGATCGCCAGGTAGCCGGCGAATCCCTGCGGGCCTCCGCCTCCGGTGACGACGAGCCGACCCATCGGCAGCAGGAAGAATGCCGCCGTTACCACCGCAAGCGGCAACAGGCAGAACCTGACAAAGGACCTGTGCGACATCTGGAAAATGCTGCCCCGCGAGAGGGCATCATCATGCCTCAGCGGACCTCGGCGAGATAGCGGTCAACGAAGGTTTTTTGCACGTTTTCCATCTGCCCCCAGTCAACGCTGGCTGCGCGGGCGTAGGCGCTGTCCGGCAGGAACTTCTTCTTGACGGTTTCAGGCAACTCGATGGGACGCGCCGGCCGAAGATAAGCGTTGGTCCAAATTGCCTGGCCCTTGTCGGACAGGAGATAGTCTAGCACCTTCTTTGCCTTTTCCTTGTTCGGCGCGTTCTTGACCAGGCCGACAACATAAGGAAACACCACTGAGCCTTCGCAGGGAATGACGAACTCGAAATTTCCCTTCTCGGAATATTTGGCGCGGTAGGCATTGAAATCATAGTCCAGCAGGACAGGTATCTCACCCGACACCACGCGGGCATATGATGTCTGCTTGGGCACGATAGGATCGTTTTTGCGCAATTCCTTGAAGAAGGTGACGGCGGGATCGAAGTTCGAGGCGGAACCGCCTAGCGCAAGATTGATCGCGACAGCGCCGACATAGCCCACCGCCGCCGAGGACGGGTCCAGATAGCCTACCATCCCTTTATAGTCGGGCTTGAGAAGATCCTTCCAGCATGCCGGTACCAACTTGCCGCCGAGCGCATCCTTGTTGACGAACAACCCGAGCGTGCCGGAATGAATGGTTGTCCAATAGCCATCGGCATCCTTAAGGCCGGCCGGCACCTGCTCCCAATTCACCGGCTTGTATGGCTCAAGCGCATCCTGCGCCTTCGCCTTCATGCCGAACGTGACACCGAAATATCCGATGTCGCCGACCGGATTGCTCTTTTCGGCCAGAATCTGTGCCAGCGCCTGGCCGGAATTCTTGTTGTCGTGCGGGATATCGTAATTCAGGTCCGTCTTGACCGCCCTCAGCATCGAGGCCCAGTCAGCCCATTCAGGCGGACAGTTGTAGCAAATCACGTCGGCCGCTTTTGCGGATTGCCATTGCGCAGTTGCTGCTAGCGCGAGCAAGGCGAACGCGAAGCGGATGGTCTTCATCGAAGCGGCTCCAGTCGATTGTCAGAAGGTAAAGTTCAGCACCGGTGGCGGACTAAGTATAGGCCGCATGTGAAGGATTTGCGACAGGCCTTGCGGCGCAGCATGATGTGAGCGCTGGGTTCGCGAGCAAGGTAGAAAAATCTTCACCGCGCCTGAGGCACATCCCAAAACAAAAAAAGCCCGGTGGCCAAACGGCCACCGGGCTTTAAAGAATCGCACGCGCTCGCGATTTTTTGCGACAAGACTTCTTGCGCGCAAATGGCTATTTCGATCGTTGCATCGATTTGTACCAATACAGCGTTTGTGGCCACGCCCAAGGATTCTTCGGTTGATAAAGCCGATAACCCGCTCGAATAAAATTGTTTGCTGAAGTGGTGTTGTCTGTCGTATCCGATACCACCGCGCTCCAACCATTTCGTCGAGATTGCGCCTCCATGGCGCGCATAAGCCTGAGCTGAAGCTTGTTGCCCGAATGGTTGCACAACACCCCGACCCGAAAAAAATACCCTGCGTTGTGGGCATGCGTCGAAGGGATCACTCCGGCAAAGCCAACAGGCGTAGAATCCCGATAGGCGAGCCACCAGTGGCCGTGGTCAAAGTTCGGAACGGCTGCCATATCAAAGAATGTGAGACGATGAATATCGGCCAGGGTATCGGCAACATCTTCATCGTGGCCATCGACAGCACGAATTCGGTACATATCTTCGAACCCACGTGAGGCGTCGCTGGGCTTTGGCTCACCACAGCCGGAACAATGCGAGACGGAAATTGAGGTTACTTTCCCAGCATGACCTTGAGCCCGAGCCATGCTGCGCCAATGACACCCGTCACCAGCACCGTGATGACAGCCTTGAACGTATAACTCTGCGCCTGTTCGACGCTTTTTCGCCACCGACGAAGATGCTGCAGGTCAGCGCGCAACTCCTTGCGATCCTCCTCCTCTATTCCAAACGAAGTCAGGATGCTCGCAACGGCCCTCTGCACAGCGGCGTCTATATTGCTGTATTGCAGACGTTGCTGTTCGGCTAACGTCTCCACCACAATGACTCTAATATCGGCCTCGTTCATCCCTCACCGCCTGATGATCCGCGCGACATTTTCAAAACCGCGTTTTGCAAAATAGAACGACACGACCAAGTTCGAGGTGACAGCGGCAAAGCCCGCGAGCGGATCTGTGGTGCCCAATCCAAGAACCTTGTCCCAGATCAGCAACTTCACCGCCGTCTTGGTATGACTGCGCGCGATGGAGCAAATGGCGACGAGGCCCGCGAGCGCAAGCGAGATCAGATAAGCGGTCACGGCCGTCTCCTTGCAGAAAAGAAAGTGGCGGCATGATCGTCGCGATCGTCTTGTCCGATCATTTCCGGCGCGAACCGTATCCCTCAACCGGAGGGGCCGCATGCGGCGGAGGGGCTCGCCGCAGGGCCGGCGCGTTCGCGCACGCCGGCCAGTAACGTGTTGATGAAGGTTCGGACGGCGGCTCGCTCCCGACGCGCAGGCAAGGTACGGGAGATGAGGCGTCGTGACGTGCGGCCGCCGTCCGATTGGGGAAAGACAAACAAAAAGCCCGCCGCGGATGTCTCCGCGCGGGCTTTCGATATTTCTTCCGATGATGGCGTTATATACCTGATTTGCCCGACGTGTCAAGTGTAATTTCGTTTTTTACGAAATTGTTTTCGGGTGAGCCGGATGACCGTGCAGGCCGTCGGCGTCGTTATCGCCCGCGCCCGGGCGCAAGCAACTGCAACAACCAGTCTTCAGCGTCGCGCGCTCCCGGCTCCGGAAAGCCGAAGATTGGCGGTTGAACGGAATAGAAGGACATCGGCTTGCCGCTTACGAGCCCTGGCAACGGCGCGCCTTGCATCTCCGACTGAAATGCAGTGCGCCCCTCAAGGGCGGTTGCCGGCATTGCTTCCATAGTTCTTCCGCTCAAGAACCGCGTCGCAATCTTTGGGCGGTCCGCCGGCAAGTCTGGCCGCGATTTGCCTGTAGGGGCATTTGCCGGAGGCGGCCGGATAATTCGATCGTTGGTTTCCGGAAGAGGAGCCCAGATCTTGTCCCTGCTGTCGTCCCTATCCTCAATGGCCCGCTCGACCCGCTCAATTGCCCCTTTGACCAAACCAGCGGCGGAATCCAGAATCCGACCGGGATCGTCCGCGAATTGCTTCGACGCAGTTACTTGCGAATGAAAGGCGCGCAAATCGCCGAGAGTTTCCTCGAGCGGCTTTCGTGGTCCTTCATCCCAATAGGATCCGGGGCCGCTTAGGTAATGATTGATTACCTCATTGGCGCGGGCGAGAAATTCGGCTCTATCGTCTTCAGTGAGCGTTGTGACATTGGCGTTCGGTGGAGGCAGCGGTTTTCGCTCGATGGGGTCCATGTCGGCCTCCTCACCTGTCTCTGGCAGTTGTTTGTGGAATCAGCGCCGATGGATTCGAAGATAGAGAATTCCAACGTGTTCGTTCTGAATGAAGAAGGCGCCCTTCGCTTGCCGGCCCCGATAGATCGGCAATCGCGACAGTTTACCGCCCGGAACGATGACGATGGACGGCGCCGCGCCGTCGAAATAGCAACAATCAGCTTCGTCCCCGTACATGCGGACCGATGCCGTGTCCCGCTCCCTGCTGGACACGTAGACCGTGATCCTCAATCCGAACGGTTCCAGCTGCATGGAGCATATATCGTCAAGAACGCATTCAACCGTTCCTGCGTCCCTGCCAGCGCGGCTGTCGACGCCGAGTTCGACGCTGTAGTCACCGGCAAACACTGAGCTGCTCGATGCCAGAACAGCGAATAGAAGCAAAACTACCCAAGACAGGATGCGGTTGCCGCTTGTCATGTTAACGTTGCCCCTGGAATCATTCTTGCGCGCCACACCGGGGCGGCAGCAGGATGTAAAGTCCTTTTGTCCCCTCCAGGCTAAAGCGCACGGCCGTCGCAATGTCCGTGTCGTTGGTCAGCGCTTGCACCTGCCGGCAGAAATCCTGATAGCTTGCACCGTTCGCCTTCTGGACGAAGAAAAAAGCCCAAACCTCATCGTTGAGCATCTTGTAGGTGTCGCAAAGAACCGATGCGATCGTGTCGCTGGTGGAAAAATCGCCGAAGTGCGGCGGATCAAGCACGATCTGGAACATGCCTGCGAATTGCCGATACGAATCCGTTTGAAAGTATCCCGCGCGGAGATCGCAATTGCGCTCCTCCGAGGCCCACGAATCCATCGTACCGATGCACAGGAATAGCGCGGCCGCCGCAGCAGACCCGCTCACTATCGCTCTCTTCCTCATTCGACCCGGCACGCCTGTTCGAGCCCACGCTCCGCCAGTTCAACCATAAGTAAATACTAGAACATAACGGGAACAATAATGTCAACGAATTGCCGCCAAAATTATTCGGCTGTAAAGCTCGGACGGCGGCTCGCTCCCGACGCGCAGGTATGGTGCGGGAGATGAGGCGTCGTGACGTGCGGGCGCCGTCCGAAGGGGGAAAGGCAAATAAAAAGCCCGCCGCGGACGGCTCCGCGCGGGCTTTCGATATTTCTTCCGATGATGGCCTTATATACTTGATTTGCCCGACGTGTCAAGCGCAATTTCGATATTTTCGAAATTGTTTCGTGGCCAGATCAAGTGGCCATACCCAACGTCGAGCCTAGCGGGACGACCAGGCGCGAAGGACGTTTCCTGCCCGACGTACCAATCGTTTCCAATTCGTAAACGAATTGCTGGCAGGTTGAGGCGACGGTTTCGACGAATTGCAACGGCCTTTCGCTAGCGTCGGGGCAAAGCAAAAGCCCGCCGCCGGTCTTCCGGTGTGGGCCGTACCATCTTCGCGATGATGGCGGCGTGCCGCTGATTTGCCCGACGTGTCGAGCGCGCTGAAGATTTTTCTTCGGAAGCTCGATGACGCGAGGTCATTCAGTCGTACACTGCCAGTCAAAGGAGACCGCCGATGTATTTTGCTGCTGTAGTGCTGTTGATCCTGTCCGGCATCCTCTACGCAGCCGGTCACCGCGAGCTCGGAGCCTATAGCGCCGACGTGTGCCGCATGGGCGGCATGTTCTGCGACAATCCCACGATCGTGCTGGTCGGCGCCGGCCTTGCCGCCGTCTGGGGCAAGTTCGTCAGCATCCGCTGATTCCGCACCAGATAGAGCGGCGTGCGCAGAGTCCGCGTACAGGACAAATTCAGCCGACTGAGCGCGCAAGCAAAAGCCCGCCGCCGTCTCCGGCGCGGGCTCAGATGCTTGTCGCGATGATGGTGAGATACCACTGATTTGCCCGACGTGTCAATGGGAATTTCGAAAAATTAGAACTTGCCCTTGGTGGCGTCCTTGGCCGCCGACATTACCTCGCCGCTAATCTGGCGCATATGCTCGCCGGCATTGGTGAACTGGCTGCGCAGAAATTCCGACTGGATGCGCAGCGCCTCCTGCAGGTCGGTGGCATGGACGAGCTTGCGCGCGTGCTCGAACGCCGCCTTCATGTTCTGCTCGGTGAAATTCAGCGCCTGCTTGGAAATCTCGGTACCCGGGCTCGGCATCGAAGCCATGGACTTTGCGGCAGCATCGAAGAACATGCCGAACGCCTTTTCGGCCTGGTCGATGGTCTTTTCGGCCAGATCGCGCAGCTCCGCGGGAACTTCCAGTTTCGGTTCAATCATGGTCGCCCTCCGATTTTTGGGGGACGTTACCATATTTCCCGAGCCTGTCGCCGCCAGATTGGCAGATCAACTACGCTGGCAGGACAATGCCCGAAGGCCTTCAGGCTGCATCGGCTTTCGGCTGTCAGCCGCCCGAGACCTGCGCCGCAATATGGAAAGCCAACAGAAGCGCTGGCACGCTGATAAGCCTGAGAAGCTGATCCACCGAAAGCATCGTTCGCCCCTTTGTCCCCGACACCCGCCCCCGCGGCCGACGTCAATTCCCCCGCTGCGCCGTCTGCTGATCCGAGACCAGCAACTGATCGGTATAGGCGGCCCCCGAGATGGTGAGCAGCGCCAGGATCGATATGACGACCAGTATTTTCATGGCCTCGATGGTTGGTTTTGAATGTGGCCAAAAACGTCAGCGCTTCGCGCGTTTTCAGGACGCTCCAGCGGAACTTGTTGGCCGAAGCCTTCGCAGACGCGTCCGGCAGCGACGGCTCTGACAAAATTTCGTCAATAAATCTCGGCGCATCGCGCGGAAACGCGCGATGCCGAATGATGTCCGGATTGCGACGATGCTGGCCCCGTACTAATACCGGTACGGCTCAATATCCAGCAGCGGGAAGGCGCTAAATACGCCCGGCAGACTGGTCGCCGTGGCCTGATGCACATAGGACTTGTCGAGCTCACGGAAGCTGGTCACGCCGAGCAGTCCGAGACAGCGGATCACCTCATCCTCGAGCAGTTCCAGCATCCGGACGATGCCCTCCTCTCCTGCGGCCGCGAGCGCCCAGCACTGCAGCCGGCCGATGCCGACGAGATCGGCCCCGGAGGCGATCGCCTTGACAATGTCGGTGCCGCGGCAGAACGAGCCATCGACCATGATCTTCGCGCGTCCGGCAACCGCATTGACGATTTCGGGCAGCACATGCATCGCGCCGCGGCCGTGATCGAGCTGCCTTCCGCCATGATTGGAGACATAGATCCAGTCGACACCGTGATCGAGTGCGATCATGGCGTCTTCGGCGGTAGCGATGCCCTTGATCACCAGCGGTATCCTGAACTTGTCCTTGATCAGTTTCACTGTGCGCCATTCCAGCCCCTTCTGGAAATCACCGCCGGTGGCGCGAAGCCGGCTTTCGCGCACATAGCGCTTGGCGATATCGCGCTCGCGGCGGCTGTAATGCGCGGTGTCGACGGTCAGGCAAAACGCAGCATAGCCGTTCGCGACGGCGCGGCTGACCCTGTCTTCAACAAAGGAATCATCGCCGCGGACATAGAGCTGATAGAAGCGCAGCGCATCGGGCGCGGCCTGCGCCGTCTTCTCCAGCCCAGGCTCCGACACCGAGCTCAGCATATGCGAGGCGCCGAACCTGCCGGCGCCACGCATCACGGCAGCAGCGGAATTGGGATCGAAGATTTCGAGCGCACCGACTGGCGCGAGCACCACTGGCAGCCGCATCTTGCGGCCAAAGGCCTCGACGGACGCATCGACCTTTGCCACGTTGCGCAGCACGCGCGGCCGGAACGCGATCTCGTCGAGCGACATGCGGTTGCGCCGCATGGTCGTCTCGGTCTCGGCGGCACCGACGATATAATCCCACGCATTCTGGTTGAGCCGGACCCGGGCCTTGCGCACGAACTCGTGCAGGTTCTGGAATTCCTCGCCGCTGGCGCCGAGTTCAACATTGCGCGCTGGCCGAACCGGCGTGCCGTCATTCATGTGCTTGGCTCCCTCGTATCTTTCTATTCATCCGTCCCGCGCGTCGGGATCGCCTTGCCGAAGGCGCCAGCCTCGGCCAGTTCAGCAATACGGCGGTCATCGTAGCCGAGCGTCTTGCGCAGCACTTCCTTGGTGTGCTGCCCGAGCAGCGGTGCCGCCACCGGATCGATAGTCGGCGTCAGGCTCATGTTGAGCGGTGTCTCTATGTTGGGGACTGCGCCTGCGGTCGGATGCGGGATGCGGCTGAGGCGCTCGCGGTCGCGCACTTCAGGCGCATTGAAGCCTTCCTCCACCGTGCGCAGATAGCCGACGGGGATGTTGGCCTTCTTCATCTTCGCCATCCAGTTCTCGAGCTTGTCGGTGGCAAACACGCCGGCAATGATGGCGCGCAGTTTTTCCCTGTTGGCGGTCCGGGCTTTGCGATGGGAAAAGTCCGGGTCGGTGACGAGGTCCGGCCTGTCAAGCACTTCCGTCGCCAGGCGGCGGTAGAGCCGGTCGTTGGCGCAGGCCATGTAGAGCGGTCCGTCGGAAGCCTGGAAGACGCCGACGGTCGGCGAACCGTTTGGCGAGTTGCCGAAACGTCCGGGATTGTTGCCGCTGATCAGATAGGCCATGCCGTAGAAGCCGGTCATGGAAACCGCGATATCAATCAGCGCGACCTCGACGCGCTGGCCGCGGCCGAGTTTTTCGCGCGCCAATAGCGCCATCAGGATCGCATTGCACGCAGACATGCCGGTGGCCATGTCGACGATCGGCGGTCCGGTGCGTACCGGTTCCCCGCCCGGAAAACCGTTGAGCGACATGAAACCGCTTTCGGCCTGCGTGATCGGATCGAAGCCAGGACGCAGCGCAAAGGCACCCTTGCGGCCGTAGGCGGAGATCGAGCAGTAGATCAGCCGCGGATTTGTCGAGACCACCGAGTCATAGTCGAGGCCGTACTTCTTCATCACGCCCCCGGAAAAATTCTCCACCACCACGTCCGCCTTGGCGATCAGCGCACGGGCCACTTCCAGCGCTTTGGGATTGGTGAAGTCGAGCGCAATGCCGCGCTTGTTGCGGTTGAGGCTGAGAAACGCCGCGCTCTCGCCGCCGATTTCGGCGTGTTCATACGCCCGCGAATCATCGCCACCGTCGGGATTTTCGATCTTGATGACCTCTGCGCCGAAATCGGCAAGGGTTTGCGTGCAGGCTGGTCCTGCGACGACTCGGGTAAAATCCACCACAAGCAGGCCATCGAGCGCTGTCGGCTGATCTTTGGCGCGCGGCGCGCGCTCCGGCAGATGCGGTCCTGCGGTCATTTCAGGCGTTTCCCCGTTCTTCTGCCCCGCAGCATTTGGCTGCCGGGCATCGCTTTGGGGCTTTTTAGCGAAGGCCGCAGATAAGGCCAAATCCGGATTTTGCAGGGCCGGACCTGTCGCGGGCATAGCTGCCCGCGTCCGGACG
>Ga0081540_1000919_pt1 | contig 26480 bp, 23 predicted proteins | sample TabmetS2T1R1_FD_71024 | JGI IMG/M metagenome (GOLD analysis project Ga0081540, IMG submission 71024) | Tabebuia heterophylla rhizosphere microbial communities from the University of Puerto Rico - S2T1R1 | ecosystem: Host-associated > Plants > Roots > Rhizosphere ...
GTCCAGGTACTGGCGGATCATGGGCGTGACCGGCGCGTCCGCCGGTTGCTCCTCCGCCGTCACCGCCCGTGCTGTGGCCGCTGCGCTCCGTTCCACGGTCGCCGCCTCACCTCTCGAGGTCTGCCCCACGACGCCCGGGGGGTTCCGGTGGTAGCACCCTGGGCTGACCCCTTGAATCTTCAGGACCTCAACAGGCTGCGGCAGATCGCCACCATCGCCGCACGACACGGCTTCGCCGACCTGCTCGACCGGGCCGGCGTGTTCCGGTTGCTTGGCCGGCGCGAGCCGGTGGAGCAGGCGCCGGACACCCGCGCGGCCTCGGCGGCGCGCCGCTTTCGCAGGATGCTCGAGGACCTCGGGCCGACGTTCGTGAAGCTCGGTCAGGTGCTCTCCACCCGTCCCGACCTGCTGCCGGGCGAGTTCGTGGCGGAGCTGCGGCTATTGCAGGACTCGGTCGCGCCGATCGCGCTCGAGTCGGTGCGGGCGCAGATCCAGGCCGGCCTCGGCCGCTCGCCGGAGGAGGCCTTCGCCGCCATCGAGCAGGAGCCGCTCGCCGCGGCGAGCATCGCCCAGGTGCACCGGGCGACCACGCGCGGTGGAGAGCCGGTGGTGGTGAAGGTCCAGCGCCCAGGCATCCAGGCGCAGATCGGCTCCGACCTCCAGGTGCTGAGGTCGCTGGCGAGGCTGCTCGAGGCGGTGGTGGAGGAGACCGGGATCTACTCGCCGGTCGGCATCGTCGAGGAGTTCGACCGCGCCATCCGCGAGGAGCTGGACTTCGTGCACGAGGCGGAGAACCTGCGTGCCTTCCAGGAGACGCATCGCGAACGCAAGGGCGTCCGAATCCCGCGGGTCCACGACGAGCTCAGTAGCGGGACGGTGCTCACGCTCGAGTACTTCGGCGGGGTGAAGCTCCTCGAGGCCCCGCTCCCGGACGAGCGTCGGACCGAGCTGGCCCGCGTCGTGCTCGACACCGCCTTCCGGCAGCTGTTCGAGGATGGGCTCTTCCACGCCGACCCGCATCCGGGGAACTTCCTCCTGCTCCCGGACGGCGACATCGGGCTCATCGACTTCGGGCTGGTGGGTCGGCTCACCCGCCAGATGCGCGAACAGCTGGTGATCCTCATCGTGGCGGTGGCGCTGAAGGACTCCGACTCGGTGGCGCGGCTGCTCTACCGGATCGGCGCACCGGACGCGCGGGCCAACATCGCGGCCTTCCGGAGCGACATCGACGGGGTGCTCGGCCGGCACCTGCCACGGACGCTGGGCGAGGTGAACGCGCGCCACCTCCTGAGCGACCTCCTCGACCTCGCGGTGAAGTACCGGATCCGGGTACCGCGCGAGTACGCGCTGCTCTCGCGCGCGTCGATCTCCATGGAGGGCATCCTCCGGCAGCTCTCACCCGAGCTCGACATCCTCGGCGTGGCCCTGCCCTACGCCAAGGAGCTGCTCAAGGGCCGCTACGAGGTCGGTGACCTCCAGGGCGGGCTGCTGCGAGCCCTGCTCCGCTTCCAGGGCCTGGCAGCGGACCTGCCGACGCAGCTGTCGCAGATCCTCCTGGATCTGGAAACCGGTCGATTCAACGTTCACGTGCGCTCGACGACGCTCGATCAGGTGAACTCGAGCCTCCGCTCGGCGGCGGTCATCACCTTCCTCGGGCTCTGCGCGTGCGGCTTCATCGTGGGCGCGTTCATCAGCTTCGCCCAGGTGCCGTGGACGGTGCGTGGATACCCGGTGCTCGGCCTGCTCGGGACGGCTGGCGCGGCGGCGCTCTTCGGCGCGGCGTTCACCTGGTACCTGTTCGGGAACCGCTTCGGGAAGATCAGCCTTCGCCGGCTGCTGCCCGGCCCCGGCAAGAAGCGCTGACGGCCTCACCCGAGGGGTACAGCCGCGCCGGTCGGCGGCCGCAACAGCCTCCGCGGGCGCATCGCGCACGCATCCAGGTTTCTCCGCGAGGCGTACCTGGAGGTGCAATGGACGTCTCGACGCGCGTGGTGACCGCAATCCGCGCCGTTCCCATCGAACGGTCGCGGTTGCTCCCGATGGACTGGCTGCGTGGGCTGGTGATGGTCCTGATGACCGTCGATCACGCCTCGTCCTCGTTCAACGCCGGCCGTCTCTTCGGCGACTCGGCGCAGACCTGGGTGCCGGGCACGGCGCTCCCGGCGGCGCAGTTCTTCACCCGCTGGGTGACGCACCTGTGCGCGCCGACCTTCCTCTTCCTCTCCGGCTACTCGCTGTTCATCTCGGTGCAGCGCCGGAAACGCGACGGCGCATCGGAAGCGGAGATCACGCGCTTCATCGCCATCCGCGGGCTCTTCATCGCGGCGCTCGACCCGCTGTGGATGGTGTTCGTCCACAAGGGCGAGATGGTCCTTCAGGTCCTCTACGCCATCGGGGTCGGCATGATGGCGATGTCGGTGCTCCGCCGCCTCCCCGCCCGGGTCTGCGGCGCTCTGGGGCTGCTGCTCATCGTCCTCCACGAGGCCGTGGCCAGCGCGTTCGGCCACGCCGAGGGTGTCGGACGGGCGCTCCTGGTGTTCACCCTGGTCCCCGGACGGGTCGGACCGTTCCCGGTCTGGTACCCGCTCATCCCCTGGCTGGCGGTGATGCTCGTCGGCTGGGCGGCGGCGGACGTCGCCCGGCGCGACCCGGCCGCGTTCCAGACCCGGCTGCTGGCAGCGGGCCTGGTGGCGCTCGGGGTGTTCGTGGTGGTGCGTGGCCTGAACGGCTACGGAAACGCCGGCCTGTTCCGGGACGACGCGTCGCTCTTCCAGTGGCTCCACACCGCGAAGTACCCCGCGAGCCTCGCCTACCTCGCCTGTGAGCTGGGCATCGCCTGGCTCCTGCTCGCGGCGCTGTGGACGGCGGACCTCCCGTCGTGGGCGGGGGTGCCGCTGGCAGTGCTCGGGCAGAGCGCGCTCTTCTTCTACGTCCTCCACGCGCACCTGCTGCGGTTCGGCGCGTGGAGCCTCGGCATGCTCAGGAGCTCCGGCCTGGTCGCGACCTACGTCTCCGCGACGGTGGTCCTCGCCCTGCTGATTCCCCTCTGCACGCGATTCCGCCGCTACAAGGTGGCGCACCCGGAGAGCGTGGCGAAGTACCTCTGAGCCGGAAATCGTCGGGCCGCTCCCGCGTCCGGCGGACAATGCACCCCGCGCACCGGGCCGTCGCCGTGCTGGTCTGCCTCGCCGCGGGGCTCGCCTCCGCCGCTGCCCCGGATGCCGGAGCCGGGCAACTCCGGGTCGTGGACGCGGCGGAAGGCTGCGCCGAGTTCTGGCGCCGCATCGCAGGTGCCCCACCCGAGCAGCAGGCCCGGGCGTTCGACGAGCTGCTCCGCGCGCCCCACCCCACGCTCTACACCTCCGCGGTGCTCGGCCTGGACGAGCCGCTCTCGAAGAGCGTGCCCGAGCGTCTCGCGAAGCTGCCGGCGCGCTTCCGGCCAGATCCGGCGCGGGTGGAGGAGGTCCGCCGCAGCCTCGACGCCGATCTCCAGGAGGCCGCGGGCCAGTTCAGGAAGACCTTCTCCGGCTTCGTGTCCCGGCGGCCGGTCTCGGTGGTGTGCTCGCTCGGCGCGTTCGACGGCGGAACCCGGAAGGTCGAGGGGACGTCGATGCTCCTCTTCGGGCCGGACGTCATCGCGGCCATCCGGCCCCGCGGCTTCAACCTGCGGCCGTTCCTCGAGCACGAGCTGTTCCACGTGCACCACGAGGCCCTGCTCCCCGGCGCACCGGAGAACGTGGCCCAGTCGCTCTGGGAGGAGGGCCTGGCCACCTACGTGAGCGCCGCGCTGAACCCCGGCGCGACCCACGACGAGATCAGCGTGCCGGACGCGCTCATCGCCGAGGCCACGCCCCGGCTCCCCGAGCTGGCGAGCCGGCTCCTGGCCCACCTCGACGACTCGGACGAGGGGCCGGTGTACCGGCAGTTCTTCTACGGCTCCACCGAGAAGTCCCCCGAGGTCCCACCGCGGAGCGGGTACGTCCTCGGCTGGCGCATCGCGGAGGCGGCCGGGAAGACGCGGTCGCTCGCTCAGCTCGCCGTGATGACGCCCGCCGAGAGCCGGGCGCTCGTCGAGGAGGCGCTCCGCACCCTGGCGCGGCCGGGCGCGCGCGGGAGCAAGAAGTAGGGCGTCATCTCCCCGGGCGCCATCCCGCATCGCGGGGAGGCTCGAGGAGCGGAGGCCGGAAGCGGAAGCGGTAGACGTCCTTCCCGTGGTCGATGCGGACCACGAGCGGGACCTGGATCGAGCCCACGTGCTCCCAGCCGGAGAAGCGGAAGATCATCGTGCCCACCAGCGCGCTCCAGCGCAGGCGCACCGCCACCGGTCGCCCCCCGCTGGCCACCCCCAGCTCCAGCGGATGACCAGCGACGTCGCGTCCGGAGATCCAGATGACCGACTCCCCGTCGAAGCGGTCCAGGCGGGTGGGCCCGAGCTGCCGGAAGATCCGGTCCGGTGCGAGCACCATCTCCAGGAAGTGGTGGGCGAGGATTCGCGCGCGCACGTCGGTGTCACCCTCGGTCCAGTGGCTCGCGTCACCGCTGACCCAGGTGTCCTCCCCCAGCGCCACCGAGTCCCAGGTCTGCGCGTCGCCGCGCCACTGGGTGAATCGGGCCCAGGCGTCGGAGCGCCGGTACGCGATCCGGGTCCGGTAGGGGCCGCGGGGACCCTCGCAGTCGGCGGTGGCGTCGTACCCGGCGACCTGGGCGGCGCCCTCCCCCACCCAGTCCCGCACCCGGATCAGCAGCGAGTCTGCCGGCGCAGAGGCCGTGACCAGCAGGAGGAGGAGAGCGGGCATCGATCCCTCATGAACCCGCCGTCGCCAGGGGTTGCGCCACTTCGTTGCAGTGGCCGCCTTCGCCAGCGCAGGGAGGTTCTCAGAGAGGGTGACCGAAGCACAGCGCCGCGAGGACGGCGAGCGGTGCCGCAACTCCGGACCACCGCCAGGCCTCGCTCCGCCACGCCGTCGCGGCCGGCTCCTGCTCGGTGGGAAGGACGACCGGCGCCGCCCCGCCCGCGACACCGACCAGATGCCAGCCTCCGTCGCGGTCTCGCTCCAGCTTGCCGAGCGCGAGCGCTCGCGCGCCGAGCTTCCCGACCGACTCCCACGACAGCACCTCGACCACCGGCGGCTCCCCCTCCGCCGGCACCTCGTCCGCGTCGTGATCGACCGGAACCAGCACCCGGCGGATGGCGACGGGGGCGGCGGCCCGGCTCGCGGAGAACCGCAGCCGGACGCTCGTTCGCAGACCGCGCAGCTCGAGCGGAACGCTGACCGCGCGCTCGCGGGCGACGAGGCGTCCCGGCTCGCCGCGCCGGCCCACCTGCCTCAGCTCGGCGTCGTAGAAGGCGCAGACCACCCCGCCCGGCGAGGTCACCTCTCCGGCGGACCCGAGGCGTCCGTCGAGGAGGAGCCAGCGTCCGTCGCGCTCCCACGCCGGAAGGTGAACGGCCTCGTCGACGCTGCAGGGATGAGCGTCGCGGAGCAGCTCGGCGTGTCTCCACAGCTGCCCGGCGGTCCAGGCCGCGGCGAGGCAGCCGGTCGAGGCGGCGATCCCGAGCACCCAGCGGACGACTGACCCCGCCGGAGTCCCCGCGGCGAGGGCGAACGCGAGCACTCCCCCGAGCAGCATTCCGGCGAGCACCGGGAGAGGAGCGACCGCCGGAGCGATCACCGGAACGTGCTTCTGGCCGGCGGTCCCGCGCACCGCGAGCAGGGCGCCCGACGCCCCGAGGCCCAGCGCTGGGGCGAGGATGGTGGACAGATCGAGGCCGGCCAGCTCGGTCACGGCCGGCAGCGTCGCAACCCGCGTGCCACCTGCTCCAGACGGAGCCCCGGCGCGATCGCCCTCGAGGCTGAAAAAAGGACAGAGCGGGGTGGAGAACTGTTGTCGCTGAGACGGGCGAGCTAGCCGGTCGTCCCGGTGGACGTGGGCTCCTCGAGGCCCATCACCCGGAAGGTCTGCACCGCCCGCTCCTTGCCACGGACGTGCGCCAGCGGCATCGCCTCGACGTGGAAGCCCGGACCCGCCTGGGACACGGTGGTGTCCGCGGCGAGGACCTCGTTGCCCTTCGCCACGCCGCACAGGCGCGAGGCGGTGTTCACGCAGTCGCCGATCGCGGTGAACTCGTGGCGGTCCGCCGAGCCCATGTAGCCCACGACCGCCTGGCCGGTGTTCACCCCGATGCCGATCTCGATGCGCTGCTGCCCGTTCGCCTCGCGGATCTCGTTGAGCGCCTCGACCGCGGTCTGCATCTCCAGCGCTGCCCTCAGCGCCCGCGCCGGGTCGTCCGGGTGCGGCGACGGCGGGCCCCACACCGCCATCACGCAGTCGCCGATGAACTTGTCCAGGTTGCCCTCGTGCCGGAAGACCACCTCGGCCATCGCGGAGAAGAAGGCGTTGAGCATCGAGACCGTCTCTTGCGGACTCTCGCCCTCGGCGATGGAGGTGAAGCCGCGGATGTCGGCGAAGAGGATGCTGACCTCGGCGAGGCGGCCCTGCCGGAGCAGCTCCACCTGCCCCTTCACCACCAGGTCCGCGACGGCCGGTGAGAGGAACCGCGACAGCTCGGCGCGGGTCACCGCCTCGGTCTCGATCTTCCTTGCGAGGTCGGCGTTCTCCAGGGCGATGGCCGCCTGGGAGGCGATGCCGGAGAGGATCTTGAGGTCCTTCTCGCTGAAGGCGTTGGTCCGCTCGCGGGTGTCGAGGAACAGCACGCCCTTGAGCTCGCCCTTGGCGAGGAGCGGCACGGCCATGGCGCTCCGGATGCCCTGGGCGACGATGCTCTCGCTGCCGCTGAAGCGGCTGTCGAGGATGGCGTCCGCGGTCAGCACCGCCTGACGGGTCTCGAGGACGCGCTTGAGCACGGTGTCGGAGAGCACGACCTCCTCGTCGTTGCCGCTCCGGTGCTTGACCGCCTGCGCCACCAGCTCGCCCAGGTCGTTGACCAGGAAGATGACCCCGTGGTCGGCGGCGAGGAGCTGGAAGCTGACCGCGAGGATCTTGTCCAGGAGGCTCTTCTGATCGCGCTCCAGGCCGACCTGGCGGTGGAACTCGTGGGCGATGCGGAGCTTCTCGTAGTCCTGGCGGAGCGCCGCGGCGTCCTTGAGCTGCTCGGCGGGGCGGAACTCCGTCTCCTCGACCGCGGGCTGATCCAGCTGGGCGAGGAAGGCCGGCGCCGCCTGGGCAGAGGCGAGCACCGTGACCCCCGGGCTACCGCTGCTGGTGAGCACGTCGCCGGAGTGGAAGACCAGCCGACTGTTGCCGAGCGCGATCTCGTCGCCGTCCTTGAGCCGCAGCTCGCGGACCCGGCGCCCGTTCACGTAGGTGCCGTTCGAGCTCCCCAGGTCCTTGAGGACGAAACCGTTGGCCACCTTCTCGATGGCGGCGTGCTCCTTCGAGACCTCGCGGTCCGCGAGGCGCAGGGTGTTCGCCGGGTGCCTCCCCAGCGTGGTCCGGGGGCCGAGCGGGAACTCGCTCAGCTTTCCGTCCAGGAGCCTCCCGGTGAGGTAGGGCCCGCGCGGGCTGGTCCGGACCGACGGCACCTGGCTCGAGGAGAGCGACTCGCCGCACCCCGGGCACCGCGACGGGTTGGGCTGTGCGAGCGGGGTTCGGCAGCGTGGGCAGGCGCTGAGCATCGGGCCGTCGGCCGATGTTACAAGGCTTTCCCCCGTGCGCATCAAGCAACGACCCGAGGACTTCAGCGTCCGGGAGTCCTACCGCTTCGACCCCGTCCCTGACGGAAGGTACAGGGTCTACCTGATGGACAAGCAGAAGCTGTCCACCTTCGAGGCGGTGGAGCGCATCCGGAGTCGCTTCGGCCTCCGCCCCGGGGCCATCAGCTTCTGCGGGCTCAAGGACAAGCAGGGGCGGACCGAGCAGCTCATCGCCGTCGACGGCGCCGAGGTGGACTTCCAGGAGCCCGACCTCCGGCTGAAGCCGCTGGGGCGCACAGGTCGGGCTCTGTCGGCGGAGAACACCACCTCCAACCGTTTCAGCGTCACCGTCCGGGCCGTGACCGAGGAGGACCTGCAGGAGCTGCCGCGCGCGGCCGCCGAGGTGAACCGGCTGGGGGTGGTGAATTACTTCGACAGCCAGCGCTTCGGGTCCCTGAAGCACGGGCAGGGCTTCATTGCCAAGGACCTGATCCGCGGTGACTTCGAGGCCGCGCTGCGGAACTACCTGGCGAAGCCGTCGCCGCTCGACCGTTCCGACGACGCGAAGGTGAAGGAGTTCTGGCGCAAGCACTGGGGCGAATGGACCCGACGCGTTCCGTTCGAGGCGGCCCATCGCTACGACCGGGTCATCCGCTCGCTCCGCGAGAAGCCCGAGGACTACCTCCGGGCGTTCCTGCAGATCGACGCGTCCTACCGGGCGCTGCTTCTGTTCACCTACCAGAGCTGGCTCTGGAACGAGGGCGTCAGGCGGCTGCTCCAGCTCGCGCTCCCGCGCACGTCGCTCTTCCCCCTGCGGTACCAGGCCGGGACGCTGCTCTTCCACCAGGACGCCGATCCGGAGACGCTGCGCTGGCTCCGGGGACTGACCTTTCCGCTGCTCGGACCGGACTCGCCGCTTCCCGAGCCCCGGGTCCGCGAGGCCGTCGAGTGGGTGCTGGGCAAGGAGAAGCTGCGACTGGAGCAGCTGCGCATCGCCGGAGCGGAGCGGCTCCTGTTCTTCAAGCATGAGGAGCGCCCCGTGCTGGTGCAGCCCAGCAAGCTGGTCCTGGGGCGGATGCAGCACGACGAGCTCAACCGGGGGTTCGCGAAGCTGAACGTGGCCTTCACCCTGCCCCCGGGGAGCTACGCGACGCTGGTCGTGAAGCGCCTCTTCCACCGGACCGCCCGCGAGGACACCGCAGAGGAGATCCGGGCGAGCGCCGCCTGGGGTCGACCCGAGCCCGAGCCCGGCGACGGCCGCCCGAGCGCTCGGAGACCTCCCGCAGACCGGCGTCCCGACCGCCCTGACCCGAGGACCAATCCCGAGCGTGAACCAACGAGCGCTCGGAGTGAAAATACGAGGTCTCTGAGACCTGGATCGGAGGGGTTCCGGGCGCGTGCAAAGGCGCGAAAAGACGCGAAAGCCGCGGCCCGGGAGCGTCAGAAGCTGCGGTAGAGTGCGCCGCCTCCGGGACGGGGCCGCCCCCGACCTGGACCATGCCGCCCAATCGTCACGGGCGGGGGCAATGGCCCTGGGAGTACGGGCGTATGGGTTGGCGTGACCACCCTGCTCTCCTCGTGGCTTCCTTCCCCGGCGGCGCTGGGGTCGATGCTGTCCGAGCGGACCGAGACCGTCCCGTACCGCGCCGAGGTGCGCGCCGCGCGCCGCGGAGACCGGTCTGCCTTCGAGGCCCTGGTCCGGAGCGTCCAGCGCCCGGTCTACGGCCTGTGCCTCCGCCTGCTCCGCACGGAGGCCGAGGCCGCCGAGGTGGCCCAGGAGACCTTCCTCCGCGCCTACCAGCACCTGGGCCGGTACGACGAGTCCAAGCCCTTCGACCTCTGGGTCCTCGCCATCGCCAGGAACCTCTGCCTCGACCTGCTCCGCCGCCGCTCGCGCATCCACACCCAGGACGTGGACGAGATGCACGAGGCGCTCCCCTCCGGCGAGCGGAGCCAGGAGGAGGGCGTCATCGCCGCCGAGGAGCACCGGAGCCTCGAGTCCGCGCTGTCCACCCTCGGCTCGGACGACCGCGAGGTCCTCGCGCTGTACTACGTGCAGAAGCGCACCACGAAGGAGATCGCCCAGGTGATGGGCGTGGCCCCGGGCACCATCATGGCCCGGCTGTTCCGCGCGCGTGAGAAGCTGCGGCGGCAGATGACGACGGAGGACGCCCAGTGAACGCCTGCCCCGAGCTGGAGACCCTGCTGGTCGGCGTGGCGGAGCACGACGTGGAGGCCCTCGCGCACGTCAAGACCTGCCCCGACTGCGCCGCCATCGCCGAGCAGCACCGGCAGCTGGAGAAGGACCTGTTCCGCCTCGCGGACCCGATGCCTCCGGTGGATTTCGTCCAGTCGGTGATGGCCCGCGTCGCGCTCGAGCCGCCTCCGGCCCGGGTCGAGCTGCGCACCGGCTTCTCCATCCTCGCCGTCACCCTGATGGGGGCGATCCTCGCCTTCGTCGCCACCCACGGGAACCTCGGCCTCCTCGGGACCCGGGCGGCGTCGTCGGTGGTGACCTGGCGGAACTTCTTCTTCGCCGCCTCCGAGGCGCTCGCCGCGATCTGGAGCACCGCGGCGCTTCCGACGGTGGTCGCGATGGCGGGTCTGGTCGTGGTGTCGACGCTGGGCGTCCGCCGCCTGGCCGCGCACCGCGTGGTGGAGGCTCGAGTCAGGCCGTGACGCGCGTCGTTCCACTGTTCGCGGCCCTGCTGCCGCTGCTCGCCCTGGGCGGGACTCCCTCGGAGACTTCTTCCCGAGAGGCCGCCCGGATCACCCTGAAGACCCACGGAACGCTCCGCGACGTCGCCGAGCGCATCGCCAGCGAGGGAAAGCTGAGCGTGGTGGTCCGTGGCGACCTCGACGAGGACGCCGAGGTCTTCTTCCAGAACGTCCCTGCCGACGACGCGCTGGAGACGCTCGCCCGCGCCTACGGCCTGTCGCTCGAGAAGCGCGGGAACATCTACACGCTGCGTCCCCATGCGGAGGGCTCGCCGCCGCCGAAGATGGTGGCTCCCATCCCCCCCATTCCTCCGGTCCCGCCCGTTCCGCCGCTCGCACCCATGCCCGGCATGCCTCGAATGGGTCATCCGCACCATCCGTCGAGCGACGACGAGGACGAAGCCTCGGACGAGGACTCCGACCACGAGGACGACGACGAGGAAGCGAACGCCACTCCTCCCTCGGACTTCGCTGACAAGTTCAAGAACTTCAAAAACTTCAAGGACCTGAAGGATCTCAAGGACCTCAAGGACCTGAAGGACGCCTTCAAGTTCCACAAGCGGGCCGAGGGCTCCGACCGGCAGACGGTCGGCACCGGCAACGTCACCGTCGAGGAGAACGAGGAGGTCGATGACGCCGTCGCCTACGGCGGCAGCCTCCTCATCAAGGGCCGCGTCCGGAACGACGCGGTGGCCTTCGGCGGCAACGTGCAGCTCGGGCCACACGCCGAGGTCGGGGGCGACGCGGTGGCCTTCGGCGGCAGCGTCGAGCGCGAGTCCGGGGCCAAGGTCCGCGGCGAGACCCTCTCCTTCGGCGGCAAGTCCGGCGGCCTCAGCGCGATCGGGCCGAGCGACAAGAAGTCGCGCTCGTCCGACAAGCACTCCGGCTCGGGCATCTTCTGGCTGCTGATCCAGTTCGCGATCTACTTCGCCCTGGGCTTCGTGTTCATCATGTTCGCCCCCCAGCCGATGAAGCAGATCGAGTCGGAGATCCGACGCGATCCGCTCCGCTGCGGACTCACCGGGCTCCTCGGAGCGCTGGCCATCGCCGGGCTGGCGGTGTTGCTGACCATCACCGTGATCGGCATCCCGTTCACCCTGGTGCTGGTGGTGGTGACGGCGGTGGGCATCGCCATGGGGTACTCGGCGGTGGCGTCGGAGGTCGGAACTCGCCTCCCGGTGCTCCGCTCCAACCGGAAGACGCAGGCGGCGGTCCTGGCCCTGGGCATCCTGGTGCTGCTCGTCCTCCAGCTCATCCCGGTCCTCGGGAAGCTGGTGCTGGCGGCGGCGACCTTCGTGGCCCTCGGGGCGACCATTCGCACCCGGTTCGGGACCCGCCCGCGCGAGTTCCCCGAGCCGGTCTAGACGACCCCAGGTTGAAGGCCGGCGGTGGTGGCGCTAGACGGCTGTCACCATGTCCACGCTCGCCGCCTTCCCCCGTCTCGCCGAGGAGATCCAGGCCTTCAACGCCCGAGGGCAGGTGGGGAAGGATCCCGTCGCCCAGTACTTCGCCGAGCGCCGCAAGGCCCACGGTCTCTTCACCAACCTCCTGACCGACAAGGAGCTCGAGCTCCTCGAGCCCTACCTCTTCTGCTACCGCGAGCTGCCGCAGCGCAGCTCGGACGCCCCAGTCCGGATCACCAACTTCATCGACGGCGAGTGGCGGCTGCCCGCGAAGGGTGAGCTCGCCCTCCTCCGCAACCTGGCCGACCGCCGCATCCCCCTGATGGAGGTACCGGCCTCGACCGAGGAGGACGCGGACCGCGCGGTTTCCGCCGCGGACCGGACCTGGAAGTCGCTCTCCTGGGCGGACGACGTCTTCACCTACCGGAAGACCGTCCTCAAGAACTTCAGCCGGATGATGGATTACTTCTCCGAGGACTGCATGCGGGAGATCCGCCAGCAGATCCCGAAGACCCGACTCGAGGCGCAGAAGGACTTCTTCGAGGCCAAGCGTGCCTGTGACCACCTCGAGGGCTCGGCCGAGGCCGCGCTCCAGGGCGAGATCCTGCCGCCGATGCTTCCCGGCCACAGCTACTGGCGGAACCCGTGGGTGCCGGCCGGCGTGTCGGTGATCATCTCGCCGATGAACTTCATCTGGGGAATCCCCGGCATCCACCTGGTCGGGGCGTACCTGGCCGGCGTTCCGCTCATCTACAAGGGGCACCCGTACGCGGCGATCACCAACACCACGATGATCCGGATGATGCTCGCCGCCGGAGCCGACCCGGCCTACGTCCAGAAGGTCGAGGGCTTCGGCAAGGGCATCGCGAAGCTAGCCACCGACAGGCGCGTCACCGTGGTCGCGGTCACCGGCTCGTCGGAGACCGCCTCGAAGATCCAGGAGGGCCGTGGGCTGAACCGGCTGCGCTTCGAGGGCGGCGGCTGCAACTGGTCCTACGTGGACGACGGGTACTCGGCCGAGGATCTGAAGAAGATCGCCGTTCGCCTCACCTACTCGGTCTGCGGCTTCGGGGCGCACAAGTGCACCTCGCTCCACGGCATCGCCGCCTCCGGCAAGACGCTGGACACGCTGCTGGGCCTCATCAACGAGGAGATGAACGGCTGGCGGGTGGCGGACCCCCGCGAGGTCACCGACGACAAGGTCCTGAGCCCGCTGATGGTGCACAAGGCGCAGACCCTGGTGGACATCGTCGCCGAGGCCAAGAAGACCCCCGGGGTGACGGTCGTCCGCGAGGGCGGCCGCGCGGACGGCGCCTACGGTGAGCACTCCGAGGCGGTGAAGCCGGTCATCCTCAAGATTCGCCCCGACAGCACCGTCCGGGTGAACTGGGACGGCAAGGGCGTCCAGGACGTCCGGCTGGCCACCACCGAGTTCTTCATGCCCATCCTGGTCGGGATGGAGTTGCCGGACTTCGAGTCCTACGTCCGATTCTGCCTCTTCGAGAACAGCCACGACCTGGCCACCAGCGTCTGGTCCCGCGACGACCGGAAGCTGCAGCTCGGCCGGAGGACCCTGGGCGGCATGCTCAAGGAGAACGACGGCACCGACTCGGCCCTGGAGTGGGAGGAGTTCGGGGCCTCCGGCATCGGCGACTCCGGCAACATGGGAGTCGGCGAGGTCACGGCGACGCTGAGCATCTACACCCGGCGCCAGAAGGGCCGGCACCTCGTCTTCTGATCGATCCGCTCGGCGCAGGCTCGCCCCACGCCGCGCCTATCAGAAGAGCGTGCAGAAGCACTGACCCAGGTAGTTGCAGCGCAGCACTGGCCAGTACCAGGGACACTGGCTCGTGCTCACGAAGGTGCTTCCGCTCGCGGGGACGAGCGGCCGGGGCGCCTCGCACCCAGGCTGCGGGAAGGCGTCGGTCCGGACGGAATCGGGACGCAGGGTCCGCGCGTCGAGCTCCAGATGGCTGACTTGGTTCCTCGGAGGTTCGGGGAGTTCCCTGGCCTCCGCCGCGTAGCCGCCGGTGAAGCTGAGGATGGCCACGGTCGCCACGATCGAGATGGTTCCGTTCGCAATGCTCGCCAAAGGAAAGCTCCTCGCGTCCACGGACGCCGGCGCGGCGCCCACTCCGATCGAGTCGCTGCAGGCTCGAGGCCAGGGGCAAGGGTGCGATTCGAGGGTGTGCCCCACACCGCCGCCGGTGTCCCTCGCGCCACGTTGCGCGCGGTGAGGTTGCCGTGGACGCAACAGCTGCTGCCCGGCGGGATCGGTCCCGCCGCGCCCCCACCGGAAACCGGCCGGTGATTCCCCGAGGCAGCGCCTCGCCGCCTCGGATAGAAAGGCGGGATGCGTCGCCTTCCTCCGGAGCCCGGTCCGGAGCTCACCATCGAGTACGAGGGGCAGCCGCTCTCCGCGCGCGAGGGCGAGCCGGCTGCCTGCGCGCTGCTCGCCGCAGGGGAGACCGTCTTCTCCCGGAGCATCAAGTACCACCGGCCCCGGGGCCCGTTCTGCATGGCGGGCTCCTGCTCGAACTGCCTCATGCGCATCGACGGGGTCCCGAACCGGTTCTCCTGTCTGACCCCGGTGCGCCCCGGGATGCGCATCGAGCGGCAGAACGCCTACCCCAGCGTGAAGGTCGACGTGTTCGGCAGCATCGACTGGCTCTTCCCCAAGGGGATGGACCACCACTCGATGTTCGCGGGCGTTCCGGTCGCCGAGAAGGTGATGGCCACGGTGGCCCGCCACCTCGCGGGCCTGGGCCTGCTGCCGGACTCGGCGCCTCCCCTTCCCCGCCCCGCGGAGCGGCTCTCCGTCGACGTCGCCGTGGTCGGCGCGGGCGCCGCGGGCCTCTCCGCCGCCGGAGTTCTCGTCGCGGGGGGTCTCGCCCCGCTGCTGCTCGAGCAGGAGGACCGCGTCGGCGGGCGTCGGGTGCTCGATGCTCCGGAGGACGACGGGGGGGTCACTCCGGCAGCGGTCGCGGGCGCCCAGCTCCGGCTCGGCACCGCCGTGCTCGGCCTCTACGATGACGAGCTGGGCCAGGTGCTGCTCGCCGTCCAGCGTGACCCCGAAGGCCCCCGGGTCCTCCTGGTCTCGGCCCGGACCATCCTCTTCGCGATGGGCGGACACGCCTCGACGCTCCCCTTCGAGAACAACGACATCCCGGGCGTCTTCAGTGGGCGCGCCGCGTCGGACCTCCTGCGTCGCCGGCGTCTCCTGGTCGGTGACGCGCCTGCGCTCGTGGGCGAGGGGGCACAGCTCGGCGCGCTCGCCCGCCTCTTCCAGGCCGAGGGCGCGGCACCCCGGCTGGTGCTCCACACCGGGTCGGGCACCGCGCCACAGGGCACCCTGTCGGGGACGCCCGTGCGCGTGCACGGCCGCACCTGGGTGCACGGTCTCTCCTACCGCGAGGCCGGCGGACGCGAGCGGCGAATCGACTGTGATGCGGTCGTCGTCTCGCTGCCGCCGACGCCGGCGTTCGAGCTGCTCCGCCAGGCCGGGGTGAAGATCTCCTGGCGGCCGGAGCTGGGGACCTTTGCCCCGGAGGTGGAGGCCGATGGGAGGACGTCCGCGGCCGGCATCTGGGCGGCCGGAGACGTGGCGCGGCCGGGCAGCGCGGCGGATGCGGCGGAGTCGGGCCGGCGGGCCGCGCAGGGGATCCTCGGCCGATGACCCCGATCCTCCAGTTCCCGGACGCGCGGCGCTGGCGAGCGTGGCTGGCCCGGAACCACCGCTCGCCGGAAGGCGTCTGGCTGAAGATCACCAAGAAGGGCATGCCCGGGCCCTCGGTCTCCTACGCCGAGGCGCTCGACGAGGCGCTCTGCTTCGGCTGGATCGACGGGCAGCGAAAGAGCCACGACTCGGACACCTTCCTCCAGAAGTTCACCCCGCGCCGCTCCCGGAGCATCTGGTCGAAGCGGAACATCGAGCACTGCCAGCGCCTGATCGACGCCGGGCGGATGGCGCCCACCGGGCAGGCGGAGATCGACCGGGCGAAGGCGGACGGGCGCTGGAACCAGGCCTACGACCCGCCGAGCCGCGCCGAGCCGCCCGAGGACCTCCAGCGCGCGCTCGCTCGCAACCGTGCGGCCCGCCGGTTCTTCGAGACGCTCGATCGGACCAACCGCTACGCCATCCTCTGGCGGCTGCAGACCGCGAAGCGGCCCGAGACCCGGGCACGGCGGCTGGAGACCTTCGTGCAGATGCTGGCCGAGGGAAGGAAGATCCACCCGTGAGCAAGTCCGTTCTCTGCAGCTGCGAGGACGTGACCCTGGACGACGTCCGGCACGCCATCGACAAGGGCTACCGGGACATCGAGAGCATCAAGCGCTACACCGGGTTCGGCACCGGCGTCTGCCAGGGAAAGACCTGCCTCTCCGCGGTGGCGCGCGCCCTCTCCGCCCACGGCGCGCCCCCCGGGGCGGTGCTCCCGTTCACGCCCCGCCCTCCGCTGCACCCCGTGGAGATGTCCCTCCTCGGGTCGGTCCCGGTCGACGAGACCGTGGCCCCGAGAGGAGGGGTTCCCCCCGTCGTCCAGGTCGGCTCGCACGGGCTCCGCCCCACCGAGCCGGTCCCCGCGCGAACCCGGGTGGTCATCGTCGGCGGGGGAATCATGGGCCTGGCCCTGGCCCACAACCTCGCGAAGCTCGGCTGCACCGAGGTGGTGGTGCTCGAGCGGGGCTACCTCTGCGCCGGCGCCAGCGGCCGCAACGGCGGCGGGGTCCGGATGCAGTGGGGCACCGCGATCAACGTCGAGCTCGCACGCCGCACCATCGAGCTGATGAAGCAGTTCGCCGGAGAGATGGGGATCAACGTCTGGCTCCGGCAGGGCGGCTACCTCTTCCTCGCCCGGAGCCCCGAGGTGGCCGAACGCCTCCGCGCGAGCGCCGAGCTCCACAACAAGCACGGGGTGAAGACGCAGATCCTCTCGCCCGGCGAGGGCCGCGACGTCGTTCCCGAGCTCACCATGAAGGGCGTGGTGCTCTGCGCCTACAACCCGGACGACGGGGTCATCTTCCCCTGGCCGTTCCTCTGGGGATACGCACAGGCGGCGCAGAAACGCGGGGTCCGGGTGGAGACCTTCACCACCGTCACCGGCTTCGAGGTCTCCGGTGGGCAGATCCGCGCGGTGGAGACCGACCGTGGCCGCATCGCCTGCGACACCGTGGTCGTCGCCGCCGGGGCCTGGAGCCCGGAGGTGGCGAAGCTCGCCGGCATCCGGCTCCCCAACGAGCCGCACCGCCACGAGATCCTCTCCACCGAGCCGCTGAAGCCGTTCCTGACCCCGCTGGTGACGGTGCTCGACTCCGGCCTCTACTTCAGCCAGTCGATGCGCGGGGAGATCGTCGGCGGGATGGGAGATCCACGCGAGCCTGCAGGGATGAACATGGGCTCCACCCTGCGCTTCCTGTCCCGCTTCTCGCGCGCCTTGACCGAGCAGATCCCGCGCCTGGGCAACGTCAAGGTGCTCCGGCAGTGGGCTGGCCCGTACGACGTGACACCCGACAACAACCCCATCCTCGGGCGCACGCCGGGGCTGCCGAACATGCTCCAGATGTCGGGATTCACCGGCCACGGCTTCATGATGGCGCCGGCGGTCGCCGAGCGGATGGCGGCGTGGATGGTGAACGGCACGCCCGACGAGCTCTTCACCCGCTTCGACCTGGACCGGTTCCGGACCGGGAAGCTCGAGCGGGAGACGATGATCATCGGCTGAGGCGCGCGCGCGAAACAATTCAGGGCGCTCAGCGTCAAAGGGTCGAGTGCAGCCCATGCGTTCCTGGAATGACCGACTCGAGGATGATGGGGAGAGCGGGGCCAGCGAGCCAATCTTGCGGGGCATGGTCGAGGGGCTGGTCACCAACTCCCTGAGGGCCCTCGGCCGTGCGTTCTCGGCGGAGGACGCCGTGGACCAGCTCCGCGCCGAGCTGCTCCTGGAGGTCGCGCGCGCGATGCGCCGCGACGTCCGGGCCGGGTCCTGGAGCAGGCTCCCCACGGGCGACCGGAAGAAGCTCCGCCGCGCGGTCCTGTTCCTCGAGCAGCTTGCGGAATCGGGCGTGCCGGTGCCGGTGGCCTGACGCCCCCGAAACTTCCTCCCCGGGAAGACGGGCCTGTCGGTCGCCGCCAATTACTCCAACCTCAGATCGTTCAACGCCGCCACCCTGGCCAACGGGAACCGGAACGTCCTGGTGCGCCAGCAGTACGCCAGCGGCACGCTGATGTGGGACGCCGCGCAGCCCATCCGCTTCGGGCTCGAGTACGGCTGGCTGGAGCAGAACTTCACCGCCGGGCCGCCCTCGGTCGACCGGCGGGTCCAGCTCACCGGGTGGTACGTGTTCTAGACGCTCGAGCGGACTTCATGGTGGCCGGCGGGGACGCGCTGGGGCAGAAGGCCGGTGGATGATCCCCTTCGAGGAAGCGAGCGCCGTGCGCCGGACCGGCAGCGGCACTTTCGAGGCCACCGTTCCTGACGGCTGGCAGCAGGGCCGTGGCGCATTCGGCGGTCTGGTGTACGGCATCCTGGCCAGGGCGATGGAGGCCGAGCTCGCCGAGCCGGCTCGACGGCTGCAGACGCTGGCCGGAGACATCGCGGGCCCGGTGCTTCCCGGCGCGGCGAGCATCCAGGTCGAGGTGCTCCGCCGCGGCGCGAAGCAGAGCAACCTCCAGGCGCGCCTGTCCCAGTCGGGCCATGTCCTGGCTGTGGCCAGCGGAGTCTTCTGTGCGCCGCGAGCGGTGCAGATGCCCGCGCTGCGCGGCGTCGAGACCCCCGACCGCGCGGCCTGGGACCAGCTCGAGGTCCTGCCCGTGGAACCGCCGCTCGGACCCGACTTCGCGCGGGCCTACGAGTACCGCCTGGCAGGTCCCGCACCGCTCTCGGGCAGCCGCGATGCCGAGACCGCCGGCTACATCCGGGAGCGGACGGTCCCTTCCCGTCGCGACGCGCCGGGCGTCATCGGCCTGCTCGACGCCTGGTGGCCCACACTGTGGTCGATCGTCACCGAACCGAGACCGGTGGCGACGACCAGCTTCCTTGCCGAGATCCTGCTGGACCCGACCCGGCTCGATCCGGTCGACCGGCTCTTCCACGACGCGCGGATGGCGGGCCAGGGCGACGGCTTCTTCGTGGAGCTCCGCGCGCTGTGGATCGGAGACGTCTGCGTGGCCATGAACCAGCAGACGTTCGCCGTGCTGCGCTAGCGGGGAAGCAGCGGGGCGGCGCGCTCGACGGTGTGGCGGCACCACGGGCCACCGCTCGCCTCGATTGGAGCGGCCTCGATTCGCCGCAGGAGCGCCCGGTGCTGCTCGAACGTTCCATCGGGACGATCGAGCGCGCAGGGCGCGAGGACGACCCGGCCCGGGCGGAGCTCGGAGAGCGTGGCCGGGTAGCGGTTGAGCGTGCCTTCCTTCCCGATGGGGACCAGCACCCCCCGCGGCGCGAGCGAGGCCGGCACGTAGACGTCGAAGTAGTCACCCAGGAGGACCGCCGGACCCGCCGCCGCCAGCCGTGCCGCCTCGGCCCGTGGGCCGGCGAGGGGGTCGGAGGGGCCAGCGGGCGCGGCGATCGCCAGCAGTCCGAGCGAGACGCCCAGCACCCAGGACCTCGGGAGGCGCCCGGAGGCGAGGAGCGACCGGAGCACGCCCAGAACCGCGGCCGCGATCGCCCAGAAGGTCGGGAGCGACAGGTAGCGCCCGGCGAACTCGCCCTGTCGGAAGTAGCGAATCAGCACGAAGGCCGGAAGCACCGCCGCGGCGAGCCCCAGCAGCGAGAGCTGATCGAAGCGGTCCGCCCGGGTGCGGCGCGGCACCCCGAGACTCGCGGCTCCGACCAGCCACGGCCAGAGGCCCCCGGTCCGGGCCAGCGCGGCCACCACCAGACCGACGTTCGCCAGGAGGTGCCCCCGATCGATCTGAAGGGACGTGATGAACGGCTGTCCGAACGTTCGGACGCAGTACGTGTTGTACCAGCGGTGCAGGCCCGCCTCGGCCGCCCCCGCGACGCCCAGCGCACCCACCACACCGAGCGCGGCTGCTGGACGTGCGCGCGCCCGGAGGAGCTCCAGCACCGCCACCACCAGCAGCATCCCGAGGCTCGCGGTGTTCATCCAGGCGGAGAGCCAGGTGAGGAGCGCGAAGCTCGCCAGAGCCACCAGCCGTCGTCCACGCGTCCGGCCATCGAGCGCGCTCCGGCAGGCCCACCACGCCCAGCACAGCGTCACCACCTGCCAGAGGTACGGCTGGCCGGCCTGGAGGAAGCTCCAGGCGACCTCGTGCGAGACGAGGAAGGGCACGAGGAGCACGAGCACCGCCAGCGCGGGGCTTCCCAGCAGCGCCGTGAGTGGGACCGCGGTGGAGCAGAGGCCGAGGACCGCGAACAGGTGGTACGCCTCGGGCGTCTGCAGATGCGCTGCGCGCCCGAGCAAGAAGGGCCACATCCCGAAGCGATCCTGGCGCGGGTAGAAGAGCGTGAAGGCGCCCTCCCCCATCCCCTGCATCAGGAGGATCGGAACGGCGCAGTCGGAATTGTAGAAGGGCGCCGGCCCCAGCCCCCGTCCGAGCCGGATCGCCCACCATCCCAGCACGACGGCCGCGGCCCACGGCTCCAGCCGCGCCGCGCGTGATGGTGGCTCAGCGCGCTCCAAGGAGATCGCCGCGGTCCAGCATCCAGGCGTCAGGCTCGAAGCGCTCGCGGGCCACCCACGCCCGGACCTCGTCGGGCGTGAGTCGCGGGGCGAGCGGCGCCTCCGACTCGAGCAGCTGGTGCAAGAGCACCGCGTGCGTGGCCGCAGAGGAGGCCAGCAACGCGGAAGAAATGCCGTCGAACGTGTCCTCGGGAGTGTGGATCTTCGGCTCCGGACCGAGCACCTCGTCCCGCTTGACGGCGAAGGTGGTGGGAATTCCTTCCAGCGCAAAGGGACCGTGGTCGCTGAACGTCAGGAACAACGGTCCGAGGGGAGCGAGCCGCGGCGTTCCTCCGGTCGTCCCGAGAGGCGAGAGCGCCTTCTGGAGCCCGGCCTTGACGTCCTCGCGCCCGAACACCATCCAGTCCGTCCAGACCTGCGTCACGCCGTCGATCTGGACCATCGCCGTCACTCCCCCGAGCTCGTCCCGGTGCTGGTCGACGTAGGCCCGGGAGCCGACCAGGCCCAGCTCCTCTCCGGTGAAGGCCACCACCCGGAGCGTACGCCGCGTGGGTCCCGAGGCTCGCACCAGCCGCGCGACCTCCAGGGTGGTCACCACGCCGGCTCCGTCGTCGAAGGCCCCCGGCGAACCGGCGACCGAGTCCAGGTGAGCGCCGAGGATGACGACCTCGCCGGGTACCCGGCCTGGAACCTCGCCGACGACGTTGTGCGCGACGCCCGGGCCGCGCAATCGCGGCTGAGCCATGAAGCGGGCGCGGACCGCTCCTTTCCCGAGCAGACGCTCCACCGTCTCGGAGTCTGCGCCGCCGAGCATCAACACCGGTATCGGGAACAGTGCGGCGGGGCGGGCCGGATCTGCCGCGCTGACGCTGAGGCTCGGCGGGTACTTTCCCTTGGAGAGGAAGACGATCCCCCGGACACCGGCCGTCCGCGCCCGCTGGAGGAAGCTGTTGATGACCTGGAGGCGGATGGCCAGGTTTCCGGTCTGGGGGCCCCGTTCCGCCACCAGAAGCTGCCCGGCGGCGGACGCGTCGAGCGGAGTATCGAGTGAGACCCGGCGCAGGGTGACCACGGATGACTCCGCCGCGCCCGACCACATCAGCTGCAAGGGGTTCAACCGGTGCTCCTCCGGAACCAACAGCTCGAGCCAGAGGTCCCCGGGCTCCCAGCGGTCCGGGAGCTGGACCTCCTCGAGATGGACGTTGCTCATCCCGGCGGCCCGCATCCGGTCGGCGACGTAACGTTCGGCCCGCGCGCAGGCCTCGCTCCCCGGGATGCGGGGTCCGATCTCCTCGGAGAGGACCCTGAGCATCGACGCGCCCTGCGGCTCGAGCACGGCACTGCCGGCGAGCTGGCGGAGCTGCTCCTGCGAGCCGGAGGGCGGGGAAGATTTCGTGGCCGCGGGTCCGGCGCAGGCGGCGAGGCCAGCGAGGATCAGCGCCCAGGGCCGAAACATGAAGTTCTCTCCTCCGGGTGGAAATGGCTGCGAACTTGAGCCCACCGACCCATGCCGCTGCAACGAGCACGGGGCCCGCGGAAGGCCCCGTTCACGGAATCGGCCTTCTCGCTCGTGCGCGGACCCAGATCAGCCCGGCGCGGCCTCGCTCCACGGAATCGAGAGCTGCTTCGCGGAGGGGTGTGGCGACGGGAGCCTCAACGCGGTTGCGCGGGAGACCTGGACGTTCACGACGTTCGAGGTCCGCTCCACTCGCCCCTCGGCGTAGAGGAACGCCGAGGCCAGGAGCACCCCCCGGTCCCGCTCGAAGATCTCCGGGGGAATCACCAGATTCGAGATGCCGGTCTCGTCCTCCAGAGAGAGAAAGGCAACCCCCTTCGCCGTCGGGGGCCGCTGCCGGCAGATGACCAGCCCGGCGATGCGGATCCGGGACTTCGCCGGGGCACGTTGAAGCTGAGCGGCGGTGAGCACCCGGCGGGCGTCGAGGAATGGGCGCATCAACGCCACGGGATGCCGGGTCAGTGACAGCCCGGTGGTGCGGTAGTCCTCGGCCACCTGCTCGGCCTCGACCAGCGGTCGTCCCGGCGTGGGCGAGCGATCCATCGGCATGCCGCGGAACAGGTCGTCATCGGCGGAGGGCCCCAGCGCCTGCACGTCCCACACTGCCTGCCGACGGCCTCCGCACAGCTCGTCCAGCGCGCCCGAGCGAGCCAGCCGCTCCAGCGCGTGCCGGGGAATGCGCACCCGCCGCGCGAGGTCCCCCAGATCGGTGAAGCCGGTCTCGCCTCGCGCCTCCACCAGCGCCCGGGCGTGGGTTTCTTGTAATCCCTTCACCTCGCGCAGCCCGATCCGCAGCGCGCCATCCTCCAGGGTCGCGTCCCACTCGGAGTGGCGCACGTCGATGGGCCGGACGACCACCCCGTGCCGCCTCGCGTCCTCGACGATGGTGTGCGGAGCGTAGAAGCCCATCGGCTGGCTGTTGAGCAGCGCCGCGGCGAAGGCCGCCGGGTGGTAGCACTTCACGTAGGCGCTCGCGTACGCGATGAGCGCGAACGACGCCGAGTGGGACTCGGGGAAGCCGTAGTGGCTGAAGCCCTTGAACTGCTCGAAGCACTTCTCGGCGTACTCGCGGTGATAACCCCGGGAGACGCATCCGTTCACGAAGCGCTCGCGCCAGGGCACCAGCAGCACCTCGGCCCGCTTGTGGCTCAGCGCTCGTCGCAGCGCGTCCGCCTCGCCCTGGTCGAAGCCTGCGGCGGTGACGGCGAGCCGCATCGCCTGCTCCTGGAACAGCGGCACGCCCATCGTCTTCTCGAGGATGTGCTTCACCTCCTCCGACGGATAGGTCACCTCCTCCAGCCCCTCGCGCCGGCGGAGGAAGGGATGGACCATGTCCCCCAGGATGGGCCCGGGCCGGATGAGGGCGATCTCGATGGTCAGGTCGTAGAAGCTCTTCGGCTTCATCCGAGGGAGCAGGTTCATCTGCGCCCGGCTCTCCACCTGGAAGACGCCGATGGCGTCCGCCTCCCCCAGCATCCGGTACACCGCCGGGTCCTCGCTGGGGATGGTGGCCAGGTCGAGCCGGATGCCCTCGTGCTTCTCGACCAGAGCGAAGGACTTGCTGAGCACCGTCAGCATCCCGAGGCCCAGGAGATCCACCTTGAAGATGCCGAGCGCGTTCAGGTCGTCCTTCTCCCACTGGACGACGGTGCGGTCCTTCATCGAGGCGTTCTCCACCGGAACCACCTCGGCCAGCTCCCCGTGGGTGATGACGAAGCCGCCCACGTGGATGGAGAGGTGGCGGGGGAAGCCCTCCAGCAGCTGGGCGAGGGCGAGCGTCCGCTGCACGCCGGGGTCCTCGGGGCGGAGGCCCGCCTCGGCCACGTGCCTGTCGGTGAGGGTGGTGGTTCCCGCCGACTCGGTGTGCTTGGCGAGTCGGTCCACCTGGTCCAGCGACAGCCCCAGCGCCTTGCCCACCTCGCGGATGGCGAGCCGCCCGCGGTAGCAGATGACCTCGCACACCATGCCGGCGCGATCGCGGCCGTGCTTGGCGTAGACGTACTGCAGCACCTCCTCGCGACGCTCGTGCTCGAAGTCCACGTCGATGTCCGGGGGCTCCGGACGCTCGAGGCTGAGGAAGCGCTCGAAGAGCAGCCCCATCCGCACCGGGTCGATGGAGGTGATGCGGAGCGCGTAGCAGACCGCGGAGTTCGCCGCGCTCCCCCGCCCCTGGCAGAGGATGCCCTTCCCGATGGCGAAGTGGACGATGTCGTGGAGGGCGAGGAAGTAGCCGGCCACCTCGAGCTTCTCGATGAGCTGCAGCTCGTGGAGGATCTGCTGCCGGACCGCCTGGGGGACGCCGCCCGGATACCGGAAACGGAGCCCCTCCTCCACCAGGTGGCCGAGCCAGCTCTGGGTGGTGTGGCCCGGCGGCAGGTCCTCCTGGGGGAACTGGTAGCGGAGCGCGTCGAGCGAGAAGTGGCAGCTGTCGGCGATCTCCAGGGTGCGGCCCACCACCTCGGGCGCGTCCGACCAGAGGCGGAGCATCTCTCCTGGGCCCTTCAGCGTCCGCTCGGCGTTGGGGAACAGCTTCCGTCCGGCGCGGGCCACCTGGGTCTGGTGGCGGATGGCGGCGAGCACGTCTTGCAGCGGCTGCCGGTCACGGGCGTGGGTGTGCACGTCGCCGTGCGCGCAGAGGGGCAGCTCGAGGGTTCGCGCCAGCGCCCGGGCCCGCTCCCAGCGCGCGTCGTCCCCGGCGGACAGCGTGCGGCAGGCGCCGACGTAGAAGCGCCCCGGGAAGGCCTCGGCGAGCGGCGCCACCCGCTCGGGCTCGTCGGGAAACGGCAGGAGCGCGAGGAGGCCCGCGCTGCGCTCGGCCAGCGCCCGCCAGCCGATGCCCGCCTCGCCCTTCGGATGGGCCAGCCTGCTCCGGGACAGCACCTGGCAGAGGTGGCGGTAGCCGTCGGCGTCCTGCACGTAGACCACCACCGGGGGCGCGTCGGTCAGCGTCACCCGGGCGCCGTGGACGAGCTTCAGCCCCGCCTCGCGCGCCGCGAGATGGGCCTTCACCGAGCCGTACAGCCCGTCGCCGTCGGTCAGGGCCAGCCCGGAGAGCCCGAGCTGGACCGCCTGGAACACCAGCTCCTCGGGGTGGGAGGCCCCCTCGAGGAACGAGTAGTTGGAACGGCAGACCAGCTCGGCGTACACGCCGGAGACGGTACTGCTCACCCGTTCAGATGGCCAGCCCCACCGGATGCCACTCCGCCTGGGCCGCCCGGGGGAGCCAGACGAAGGCCCAGCGGGAAGGCTCGGCCCGGGCCCAGCCGCGGAGCAGCTCGAACGCCCGGGCGACGAGGAACGTCTCGCACCGGATGCCGAACCGGGCGGCGGCGAGCTGCGCCTGGACGAGGGGGAGCGTCGGAAGGTGCACCCGCATGGTGACCATCGACCGGGTGGTGCATCCGGGACGAGCCCAGCGCTGCAGCCGCGGCTCGCCGGATTCCGCGCCGCGGATCAGGAGCTCGGGCAACGGGCACCGGAGCAGCCGGGAGCCGATCAGCAGTGCGCGTGCCTCCACCGGGACCAGGGCGAGCCTGAGCTGGAGACCGGACGGCTCACCGAAGGCCCTGGGGAGGCTGCCGGTCACGGGTCCGGGCAGCTCCTCCACGCACGCGCTGAGCATTCCCACGGCCGGACACCTCTCGAGGAGACGGTTCCCCCTCCCGAGGGTGCATTGTCGGGACGGGTCGCCGCCCGTCACCGCACGCTGGCTACTGGGTGCCCGTGGACGCCCCGGCCGACGCCGTGGTTGCCGACGTGGTGGTGTTGGTGGTGGCCGTCGTGCCGCCGGCAGACCCTGCGCTCGACCCGCCGCTCCCCGCCGCCGGGGGCGACGCGCCGGTGTCCACCCGGTACACCCCCGAGGTGTCCAGGGGCGCGGCTCCGGGCACCCGGTAGGTGCCGAAGAGCCGTGCTGCCGCTGCGGCGAGCGGATCGAAGGTGAGCCCGCCGCCCGAGGCGGTCGCGCCTCCGCTCGTGCTTCCGCTCCCGGTGCCCTGGGTCCCGGTCCCCGACGTGCCGCTGTTCGTGCCGCCCGGGGTGCCCGGAGCCTGCGCCTGGGCGGCGCCGGCCCAGAGCATCGCGCCGACGATCCACGTCCCTACCGTGCGTGCTCCCATGCGACGCCTCCTCAGGGTCCGGGGGGAAAGCCGCGGCGCTGTGTCTTCCAATCTTCCCACTGGCTGAACCCCTGCATCTGCTCCACAAGCTTCGTCTTCACCAGCAGCGCGTCCACCTGCTCCCGCGTCTGTCGCTTCGGCAACGGTGCCGGAGAATTCGCCAGACTCCAGACCAACGCCGCGGCGAGCCCGGCATTGCGCTTCGCCTCCTTGACGTTGACCCGATCCGGGACATCGGACTCGGCGTGGTAGTCGGGCAGGTAGGGCGCCGGGTCCTGATCCGCCACGTAGTTGGGGACACCGGACAGGAGGAAGTCGAAGTTGTCGGTCCCGTCGATTCCCTCGAGGGAGTGCGCCGAGGCCCCCATGCCCGAGTAGATGGAGAGTGCCTTCGCGAGAATGGGACGAAGCTCGGGGCGGCCGCTGA
>Ga0081540_1000920_pt1 | contig 26480 bp, 28 predicted proteins | sample TabmetS2T1R1_FD_71024 | JGI IMG/M metagenome (GOLD analysis project Ga0081540, IMG submission 71024) | Tabebuia heterophylla rhizosphere microbial communities from the University of Puerto Rico - S2T1R1 | ecosystem: Host-associated > Plants > Roots > Rhizosphere ...
CGGCGATCGACGACCGCCACGCGCAGCCCCGCGCGCACGAGCACCCGCGCGCAGGCACTTCCGGCCGGCCCGCCCCCGACGATGATCGCGTCGAATCGGATCATGCTCGGTCCACCCAGGCTCCCGGACACGATGAGCTGCCCCGAGGTGCATCCGTACCGGTGGGCCGGAGCGGGAACTGTTCCGGTCCCCCGGCGCGACAAGTCCCGGGACCGGGTACTTCCCTTCATGACCACTGCTGTCTCGCCGACCCGCGGTGAGGGAATCCCCCACCGCCGCTCCCTGCCGATGTACCTCTGCCACGCGGTCGGGATCGTCGGACCGTTCCTCGTTCCCTTTCGCTGGAGCTACGTCGCGCTGGCGGGCGCGGTCTACGCGGTGCGGATGCTCGCCCTGTCCGGCGGCTTTCACCGCTACTTCGCGCATCGCAGTTACAAGACCGGCCGCGGGTTCCAGCTCGTGCTCGCCTTCGTTGGCGGCACCTGCGCCCAGCGTGGCGCTCTCTGGTGGGCCGGAAACCACCGGAACCACCACCGGTACTCGGACGAGCCCGCCGACCTCCACTCGCCGCGCCAGAGAGGCTTCTTCTGGAGCCACATCGGGTGGGTCCTCTCCAAGCGCTTCGAGAGGACGAACCCAGAGCTGATCCGCGACTTCGCCCGCTACCCCGAGCTCCGCTGGCTGGACCGACACCACCTGGTGCCTCCGCTGGTGATGCTCGGAGGTCTCTTCCTGCTCGGCGGGCTGCCGGCGGCGATCTGGGGCGCCTTCGTCTCCTCGGTCCTCCTCTGGCACCTCACCTTCGCGATCAACTCGATCGCCCACACCTTCGGCTCGGTCCGCTACGACACCGGCGACGACTCGCGGAACAACGCGCTCCTCGGTGTGCTCGCCCTCGGCGAGGGCTGGCACAACAACCACCACCACTACCAGTCGTCCGCCGCGCTGGGCTTCTACTGGTGGGAGATCGACGTGACCTGGTGGGTGCTCAAGCTGCTCAGCGCCACCGGTCTCATCTGGGACCTCCGCGCGCCACCGGCATCGGTGCGCGGAGGCTCCCGGCGTCCGGCGCCGGCGAGCCTGGAGTCTCTTCCGTGAGGGGGAGCCTGCGGTGGCTCCACGGAGCGGCCCTCGATGCGCGCGCGGACATCCTCGGGTTCTACCGGCGATGCGAGGAGGAGGGAGGCCTGGTCCGGACGCACATCTGGCAGCTCCCGATCTGTGTCGTCACCGCGCCCGAGCTCGTCGAGGAGGTGCTGATCCGCAAGCAGCGCTGCTTCATCAAGTCGGCGGGGCTTCGCTCGACGCGGCTCGCCTTCGGGGAGGGGCTCCTGACCTCGGACCGAGATCTCTGGTTACGCCAGCGCCGGACGCTCCAGGCCGCATTCCATGCGCGCCAGCTCGAGCTCTATGGACGGCTGGCGGAGGATGCCTGCCGGCTGCTCCTGGACACCTTCGAGGACGGCGAGGTCCGGAACATCCACCACGACATGACCGAGCTGTGCTTCGAGGTGCTGGCACGCTCGTTGTTCGGCGAGGAGCTCTCCGAGGCCCAGGAGCTGGTGAGCACGGCAGCCGAGACGCTGCACGCCTTCCACCACCTCTACGCGCAGTGGGTCGGAGCGGCCGGGGGGCTCGCGTTCGCCGGCGTTCGTGCGCTCGCCACCGCGCTGGGGCGGCCGGACTTCGTCGTCGAGCCCACCCTCCTCCCGACCTCCTATTCACGGCGCTTTCGCGAGGCGATCGGGGAGCTGGATGGGTTCGTGGCGGCGCTGCTCGAGCGCCGGCGGCGCGAGAAGCGTGACGGCGACTTCCTGTCGCTGCTGCTCTCCGCCCGGGACGACGCCGGCCGGCCCATCGGGGATCGCCAGATCCGCGACGAGATCGTCACCATGTTCCTCGCCGGCCACGAGACGAGCGCGAGCTCCCTGAGCTGGACCCTCCATCTCCTCGCCCGCCACCCGGAGGTCGCGGATGCCCTTTCGCAGCGGCTCGAGCAAGGCGGCGGCGAGGAGCTGCTGGACCAGGTCATCCGCGAGGGACTGCGACTCTATCCGCCGGCGTACCGGATCAGCCGGACCACGGTCGCGCGTTGCCGGATCGGCGAGCACGAGGTGACGCCCGGGACGGAGATCATGATTCCCCAGTGGGCCATCCATCGCTCCGCGCGGCACTTCGAGGCGCCCGACGAGTTCCGGCCCGAGCGGTGGACGCCCGCCTTCCTCGAGAGGCTCCCCCGCTTCGCGTACTTTCCCTTCGGAGGCGGCCCGCGGACATGCATCGGGAGCTCCTTCGCCCACGTCGAGGCCTCGGCGGTCCTCGGCGCCGTGCTTCGCCGTTTCCGCTTGAGCGTCCCTGTCGGCCCCGAGGCACGGCCCTTCCCCGGGGTGACCCTGCTTCCCGCGGACAACCTGCTCCGCCTCGAGGTGCGCGCCCGGGGAACCGGGACGCCCCGCGCAGCTCAACCGGCCTCGAGCGGAGGCCGCTGCCCGTTCCACGTGGTCCAGCCCGCGGTCGCGTGATCCCGAGGCTGAGGACTCTGGCCACGGTGACGTTGCGGTCGCATCGAGGTTTCATCGCAAGCGACGAATCGTTCACCGGAGGCGGGGGCTGACGGGTTCCGCTTTCCAGCGGGCCCCCTCTGCCTATGCTCGCCGGAACTCCGGAGGCTGTGCATGGAACGCAAGACCGCGGCCGATTTCGACCAGGAAGTCCTGAACCTCTTCGACAAGTACGTGCATGGAGACATCGATCGGCGCGGATTCCTCGAGCGGGCGACGAAGTACGCCGTCGGGGGGATGACCGCCTCGATGATCCTCGACGCGCTCCTCCCGCGCTTCGCCGAGGCCCAGCAGATCCCGAAGGATGACCCGCGGATCAAGGCGAGCACCGTCGAGTTCTCGTCGCCGAAGGGCCAGGGGAAGCTGAAGGGCTACCTGGTCCGTCCCGCGAAGGCGTCCGGCAAGCTTCCCGGTGTGCTGGTCGTCCACGAGAACCGCGGGCTGAATCCGCACATCGAGGACGTGGCTCGCCGCATCGCGCTGGAGGGCTTCATGGCCTTCGCGCCCGATGCGCTGACTCCGCTCGGCGGCTATCCGGGCGACGAGGACAAGGCACGCGACCTCTTCAACAAGCTCGACCTCGAGAAGGTGCGGGAGGACTTCGTCGCCGCGGCCGAGTACCTCAAGAGCCGGCCGGACAGCACCGGCAAGATCGGCGTGATCGGGTTCTGCTTCGGCGGGGGCATCGCGAACATGCTCGCGACCCGGATCCCCGATCTGGCGGCGGCCGTCCCTTTCTATGGAGCGCAGCCGAAGGCCGAGGAGGTCGCGAAGATCAAGGCGCCGCTCCTCATCCACTACGCCGAGCACGACGACCGGATCAACGCCGGCATCGCGCCCTTCGAGGCCGCGCTGAAGGCGAACCACGTGCGGTACCAGCTCTTCACCTATCCAGGCACCCAGCACGGCTTCAACAACGACACCACGCCCCGGTACGACAAGGCCGCGGCCACGCTGGCCTGGCAGCGGACCATCGACTTCTTCAAGAAGAACCTCGCCTGACGGCTCGGCCCCCCGATCCAGGGGCTCAGCCCAGCGCGCCCACCAGGAAGAGGCCGAGGCCGCCGAGCCCGAGGGCCAGTCGCCCGAGGTGGAGCCGTCCCCACCTCGCGAGGAGGCCTCGTGTCTCCGGGGACTCTGCCGTCGTCCCGCCGTCGGCGAGGCGCCGCTGGATCGGGAGCATGGTGAGCACGGTCCAGGGGAGCACGGCGAGGAGGAGCACCGCGCCGCCGACCCATGGCCAGCCCGGCGTGGACATCGCGGCCAGAACGAATGCCGCCGCAGCTCCGACGAGCGCCGAGGCGGCATAGCGGGGAGCCCGATCGTTCGAGCGCTGCCACTGCGCGAGGTCGACGCTCCCCGGCTCGAGACGTGACGGCTGCTCGACCAGGGCGACGTAGTACGTGGCACCGGCGTAGAGGGCCGCCGAGGTGAGGGCCAGGGCCTCCAGGAACGCGAGAGAGCTCATGGCCGGCGAGAACACCCGCGCCGCGCGGATGTTGCGAAGAAGCCGCAACCGGCGACTCCTTTCGAGCGCACGCCGAGTGCTCGTCGAGACACGGAGCGCGGCTTCGCCTCCGCGAGCCGGTGCCCTACCTTGCCCGGCGAGGGAGACGCCATGGCCCGAAGCCTCGAGGAGCTCACCAGGCCCTACTGCATCACCAGCGGGAAGGGCTTCCGGCTCAAGGACATCGATCCCCGGGACACAGGGGGCCTGGTCGCGGACAAGGAAGAGGCAAACGAGCTCCTGCGGCAGCAAGTCCAGCGGCTCACCGAGCTCCAGGAGACGCTCTACGCGCAGAACAGCTGGGCGCTCCTGGTCATCCTCCAGGCGCTCGATGCGGCGGGGAAGGACGGGACGATCAAGCACGTCATGTCCGGCGTGAACCCGCAGGGCTGCGAGGTCACCTCCTTCAAGGTTCCCTCCGCCCAGGAGCTGGGCCACGACTTTCTCTGGCGGGCGACGCGGGTCCTGCCGGGCCGCGGCCGGATCGGGATCTTCAACCGCTCGTACTACGAGGAGGTGCTGGTGGTGCGGGTCCACCCCGATCTGCTCCTGCGCCAGCGCCTGCCCGAGAGCCGGGTGGGGAAGGAGATCTGGGAGCAGCGATGCCGGGACATGGTCGCTCTGGAGAGCTACCTCGACCGGAACGGGATGGTGGTCCGCAAGTTCTATCTCCACCTGTCGAAGGAGGAGCAGCGCCAGCGCTTCCTCAAGCGACTCGAGCGTCCGGACAAGCAGTGGAAGTTCTCGGCCTCGGACTTCGAGGAGCGCCGGTTCTGGGAGCGGTACGTCGAGGCCTACGAGGACGCGATCCGGGCCACCGCCAGCGAACATGCGCCCTGGTACGTCGTCCCCGCCGACCACAAGTGGTTCACCCATCTGGTGGTGGCGTCGGCGATCGTCGAGTCGCTCGCGAAGATGCACCTCGCCTATCCGGAGGTCCCTCCGGCCGAGCGCAAGAGGCTGACGGCGATCCGCGAGGCGCTCGAGGGCGAGGGGCAGCCGGCGCGGAGTTGACCGCAATGAGTGTCGGGCCCCGGTCGTAAGGCCACCGTCATTCGCTGCTCTCCTCTGGCGTGCGGCGAGGCTTTCCACCAGAACGACCCCGTCTCTCTCCGGAGTCCGCATGCGCCTTCGCCCCTCGTCTCTGCTGTTCGTGCTCCTTGCCGTCCCGGCGCTCGCCGCCCCGGTCCCGGACTGGGTGAAGGAGAGCGACGCACTGGCTCAGCCGATGCTGCGGATCTCGGCGCAGTTCCACCCCGAGGGAGCGGCACGGCTGGGCGTCGAGGGCGTGGACGACAAGGTCATCGACCTCGGCCCTCGCTTCAGCGAGCGCCACCGCGAGGCAACCGAGGCGGCGATCAAGGACCTCGAGGCAAAGCTCCCCGCGACGAAGGATCCGCGGGTGCGTGAGGACATCCAGATCCTCATCGACGCGGGCCGCCGGCAGAACGAGGCCAGCAAGCTCGAGGACGATCTGCTGCTGCCCTTCTTCATGCCGGCCCGCACCGCCTTCGGCGGGACCTTTGCGCTGCTCGACCCGCGCATTCCCAAGGAGCGCCAGGCAGCGGCACTGGTTCGCCTGCGGCGCTACGCCGGGCTGGAGCCGGGCTCGACCCCGATCACCGAGCTGGCGAAGGCCCGCACCGTCGAGCAGTTCGGGAACAAGAAGCTGCTCGGTCCCTTCAAGCCCGAGGTCGAGCAGGCCCTCGCCGACAGCAAGCGGCTGGTGGCCGGAATCGGCGACCTGTTCAAGAAGTACGGGATCGCCGGCTACGAGCAGCCGCTGGCGAAGCTCGGCGAGCAGGTCGATGCGTACGACGCCTGGGTGAAGGCGGAGGTCCTCCCCCGGACCCGGAACGAGAGCCGCATCCCGCCGGAGCTCTACGCGGTCTATCTCAAGAACTTCGGGGTCCAGGCGCCGCCCGAGGAGGTCGCGCGCCGGGCGCTGGTGACCTTCGCCGAGCTCCGCAACGAGATGAACGCCCTGGCGCCGCTGGTGGCGAAGGCGCAGAAGCTTCCGCCGGGGGGCGACTACCGCTCGGTGCTGCGCGCGCTGAAGAAGAAGCAGCTCTCCAACGCGGACCTGATGCCGCTGTACAGCAAGCGCCTCGCCGCGCTCGAGGAGATCACGCGGCGCGAGCGCGTCGCGACGCTCCCGGAGCGGAAGGCGGTCATCCGGATCGCCTCCGAGGCCGAGTCGGCGATGCAGCCGGCGCCGCACATGAACCCTGGGCGCCTCATCGGAAACACCGGAGAGTACGGCGAGTTCGTTCTCACGCTGGTCACCCCGGCGGCACCGGGCCAGAAGGACCTCCGGACGGACGACTTCACCTTCGACGCCGCGACCTGGACGCTGACCGTGCACGAAGCGCGGCCGGGGCACGAGCTGCAGTTCTCGCGGATGATCGAGCAGGGCGTGTCGATCGCCCGCGGCATCTTCGCCATGAACAGCGCGAACGTGGAGGGATGGGCGCTCTATGCCGAGTCGGAGATGAAGCCCTATCTGCCTCTCGACGGGCAGCTGGCCTCGCTTCAGCACCGGATGCTGCGCGCGGCGCGCGCCTACCTCGACCCGATGCTCAACCTCGGGCAGATCACGCCCGAGGAGGCGAAGCGGGTCCTGATGGAGGACGTGGTGCTGTCCGAGGGGATGGCCAAGCAGGAGGTGGACCGGTACACCTTCCGCGCCCCCGGGCAGGCGACGTCGTACTTCTTCGGCTACCAGTCGATGCTCGAGACGCGGCAGCGCGCCGAGCTCGCGCTGGGTGGGCGGCTGGACCGGCAGCGGTTCAACGACTTCGTCCTGGCCCAGGGCATGCTGCCTCCGGACCTGCGGCTCCGCGCGGTGATGGAGGAGTTCGTGCCGGCGGAGAAGGCCCGGGCCGCGGCAGGCGCCCCGGCCCCGAAGACGAAGACGAACTGAGACGGGCTCAGCGGCCGAGGGGGCGCGCAACGGGGTCGTCGCCGAAGTCACCCCTCACCCATCCGTGGTAGCCCATGCAGGCTCCGTCACCATCGAACAGGTTCAGCTCCTGCTCGATGCGACCAGCCTCCTCGAGACGGACCGAGATCTGAACACTGACCAGGCGGTCCTTCCGGCGGAGACCGCCGGTGACTCCATCCGCCACCATCATCACCCCGTAGAGGGCGGCGTCGATTCCCTTGATCGCGGCCGCCCGGGTCGAGGGGTCCAGACCATCGTCGAGCTGCTCGATGGCGTACTGGCGAACGTCCTCGACGAGGATGAATCCGGCGGCATGCTGCAGCCATAGCTCTCGCGCGCGCGGCTCCGTCGGGGTGTCACACAGCTCGAATTGCCAGGAGGGCATGCGCCGCATCCTCGCCGCGGATCCTGGCGCTGACCACCAGCCACCGATTCTTCGATAGGGTGGTCCGGCGCCCGTGATGACCTCCTTCTGGACGTGGATCCAGCCGTTCGCGCGCGTCGCGCCGTGGATCGTCCTGCTCTCGGCGGCGGTCGTCTTCCCGCTGCTCTTCTTCGTCACGGCGCCCTACGGCCGGCACTTCCGTCCAGGCTGGGGCCCCGCGGTCGGCGCACGGATCGGCTGGGTGGCGATGGAGTGGCCGTCGGTCGTGCTGTTCGCGCTGGTCTGGGTCGCGAATCCGGAGTTCGGCACGCCGATGGTCACGGTGCTGGGGATGTTCTGGCTCGTCCACTACGTGCAGCGGACGTTCGTCTTCTCGCTGCTCCAGCGGAGCTCGGGACGGCGGCAGGCGCTGCTCACCGTCGTGCTGGCCGATGCGTTCAACGTGCTCAACGCGACCGGGAACGCTGCGGCGCTCCACGAGCGCCCGTTCGATGCGGTCTTCCTGCTCGGCTCGGCGCTGTTCCTCACCGGACTGCTGGTCAACGTGCACTCCGACCAGCTGCTCCGCCGTCTCCGGGCGCCGGGAGAGACCGAGTACAAGGTCCCTGTCGGCGGGGGTTTCCGGTACGTGAGCGCTCCGAACTACCTCGGGGAGATCGTCGAGTGGATCGGCTTCGCGCTCGCGGCGCAGACGCTGGCCGCCTGGGCCTTCGCCGCCTTCACCTTCGCCAACCTGGCCCCGCGCGCGGTCGCGAACCACCGGTGGTACCGGCACAGGTTTCCCGATTACCCCGGTGAGCGGCGGGCGCTCATCCCGTTCGTCTGGTGAGGAGGGGACGGCCGACGATGGTGCTCGGGGTATCGCTCCTTGCCGCGTATCTCGGGCTCTGCGCGGTGCTCTTTCTCGTGCAGCGTGCGCTCGTCTTCCCGGCGCCGCGAGATCGGGTCGACGCCGAGAGCGGCACGATCGTCGAGGTGCCCGGCGGCACCCCGATGCTCTGGCGCTCCGTCGAGGGCGGCGGGCCGGTGGTGGTGCACTTCCACGGCAACGGCGAACAGGTCGGCGAGCTCGGCTGGCTCGGCGAGACGCTGGCAAGGAGCCAGGTGTCGTTCGCTGCCGTCGAGTACCCCGGCTATCCGGGCGCCCGCGGGACTCCCTCCGAGGCGAGCATCGTCGCAGCCGCGGAGAAGGCCCTCGAGCACCTCACCGGGCCGATGGGTGTCGCCCGGGAGCGCATCGTCCTCAGCGGGCAGTCGCTCGGAACGGGAGTCGCGGTGCGCCTGGCGGCGAACGGCTGGGGGACGAAGCTCGTCCTGCTCAGCCCGTACACCTCGATGACCGATGTCGCCGCCAGCGGCCTGTTCCGGGTATTTCCGGTCCGGCTCCTCATGCGCGACCGGTTCGACTCCGAGCCACTCGCACCGAGGATCGACCGACCTGTCCTCGTGCTGCACGGAAATCGGGACGAGATCGTTCCCTTCGAGCTCGGTCAGGCGCTCGCCGCGCGCTTCCCCCACGCTCGCTTCGTGGAGGTCCGAGGCGCGGGGCACAACGATCTCTGGCAGCACCCACCCACGGCGAGCGAGTACCTCGCCTTCGTCGGCCGCTGAGCAGGAGTCTCCCGCCAGGCGCAGTGCCGACTCGAAGCTCGCGACCGAGACCCCGCGCGATGCGCGGCAGCCGGGCGGCGCTGACGATCGCGGCGAGATCCATGGCGGCCATCCCGCGGGGGGCTCATCGGCGAGCATCGGGAGGCAAGCGACGGCCGATGACTCGCGCGCCGGCGTCGCCGTTCTGCGTCGTCGGGCGGTCGACCTGCCGGGGGACGTCGGTCGTGCTGCAGGGGACACCGGCGCTCGCGGCGACGGCGGGTGCGCCCGCGCGGAGGTAGGCAGCGGACGCCTCGGGGCCTGCGAGCCGGGAGACGATTCCGGGAGCAGCGTCCTCTCCCGGGGACGGAGCGCATCCCGGGCCGAGACCCAGGACGAGCACTGCGGCCAGCACTGCACCGGCCAGGGGGGCGCCGGAGCTCCGCTCGCCGGCGAGGTCCATCCGGCGCGGCGCCGCACCCCGGCGAACGACGAGCCGCTCGAGTCCGCGCCACACCCCGAGGCGGTCCAGCACCGGATTCACCCACGGGGTGATCACGCAGTAGGCGGTGTTCTTCGCTCCCCGGTGGTGGGCCGCGTGGTGCGCCGCCGACTGGAGGAGGCGCAGGCGCTGGAGTGCCCGGACGGCCCACGGGAGCCGTCGCGCCGGAAGGTGCGTCCACTTGTGGATCTGGTTGGCGTTCGCTCCGACGACGACGAAGAGCCACACCTGCCAGGTGAGGCAGTCCGACACCCAGGCCACGGCCAGGACGCCGAGGCCCAGGAGCAGGAGATCCCACGAGCTCTCCAGCCAGCTCTTCTCGACGAAGGCCGACGGAGAGTGGTGATGGAGCACGTTCGGGGCCACCACCCAGCGGCCGAGCACCGGGGTCTTCTCGGTCCAGAACGTGTCCTCCACCCAGTGGATGAGCCCCGAGACGAAGTCGACCAGGGCGAGGACGGCGATTCCTTCCAGCACGCGGCCGCAGAGCGCAAGGGCGTTCATGGCGCGCTCTCAGTTGTAGGTGGCGCTGAGCAGCACCGCGCCGCCGACGCTGGTCCAGGTCGGACCGCCGCCCTTGTCCTTGTTGACGGCGATGGCCAGCTGTCCTGCCACGCCGACGCCCCAGTGGTCGCCGACCCACCACTCCTTGCCCACACCGAGGCGGCCACCGAAGCCCACGTGGGTGCTGGCGCTCGTGTCCCCGTCACCGTTCGACATCGAGAGGACCGTCGCCGATGGGCTCAACGAGACGTAGGCGTTCGCGGGCATGAAGTAGTGGGTGGCGTTGAGGCCAATCCCGGTGAGCGACAGCGTCCCGCGGGTGCCTGCGCTGGCCCCGCCGGTGGAGAGAGTCGGGGAGAAGGACGAGAGGCCCCAGATGTCGAGGCCGAGGAGCCAGTCCTCGCTGACTGCGTGTCCGATGACGAGTCCCACCGCCACGCCAGGTCCGGCGAGGGAGACGCTCCCTCCGTCCTGCGAGGCGGAGGTCCTGAGGTAGTCCGGACCGAGGTCGAAGCGGAACATCCATCCGAGGTGGCGGTGTGCCGTGGGATCGGCGACGGGCGCGGGCTCCTCGGTCTGTGCGAGCACCGCGCCGGGAAGACAGACCATCGTGACCAGCAACAGGGTGCGCATCGGTTCCTCCGTTCTTCGCGGCGGGGGCCGCATGAACGGGGTGCCGGCGTCCGGGCGGGCGTGTGACACGCGACCGGGGCCCCGTCACACGGGCTCCGGTGGCTGGCACCTGGTGCGTGGGGAGCCGGCTCAGCGCGCGGACAGCTCGGCGCGGAGCGCGCGGGCCTCGGCGAGGAGCGGAGCGTCGGGCTCGGCGTCCTTCCAGTCGGAGAGCAGGCGGTCCACGGTCTGCCGCGCCTCCTCGAGCCGGCCGGTTCGCTGGAGAGAGCGCGCGAGCAGGACCTGGCTCCGGGGAAATGCCCAGCTGCGCCACATCGAGACCGGGACGTAGAGGCGCTGTGCCCCGCGGAGGACCGTGATCGCCTCCTCGTCACGGCCCGCGGCCGCCAGTCGCTCGCCGTGGAGGAACACCGGCGAGATTCGCCAGGCAAAGATGGGAGCGCGCGCCGAGATCTGCTGGAGCTTTGCCAGACCCGCGCCGGGGTCCCGCCCGACCAGGATGAGCGCGGCAGTCGTCTCGTCGAGCTGCGTCCCGGATGGCAGGCCCCGGGCCAGCTGCTCGGCGCCCGGGAAGTCACCGAGGTAGGCCAGCGAGACGGCGTGCTCGGCGGCGACGTTCGGATCGAGCGCGCGAGCGAGCTCCACCTCCGCCTTCACCGCGGCGCGGTCGCCCATGCCGACGAGATAGTCGGCGCGGATGGTGTGGTAGACGGCGTCGCTCCGCAGCTCGGGAATCTCGCCGGCCATCCGGTCGAGCACCGCGAGCCCGGCCCGCGGCCTTCCCCGATACGCCTCGAGCGCGGCCTGGCCGTAGTACCCGATGCGTCGCACCGGGCTGCCCTTCAGCGCGAGGAGCCGCACGCCCTCCTCGACCGCGGGGTAGTCGCCCGCGAAGAGCTTCGCCTGGAGCAGGTCCTCCTGCCCCGAGACTCCGGCTCCCATGACGAGACTCTGCTGGGCGGCGTCGGCAGCGCCTCCCACGTCGCCCAGCCAGCCGCGAGCGACCGACAGACCGTGGAGCGTGCCGACGGAGGGCGCGGCTTCCCACCGAGCAGCCCAGGCTCGCAGCTCGTCGGTCCTGCCGAGGGCCCCGAGCGCCTGCGCGAGGTGTCCCAGCGCCCATCCGAACTGGGGATCGAGGGCGATCGCTCTCTCGAACCAGTGCACGGCCTCGGGGAGCTCGTTGCGGTGCCGGAGGATGTCGCCCGCCTGGTAAAAGACCTGCTTGTCCTGGGGCCATGCCTGCGCCGCGTGGCGGAGCAGGTCGAGCGCCTCGGCATCGGCTCCGGAGAGGTGAGCGGACCAGGCCCGGATGAGCGTCCGCTCCTTCTCCGGCGCACCGGCGCCGAGGCGGGCGGCGGTGCCGATCAGCGCGCGCTGCTCGCTCAAGGGGCCGCCGTTCCAGGCCAGCCAGACGGCCAGCTGGTACGCGGCGAGCGCGAAGCCGGGGTCGAGTCGCAACGCCTCGCGGAACTCGGCAGAGCAGTCCTGCCCGTGCACCGGCCGGTCCGCGCAGAGCAGGCCGTCGAAGTAGTGGCGGTAGGCCTCGAGGTTCTGCGTGGTCTGCCCGGCGATGGCGCTGATCGGAGGGCGGAAGCTCCACGGCGCGAGGGTGCGGTTGGTGCGTCCGGAGAGGCGATCGACCAGCGCGGGAATCTCCTCCTTGGAGCGAGCGGAGTCGCTGACGGTCAGGATCTTCCGGTCGTCCTTCGGACCGGTGACCTCGACGTGGAACTCGTAGCCACCGGGCGATCGGGTGGCGTTTCCGCAGAGCACGGCCGTGGCCCCGACCTGTCTCGCCGCCTGCTGCGCCGTCGCGCAATCCACCCGGTCCTTTCCGGCCGCTGCCCCGGCCAGGGCGAGCACCCGCTGGCGAGGAAGGACGAGGAGCCGCGGCCACTGCTCGAGCGAGGTGCGAACGAGCTCGCCCACTCCATCGAGCTCCGGGTCTCCGGTGGCGTTGTCGACATCGGCGACGACCACCCCGAGGCGGGGCCGCTGGGCGAGGAACGTCAGCCCGATCGCGCCGGTGAGGGCCAGCCCGACGACGACGAACGCGGACTGCCGCACGGTCCACCTGCGTCCGTCGAGACGAAGGGCCAGCGCCTCGAGCTCTGCGACGAGCTGGATGGCGCTCGCGGGGCGCCGGGACGGCTCCGGATCCGTCGCCCGGCGGACCAGATCGGCGATCTGCCCGGTCACGCCGGCCCCGTCGGTTGCTGCTCCGGGGCGCTGACCGGAGAGCATCTCGCGGAGGAGCAGGCCCACTCCGTGAACGTCGGTCCGCGCATCCTCCGGACCGCCGCGAGCCTGCTCCGGCGCCATGTATCCCGGAGTGCCGCTCCGCTCGGGGCCCTGGCCGAAGTAGTAGGCGAGCCCGAAGTCGAGGACCTTGACCTTCCCGTCGTCGGTCAGGAAGACATTGGCCGGCTTGAGGTCGCGGTGGAGCACTCCGCGCGCATGGGCGAAGACGAGAGCGCGCGTGACCTCGAGGGCGATGCGGATCCCCTCGCGGGGTGGAAGCGGGCCGGCGGAGAGTCGCTGTTCGAGCGTCTCGCCCGTGAGCAGGTCGAAGAGGAGATAGGCGCCGCCGTCGCAGAGGCCGTAGTCGTAGAGGCGGACGAGGCCCTCGTGCTCGAGCTGCGCGGCGATCTCCGCCTCGCGCTGGATGGCGGCGCTGGAGAAGCCTCCCGGCGGGATCGCCTTGAAGGCGACGAACCGGTTGAGCTTTCGATCGCGCGCCCTGAACACGACGCCGAAGCCGCCGCGGCCGATTCGCTCGAGGAGCTCGAAGCGGTCGGCGACCACGTCACCGGGGCGAAAGCGCTGCTCCCACGCCTCGTTCTGGACCCCGCGAGGCGATGCGGCGAGCTCGGCGAGAAGATGGGACAGCGTGCGCTTCTCCAGCGCCACGGTGTTCCTCCGCTAGTCGATGAGCCCGTGCTCGCGGGCCATCTGCTCCAGCCTGGTGGTCAGCCGCTCGAAGCGCTTGCGGAGCGCGGCCGAGGTGGCGCCGAAGACGACGGCGATCTCCTCCCACTCGAGCTCGCGATCGATGCGCAAGGTCAGGAGCGACTGCTCCTCCTCGCTGAGCTCGGCGCGAAGCAGGGCGAGCCCCTGGTGGCGCCCGCTGGCGAGGCTCTTGCCCGGCCCGAGCGAGGCGGCCAGCCAGGAGGCCGCCGAGGAGGGCAGATGCTCCTCCCTGCGCCGGTGCGGTCTGCGGAGGACGCGCGTCACCGAGTGGTGAGCGAGGCGGTACGCCCAGGCGCGGAGCGAGCACTCCCACCGGAATCGTGGGAGGTCACTCCAGACGTTCTCCCGGAACTGCGAGAGCGCGTCCTCGGCGTCCTCCTCGGCGAGCCGGCACCCGAGATAGCTGCGGATGTCCGGCTCGAGGTGCTCGATGGCCCGCGTGGCGGCTCCGTCACGGTCGCCACGGTCGAGCGCCGCGCGGACCTGCGCCTCGAGCTCGCTCCAGTGTCCCGGCGCGCTGGCAACCACCCGGGGAGCTTGGAGGACGGGGGGCGTGGTTGCAAATCAGCCGCGGCCTTCCCGGGGGTCTCGGATCCCGGGCCGGCCGCGGCCGACCGGCGCACTGTGCGCCGGATGGATGCGCTCAGGTTCCGACCTGGACCGTGACCGTGTTGCAGCCGGTCCAGGTGAACTTGATCCCGGCATCACGGACCGGGATGGTCGTGGCGTTGCTGGTCGCGTTCAGGGTGCGGCGGATCTCGAGCGTCCCGCCATTGATGCAGAACGACGGCGTGGTCTGGTACGTGAGGTTCAGGTCGAAGCCGGCGGTGTACTGGTAGTCGTACGTGGTCGAGCCGCTCACGACGTGTCCGGTGAAGGCGCTCCGGCCCTGGCCGGTGATGGTCGTCGCGGTGACCGTGATCGGGCCGCTCCAGGCGTACGTCCCGTTCGAGGTGACGTTCTGCGCGCTGTAGCTGTACGTCACGGTCAGGTTCCAGGTGACCGTGCCGCCGTTGGTGCTGAGGTTCCCGTTCAACGTCTCCGAGAACCCGCTCCCGCTGATCACGCAGGCGTTGTACGTGATGCTCGAGCTGGTGAAGGTGTAGCAGCCCTCGGTCAGCCCGGCGCTGTGGTGCGCGAGGAGCGAGACGCCGTCGTCGGCGATCGCCGCGGGATCCACGGCGGCAATCATCGAGGGATCCGCGGCGGGCGGCGCGAGAAGGGTGGGGAGTGAGCCCGCGAGCGAGTCGGCCAGCGAGGGGAGGCTCGCGGCGCTCGCGATCTGGTTGCTCACCGTGGCCTTCACCGCGTTGTTCATCTGGGTCTGAGCGGTGTTCGACGCGTTCTTCTGCGCCGTGGTGGGCGTCTGGGAAGCCCCGTAGCTGAACGTCTTGAGCCCGGGGGTCCCGGTGCCGTTGTTGTTGTTGTTGTTGTTCCCCCCGTTGCTCCCGCCGCAGGCGAGAACCGTGAGGATTCCGGCCAGTACCAGCTTGCGCATCTCTCCCTCTCCTTTCGGCACTCGATCGGCCCGAGGCGGTGGACCGGCACGTGCCGGCAGCCCCGCGTCGTCCAATGCGCAGGACAGGACAAAAAGCCGCCACGCCCTCAGAACCCTGCGAGAAGACTGGAGCGGCAAGCGCAGTCAGGAACCGCGTGTCGGGTCCCTGGCTCGCACGAGGTCGACCTACGAGATGTCTGACACCTTCGAAGCCGGGACCCCGACCTCGCGGCGAGCCCGTCACGAGGTGTCTGGCACCACGTGAGGGCCCCTACGAGGTGTCTGACACCTTCGAGGGCCACCTTCCCGCGAGGAACCCCGCGACTTCCTGCCGAGACAGAGGGCGTCACGAGGTGTCTGGCACCACGTGATGGCGAGCCGGTGGGGTGGCCGTGACCCTGACCCGCAAGTCCTTCCGCTCGGTCGCTCGGAGGGCAAACGTGGTCTCGGGCCCACGTTTTTTAGGTCGGGCAGTGGACAGCTCCCTCGGCCTACGATTCCGTTGCTGACGAGGGACCCCTCCCCGGGGCAAAAGTCTGGGCGCCATGCCTCGCGTGCTCATCATCCAGGACGACCCGGCGGTTCTCGCCCTGATGCGTCACGGGCTCGTCCGTCGGGGGTACGAGGTCGATTCCGTCCGCTCGGCCCACGAGGCCATGGACCGGCTGAAGACCGAACGGCCGGACCTGGTGGTCTCGGACGTCCAGCTGGAGGACGCCCGCGGAGACCTCCTGCTCGGGGCCGTCGGGGCGCACTTCCCCGAGGTGGCCTGCCTCCTGGTGACCAGCGGGCCCACGTCGCGCTCTTCGTTCGGGGGGATCAGCGTGCTCCGGAAGCCCTGGGACATCGTCCACTTCGTGGAGCGGGTCTGCACCGAGCTCGACAAGCGCGCGGCCCGGATTCAGGCCGACAGCGCCTCGGTCTCGTGAAAGCAGCCGTAGTCGATCTCCCGGCGGCCGTCGGCGGTGATGCGGATCACGTCGCGGAAGTGGTGGTTCCAGCGTAGCTCCGAGGCCACGTAGGACTGCCGGGCGAAGATGGTCTGCCCGAGCGTCTCGTCCCACCCGGTGAAGGTGACGAGGACCTCCATCTGGCCCTGGGCGAATGATTCGGGAGTCACGCCGTGGAGTGGGCTCGTCTCGTCGATGGGGTGGAGCGCCGTCCAGGTGAGCACGAATGCCGGGCTCTGATTCCGGGTCAGCGGCATATCCGCCATCCGCCGGAACCGCTCGCCCTCCGCCGTCACCTCGAATCGCACCAGCGTGACGCGGAGGGTGGCCTCGACGACGTGGTTCACTCGCTCGTTCGCCACCCGGAAGCTCAGGGTGGGGACTCCATCGCGCGGGGCAATGACCGCGACATCGGTGAAAATGACCCGCGCCTTCGGTCTGCTGAACTTGGCGAAGGTGAGCCCGGTGAAGGTGGCGAGGGCGAGCAGCCCGATCATGTTCTCCAGCGTCGCAACCAGATGGGCCGCGCGCGACTGGGGAGCCAGCACGCCGTAACCGATGGTCCCGAGCGTCTCGGCACTGAAGAAGAAGGAGTCGGCGAAGTTGCCGGGTCGCGCGTTGGCGATTCCGCCCGTCCATGTGTACACGGCGCCGAAGAGCGCGTTGAGGAGGAGGTACGCCGAGGCGTAGATGACCAGGACCACGCGCCACCTTGCGGCGATGAGGAAGTAGTAGAGGTCCGAGAGCGTCGAGCGGCGGAATCCCACCAGGTCGCGGGCGCGGATCAGCGGCCGTCCATCCCGCTGGAAGATGCGGATGCTGTCGGTCTGTGACGTCCGGACTGGAGGCATGACTTCCGCGCGAGGCTACCAGCGGCCGAGGCTGCGAAGGACCCCTGTGCCGTCATGGGCGGGCGTGGTGCAGGGCCGCGCCTCCGTCCACGCGCAGATACTGCTCGCCACCGTCGGACCACGGTGCATCACGAAGGCGGAGCGCGTTCCGTACCCCACCGCGTCGGCGTGGACGCAGGTGCCGGCTCGCGGCTCGGAGCCGTGGACCGAGAGCAGCGCGAGCCATCCCTCGAGGTCGAGCACCCCTTCCGATGGCACCCGTGACTCCACCAGGCGCCGCCGTGGCCCGTCGTCCCCCGCCCCGAGGCTCTGCTCGGTGATCACGTGCACCCCGGGCGCGAGCCTTTCCTGCCGGAGCACGCTCCCGTCGCTCCAGGAAAGCCCGGCCGATGTTCCGTCGGCATAGCCGAGGTGGAAACCGTTGTACGCGGCCGGGTCCAGCGCAGCGAGCCGGCGATGCAGGCTCGCCGCATCGGGGGACTCGAGCGCGTCGAGCACCAGGAGCCCACGCGAGCGCCGGGTCGCATCACGGGTTCCGGCGTGGCGGTTCGTCACACCCACGAAGAGCCCGGAGGCGTTGAGCCCCAGCCAGGTTCCGCCTGCCTGGAGGTCTCGCGGCGCGAGGAACCGGCCATCGGCTGAAGCCTCGGGTGGAGTGGCCGGCCGCGCGAGGAACTCGTCGCGGTTGGCGGCGATCTGCAGCACTCCGCCCGGCGGCGGGACGACGAGAACCAGCGTGCACATGGGGCGACCCCGGGGGAAGTCTGCTCGACCGACCCTGGCCGCGCCACGAAAGCCGCAGCGGCGGGCTACTTCTTCGCGGTGAGCACCAGGACCAGCTGCCCGTTCTCGTGCGGGCCGGCCTGGAGGAAGGCCGAGGCGTCGGTCCCGAGCTCCACCGTGGTCTGCAGCGGCGGCACGCTCACCGCGACCTGGGGCCGGGGATGCTCACCGGGCTGCAGCGTGAGGGTCGCCTTCTTCCCCGGGAGCGCCACGTCGGTGGGCTTGCCGGCGGCGAGGCTCACCGTCTGCTCGGACAGGCGGCGGTAGGTGGTGAAGCGCAGCCCGGCCTTCTCGAAGTTCTGCCGCATCTTCTCCAGGCCCGGGTCGACGTGCGGCGTGCCGTTCGAGGCGTGCACCACCTCGACCTGCACCTTCACCGGTGAGGCAGCGAGGACGGCTGCGACGCCGAGCGCGACCGCCCCCTGAAGGGCGATCACAGCTCCCCCGCGGTCTTCCGTTGCTGGGGGGGAACCGGCGCCTGGGCGCCCGGCTTGTCGGGCTGCAGCGGGGTGGCGCGGTGGTTGCCGGAGGCGTCGGGCTTCTCGACCAGCCAGATGATGGCGTCACCGGTCTCGGTCTTGAGGACCACCGGGCGAAGCTCGGGCTGGCTGGTGTCCGTCGAGGCCGACTTCACGTCCACGCCCCCGACGGAGGCCGCGGGCGCGACCGGGCGCATGACGAGGAACGCCGCCGCGGCCACCGCGACCAGACCGCCGATCGGCAGCCATGGACGGCTCCAGACCGCACGGAGGCGGTCCAGCACGCCCGGGCGCCGCGGCACCCGGGCCATGATCCGATCCGCCAGAGCCGAGAAGTCGGCCTTCGCCACCTCGGCCTCGGACGCCGCCCGCATCCCAGAGCCCAGGCCGCGCATCGACCGCTCGACCTCCCGCATGCGGGGATCCGCGGCCAGGGCGCGCTCCACCGTCTCGCGCTCGGCGGCGGTGAGCTCGCCATCCACGTACGCGGACAGCAGCTGGAGGTGGGTGGGATTCAGCGACATGACGACCGGCCCTTCCGTCGTCGGACGCAAGCACCCTGACTCATATTCTGGCGATCCGCCATCAGTCCTCCTCGCCTTCCGCAGGCAGGGGGATGCCCAGCGACTCCGACAGCAACTTCTGCACCTTGGCCCGGGCATGGAAGAGCCGGGACATGACAGTTCCCTTAGGAATTTCGAGGACTTGTGCCAGCTCCTCGTAGCTGAGGCCATCCAGTTCCCGGAGCAGGAGGATGGCGCGGTGCTTCTCGGGGATCTGCTCCAGGGCCTCCTGGATCTTCTCCCCCAGCTCCCGCTGCAGGGCGGATTTCTCCGGGTTGCTCCCCAGCTGGCTGGAGACGGCGCCGAGGTTGGCCTCGGCGAGGTCGTGGGCGATCCGCTCGTCGAACTCCACCGAGTCGCTGCGCATCGCGCCGCGCCGCCGGATGACGTCGATGCAGACGTTGACCGTGATCCGGTACAGCCAGGTGTAGAAGGTCGCGTCGGCCTTGAAGCTGTCCAGGGAGCGGTGGACCTTGACGAAGGCCTCCTGGACCACGTCCATGGCCTCCTCGCGATCCTTCACCATGCCGAACGCGACCGCGTAGACCTTCTTCTGGTAGCGCTCGACCAGGGTCCGGAATGCACGCTCGTCGCCGGAGCGGGCGCGCTGGACCAGACTGTGGTCGTCGGTGGGCACCGGAGAGGAGAACCCTAACAGGCCTGCTGATGCGTTTCTGCTGTCACACCCAGGCGCGTGGGTCGCGGAGGACGGCCAGCAGCTTCGCCTCCTCGCTCCCCGGCTCCGGCTGCACGTCGTACCCCCAGGCGACCTCGGGCGGCATCGAGACGAGGATGCTTTCCGTCCGACCACGGGTCTGCAGGCCGAAGACCGTTCCCCGGTCGTAGACGAGATTGAACTCGACGTAGCGGCCGCGGCGGATCAGCTGCCAGCGACGCTGATCGGCCGAGTACGGGAGGTCGCGCCGGCGCTGGACGATGGGAAGGTAGGCAGGGAGGAAGGCCCTCCCGCAGTCCTGGACGAAGGCGAACTCCGCCTCGAGGGGACGCCCGGTGTTCTCGAAGAAGATCCCGCCCACGCCGCGCGCCTCGTCACGGTGGGAGATCCAGAAGTACCGATCGCAGTCGACCTTGTAGCGCGCGTAGCTCCCCGGCTCGTGCCGCTCGCAGACCTCGCGGAGCACGCGGTGGAAGTGCACGGCGTCCTCCTCGTAGAGGTAGCAGGGGGTGAGGTCCGCGCCGCCGCCGAACCACGCCTTCCCTCCTTGCTGGATGAAGCGCCAGTTGGCGTGAACCGTCGGGGCGCGTGGATTGCGCGGGTGGAGGATGAGGCTCAGCCCCGCGGCGAAGAACCGGCGTCCCTCGCCCTGCAGCCGCCGCGCGAACTGCTCCTCCAGCTCGCCCCAGACGCTGGAGACGTTCACCCCTGCCTTCTCGAAGACGTTGCCGCCCTCGAGGACGCGGGTCCGTCCGCCGCCGCCGCCCGGGCGCTCCCAGACGTCGTCGCGGAAGGTGGCGCCGCCGTCCTCGGCCTCGAGCGCGGAGCAGAGCGTGGATTGCAGATCTTCGACGTACTCCGTCATCCGGCGGCCGAGGTCACCCTCCGTCTCCGGGGCGCCAGGGCGCATCAGTGCACCGGGAGGCTCGGGTCACCGGCGTCGATGACGCCGTACTTGGCCTCGTACTTCTGGAGGTTGTCGACCATCGCCGCGACCAGGCGCTTCATGTGCCGGGGGCTGCTGATGACCCTCGCCTTCACCCGCGCCTTGGGCTGCTGGGGCTGGACGTAGATGAAGTCCAGGGTGAACTCCGCATCGCTGTGGTTCACCAGGGCCATGTTCACGTAGACCCCGTCGGCGACCGCGTCGTCGATGTGGATCTGCAACGCGGTCTCGGGCAGCTTTGGGTCAGCCATGGAGCGCCTGCATACCGCCCCTGCCGCGGGGGAGGCCAGAGGCGGGACGGTGCCCAGCGACGTCGCGCTCGACGAGGGCAAGACCGCGCCCTTCGAGCTCCCCGGAGACCGGGGCGCCTGCCTGGTGATCCACGGGTTCACCGGCACCCCCTGGGACGTGCGCCCGCTGGGAGAGGCGCTCTCCCGCTCCGGCATCGCCGTCCAGGCGCCGCGGCTGCCGGGGCACGGGACGACGCCGGCGGCGATGCTCGACGCGCGCGCCCCGGACTGGCTCCTCGCCTGTGACGAGGCGCTGGCGCGGCTGCCCGGACGGCGGGTCGCGGTGGCCGGCCTGTCGATGGGAGCGCTCCTCGGGCTCGTCCTCGCGGCGCGACACCCGAACCGGGTGGCCGGCGTGGCGGCGCTCGCCCCGGCGGTGCGCTTCCGGGACCGCACGCTGAACTCGCTTCGTCGAGTGCGGGCGGCGGCGCCGCTCCTCGAGTGGATCCGTCCATGGGTGAAGAAGGACGCGACCGACCTGCTCGACCCGGCGGCGCGCGCCGAGGCGCCGGTGCTCCGGAGGTGGCCCTCGGCCCGGCTCCGGGACCTCTGGGAGATGCAGGACCTCGCCTGGGGCTCGGCGACGCGGGTCACCTGCCCGGTCCTGGTCGTCGTCGCCGCGCAGGACCACGTCGTGGACGAGGCCGGGGCTGCTGCGCTCGTGCGACGGCTGGAGAAGTCCCCGTCGGTCCGCTACGTCCGCATCGACGACAGCGCGCACATCCTCCCCAGGGACCGGAACCGCGAGCTGGTCGCTGCCGAGGTCGTGGGCTTCGTCGAGCGTAGCCTGGGCCCTGCCGCAGTGCGCTGAACGCTTCGCTGCGGGCCCGACGCACGTCCGTGGCACACCCGGCCCGGCGATCCGCTACCCTCCCGGGCCCCATGGCCAAGCGGCGCTATCTCCTCGCCATCGATCAGGGCACCACCGGCACGCACGTGCTGGTCGTCGACGACCGGCTCGAGGTCGTGGGCGAGGCCTACCGGGAGTTCACCCAGCATTTCCCCAGGGCGGGCTGGGTGGAGCACGACCTCCGCGAGATCTGGAAGACCGTCGAGCGGTGCTGCAAGAAGGGCCTCGCCGACGCCGACATCCGTCCGGACATGGTGACGGCGATCGGCATCACCAACCAGCGCGAGACGACGGCGGTCTGGAACCGCGCCACCGGTGAGCCGCTGGCCCGGGCGATCGTCTGGCAGGACCGGCGCACGGCCGAGATGTGCGCGGATCTCAAGGCCCGCGGCGAGGAGCAGCGGGTCCGCGACACGACCGGCCTCGTGCTCGACCCGTACTTCAGCGCGACCAAGCTGCGCTGGATGCTGGACCACGTCGAGGGGCTCCGCGGGCTGGCCGAGGCGGGGAAGGCCTGCTTCGGCACCATCGACTCCTGGCTCGTGTTCCGTCTCACCGGCGGGATGCGGCACGTCACCGACGCCTCGAACGCCAGCCGGACCTTGCTCTACGACCTCAAGGGCCGCGGCTGGAGCGAGGACATGCTCGAGCTGTTCGGCATCCCGCCGCAGATGCTCCCGGAGATCCGCAGCTGCGCCGAGCTCTACGGCAAGACGCAGGGAATGGAGTCGCTGCCCGACGGCATCCCGGTCTCGGGAATGGCCGGCGACCAGCAGGCGGCGCTCTTCGGCCAGGCCTGCTTCCGTCCGGGCGAGTCCAAGTGCACCTACGGAACCGGGAGCTTCCTCCTGATGAACACCGGGAGCGAGCCGGTGGCCTCGAAGACGGGCCTGCTGACCACCGTGGCCTGGCAGCTCGGCGACTCGGTGACCTACGCGCTGGAGGGCTCGAGCTTCGTCGCGGGCGCGGCCGTGCAGTGGCTCCGCGACGGGCTGCAGGCGATCAAGAAATCGGCACAGGTGGAGAAGCTGGCCCGGAGCGTCGACAGCTCGGGTGAGGTGGTCTTCGTCCCTGCGCTGGCGGGTCTCGGTGCGCCGCACTGGCGGCCCGATGCGCGCGGCGCCCTGATGGGGCTGGACCGCTCGACGAACCTCGGCCACGTCGCGCGCGCGGTGCTCGAGGGCATTGCGCTACAGACCTGGGAGCTGGCGCAGGCGATGACCCAGGACTCGGGGCAGCCGATCCCGGTGCTCAAGGTCGACGGTGGAGCGAGCGCGAATGATCTCTTGATGCAGTACCAGGCGGACATCCTCGGCACGCCGGTGGTGCGGCCGAGGAACCTCCAGACCACGGCCGCCGGTGCGGCGTTCCTCGCCGGCATCGGGGCGGGGGTGTGGGGAGATCCCGAGGAGATCCGCGGGTCCTGGCGGGCGGGGAAGACCTTCAAGCCGAAGATGGACGACAGTGCACGGGCCCACGCCCTGGCGAAGTGGAAGCGGGCGGTGGAACGGGCGTAGGGATCCGGCCCATGGCACGCGACCGCACGAAGCTGGGTGATGCAGAGGTGCAGGGCTGGCTGAAGGCGCATCCGGGGTGGGCGCTGGACGGCGGGATGATCCGCCGGACCTACGCCTTCAAGGACTTCCGGGTGGCGATGGCCTTCGTGAACAAGGTGGCGGACGCGGCGAACGCGGCGGACCACCACCCGGACATCGACATCCGCTACTCGAAGGTGACGCTCGCGCTCGTCACGCACGACGCTGGCGGGCTGACCTCGCGGGACACCAAGCTCGCCGAGGAGGCTGACTCTTTCAGCGCCACATGAAGGTCCTGATCGTCGACGACGAGCGTGCCGCCCGGGTGAACGTCCGTTTCCTGTTGTCCGAGCACGGCGTGGACGACGTGGCGGAGGCCGGCGGGGGCGAGCAGGCCGTGCGGAGCATCCGCGAGGACCGCCCCGAGCTGGTGTTCCTCGACGTCGACATGCCGGAGGTCGACGGGTTCGAGGTGATTCGCCGGGTCGGACCGGAGACGATGCCGGACGTCGTCTTCCTCACCGCGTACGACTCCTTCGCGGTCCAGGCGTTCGAGGTGAACGCGGTCGATTACCTGTTGAAACCGGTCTCGGGCGAGCGGTTCGGCGCGGCCCTCCGGCGCGCGGTGCAGCGGCAGTCCGGGTCGGACCGCTCGAGCCAACGCCAGAAGCTGGAGGCGCTGCTCGGCGGAAGCCAGGGCGGCGGGCCGCCGGAGACCTTCGTCCGCCTCGAGGACGGCAAGGGCGCGGTCGAGGGCTATCTGCTGCGCGAGGGACGACGGAACACCGTGCTCCGCCCCGAGGAGATCCTCTGGCTCTCGGCCGAGGACTACTGCACCAGCATCCACACCGCGCAGGGAACGCACCTCGTCCGCGCCACGCTGGGGTCGGTGCTCTCGCAGCTGGACGGGTCGCGCTTCATGCGGGTTCACCGCTCGGCGGCGGTGGACACCACCCGGGTGCGGTCCGCCCAGCGAACGGGCACCGGACGCCTGGTGCTGACGCTGGAGAACGGCCAGCGAGTCCCGGTGAGCCGCCGGCTCGCGCATGCGCTCCGCCTTCCGAGGGGGGTCTGAGCGATGGGGAAGCTGTCGACCCGCCTCGCGCGCAGCCCGTGGGTGACATCGTTCCTGTTCTGGAGCGTGCCAGCGCTCCTTGCGACGCTGCACACCTGGTGGTGGAACCCGCTGATCGGCCGGCCCATCTCCTTCGCGCGGGCAGCGCTGTCCGAGGCGCCACCGTGGTACGTGCTGGCGCTCGTCTCGCCGCCGCTCCTCGCGTCCCTCGAGCGGCGGGCCGGGTCGCGGCGTTCGATCCGGGACTGGGCGCTGACTGCTCTGCTCTGCCTGGGGGTGGCCGCAGCCGTCCTTGTTGCCTTCGGCCTGGCCTACATCTCGCGGCAACCTGACCGGAGCGCCTCCGCCTTCCTCCACGTCCTTCCGCACGCCGCGACCTCGTTCCTTCCGGCGGTGCTCCTCAGCTTCGTGGTCCTGGACCGCCAAGCCCGGGCGCTCGCCCGCGCGCGAGAGGCGGAGAGGGCCGAGCGTGCCCGCGCGGAGCTGGCGCTCGACCTCGCTGCGGCGCAGGTCCGGGCCATCGAGGCGCAGCTTCACCCTCACTTCCTCTTCAACGCGCTCGACTCGGTGGTTGCGCTGCTTCGCGAGGGGCAGACCGAGACCGCGGTCCGCGCGACGGTCCTGCTCTCGGAGCTGCTGCGCTCGCTGCTCGGCTGGCGCGGAGTCTCCCTCGTCCCGCTGGAGCTCGAGCTGGAGGTGGTGCGCAAGTACCTCGAGCTCGAGCAGCTCCGCTTCTCCGACCGGCTCCGGGTGGACTGGCGGGTCGAGCCGGCGGTGCTGGACGCGATGGTGCCGCCCCTGCTCCTCCAGCCGCTGGTGGAGAACGCCGTGCGACACGGCATCCAGCGGCGCGCCCGGGCCGGACTGGTGCGCATCGGGGGGCAGGCGCGCGAGGACACCCTCGAGCTCTGGGTGGACGACGACGGGCCAGGTCCGGGGGCGGAGACGGGAGGAGCCGGGGCAGGCCTCGGTCTGGCGTCGGCGCAGCAGCGCGTGACCCGGCTCTTCGGCGATCGGGCCTCGGTGGAGCTCCGGCCGGGTCCGGAGGGCGGCGCGAGCGCCCGGGTCCGCCTCCCGCTCACCCGGGTCGCCCCGCCGGGTGCCGAACCGCTCGCTGCGCCGGGCTGACCTCCACTGCGGCGGCGGCGCTCCAGCCACCGCGTCCACGGCACCGTGCTCTCCGGAACAACCGGAGGGAGCACGAGATGCGATACGGACGAAGCTGGACGGTGGTGGCGCTGGTCGCGCTGCTGGGGTGTGGCGGAAGCACGAGCGTCGGAGACGGCGATCAGTCGTCAGTGGCGCCCGAGGAGGCGGCGCTGAGGGCAGTGAGCGCCGGAGATGCAAGCGCGCTCGCCCGCTGGTCGGGAGCGCTGGTGCTGCCGAGCTGGGTCCCGGTCGAGGGCCGGAGCCTGACCGCGTGGACGATGGACTGGTGGCGGTGGATCTCGGCGATCCCCGCGGACCGGAGCCCGGAGTTCGATCTCGCGGTGTGCGACGAGGACCAGCCCGACCACGTGTTCTTCTTCCCGCCGTTCGCCGGGGGCTCGTACACGAAGAGCTGCACGGTGCGTTTCGGGCGCCCGGTGCTGTTCGCCGCGCAGGCGGTGATCAACGACTACCCGTGCCCTGACCCGAGCTTCCAGCCGCCGCCGGGGATGAGCCTGGAGGAGTTCCTGCGCCTCGGGGCGGTGGGGTTCAACGATGCCTTCCCGCTGCTCACGCTCACCGTGGACGGGCGGGCGGTGGACATCGGCAAGCACCGCGACACGAGCCCGCTCTTCTACTTCCAGGCGGATCCGAGCCTGGTGGGGCTCCCGCTGGATCCGTGCCTCACGGGGACGCGGCAGCCCGGGGTGAGCGACGGCTGGTGGATCTTCGCGCTGTTCGCGCCGGGTGATCACTCGGTGGTGGCGACGATCACCAAGCCGGGCGGAGGCCCGCCGGTGGTGCGGACGTTCAACGTGCACGTGGTTCGCGGGAACCACGACGACTGAGCCGAGGCGGGGAGCCCCCGTGTCACAAGGACCCGGCAGCCCTGGCACTGATCCGTGGAAGGAGGACGGATCATGCCGGGGCGTCAGCCGCATCCAGTCCGCGCCGCGCTGCTCGGCGCGTTCGTTGGCGGGGTCGTCGTGGGTGGGATCTATCTCCTCCTCGTCTTCGCGGATCCGCACGCCTTCACCAGCTCCTCCACGGCGCCCATCGGGCTGATCTTCCTTCCATTCGTCACTGCAATCTACGCGGCGCCTGGCGCGATCGGCGGAGCGGCGATCGGGTACCTCCTCGAGGCGCGGAACCGCGGCCGGCATCTGCGTGAGCCGGGGATGGCGTTCGCCGGGCTCGTCGCGCTCGCGCTGTGCGGCTGGGGCTCGACGACGCTCG
>Ga0081540_1000921_pt1 | contig 26468 bp, 18 predicted proteins | sample TabmetS2T1R1_FD_71024 | JGI IMG/M metagenome (GOLD analysis project Ga0081540, IMG submission 71024) | Tabebuia heterophylla rhizosphere microbial communities from the University of Puerto Rico - S2T1R1 | ecosystem: Host-associated > Plants > Roots > Rhizosphere ...
TCGCGCGGATGACCGAGCGGGACGCGGCCTGGATGGCGCGCATCCTGGCGCGCTTCACCGACGAGCGCATCGACGCGCTGCTCGGGGAGGCCCGGGCGGACACACCGCTGGTGCGCTCGGAGCTGCTGCGGATCCTGAAGGGACGCCGCGATCGTATCCTCCGCCGGTATCTCGTCCGGCTCTCCTCCTTCACCGACGCGATGCTCGAGACCCGAGGCGGCTCCCGCTGGCTGTGCCTCCTGGATCGCGCGGAGGAGGCCGGGATGGGAGCGCCGCCGGACCCGTGGGCGTCGGTCTGGAGCGATCCGCGGCAGGCTGTCCGGACGCCGGTCCAGCGCACGACGGGTGGAGTCTGCGCGCAGGTTCCCGGGGATGCGCCGGACTACGTGGTGATCGACGTGTACACCGGGCGGACCGGCCAGGGACCGGCGAGGGTGCACCTGCGCTCGAGCCAGGTCGTCGGTCTGGAGCGCCCGGAGGAGCAAGTACTCGCTCCGAGGGAGGCGGGTCGTTGAGAAGCGTCGTTCCGTTCCTTCTCCTGGTCGCCCGGAGCTCGGTGGCCTCGGTGCCGGACTCGGATTCCGGACCGAAAGCTGCCGACGTTCCCCGTGCCGACGCGAGCGCCCCTGCTGCAACGCAGGATCCCGACGTCCCGCCTTCCGTTCTTCCCCCGTCGCCACCGACTGGCCAGGCCGGACAGCTCACTCCGGCCACTCCCACCGCCCCGACCGCGGCTCCCTGGCCGCGGCAGGAGCTTCCGGTCGACGTCCTCTGGGATGGGCTGGCCGCCGGCGCGCTGGGAGCAGCCACTGCCGTGGTGCAGTTCGGCGTCCCCAACCCCTCCCAGCCGAAGTGGAGCAGCACCGGCGTGGACGACTGGGTCCGCGGCTGGCTGCGCATCTCGAGCGAGAGTGGGCGGAACACGGCAGCCATCACCAGCGACGTGTTCGTCTACGCCCTCGCGGCGGCGCCCTTCGTCAACGCCTTCTTCGTCGCGGGCTGGGAGCACGAACGGATGGACGTGGCCTGGAAGCTGGCCGCCCTCGACGCCGAGACGCTCCTGACCGTCACCTTCGTGACCCTCTCCCTCCAGAAGCTCACGGCCCGCGAGCGGCCGTTCGTCAAGGCGTGCCAGACGGACCCGTCGCTCTCCGAATGCAGCATTGGCGGAAAGTACGCCTCCTTCCCGAGCGCCCACACCTCGGTGGTCTTCGCGGCGGTGGCGCTGGAGTGCTTCCACCATGGCTTTCTCGACACCTCGCACACCGGCTGGGGCGCCGCGGTCTGCCCGGTGACCATCGTCGTGGCGACGGGCACCGCCATCCTCCGTGTCGCCGCCGATCGTCACTGGGTGACCGACGTCTTCGCCGGTGCGGTGCTCGGGGGCGCCCTGGGCTACGCGATTCCCGCGTTGCACATCGCCTTTGCCAGCAACAAGCAGCAGACCGCGGTCATCACCCCTGCGGTCAGCGCGTCGTACCTCGGGCTGCAGATCGCCGGGAGATTCTGAAGCGCCCGGGAACGTCGTGCCGTCCCCCCGGCCCGCAGGAGGTTCCCGGGCGGGAAGTCACGCGCAGAGACGCTCCTCGTTCTCGAGGGCCCGGCGAACGGTGGCTCGCGCACGGCAGAGATGGATGCGCTGGGCGAGATCCGTCATCTCCAGAATGTCGCAGGCCTCCGCCGGGCTCACCCCCTGGAAGTCCCGGAGGACGATCACCGAGCGCTGGCGGTGGCTGAGCGAGTCGAGGGCGCGCTCGGCACGCTTCGCCGCCTCCTTGACCAGGAAGATCAGCTCCGGCGTCTCCTCGTTCCGGCCCCGCGACGGCTCCAGCTCCGTCACGGCGACCGCGGAGAAGGGCCGGCAGCGGGACTCTCGACGCCGGTGGCACCGCGCCTTGTTCAACACGATGGACGCGAGCCAGGTGCCGAAGCGGGCGCGTCCCTGGAAGGAGTCGATCCCGACGATCGCGTGGATCCAGGCCTCCTGGATGACATCGTCGGCCAGGGCGCCGCTGCCGACGATCCTCGAGGCGGGGCGCCACAGCGCGGTGCGCAGGCGCCAGAAGAGCTCCGATTGCGCCGCCCGATCCCGTGCGCGGAGCTTCTCCACCAGGGCCTGATCGTCGAGTCCAACCCGTTGCTTCATCGCGTCCTCCAGGTGCCGGTCGCGCGTCGAGCACGGTCCGTGCCAGGAGACCCGCCAGGGGTCGCCCGAGCGATGGCGCGGACTTGGGGGGTCGTGACACAGCGCTCGACACACCCCGCACACCGGCAAACGCCCGGCTGACGCGGGTCGTCAGTGTTCCGGGCACGAGCCTCGGCGTACGGTGCGCCGCATGTCGACCCTGCGGCTGGTCCTCCACGGCAAGCAGGCCCAGAACCCGGCGGTCCGGGCGGCGGTCGCCGCCGAGCGAGCTGCCGGCCACAGCGTCGAGGTGCGCGTGACGTGGGAGGGGGGCGACGGCGCCCGGCTGGCAGAGGAGGCGAGCCGGATGGGCGTGGAGCGCGTGGCCGCGGGTGGGGGAGACGGGACGATCAACGAGGTCGTCACCGGCCTCCTCGCCGCCCGGGGTGCCGATGGACGGGGAGCAGCGCTGGCCGTCCTCCCGCTGGGAACCGCGAACGACTTCGCTCACGCCTGTCACATCCCGCTGGAGCCGGCGGCCGCGCTCCACTTGGCGACCACTGCGAGGCCACGACGCATCGACGTGGGGCGTGTCGCCGGCCGGCCGTTCATCAACATGGCCACCGGCGGCTTCGGGACCGAGATCACCGTCGAGACCCGCCCCGAGCTGAAGAAGGCACTTCACGGCGCGGCGTACCTGATCACCGGCATTGGCCACCTGGCGGAGCTACGCCCGGTGAAGGCGCGCTTCACCGGCCCCGAGCTCTCCTGGGCCGGCGAGCTCCTGGTGCTCGCGGTGGGGAACGGCCGCCAGGCCGGAGGCGGGCACGTCCTCTGTCCGGAGGCCCGCATCGACGACGGGCTTCTGGACCTCGGCATCCTGCCGGACGTTCCACGAGGGCAGCGCGGGGCGGCGCTCCGCGAGCTGCTCGAGCAAGGAAAGGTGGCGCTCTGGCGACACGCGGTCACCGCCCGCCTTCCCTGGGTGGAGCTGGAGGCCGACGCGCCCGTGCAGGTCAACCTCGACGGCGAGCCCGTCTCCGAGAAAAGGCTTCGCTTCGAGGTCCTTCCCGGGGCGATCGAGGCGTGTCTCCCCGAGGATTCGCCCGTCCTCCAGCGTCGCTGACCCGCGTCAGCGACCGGCGAACGCGGTCCGGAGTGCCTCCGCCCCCGCTTCCAGGCTGAGCCGGCCCGCGGCCGGTGCCCCGGGCTGACCGAGGTACTGGGTGAATCCGTGAGGCGCATCACCGAAGCGGATCCACTGCGCCTTCACTCCTGCCCGTTTCAGCATCTCGGCGTACTGCTCACCCTCGTCGCGGAGCGTGTCGATCTCGGCGGAGACGACGAGCGTCGGAGGAAGGTCCGTGGGGTCACTGCGCAGCGTCGCGAAGAGCGGCGAGCCCTGGTCCTCGGGGCGCGGCACGTATGCCCGCGCGGTGAGCGCCATGTAGTGCGCGTTGATCAACGCGGTCCCCCGGTACTGCTCCCGGGACGCCGTGTCCGACAGCCCCGCGGTCACGGGATAGAACAGGACCTGGGCGCGTGGCCGGGGTCCAGCTCGGTCGCGGAGGAGCTGGACCACGGCGGTGGAGAGATTGGCGCCGGCGCTGTCCCCGGAGGTGGCGAGGCGAGCAGGATCGATCCCGAGCGAGCGCGCATTCGCCGCGGCCCAGACCACGGAGGCGTAGCAGTCCTCGAGGCCCGCGGGGAACGGATGCTCGGGCGCGAGGCGGTACCCCACCGAGAGGACGGCGGCGCCGCTCGAGTTCGCGAGCTTCCGCAGCATGACGTCGTGAGTCTCGAGATCTCCGCTGAAGAAGCCTCCGCCGTGGAAGTACACCACCAGCGGTCTCGGCCTCGCCGCGGCCGCCGGAACGTAGAGGCGAGCAGGAATCGTCCGCTGGTCGGCCGGAATCTTCAGCTCGACCACCTCCGCGACCGGATCCGCCGGACCCTGGACCTGCACCGAATCCCGGTACTCCTTGCGGATGGCTTCGACCTCTCGCCTCATCTGCTCCGGTGACAGCGCGGCGACCTCGCGTTCGAGCCACGCCGGCATGGCGCGGGGATCCGCCTCGAGGGCCGATCCGGTCGGCGCAGAGATCCGCGCGGGGGCACAGGCGACGAACATCAGGATGAGGGTCGGAACGCCGGCGCGGACGGGCATGTGGGGAGTCAGAAGCTGCCCTGGCGCCGTTGTTAACGCCGGCCGTTAACATCCATCGCTCCGAGGCATCCCATGGCTACGATGGGTCAGCCCGCGAGGAAGATCGCCGAGCAGGAGGAGATGCGCGGCAAGGAGTACCGTCAGCATCTCCGCCGGCTCCAGACCGAGTTGTGCAGGCTTCAGGAATGGGTGAAGTACAAGGGCCTGAAGGTGGTGGTCGTCTTCGAGGGGCGTGACGGGGCAGGGAAGGGCGGCACCATCAAGGCCATCACCGAGCGGGTGAGCCCGAGGGTGTTCCGGGTGGTGGCGCTCCCCGCACCCTCCGACGTCCAGAAGACCCAGATGTACGCCCAGCGCTTCATCTCCCACCTCCCCGCTGCGGGCGAGATCGTGGTCTTCGACCGCAGCTGGTACAACCGCGCCGGCGTCGAGTCCGTGCTGGGGTTCTGCACGCCGAAGGAGACCGAGCGCTTCCTGAAGGTCGTCCCGAGCTTCGAGCGGCTGATGGTCCAGAACGGGATCATCCTCATCAAGTACTGGCTCGAGGTGAGCAACGAGGAGCAGGCGCGTCGCTTCCGTGCCCGGATCGAGGACCCGTTGCGGCAGTGGAAGCTGAGCAAGACGGACCTTCCGTCGCGCGAGAGGTGGTTCGACTACTCCCGGGCCAGGGACCGGATGTTCCAGGCCTCCGACACCGAGGACTGCCCGTGGTTCGTGGTCCACGCGGACGACAAGAAGCGCGCACGGCTCAACTGCATCGACCACCTCCTCAAGCAGATCCCCTACGGGGACGTTCCTCGCGAGAAGGTGAAGCTCCCCGATCGCGACATGAAGCGCGCCTACGACGACCAGGCCTCGCTGTCCGGCCGGTACATCGTGCCCGAGCGATACTGAGCGTCCGTCTCCGAGGTCCGAGGTCAGGCCCCCGGAAGGGGATGGGCCCTCCAGAAGCGACGCCAAAGGTCGAGCGCAGCGAGGCGGATGAGCCCGATGCACAGCCGGTCGTCGTCGTCGAGCGCCTCCTGGATCTCCGCCTGGCTCACCACCAGGACGGTGGTCTCCACCGTGGTGATCACCGGGGTGCGGCGTGGCACCGCGGCCAGGGCCTCCATCAGGCCGTAGTACGCGGGTCGGCCCGAGCCGGGGCCGTCCTCGTCGTCGGGGCGACCCTCCAGCCCTCCCTCGACCACCACCACCAGGTCCGCCGGAGCGGTCGGCTCGCGCCAGAGGCTCCGTCCCGGCGGCAGACGTTCCACCCGTGCCACACGGGCCATCCGGGTGAGGATCGCGGCGTTGCGCGTCTGAAGCCCCACCGCCGAGCGGATCACCATCATCCGCGAGACCAGATCGAGCTGCTGACCGTGCGCTCGGGCGGAGACGGTCACCGGCGCCGTCTCCACGGCCCCGACCCTGCGACGGAGGTCGAGGACCGATCGGGCCATCGCGCAGAGGAATGCGCGGGCCAGCCCGCCGTTCTCCTCGAGCGTCTCGAGCAGCGCGTCGGCCTCGAGCACGAAGAGGACAGTGCCCGCCTCGGCGAACAGGTCGACCGGCAAGGGCTGCTCGGTGAGAAGGGAGAGCCCTCCGAATCCCTGCTCGACCGGATCACGCGGAAGCGGCTCTCCGCGGTGGAGCGCGTGAAGCCGGCCAGTCAGCGACACCCAGTGCGCGGAGGCTCGCTCTCCCTCGGCGGCCAGCCGCGTCCGGGTCGGGCAGACCATCTCGCGACCGGCGCCGGCGAGGATGGAGAGACTCCGCATGTCCATGGCATCGAAGGGACGGTTGCACTTGAGGCGCAGGATCCTCTCCGCGATGCTCGCCGGGTCGACGTCAGCCATGGGCTTGCACCTCCGCGTACTCGAGGCGGGCGATCGCGTTCAGGACGACCTCGAGGTCGTCACCGGCCGCCCGGCTCGCGGCTGCCTCGAGCGCGGGAAGCACCTCCCCCCAGCCCTCCTCCGCTGCGATGCGCGCGGTGAGCAGCCGGACGATCTTGCTCGAGCTACCGAGAAGGTCCTCCGCGAGGCGACGTCGCTCGTCCGGGCCAGCGCCGGAGACGGGGCCCGGTGGCGAGGCGCCGTCCGTCAAGAGGGCGAGGAGTCGCTCACGGGTTGGCGACGGAAGCAGCTCCACCAGCACCTCGGTCGCGGCGCCGCGGACCGCGGGACGTTCCGACTTCGTCCCGAGGTAGACCCGTTCCAGGTCGTGGTCCGGAAACCGCAGCTGCAGCACCCGGAAGGCGCGCTCCACCGCGAAGCTCTCCTTGTTGCGAAGGACATCGAGGAGCAGCGCTCCTGCTGCGGCCACCGGCTGGTCCGAGACTCCCAGCGCCATCGCCTGGAGACGCGTCTGTCGCCCACGGCGGGCGCTGGAAAGCTCGAACGCCAGCGCCCGGTCGAGCAGGCCGCGGTCGAGTACCAGGCCGGGGTCCGTCCTCCGGAGGCGGTTCAGCGCCCGCAGGGAGCGGAAGCGTGACGCGCCGCCCCTGGGCTCTCCGATCCTGCGGAGGAGCAGCGTCACCGCCGTCTGCGACGAAAAGCTGGCGACGGCGCCAGGGAGCTCTCGCTCGACGATGACAGAGACGTCGGGGTCGAGGAGCAGCGCGCCGAGGTGCTCGAGCGCGGGTGCGCCCATCGCGACCAGGGCGGCCTGCGCGTCCAGGCGGAGTCGGGAATCGGGAAGGAGGCCCACCAGCGCCGGCAGGAAGGAGCTGGGCAGGGACCACTGCCGCGCGGCCCGCAAGACCTCTCTGCGGACCTGGACGTCGGCCGACTCGAACAGGGGCGCGAGCAAAGGCGCGAGCGACTCTCGCCAGGAGTCCGCGATGGCCCGCCCGAGCTCCCGCTGCTCCTCGAGGGTTCCATTGCGAGCCATCGCCTCCACCGACCTCTGCTCTGGCTCGCTCCCGGGAACGGAGCTGAGCGCGACCAGGGCCACCGCTCGCACACGAGGATGTGGGTCCCCGAGCAGCGGCTGGAGCGCAGCCGGCGGCTGGCCAGAGTCGACCCACCGTTCGGCGGTCGCTGCGCGTACTTCTGGATCGAGGTGGCGGAGCAGGCTCGGGAGCATCGCGGCCACGTCGGGTCGGTCCTTGCCGGCGAGGAGCCTGAGCGCGGCGCGAAGCACGACCGGGTCCGGGTGGTAGAGGATCAGCGCGGGGATCATCCGGAGCCGCCCCCCGCGCCCGAGCAGCTCCAGGGCGGCCAGGACCTGCGCCGTGTCCTGCGAACCCAGCGCGCCCACCAGGACCTCCGCCGAGCCCAGGTCGAGCTCCGCCGGCAGCGCGGAGGCCCGGCCCGACCCGAGCTGCTCGCGGAACCTGTCGAGGTATCTCGGCCGCAGAGCGCGCACGACCCAGAGCCAGCCCAGGGTGGAGAGGAGCAGAGCGGCGCCGACCCAGGTTGTGGCCCGGGCAAGAGGAAGAAGGGCGAGGAGGAGGAGCGATCCCAGCGCCTGACCGCTTCGCTGCCCCAGGGCGTCGATCGAAGGCTTGAGGATTCGCCGCTGCGCGGGAGAGATGGGGAGGTAGAGCAGCTCGGTTCCCACCCGATTCAGCGACGGCCGGAGCCCGGAGTCCACCGTGCGCAGAGCGAGCGCCACCAGCAACCCTCCGGAGACGAGGAATCCGGCGCCGACGCCGAGGAGCCCCAGGGGGAGCAGGAGCAGCGTCCGGGTGACCCCGGACCTGCGGAGGAGCACCCGTGCCACCAGCAGCTCGACCGCGAGGGCGATGGCGCTCTGGACGAGGTAGGCAGTGGCGATCGTCGCCGGGATCTCCGAGGGCCTGCTTTGCGTGGCGACCGTGGCCTTGAAGAGGAAGTCGATGAAGATGGCAGCCAGAGCGGGGAGGAGCGCCAGCGCGAAGAGGAGGCGGTAGTACCCATCGGTCCGGAGTGCCCGAGGGAGTGCCCGGAGAACGGGAACGTCCGACGCCTGGGCCACGGTCCGGGCGGCAGGCGCCGCGAGCCGGAGCAGGGCGACGGACACCAGCATCAGCGTCGCCGAGGCGAGGAGGAGCTGTCGTGGCTCCGCGATGACCAGCAGCAGTCTCGCAGCGCCGTTTCCCGCCACGGCGCCGACCAGGCCTCCGGCGGCGACCAGCCCGAAGAGCTTCTTGGCCTCGCTCACCTCGAAGGACTCGACCGCGACGAGCCAGAACTGCACGAAGGCGACCGAGGAGAAGAGCGCGGCCCAGACATAGAGCGCGTTGACTCCCGACGAATGTCCGGTCGTGGTCCAGAACCCGACGGTGACCACGGCCGAGCACAGCAGGGTGACCAGGAGAGCGCCCCCACCGCCTCGCCGGCGTCCGGCCAGGGACTGGAGCTGGGTGACCGGCAGCACCACCGCCGTGACCGCGAGATACAGCCAGGGCAATCGCCCGATGGGTTGTCCGGAGAGGAAGAGGGTGTCCCGCGCGGTCTCCAGCAGGCTGTGCGCGGCGACCATCGTCCCCAGGAGCAGCGCGAGGCGAACCGCGCGGCGATGGGCCGTCACCGGGCCGGCGAGCGCCGCGGTCATGCCGGGGAAGGCACGCCGGCCGCTGCGGAGCTCTCCGTCGCGTGCTGTGCTCCGCTCCTCGCGCGGTGGATCCCCGCCACGCGCCAGGCCACGACCAGCCACACCACGGAGAGGATCACGTTGAGGGTGGCGAAGGCGGGGGTGGGGAGACCGAGCTTCACGCCGATCCAGATCGCGACCGCGGCGCAGACGTCCCCGAAGCGGACGAGGAACGTGTCCACCACGGCCTTGGCCTTGTACTTCGCGTCACGAGGCACCACCAGGTAGAGCGCATTCAGGGCGGTGTTCTCCACCGAGTAGTCGGTCCCCTTCTCGCCGATCTTGGCCAGGCGGATGACCCACAGCAGCGGAAGCAGCGCGATCGCGCTGGCACCGACCATCGACACCAGGGGGAGCAACAGAAGCGCCGTTCCGACTCCCAGATGCTTGAGCAGACGGGAGACGACGAAGAGCTGGGCGAGCAGCGCCACGACGTTCACCCACCAGAAGTAGTTCGCCTTGAAGCCTCCGATGAAGCGGGTGATCTCGGCGGGGTTCGTCACCCCGTGGCGGTGCACCAGATCGACCAGTGTCCGGTCCAGTACGTACTCCCCCGAGTTGGTCACCCAGTTGGTGAGAATGGCGATCACGCCGATGAGCAGGAGATAGCGGTCCGTGAGCAGCGCCTCGAATCCTCCCCGGCCCTTCACCGGAGCGCCGGCCGGGAGGATCGTCCCGCGATCGCGCGGCCGGCAGCGCTGGTGCCCGCTGACCCAGGTGAAGCTCGCCAGGGTCGCGACCAGGAGCGCGGCTGCGAGCAGCATCAGCTCCATGGGACCGAGGTGGCGGAGCAGGAAGCTGGCCAGCCCCGCTCCGGCCAGCGCACCGACGGTGCTCCCCACGCCGATCAGCGGGAAGAGCCGCTTGCCCTGCTCCGGGCTGTAGATGTCGTTCGCGAAGCTCCAGAAGGTGGCGACCAGGAGGAAGTTGAACGTTCCCACCCAGAGGTAGAAGGGCAGCCCGATCGACACTCCCGTCCGGTAGAGCACCGCGAAGACCACCAGGTTGCTCGCGCAGAAGAGCATGACCGCCGCGATGAGCTTCAGGCGGCCGGTTCGCTGCGCGATAGCCCCGTGAGCCTTCAGCACCGGGAGGAGGAGCAGCGCCTGTCCGGCGGCGGCGTAGGACTTCACCTCGGCCCCGCTGCTGATCAGGATCAACGGCTCGCGGATGACCTTGAGCAGGTAGTACGCGGTGAGGATGGTGAAGATGGTGAGCGCGAGCAGCAAGGCGGTCACCACCTCGCAGGGACGGACCTCGGCGAACGGCTTGAGCAGGCGTCCCGCCCAGCCACGCGCAACGCCGGAGTCGTCGGTCTCGCCAGTCATCTGCTCTCCCGCGAGAAGTGTGTCCTGCGCTCGCGCCGGAGCGTGGTGAGCATTTCGCGTGCCACGACCGCCACAGGCGTGTCACGGCGCGAGAAACCGACCGCGGGGCGCGCCCCTCCGCGCGCAGACGGCCGAGTGGCGACACCGGGCCCTGTCACAGCTGGCTGTGGCGACACACCCAGCGGTGATCGCCATCCCCGGGAGAGGGCATCCGGTGATTGGCACCTCGCCTTGGCCCGGGAGGTGCACAGCCCCCCCCCGGTCCATGCACTGCCCCTCCCTCAACATTTTCGGGACCTTCTTCCCCTCGTGGATGCTCTGCGCGATCGCCGGCGTGGTCGCGGCCGCGGTGCTCCACAAGGTCGTCGGCAGGGTGGCGCCGCACCTGGAGCTGAAGGCCCCACTGCTCGTCTACTCCTCGCTTGGACTGACGGTCGCATTCGTCGTCTGGCTCACTCGATACGGCTCCTGAGATGAGAACCCACGTGCTTCGACTGAAGCTGTCGGAGGGTCTCAAGTCCTCACCGAAGACCCTCGGCCGTACCATCACCGTCGTCTCGATCTTCGCGTTCCTGGTGTCGGGCGTCCTCGTCCTGAGGCGCCTCGACGCGGTGCCTCGCACCGACGACGCCATCGTCACCGCCAACACCATCCGCGTCGTGCCGGAGATCGCGGGACGGATCGCCACTCTCAACGTCAAGGACGATGCGACCGTCCACAAGGGCGAAGTCCTCTACACCATCGAGAGTGAGCGCTACGAGCTGAACCTCGCGGCTGCTCGCGCCCAGGTGCAGGCGCTCGAGGCGGAGATCGAGCTCACCGATCGCAGGGTGTCCTCGCAGGTCACGGCCATCTCCGTTGCGCGGTCGCATGTCGACGCGGCGCGGGCCCGGTTGAAGGAGACGTCGGACACGCTGGCGCGGCTCGAGCCGCTGCTCCCGGAGCGGTTCGTCACCCCGCAGCAGATCGACATGGCCCGGACCGCGAAGGCCACCGCCGAGAGCCAGCTGGCCGGCGCGCTCTCCGCCACGCAGCAGACCCGGGAGGCCGTCGGAGACTCCAAGGCTCTCGCCGCCCAGCTCCTCGCAGCTCGGGCTCTCGTGGGCCAGGCGGAGCGCGATCTGCGGAATACCGTGGTGCGAGCGCCGTTCGACGGCCGCGTGGTCGGGGTGACCACCTCGGTGGGTCAGTGGGTCGATCCGGTGAAGGCGCTGTTCAGCCTGATCGACACCTCGCAGTGGTTCATCATCGCCGACTTCCGCGAGACGGAGCTGCCCAACGTCCGGCCCGGCGATCGCGTCACCGGGTACGTGATGACCGAGCCCGGGGTCCATCTTCGCGGATCGGTGGAGAGCGTCGGCTCCGCGGTCGCAGGCCTCGAGGACCTCGCCGTTGCCGGAATCCCACCGGTCCGGCGCGAGCTGAACTGGATCCGGATCGCCCAGCGCTTTCCGGTCCGGATCGCGCTGGAGGATCCACCCCCCGAGCTGATGCGGATCGGCGCGTCCGCGGTGGTCGTGGTTCGGCACGGGCGGAGATGACCGGGATGACCGCGGTCGCACAGCCGCTGGCGCAGCAGCCCTGGACTGCGCCGCACGAGGGATGGTGGGAGCTCCTCCGGGCCGAGCTGACGCTCGCTCCGGAACGCACCGCGCGCATGGTGCGAATGACCGTCCTGGTGATGCTCGCGGTGCTGATCTCGATGGCCCTCCGCGTGCCCCAGGCCGCCATCTCCACCTACATGATCTTCTTCGCCACCCGCGAGGACAGGCCAGCCAGCATCAAGACCGGGATCGGGCTCCTCGTCGCCGTCACTGGCGCGGTGCTGCTCGGGCTGCTCGTGCTCTGCTTCACCTTCGGAGAGCCCCTCCTCCGGCTGGCAGCGATCGCGACGCTCTCGTTCGGAGCGATGTACGTCCTTCGCAGCTCCCCGAAGCTGGGCATGCTGGGCTTCGCCCTGGGCTTCATCGGGATGATCTTCCTGGTCTACGTCGACATCTTCCCGTCGCCCGAGGTGCTGGTTCGGGCAGTGTGCTGGATCTGGGTCGTCCTGGCGTACCCCTTCACTCTGGTCATCCTGTCAGAGGGTCTGTTCGGCGACGACCCCGAGGCTCTGCTGCGTCGAGGCCTGTCCCGGCGGGTCATCGCCGTGGCCGATCTCCTGGAGGCCACCCCGGAGGAAGCGGCGAGGGCCCGGCGACGGGTCGATGGCCTCGAGCGGCTCGGGACGGAGGGGCTCCTCCCTTATGCGGCACGTGGCCCCGCCGGGCTGGTTCCGCTCCGCACCCGCGTCGTCGGCGAGGTTCAGACCTTGCTGGTCATCGCGAGGCAGCTCGCTCCGGTCGCCGACGCCTCCAGCGTGCGCTCACTGCGGCAGGCTGCCGTCGCCTGCCGCCATCTCGGCGAGAGGATCCTCGGAGAGAAGGGGACCTCGCTCCCGTCGCCGCCGGTACCTGCCGCCGAGGACCTCACCGGAGCCGACGCCGCGACTCTGGCGGTGGTGCTCCCGCTGCTCGCCGCCGTCAAGACGCTGGCGCTGGCGGTCGACGAGCTCCGCGATCCGGCGCGAGTGCCGGCAACACCGCCCGCGCCGCCGGTTCCACCCACGCCGGCCGAGCAGGAGGAACGGCGCGTGGAGGCGCTCCAGTTCGCAGCCAAGGTCACGCTGGCCGCGCTCAGCGCGTACATCCTCTACACCGCGCTGGACTGGAACGGCATCCACACCGCGCTCATCACCTGTTTCTTCGTCGCCTCGGAGAGCGTGGGCGCGACGATCCACAAGTTCACGCTTCGCCTCACCGGCGCCGTCGTCGGTGGCGCGGTGGGCATTCTCTCCCTGATCTTCGTCGTTCCCCACCTGGACTCGGGCGGCGGCCTCGCGGTCTTCGTCGGAGCGGTCACGCTCCTGGCCGCCTGGTTCTCCACTGCGAGCCAGCGCGTCTCCTACGCCGGCTGGCAGTTCGCCTTCGCCTTCTACCTCGTGGTCCTCCAGGGCTTCGAGCGCAGCACCAAGCTGGTTGGAGCCCGTGACCGCGCGCTGGGAATCATCCTCGGCAACATCCTGATCACGCTCGTCTTCACGCGTCTCTGGCCGGTCCGGCTGGCACCCAGGATCGCGGACGGCATTTCCCGGGCGCTGGATGCGCTCGCCGATCTGGTCTCGGTCGAGGCCGGGCAGCCCGAGAGCCCGGCCCGCTCGGCCCAGCTGGAACAGGCGTTCTTCACGGGCCTGTACAAGGCGCAGCAGTGGGCGTTCTTCGGGCGCTTCGAGGTGGGCGGAAAGGCCGCCGCGTCCATGCTTCCGGTCCTGAGCTCGCTCTACCTTCCTGCGCGTGCGCTCAACCTCTCCGCCTCCAGCGAGATTCTGACGGAACCGGCGCTTCCGGAGGCAGAGCGCTGGCGAGTCGAAACGGTGGAGGCCCTCCGGCGAAAGGTCGCAGCACAGCTGCGCGACCTCTCCGGCGCCATCCGCGAGGGTCGAACCCCGACGAACCACGAAGGCAAGGACGCCTTCGAGGGTCCCCGCCGCTCCTTCGCCGCGGTGAGCGACGCCGGACTGAGGAAGGTGCTGGCACCGGTTCGGCTGAAGCTCGAGTGGCTGGGGATGATCGGTGAGAGCCTCGAGTCGCTGGTCAGGCCGGCCGGAGCCGTGGCGCAGGGAGGTGTCCGGTGAGCGCGAGCTTCCGGCGGCTGGCGCTGTTTGTCCTGCCGGCCTGGTTCCTGGGCGGATGCGCGACCACGTACCTGAAGCTCGCCCCCCCGTCTCCGAGCGAGCCGGTGATTCCGGCCAGCGCCGGAGGAGAGCGAGCGGCCACCCAGGCTTCGTCGCCCATCGGGCCGCCGCCCGGGGACGTGGCCGACGATGGCTCGGTGGTCCAGCCGGGACGGCAGTACGGCCTTCCCGAGCTGGTGGAGCTGGCCGCCGCGAGCAACCCCGACACACGGATCGTCTGGCAGCGCGCACGACAGGCGGCGCTGGCGGTCGGAGTGGTGCACGCGCGGGACTACCCGACGCTCAGCGCGCTGGTGCTCGGTGGCTACCAGCACAGCTGGTTCCCGGTCTCCTCGCTCAACAACGGCGTCAACATTGTCACGCAGGCGTTCCTCCCCGGCATCAACTTGCCCGGGCCGCCGCAGGGGGCCTCCGGTCACATCGGCCTCGATACGTTCGAGGTCGTCCCGTTCCTTGCCCTGCGCTGGGAGGCCCTCGACTTCTCCCGTGGGCCCGCGAAGCGCGCAGCGGAGCAAGGCTCGGTCGCGGCGAACCTGGTCTTCGTGGGCGAGCATCAGAAGCTGCTGTTTCAGGTCTCGCGGACCTACTTCCGGCTCGGCGCCGCGCGGGCGCAGGTCAAGGTGGCTCAGGACGCGCTGGAGCGAACCATGACCATCGACCAGTCGGCAGAGGCGAAGTTCGGCCGGGGGCTGGCGACTGCGGTGGAGGTTGCCGAGGCGAGGCGCGAGGTGGCCCAGGCGGACTACTCGCTCAGCGAGGCCCGCGCGGCCGAGAAGGTCGCCCAGTCGGCCCTGCTCACCGCGCTCGGGGTCGATCCACGCATGACGCTCGCGATCGAGACGCTCTCCAGCGGTGCCCTCGCGGACTCCCTCCGGCAGCCGGTCGACGGATATCTACAGAGCGCGCTCGCGTCCCGGCCGGACCTCGGCGCGGCGCAAGCGCACGCCTCTCAGGCCGACGCGATGATCGACCATGCGAACTCGACCTGGTTGCCCAAGCTGAGCCTGGTCGGGACGGGCGGGCTCCAGTGGCTCGGAGCGAAGACCGCCGGAACGTCGACCAACACGGCGACGATTCCCCAGGTCACCGCCCTGGCGAATCTGGAATGGCTCCTCTTCGATGGCGGCGCCCGGGAGGGCTCGGCCGAGATTGCCCGTGCCCGCCGAGACGAGGCGGACCTGGAGATCCGGAAGCTCCGGAACGTCGCCAGCCAGGAAGTGCTGAGCGCCTACGACGAGGCCAACGCGGCGCTATCACGGTATCGCGCAGCCCAGGCACTGGAGCGGACGGCCGCGGTGGCGGACGACGCCACTGCGCGCTCCTACTCCAATGGCCTCTCCACCCTGGCAGAGGCGGCCAGCGCCCAGAAGGCGCACTCCCTGGCGTCGGCGGCGAAGGAGCAGGCGTACGCCGAGGCGCGCATCGCGACCACCCTGCTCACCTTCGCGGCCGGACAGCTCCGCGGCGTCGGCGCCATTCCCGATCCAGTTCCCTGACGAGGAGAAGCACATGCAGCCCCCCGAGAGTCCAGTTCCACTCGAGTTCCGGCCGACGACGCGCGTCCCGCGTGTGGTCATCGTCGGCTGCGGTTTCGGAGGGCTGTCCGCCGCCCGTGCCCTGCGCGAGGCGCCGGTCGAGGTCATCCTCATCGATCGCACCAACCATCATCTCTTCCAGCCCCTTCTCTACCAGGTCGCTACCTCGGTCCTTGCGCCGGGACAGATCGCTGCGCCGATCAGACAGGTCCTCAGTGACCAGCGAAACACCGCGGTGCACATGGCGGAGGTCGTCGGCGTCGACCGGACGAGGCGGCTGGTGTTCGCCAGCAGTGCCGACCGGCAGCGAGTCCCGATCTCGTACGACTATCTGGTCATCGCCACGGGCGCGACGCACGGCTACTTCGGTCACGACGAGTTCGCCCCCTACGCGCCTGGCCTGAAGACGCTCGCCGACGCGGAGGAGCTCCGGAACCGGATCCTCCAGACCTTCGAGCAGGCCGAGGCCGAGGAGGACACCAGCGCGCACGCGGATCTCCTGACCTTCGTCCTGGTTGGCGCCGGGCCGACCGGCGTCGAGATGGCCGCGGCCATCGCCTACGGGGTTCACAGCAGCCTCCGGAAGCAGTTCCGGCGCATCGACCCCACGACCGCGCGCATCGTGCTGATCGACAGGGGTCCCAAGATCCTCGGAACGTACGCCGACGAGCTCTCGCAGGCCGCGAAGGCGCGACTGGAGCGGCTCGGAGTCGAGGTGCGGCTCGGACAGGGCGTGGATCAGATCGACGCAGAGGGCGTCGTCGTCGGCGGGGAGCGCATCGCCAGCAAGACCGTGATCTGGACCGCGGGCGTGGCCCCCTCACCCGCCGGGAAGTGGCTCGGGGTGGAGACCGACCGTGCCGGACGGGTGAAGATCCAGCCCGACCTCACCGTCGCCGGCAACCCGGAGATCTTCGTGATCGGAGACACTTCTTTCCTCGAGCAGAATGGGAAGCCCCTTCCGGGAGTGGCTCAGGTGGCGATCCAGGAAGGTCGGTACGCGGGCGAGGCGATCGCCCGCCGCGTCACCCGGAAGGCCCCGGCGGACCCATTCCGCTATTCGGATCGCGGGACGATGGCGGTGGTCGGTCCCGGGTACGCGATCCTCCAGAGCGGCAAGCTCCGCCTGAAGGCGTTCGTCGCGTGGCTCGCATGGGCCCTGATCCACATCCTCTCGCTCGCCCAGCCGGGTCTCCGGCTGAGCGTCTTCCTCCAGTGGATCTGGACGTTCGTCAGCGGACAGCGGGGAGACCGACTCATCGTTCAGCGGCAGCCGGCAACCGCCGCGCCGAAGGTCGAAGCGCAACGTCCAGCCTCCGACGTTCGCGCCGCGAACTGACCTGGCCTCCGCATTGCTAGGGCTGATCCGCGCGATGCGCGGCGTGATCACCGGACGAGACGTGATGCAGAACGTGGGCATCATCTACCGAGAATTCGGTGTCCGGTGTCTGGCCCGGTGCCTCTGGGTCCTGGCCATCGGGAAGCGGACGACGTTTCTCGAAGTGGTCACCGAGTTCTGAGCCGGTCGGCCGCGGGCTCCTGACGCTCGCCGGACCCAGCTCCACTCTCCGTCGCGGACCCCTGGCATCGACAGTCCGGATCCCGGGCGCTCCGCCCACGCCCGCCCCGGGCCCGGTCGCCACCCGCGACAGACACACGCTGCTGTGTCGTCACGGCCGAAACGGGCTCCCCGGCGCGTCGCTGACGTCCAGATGCCGGTCCTGACACGGGATCGGCCACTGGCTTGCCGCTTGCTCATGCAGGCGAAACACCGTGAGACCACGCTTCCTGAACCTCTGCTGGGTGTGCCAGGCCCGGATCCTGGCCCTGATGCTGCTCCTGCTGCTGGCATCCAGGGCCTTTGCCGCGCCGGTCGAGCCGCCGCCCCCGCCGCTGGTTCCCCCGGAGGATACGCCCCTGGCCGACGGAGTCCGCGAGCGAACCCCTCCGGACTATCGCGGCCAGAAGCCTCCGCCGCCGACGACCGGCGACGTTCTCATCTGGGGCCCGCGGGTCATCCTGTTCCCGGCCTATCTGGTGACCGAGTACGTGGTCCGGGCACCTGTGGGAGGCCTGGCGACGGTCGCGGAGAAGGACAACTGGGGACCGAGCGTCTTCAACTTCTTCGCCTTCGGACCCGAGCACAAGTCCGGAATCTTTCCGGTCTTCCTCTTCAACTTCGGCTTCCGGCCCAGCGTCGGCGCGCACTTCTTCTGGGACGACGCCATCGCAAAGGGGAACAACTTCACGACCGACGTGGCGTACGGAGGCTCCAACTGGATCACCGTGGGAATCGGCGATCGGTACAACTTCTCGAAGAACAACTGGCTCACCGTGGAGAGCCACTGGAACCGGCGGCCGGACTCCCTCTTCTACGGCATCGGTTACGACGTCTCGGACGACCTCAAGTCCCGCTGGGGCAGCGACCAGATCGAAGGGTCGGTGAGCTACACCCAGGTCGTCCACCGCGTCCTGCGCATCGACACGAAGGCGCGCATCTACCGGACGATCTTTCGCGACTACACCTGCTGCAACGATCCGACCATCCAGCAGCGGGTCGATTCCGGTGAGCTCGCGTCGCCTCCTGGCTACGGGGAGAACACGACCGCGGCCGAGCTGGCCCTCAAGGTGGTGCTCGACACACGCCCACCGATCGGCAACCGGAGCGGCTTCCGGGCCGGGGTGCAGGCGGCGCCGGGCGTCGACGTGACGCGCGGCTTCGATCGCTCGTGGATCCACTACGGCGGCGGGATCGAGGGCTCCTGGGACGTGACGAAGAGCGGCCGGGTGTTGAGCCTGGGTGTTCTCGCGACGTTCGCCGACCCGCTCGGAAGCGAGCCGGTGCCCTTCTACGAGCTGGTGACCGTCGGCGGGGCCGAGCCCTTCACCGGCTTCCTCAAGGGACGGCTTCGTGATCGGAGCGCGATCGGCGCCGAGCTCTCCTGGCGGTGGCCGGTGTTCGCTTACCTCGACGGCGTGGCGGCGGTGGGCGTCGGAAACGTCTTCGACGAGCACCTGAACAACTTCCGATTCGAACGGCTGCGGTTCAACGCCGAGCTCGGCGTCCGGACCGCGTCGGCGTTCGGGGCGAGCAACTTCCAGTTCATCGTGGGGATCGGCAGCGACCCATTCGACCAGGGCTTCCGCATCTCGTCCTTCAGCCTCGCCTTCGGAGTCACCTATGCGCTCTAGCAGGAGTTCTCTCGTCCAGACGGTGCTGCTCGCGCCGGGGATCGGGTTGCTCCTGCTCGGAGCGCTGTTCTGCGTCCTCGTGCTCGGAGCGGGCTGCGCCGGCCAGCGCCCGTTCTCCACCGCGGAGCCCGTCTGGCGGGACGACGATCGTCATCCGTTCAAGCCCAAGCCCGACGACTCGTACGTGCCCCTGTACTGGGACGGCGCGGACCACATCGTCTTCCGTCCTCTATCCCACGCCTTCCTCCTCCAGACTGCGCACGAGTCGCGGAACGTGAACTCGATGGACGAGCTGCCGGACTCGAGCTGGTTCACTAACCGGATCGGCCGGCGTCCGATGTCCAGGGAGGAGATCGTCCGGGGTGCCTGCACGGGCGCGGCACCCCACGAGGACCGACCCTGGACGGTGGTGGGGGTGAAGATCGACGGCGCCAATCCCGGGTTCCAGATCAAGACCCCGTCGGGCCGGGTGTACGTCCTCAAGTTCGACGCCCCGGAGCAGTGGGGGCGCGCGTCCACCGCGGACGTCGTGGGGAGCCTGCTGTACCACGCGGCGGGCTTCCACGTGCCTTGCAACCGGGTGGTCTTCCTCCGGCCCGAGCACCTCGTCCTTCCCGAGAAGGAGCTCAAGGACCCCGGCGGCCGGACCCTGACCGCGGCGCGCATCGAGGAGCTGCTCCGGGGGCTTCCTCGTGAGCCGGACGGGACGATCCGGACGCTCGCCAGCCGGTTCCTGCCCGGCAAGCCGCTCGGGCCATGGGAGTACAGCGGCAGATGGGGCGGCGACCCCAACGACGTCATCGATCACGAGGATCGCCGGGAGCTGCGCGGCTCGCGGATCCTCGGCGCATGGCTCAACCACCACGACGCTCGCTCGCAGAACACGCTGGCGATGTGGATCGACGACGGGCAGGGCCGCGGCCACATCGAGCACAACGTCCTCGACTGGGGCGACACGCTCGGCGGGCTGATGGAGTGGGACAGCATCTCTCGCCGGACTGGCTTCACCTACTACATCGACTTCGGCCAGATCGGAGCGGACTTCATCACCTTCGGGATCCCTCAGCGTCCGTGGGAGAGAGTGAAGCTCGGCCCGGCGGGGAAGATCTGGGGCTACTTCGACGACGCCGAGTTCGTTCCCGAGGACTGGCACGTCGGCTACCCGAACGTGGCGTTCTCCGCGATGCAGGAAAGCGACGCCGCGTGGATGGCGCGGATCATCTCGCACTTCGACGACGCCACCATCGAGGCCATCGTGGACGAGGCGAAGCTGTCGAGCCCGGTGGCCCGGAGCGAGCTGATCCGCATCCTCGAGGGCCGGCGGGACCGGATCGTCCGCCGCTACCTGCTCAAGCTGTCCTCCCTGGAGCGGCCCTCCATCGAGGAGGGTCGGGTGCTCGTCCGGCTGACTTCCCTTGGCAACGCCGTCCCGGGAAGTGGGCGGGTCGTTTGCGTGGTCGACCGGGCGGAGGCGGCCGGGCTGGGCGCCGCCCCGGAGCCGTCGGCGAGGCTCTGGTATTCCGGGACGACCGCCGCGGAGCTGCCCGTCTCGCACCGCGGCGCCGCGGAGCTCTGCACCGCGATCCCCGATCTGGGGCAGGCGCAGCGGGTCCTGGACCTGTCGACGGGCCGCCCCGGCCAGGCGCCGCTCCGGATCCATCTCCAGGGCGGCGACGTGCCAAGGGTGGTGGGCCTCGAGCGTCCGGAGAACGACGGTCCTCCGCCGGGGTGAACGCCGCCCGCTCGTGAGCTGCACCTCGCCGGGGAGTTCACTTCCGCGGCCATCTCGGGGTTGATCCAGGCGTCGATGACGTCCGCCTGGGTGGCCGCGAAGGGGGTGTTCCGTCGGCTGGACGAGGGCCTCTCGCGCTCCTGGATCCGTCCGGGGGAAGCGCTCTGGCCCCGGTGGATCTGGCTCCGCGCACTGGGGCTGATCTTCCTCTCGGCGTTCTACTCCCTCGCCTTCCAGATCACCGGCCTCATCGGTCCGCGCGGAATCCTTCCGGCCGGCGAGTACCTGGCTGCAGTACGACAGGCGTTCTGCATGCCGAAGGCGCTCTGGTTCGCGCCGACCCTGTTCTGGCTTTCCAGCGCGGACGGAGCGCTCCTCACCGTCACCTTCCTCGGGGCGGCCGCCTCGGTGCTCCTGGTGCTCAACCTCGTCCCGCGGCTCGCCACCGCCGTGGCCGCGGTCTGCTTCCTCTCCTTCATCGGGGCCGCGCAGGACTTCGCGAGCTACCAGTCCGACGGGATGTTGCTGGAGGCGGCGTTCATCTCGCTCTTCCTCGCGCCCCGTGGCCTGCGCCCCCGCCTCGGCGCCGCCGCCCCATCCTCGCGGCTCGCGGTGTTCCTGCTGGTCTGGGAGTGGTTCCGCATCTACTTCGAGTCCGGCGTGGTGAAGCTCCTCTCCGGCGACGCGCAGTGGAAGTCGTTCACGGCGATGGACCACTACTACGAGAACGGACCGCTCCCGACGTGGATCGGGTGGCACGTCCAGCAGAATCTTTCGCACGGCTTCCACGCCTTCACCGTCGGCCTGATCTTTCTGTTCGAGCTGGGGATCGTCTGGTTCGCGTTCCTGCCGCGTCGGTTCCGGCTGATCGCATTCTGTCTGGCGACGTCGTTCCAGGCGGCGATCATCCTCACCGCGAACTACGCCTTCCTGAACTACATCGTCCTCTCGCTGGGCGTGCTGCTGGTGGACGACCGGTTCGTTCGGCTGAAGGTCCCCCCGGCTGAACCGGCAAGGACCTCCTGGCCGGAGCGCATCGCGCTGGGGTGGATCCTGTACGCCACGCTGGTGCTGGTGCCGGGAGTCTCGAGTCTCGTCCCGCGGCCGCTGCTCTGGCCAGCGAGGGCGCTGGAGCCCTTCCGGATCGCGAACCGCTACGGGCTCTTCGCGGTGATGACCTCCGAGCGCTACGAGATCGAGTTCCAGGGCTCACGCGACGGGGTGACCTGGACGCCGTATCCCTTCCGCTACAAGCCGCAGGACCCGATGAAGGCGCCTGGCATCTACGCGCCGTATCAGCCCCGGTTCGAGTGGAACCTCTGGTTCGCCTCGCTCGGGGAGTGGCGCGGATACCGCTGGGTCCTGGACACGGAGCTGCGCCTGCTCGAAGCATCCCCGCCGGTGCTCCAGCTATTCGCCGCTGACCCGTTCCCCGACGGTCCGCCGGCCTGGGTCCGAGCGGTCAGGAGGCAGTACTGGTTCACCACGACGGAGGAGCAGCGCGCCACCGGCGCCTACTGGAGGCGTGAAGATCTCGGCCTCTACGCCCCGGAGCTGCACAAGGAAGGTGGGCGAATCGAGGCGCTCCGGCCGCTGCCATGACAGCCGGCGCTCCGGAGCTGGCCGTCGCGACCGACGCAAACACACGCCCCGTCGCTGGGGTGCAGTGTCGCCTACTCCACATGGGAGGTCCGAGCGACCTGGGACACGGAGAGGCTAGGCCGGGGCGGGCACGTCTCGCCTGCGGCGATCCGGCTGTTTGCGGCTGGTGACGGATTCGTGACGCGCGGTAAATCGAGCGCGGGGAGGCGACGAGGTTGGTCTCGGGACGGAGGGACGCCGTGCAGGAACGCGATCTCATTGTCGGAGTGCTGGCGGCGCAGGCCGGGTTCGTCACGCCCTCGGAGGTCCTCGCCGCAGCCGCCGGCGGCCTGGTCGACTCGGGCCCGGAGTCGCTCCTCACCCGTCTGGAGGAGACCGGCGCGCTCAACGCGGAACGTCGGAAGGCCCTCGAGGCGCTCGCGGAGCAGGCGCTGGCTGCGCGGAACGGTGATGCGCGGGCAGTCCTGACGACAATCGGAGCGGCGAGCGGTGCCATCGAGACGCTCGTCTCGGCGGTCGCTGCAGGCGGCAACGGTCTCGAGAACCAGGCCAGGGCTGCGGCGGGGATCCCGCTGGAGCGCCCGGGGCAGTACACGCGGCTGCGGGAGCTCGGACGTGGGAGTCAGAGCGTGGTTCGCGCCGCGCGGGATGAGATCGTCGGCCGGGAGGTGGCCCTCAAGGAGCTGGTGGCGATCGCCGAGCCGGGAAAGGACGAGTCCTCCCGCGCCGCCCAGACCCGGTTCCTCCGGGAGGTGCGGCTTGTCGCGGGCCTCGACCACCCTGGCATCGTCAACATCCTCGAGCTCGCCCGGCGGGAGGATGGAACGCTCTTCTGCGCGCAGAAGCTGATCCGCGGGGAGACGCTTCAGGTGAGGCTCGCCCGGTGCCACTCCCTCGGAGACCGGCTCGCGCTCCTCCGGCACGTGCTCGACGCGTGTCAGGCGATGGGGTTCGCGCACGCGAAGCACGTCATTCACCGGGACCTCAAGCCGTCCAACATCATGGTCGGCGAGTACGGCGAGACGGTGGTGGTCGACTGGGGGCTCGCCAAGCATCGAGAAGAGGCGGAGGACGTGGTCCCCCTGGTGCCTCCGTCACCGGAACAGGGGCTGACAGTCGCCGGAGTTGCGCTCGGGACGCCGGCGTACATGAGCCCGGAGCAGGCGAAGGGAGACCTGCCCGCCATCGATGCCCGGAGCGACGTGTTCAGCCTCGGCGCCATCCTCTACCAGGTGCTCACCGGCCGCCCTCCGTTCGAGGGCGCGACGTCGGACCACATTCTGGAAAACGTGCGAGCGGGCTCGTTCCCGCCGGTGCTGACGCTGGCGGCGGCCGCTCCGCCGGAGCTGGCGGCCATCGCCGGGCGCGCGCTGAGCGTCGAGCCGTCGGAGCGGTACCGAGATGCCGAGGAGCTCGCGAAGGAGCTCGAGGCATACCTGAGCGGTGGCCGGGTGCGTGCCTACCAGTACGGCACCTGGGAGCTCGTCCGGAAGTTCGCTTCGAACCATCGGGCCCTCACTGCCGCGCTGGCCGTCGCCCTGGGCAGCATGGTCGTCTCGGCGGTCGTCGTGGGTTTCCGGATCCACATCACGCACCTGAATCTCGCTCGCTCCTTCGTCGAGCGAGCCCATGCGGCGGAGCGTCAATCCGACTGGGCCCTGGCGAGCGTGTACTTCGCGGCGGCCCGGACGGAGCACGACACGACCGAAGCGCGATGGGGCGTCGCCCTCGCAGCCGCGCGCGCCCCGGAGCAGATCCTCTCGGTGCCGGGAGAGACAGGGTCGTTCACGGACGTGGGCGTTCTCCCGGACGGCAGGGTGATCGCGCTCGGAACCACACCCAATCGGGTGGAGATCCGGGAGATCGACGGCGGAAAGGTCCTCTGGTCCCGAGACGCGCCGCTCGTCTCCACGGCGGCGGTTCTCCCCGGCGGAACGGTACGTCTTGCGCTCCCGACGGAGTTTGCGTTCTTCGATGCGGCGACCGGAGCACCTCTCGAGAGGTTCGACCGAGAAACGGATGGTAGGCCGTGCCCCGGCGCATATCCGCCGCCGGTGACCGTGCTCAAGGGACGACTCGTCGCAAGGCGCGAGGGGCAGCAGCCGGTCGTCCTCGCCCGCGCGGTGTCACCGGTGGAGCCGCGGTGCACCGTCTCGCCCGACCGTCAGCAGGTGGCGTACCTCGACCCCGACGAACGCGTGCATCTGCTGTCCGTCAGCGATGGGCGCACGATCGCCGAGAAGCCGGCGACCGATCTCCGCAACTTCTTCTTCAGCCCGCATGGGCTGGTCCTGGTGAGAGAGGGCTGGGTGGAGACACTCGGCGCACCGGGGGGAGACTTCACCATCCCGCTCGGAGACCCATCGCAGACGAACATCACGGGTCGTACGCTCGGGGGGGAAGCGATCTCCCCGGATGGTCACCTCGTGGTCGTCGCCCGGCGAGGCCTCGGCTCCGCGGAGGTGGTCGATCTGAGGACCCGGACGGTTCGGGGGGTGGTGTACTTCGGTCCCGGCCGGCCCCGCTTCGCGTTCTCCCTCGACGGGAACCGCCTCTTCGCGGCCGGACACCGTCATCGGGCGCACCTGGCGGCGTGGCGTCTCCCTCCCGACCAGGCACCGGTGGGTCACCCCGGAAGCTGGGACCTCGCGCTGATGGACTATTCCGACGCGGCCCCGCAGCTGGCGATGTTCGAGACACGAAAGCGCTTGCTCGAGATCTACGGGGAGAACGGCCAGCGATCGACCGAGATGCCCCTCGACGAGGATTTCGGAGGATTCGGCATTCCGCGGGACGGATTGCTGTGGTGGGGTAGCTGGACGACCAATCAGGTCACTCTCTGGGATGTCTCCCGCCGCGTGATGCTGTGGGCCCATCCGTGCCGGACCTGCACCGAGGTCCATGTCACCCGCGACGGATCGCGTCTGGGGCTGTTCGGACTGGATGGCCTGGAGGTCTGGGACGCCACCGAAAATCGCGTGCTCTTTCACGAAACCGGCAGGGTCCGTGGACTCGAGACCCTGGTCGATCTCTCACCGGATGGCCGACTCGTGGTCTGGAACGAAGGAGTCGTGGTCCACCTGCGAGAGGTCAACTCCGGAACCGAGCAGCACCTCGACATGCATGGAGGCATGAGCCAAATCCGATTCGATCCGGGCTCAACGCGATTGGCCGTTGCGACCTCGGAAGGACTCAAGCTCTGGGAGCTGGCGCCGAACCGTCTGCTCTGGCAAGCCCCCCAGACCACGGTCGATCAGGTCACCGACCTGCGCTGGTCGTACGACGGCAGGTCGCTCCTGGCTCAGTATGCGTCGTTCGGCACCGATGTCTTCGACGCTGGTTCGGGTGAGCGCCTCGTGCGAATTCCCTCGACGGGGCGGAACGTTTCGATCGTCAGGCCGGACCTTCGTGCGACGCTCGTTGCGAGCAGGTCCCACTGGGATCTGCGCCCGCTGCCGCTACCCGAGACCCAATCGGCGACCGAGAGTCTGGCGACGACGCTGAGGAAGGCAGGCCTCGTTCTGGATGGGCTGGAGATCGCCGCCGCTCCTTGAGGGCTGCTTCCATCAGTGGCCCGGAGACCTGTTTCGGGAGTAAGCAACCACCCGGGGGAGAGCGGAGGAGGCCCGTTGCGGGAGCGGGATCTGATCGTCGGCGTGCTGGCGGCGCAGGCTGGATTCGTCACCCCCTCGGAAGTCCTCGCCGCCGCCGCAGGCGGCCTCGTCGATTCGGGGCCCGATTCTCTCCTCACCCGCCTGGAGAAGAGCGGCGCGCTCAACGCCGAACGCCGGAAGACGCTCGAGGCGCTGGCGGAGCAGGCTCTGGCTGCGCGGAACGGTGATGCACGCGCCGTCCTGACCTCGATGGAGGCAGCAGCCACGGCCATCGAGACGCTCGTCTCCTCCGCCGGGGCGGCTCGTGCCGGCGGTGATGGCGAAGCGGCGGCAAGCGTGGAGATCCCCCGGGAGCGCCCGGGTCAGTACACGCGGCTGCGGGAACTCGGACGGGGAGGCCAGAGCGTCGTCCGCGCCGCCCGGGACGAGATCGTCGGCCGCGAGGTGGCGCTCAAGGAGCTGGTGGCGGTCGCCGAGCCGGGAAAGGACGAGTCCTCCCGCGCAGCTCAGGCCCGCTTCCTACGGGAGGTGCGCCTGGTCGCGGGGCTCGACCACCCGGGCATCGTGAACATCCTCGAGCTCGCCCGGCGCGAGGACGGCACGCTCTTCTGTGCGCAGAAGCTGATCCGCGGGGAGACGCTTCAGGTGAGGCTCGCCAGGTGCCACTCCCTCGCCGACCGCCTCGCGCTCCTCCGGCACGTGCTGGACGCCAGCCAGGCCATGGGCTTCGCCCACTCGAAGAAGGTGATCCACCGAGACCTCAAGCCGTCGAACATCATGGTCGGCGAGTACGGCGAGACGGTGGTCGTCGACTGGGGGCTCGCCAAGCACCGGGAAGAAGCCGAGGACGTGGTTCCGCTGGTGCCCTCGTCCCCGGCGC
>Ga0081540_1000922_pt1 | contig 26453 bp, 21 predicted proteins | sample TabmetS2T1R1_FD_71024 | JGI IMG/M metagenome (GOLD analysis project Ga0081540, IMG submission 71024) | Tabebuia heterophylla rhizosphere microbial communities from the University of Puerto Rico - S2T1R1 | ecosystem: Host-associated > Plants > Roots > Rhizosphere ...
GATGTGGCGGGCGTCGACGAGGCCAAGCAAGATTTGCAGGAGATCGTTGAGTTCCTCCGCGATCCCGGAAAATTCCAGCGCCTCGGCGGCCGCATTCCCCGTGGCGTGCTGCTGGTCGGTCCGCCCGGGACCGGCAAGACGCTGCTCGCGCGCGCGATCGCCGGCGAAGCCAACGTGCCGTTCTTCACGATTTCCGGCTCGGACTTTGTCGAGATGTTCGTCGGCGTCGGGGCCTCGCGCGTGCGTGACATGTTCGAGCAGGCCAAGAAGAACGCGCCCTGCATCATCTTCATCGACGAAATCGACGCGGTCGGCCGCCACCGCGGCGCGGGGCTGGGCGGCGGCAACGACGAGCGCGAGCAGACCCTCAATCAGCTTCTGGTCGAGATGGACGGCTTCGAGGCGAACGAAGGCATTATTCTGATCGCCGCCACCAACCGGCCCGACGTGCTCGACCCGGCGTTGCTGCGGCCCGGCCGATTCGACCGCCAGGTGATCGTGCCCAATCCGGACGTGGTCGGCCGCGAGCAGATCCTCAAGGTTCACGTGCGCAAGGTTCCGCTGGCGCCGGACGTCAATCTCAAAACCACCGCGCGCGGCACGCCGGGCTTTTCCGGCGCCGATCTCATGAACCTCGTCAACGAGGCGGCTTTGATGGCGGCCCGCCGCAACAAGCGCATGGTCACGCAGGTCGAATTCGAGGACGCCAAAGACAAAGTGATGATGGGCGCCGAGCGCAAATCGCTGGTGATGACGGAGGAGGAAAAGCTCCTGACCGCATATCACGAAGGCGGCCACGCCATCGTCGCCCTCAACGTGCAGGCGACCGATCCGGTGCACAAGGCTACCATCATACCGCGCGGTCGCGCGCTCGGGATGGTGATGCAACTGCCCGAGCGCGACAAGCTCTCCATGAGTCTCGAGCAGATGACCTCGCGCTTGGCCATCATGATGGGCGGGCGCGTGGCCGAGGAACTGGTGTTCGGCCGTCAGAAGGTCACCTCGGGCGCCGCCTCCGATATCGAGCAGGCGACCAAGCTCGCGCGCATGATGGTGACGCGCTGGGGCCTGTCCGAGGCGCTCGGCACCGTTGCCTACGGCGAGAACCAGGATGAAGTGTTCCTGGGCTATCAAGTGGCGCGCCAGCAAAATGTCTCGGAGGAAACGAGCCGCAAGATCGACGGCGAGATCAAGCGTCTGGTCGAGGCCGGCTACGCCGAGGCGCAGCACATCCTCCAGGAAAAGCGCGGCGATCTCGAGACCTTGGCCAAGGCGCTGCTCGAATTCGAGACGCTGACCGGCGACGAGATCAAGGATCTGCTCGCCGGCAAACGGCCGTCGCGCGAATCCGTCATCGAGCCGGCAACGCCGCGCGGCTCGGCGGTACCGCCTGCCGGCAAGCCGCGCCCGCGCCCCGAACCCGGTGGTCTCGAGCCGCAGCCGCAGGCGTGAGGGGCTTCGCGGCCCCCCGCTTCGTTCACTCATTTGCCGGCCATCAATTCGCCAGCGCGCGGTCGAGCGGTGTGGGACTTTTGTTGGCCGTGATCGCGCCACTCTTAGTCCGCGGCGCTTGCGATGCAAAGCGGCTCGACGGGCGATCTAGCGCCGGGTGTCGACCGCGATCGACGGGGGCGCGTCGTGGCTCATGAACACCGGCTGCAGCAGGTGCGATTTGAATTGCCAACCGTGGTCGGTATCCAGCACGCATTCGTTGATCAAATCGGCGATCAACATCGGCGGCTTGGATTGCTGTGCCGGCGGCCGCGCGGCCGACCCATAGAAGCTGACAATGCCCAACACCCGCGCGTGACCCTCCGCGGTCGCATCGACGATCAGATTATTGATCAAATGACGCGTGGTCTTCACGCTGCTGATGGCGGTTAGGGCTTGGCGTTCGCGCCAGATGTAGAATTCCCGGATTTTTTCCCTTCCTTCGAACCGGTTGTGGCCGACGCACATCACGCCGTCCGGCGCATAGAATTCATGGGCGCGGCGGCCGCCGTTGCAGTCGACCTCATGCCAATACCTCACCTCGAGGCGATAAAGCGCATGCCAAAGGCTGGCCTCCTCGCGCGCGTCCATGTTGACCTCCCTTGTGGTGTCGGCATGCCCATGTGAAAAACGCGGAGGACAAACCCTCGTCCCAACGCCGACACCCGGCGCCCGGTTGCCATCGGTCTCGGCCGCGCGTCTTTAGCCCTTCATCGCCGCCTTGATCGCCGCGACGTTGCCGCCCGCCTTCGCCGCCGCGATGATCTTTGCTTCACGCGCGGAAACCCCGCCGAGCGTCGCCTGCATGGCTTCGACCTTGTCGGTCGGGACCACGACCGCGCCGTGGCGGTCGGCATGGACGAGGTCGCCGCTCTTGACCGCCATACCATGCACGGTCACGTCGGTGCCGAAATCGACCACGTGCACATAAGCGTGCGAGGGAACGATCGAGCCGGCCAGCATCTGGAAGCCCGGCGCGATCGCCGGGATGTCGCGGATCGACCCGTTGGTGACCACGCCGAGACAGCCGAGCGCCTTGTGCACGTTCGACTGGACCTCGCCCCAGAAAGCACCATAGCCGACGTACTCGCCATCGAGGTCTTCCATGACCATGATGCTGGGTTGCGGCGAGCCGGCAACGTAGTCGAGGTAGTCAAGCCGCTTCTGCATGTAGCCGGCCTCGCCGAGCGGGACGGCGTCCTTCGCCTTGAAGGTCACGGTCTTGGCGAAGCCGACGATGGGCGGAAGCTCGGGAAAGGGACAGTGCAAGTGCCTGACGGTGTAGCCGAAGCCGCGGCGCTCCGGCGCGACGATCTCGACCAAGTTGCACACGGTCGGAGTGTCGATTGATTGCAGAAATTCGAGTTGGGTTCGGCTTGGCGCGGTCATTCATGTTCCCCCTTGGGCCTGACAAAGCGACCCTAGGCGGTCGCGCGGCGATAAGCGAGCGTCGCAATCAAGGCCATGGCCGCCAGCATCGTCAGCACCAAGGCGACCGTTGCCGGCCACCCGCCGCGCTCCCAGACGAGCCCCGGTAGGAACGCCCCCATGCTGCCGCCGGCATAGAACGACGTCACGTAGAGCCCGACGGCCGACGAGCGTCCTTCCTTCGCGATTTCGGTGACATAGCCGGTCGCGATCGTCTGACACAGCATGCCGCATCCGGCGCAAAGGGTAAGCCCCGCGATGATCGCCGGAATTGACGGCAGCAGCATCAGCAGCGCGCCGCCGGCCCATGCGGCAATGAGTGCAAGAATGAAGCGCCGGCGACCGAGGCGCGCCATCATCCAGCCGGTCATCGGCGCGATCACGGTGCCGGCCAGATAGGTGACGAAGATCAGCCCGAGCAAGGTCGAGGAAAAGTTATAGGGCGGCGCGGCGAGGTGGAAGCTCACGTAGGTGAACACGGCGACGAAATTGAAGAGCACGCCGAATCCGATGCCATAGGTGGCGAGCAGTTGCGGATTCCTCAAATGCCGCAACATCCCTCGTGCCGACGCGCTGAGGCCGGGCGAGCGAACGAAGCCCTTCTCCCGCGGCAGCACCAGCGCGAGCACGAGCGCGCCCACGAACGACAAGCCGGCAAGCGCCAAGAAGGCGGCGCGCCAGCTGATGAGATCGCTGAGTAGGCCAGGAAGGAAGCGGCCGCAGAACCCCCCGAGACTGGATCCGGCGATGTAGATCCCGGCAACGCCCGCCACCTGCGCCGGCGGCCACTCATCGCCGATATAGGCGACGGTCACGGCGAAGATCGGCGGCAGCAGCAATCCCTGGATGAAGCGCCAAACGACGAGCGTCTGCACGTCCGGCGCGTACGCGGCGCCGATCGTGGGCACGACCACCGCCAGCATCGCGGCGGCGATCACGCGCTTGCGCCCGAGCACGTCGGCGATGGCGCCGGTGAACGGTGCGGTCAAGGCGATGGCGAGCGTGCTTGCGGTCATGATCGTGCTGATCTCGGCGGCGCCGACGCCGAACTCCCGCGCCAGCGCCGGCAACAGCGCCTGCGGCGAATAGAGGTTGAGGAAGGTACAAAAGCCGGCGATGGCGACGGCGATTTTGCGGGGATCGACGGCCATGGCGTTTAGGCGCCCCTGCGGACCCGGGCAGCCCTTCTCATGGGTTTACTGCTTTGCGCGCTCGCGCGAGGGTCTCATCCGGCGTGCCGGAGGCATCGATGCGCGTCCAGTCGAGGCCGCCGAGGTCGTAGCTCTGCTGCATTCGGGCGACCGCCGCGTCGGCATCGGAGGGATCGGGGCCGCGCGCGCCCAGGCGGGCGAGACGAGTGTCCAGATCGGCCTCGAGAAAAAGACCGTAAAAAGAAACGCCGAGGATTTCCGCCGATGCCGCCGCCGCGGCGCGCTCCAGTCGGGTTGCGAAAACCGCGTCGAGGATGGCGGAATGGCCCGCCGCCACCGCCCGCCGCGCCTTGTCGGTGATGACTGCATAAACCCTCGCCGTCACCGCCGGCGAATAGGCATCCTGCGTCAGCCGCACGTGCTCGTCCTTGCCGAAGAGCGCCTTGCGTTCCACGTCCGAGCGCAACACCACCGCTCCGGGAGCAGGGGCGAGTTCTCCCGCGAGGGCCCGGGCGAGCGCCGATTTCCCCGTGCCGGAGAGCCCTCCGACCGCGACCAGGCGCGGCATGCCCGGTTCAATGAACCGGCGGGCAAATTCGAAATATGCGCGCGCGCTGCGCGTAATCGCGGCCCTCTGATCGGGAGCGGCATGGTCGATCCGCGCCGCGGTCACTTTGGCGCGGATCGCGGCGCGCAGCGACAGGAAGAGCGGCAGCGTTGCCAGCGCGTCGAGATCTTCGGCTCGCTTCGTTTCGGCGAGATAACGGTTCAGCACGCGATTCGCCGCCGATTTGAGGCCGCGCTCGACCAAATCCATGAGCAGGAAGGCGAGATCGTAGAGCACGTCTCCCGATGCGATCAGCGGGCTGAATTCGATGGCATCGAACGGAACCGGCCGGCCGCCGAGCAGGACGATGTTACCGAGATGCAGGTCGCCGTGCAGATGTCGGATCAGCCCGCGCTGGCCGCGCTCGCGAAGGAGCGGACGGATGCGGGAATGCGCGGCGCGGCTATGCCTCGCCAGTGTTTCGGCCTCCGCAGCGGGAAAAAGCTCGGCCATGTCGCGAAACGCGGCGTCGTTTTGCTCGATATAGTCGCCAAGCGCCGCGATCCATGGCTCGGCTTCGACCGGCTTGGCGCCGGCGTGAAGCGCCGCCACTGCGTGGCCGAGCGCATCGGCGAGCGCCGCATCGATCTTGCCCGCCTGCGCCAGTCGGTCGAGCGTCGCATTTTCGTCGAAACGGCGCATTTCGAGCGCCCATTCCACCACCGCGCCGGTGCCGTCGAGCGTGAGCCGGCCGCCGTCCTCGCGTGTAATCGCGAGCACGCGGCGGTAGATATCGGGCGCGAACGATCGATTGATGCGAAGCTCCGCCTCGCAGGCTTCTTTGCGTTTGGCGAGTGTCGAATAGTCCAAAAAGGGGAAGCGCACGGCGCGCTTCACCTTCAAGGCACGCTCGCCGGCGAGAAATACCGAGGCCGCATGGGTGTCGACGCGCTTGACCGCGCTGCCGCCGTGCGTGGCGGGGTCGGCAAGAAGCGCAAACACCGCGTCCTGGTCGCCTTCGCTCATGCCCGGCACTCCCTCGCGTCGCCAGCGCTCATTTCGCGACGGCATGGCCCGGCGCCGAGCCAAGTCAACGTCGGCGCAGTCGAAGCGTTCGCCATGCTATGTTGTTTCCCTTCGCCGCAATACGTCTCGATTCGCGGCGAAGACGGCGAGATGCATACCTTCCGAGTGGTCTCGGTCGAACCGGCGACCTGACGTATGCAGCCGCTCGTTTGCCCATCCCCACATGCTTGCGGCATGGTCTAGACGTGAGCGACACAGCCATGGAGACGCCTGATGCGCGCCAATGACGGCACGAGGACCGCCGCCGAAGTTCTGGTCGATCAGCTCGTCGTGCATGGAGTGAGGCACGTGTTTTGCGTGCCCGGCGAGAGCTATCTCGCAGCGCTCGACGCCTTTCACGACCGCGATATCGCCGTCACCGTGTGCCGGCACGAGAGCGGCGCGGCAATCATGGCGGAAGCCTGCGGCAAGGCGACCGGACGTCCCGGTATCTGCTTCGTCACCCGTGGGCCCGGCGCCAGCAATGCGGCGGCGGGGCTGCACATCGCGCGGCAGGATTCGACGCCCCTCATCCTGTTCGTCGGACAGATCGCCCGCGAGATGCGCGAGCGCGAAGCCTTCCAGGAACTCGATTATCGCGCCGTGTTCGGGACGATCGCCAAATGGGCGACCGAGATCGACGACGCCGCGCGCATCCCCGAGCTCGTTTCACGCGCGTTCTACACCGCGACCGGGGGCCGACAGGGCCCGGTGGTCATGGCGCTGCCCGAGGACATGCTGGTCGAGCGCCTCGCCGTCCCTGACGCGCCGGCCTTCGCGCCGGTGGAGATCTGGCCTGGCGCGAACGATATGAGCCGGCTGCAGAAGCTTCTCCGCGCAGCCGAACGGCCGATCATGCTGTTGGGCGGCAGCGGCTGGTCGGAGAGCGCCTGCGCTGCCGTTGCGCGGTTCGCCGAACGCTTCACGCTGCCGGTCGCGACCACGTTCCGCCGCGCGCACCTCGTCGATCCCGAGCATCCCTGCTACGCCGGCGACCTCGGCATCGGCCCCAATCCTAAACTGCTCGCGCGCGTGAAAGGCGCCGATCTCATCCTCCTCGTCGGCGGTCGGCTGGGCGAGATGCCTTCGCAGAGCTACACGCTTCTCGACATTCCAGCGCCGCGGCAAACGCTGGTTCACGTCTTTCCCGGTATCGAAGAGCTTGGCCGCGTGTACCGGGCGCATCTTGCAATCAACGCGACTCCCACAGCCTTTGCCGCCGCGCTCGAAGGTCTCGAGCCGCCCAGCGAGCCCAAATGGCGCAATGAGACGCCGCTCGCCCACGCCGACTTCCGCGCTTGGACCGACAAGCCGACCCCGGTTCCCGGTCCGGTCAATCTCGGCGAGATCATTGCCGCCCTGCGCGGCAAGCTTCCCGACGATGCGGTGATCTGCAATGGCGCAGGCAATTTCTCGATCTGGGTGCACCGTTACGCACGCTATCGGCGCTACGGAAGCGAGCTCGCGCCCATTTCAGGCTCCATGGGCTACGGCGTCCCCGCTGCGATCGGGATGAAGCGTCTGTCGCCGGAACGCACCGTGATTGCCTTTGCCGGCGACGGCGATTTCCTCATGACCGGTCAGGAATTTGCGACCGCGGTGCAATACGACCTGCCGGTCATCATCGTCGTCGTCGACAACGGCATGTACGGCACCATTCGCATGCACCAGGAACGCCACTATCCCGGGCGAGTGGTGGCGACCGATTTGAGGAATCCGGATTTTGCGGCCTACGCCCGGGCCTTCGGCGGCTACGGCGCGACGGTCGAGAGGACCACGGATTTCTTCCCCGCCTTCGAGGCGGCGCAAAGATCCGGCAAGCCCGCGATCCTTCACCTCAAGGTCGATCCCGAGGCTCTGACTCCGAACATGTCGCTCACGGCGACGCGCGAGAAGGCGCAAGCCGGCGGCTAAGTCTCCGCGCTCCCAAGCCTTCGCTCTCTCGGACATAGCAACGCGCCGTTACCAGTTGCATCATTATGAATGATGCTTCATTTGTTGCCGTCGAGATTCGCATGCCCTACCGCCGAACGGAAAATGTGGTCCGCAGGCTTGCCGCCCGTCACGACGCAATTTTGGTGGCGGCCTGCGAGATCGCGGCGGCCGACGGCATGGCGGCCGTTCAGATTGCGCCGGTCGCGGAGCGCGCGGGTGTCGCCACCGGCACGGTCTACCGCTATTTCCCCTCGAAGACCGAACTCGTCGCGGCGCTCGTGGCGACGCTCGCCGAGCGGGAAATGGCCGCCGTCGGCGAGGCGGCAAAGGCGGCGCCCGGTCCGCTCTCGGCGCTGGCGGCCGCCATCGCCACCTTCGCGGGGCGCGCGCTCGCGCGGCGGCGGCTTGCCTTCGCGCTGATCGCCGAGCCGGTCGAGCCCGACATCGACCGTGCGCGCGCCGACTATCGCCAAAAGCTGACCGACGAATTTACCAGACTCATCCGGCGCGCTCTCGATGCCGGACGCCTTCCCGAACAGGACGCTGCCCTGGCGGCGCCGGCGCTGCTCGGCGCGCTCATTGAGGGCTTGATCGGGGAGCGCGCGCCCGCCGTTCCCACGGAGATGGGCGAAGCGCGCGCGCGGGTGCAAATGCTCACATTGTTCGCCTTGCGCGCGCTGGGGGTGAACGACGCGCGTGCGCGCGGCCTGGTGGTGCAGACCGTCATGCCGGAGCCACGCGGCACCTCCTAATTGGATAAGACATCAAACTCTCATCGATCGAGAAGTTGGCAAAACTCCGCCGCGGGCGCATCGGAACCCCCGTCGCAGCGCGGCGTTGCCCTCTCGCAGGGGCAACGCGCCGAGGAGATCCCATGGCAAAAAAACCGAAGACGCTCGATGAGCTCTTTCACGAGACCCTCAAAGACATTTACTACGCCGAGAAGAAGATCCTGACCGCACTTCCGAAAATGGCGAAGGCCGCGCAGTCCGAGGAGTTGCAGGCGGCGTTTGAGAAACACGAAGGAGAGACTGAAGGCCAGGTCGACCGCCTTGAAAAGGTGTTCGAACTGATCGACCAGCCGGCGAAAGGGAAGATGTGCGACGCGATCAATGGAATGATCGAGGAAAGCAAGGAAGTCATGAAGGAGTTCCGGGGTTCCCCCGCCCTTGACGCCGGTCTCCTCGCCGCGGCGCAGGCAGTCGAGCATTACGAGATTTCCCGCTACGGGACATTGAAGACCTGGGCGAAGGAGCTTGGCTTGGACGAGGCCGCGAGCCTGCTCGAGCAGACTTTGCAGGAGGAAAAGAAGACCGATGAGGCGCTGACCGAGCTCGCCGAGACTGCGGTCAACCAGGAAGCTCAGCAGGCAGCCGAATAGGGCCGCACGCGGTGCTGTAGATCTGCTGCGGACGCCGATTCTGCCCGACTATTTGGAAGAGGGTCTCGCGCCGTTTGGGCGCTCAATGCGATGTGTTCGCGCGCGAGCACCTATGACGGCGCACGCAACGGTCCCGACGGACCGGCTCATTGACTGCCCGGGACAATCCAACCTCTCGGCGTAATGACGCTCATTGCACCGTTGCGGCGGCAATCCACTCGGTCACCGCGCGCAACGCGGCGGCCCGGCTTCCATTGTCGCTGTGCGCCGCGAACACCGCGAGTTGCGCGTCCGCGGAGGTGCCGGCGCTGACGATGGCACGGCAGCGGTGGATCTCGGCGGAGCAATCCAACGCTTCTGCGTCGTCAGCAGTCTCGCAGATCACCCGCTCGAGCATCTCGGCAACCGTGACCGCGCCGTCCTCGGCGGCGAAGGTGGCATGCACCCCATGGCGCTGCGCCTGCCACTTGTTCTCGACGATAATCGCACGGCCGACCGGGTCGAGGTCGCTATGGCGCCAGGGGTTGAGGTAGAGGTGACGCGCGAGCGTCCGATAGAGCGCGGCAATGGCGATCCCATCCTCGATCAGCGTGCAGGAATCGGGTGCGCGCAGTTCGAGCGTGGGGTTGAGCAGCGATGGGCGGATGGCCCACCAGACGTAGCTCGAATCCTCGATTACCCCGGCCTGCACCAGCGTCGCCACGTAGGCATCGAATTCCTGCCGGGTGCGGAACAGTTCCGGCACGCCGGTGCGCGGCAACTCGTCGTAGGCGGCGAGCCGATAGCCCTTGAGCCCCGTGCTGCGCGACTGCCAGAACGGCGAGGAGGTCGAGAGCGCGAGGAACAACGGCAGATAAGGCAGCATGCGGTACATCAGATCGATTCGGTCGTCCGGGTCCGGCAGTTCGACGTGCACGTGCAACCCGCACAAGAGGTCGCGCTGTCCGATCATCTGCAGGTCGTTCATGACGTTGTCGTAGCGGGCCTTCTCGGTCTGCCGTGCCTTGCGCCAAGTGCCGGTCGGATGGGTGCCGGAAGCGAGGATGGCAAGGCCATGTTTGCCCGCCACCGCGGCGATGGTTTGGCGCAACTCACGCAGTTCGGCCAGTGCCCCCGCCATGGTCTCGTGTGGGGAAGAAATCACCTCGATCTGCGGCTGCAGGAACTCGGGCGAGATGCGCCCGTTGGCCGCGGCCTTGGCGGCGTCCAAAAACGCCTGCGGCATCTCGCGCACGAGAGATTTGGTCTCGGCGTCGACCAGGAAATATTCCTCTTCGATTCCCAAGGTGAATGGACCGGCCATTCGTCGGCCCTGGGTCCTCGGCCTTGTTGCGAGCGCATAATCCATGGGACACCGAGCAGATCCAGCAACGGTTGACGCGGTTCGGACGCAACGACAGCGAGAGAAGCGCGCAGATAACGCGGGCAGGAACGCGAAGTTCCTGCCCGCCAAAAACGATTTTGTCCCAATGCTTTGCGACAGATCGCCGTTAATGCGACATCAGCACCGGCACGGTCATCGACGCCAAGATGCCGCGCGTGACGCCGCCGAGAATGAACTCGCGCAAGCGGGAATGTCCGTAGCCCCCCATCACCATCAAATCTGCGCCGCTGTCGGCGGCATACGACAAGAGCGCGTCTTGGATGGCAATGTCGCCCTTGGCGATGCGCTTGACGCTGGCCGCCACCCCGTGCCGGACAAGATGCGCGCTCATGTTGGCGCCGGTCATTTCCTCGCTTTTGCGTTCCTCGGCGACGATCACGACGTCGACGGCCTTGGCGCGTTCAAGAAACGGCATGGCATCGCCGATCGCCCGCGCGGCGGTGCGGCTGCCGTCCCAGCACGCGAGCACGCGTTCGAGCGTTATTCCGCGCCTCTGAATATACGGGACTATGACGAGGGGACGACCGGACTCGAATAGCGCTCCCTCGATCAAGAGATCATCGGCTGGTCCGCCTTCGCGCTGCGCCTGCCCCACCACGACCAGGTCGAAACGGCGCCCAATCTCGGCGAAGCGCGTGGCGGCACCGCCGAAGGTCGCATCGAGGAGGCGCGTTTCCGCGGAAAGCCCGGCCTTTTTCACGCCGGCATCGAACCGGCTGATCGCGTCATTGGCAGCCTTGCTGCTCTCCTGGCGTTGCAGGTCGATCAGATCGACGGGGACCCCGCCGAGCATGCCGTCGGGAATGACTGGCTCGTAGACGAAGGAGACGCCAGTGATGTGGGCACCAAACATAGCGGCGATCGAGGTCGCGTATTCCGCCGCGAAGTCGCGCGGGCCTCGGCTGGACAGGTTGACGACGACGTCCTTGAGCATGGCACGACCTCCCTCACGACCGAGCCGGCCCACGGCACGCCGCGCAGGCAGCTCACGCAAACCTATGCAAGTGTATGCCGGCTCGTCCGACTTGCAACGCGAACCGGCCGCGCGGGGGCGCGGGATCGCCCGCCGCGCGGCTCTAGGCGGGCCTCACTTCTTGGCCCCATCGGGCCCGAACTGCTTGAGGTAGGCCCAAAGGTCTCCAATGTCCTTGTCGTTCTTGATGCCGACGAAAGCCATGCGGGTGCCCGGCATCTCTTGCATCGGCGCGTGGATGTATTTGTCGAAGGCCTGCTCGCTCCAGACGATCCCGGACGATTTGTTGGCCGGGGAGTAATTGAATCCCTCGAAGGTGCCGGCGTTGCGGCCATCGATGCCGTTGAGCGGGGGACCGAGCTTGACCTTGGCCTCCGGTCCGATGTCGTGGCAGGGGGAGCACAAACGCTTGAAAACCTGCTCGCCCGCAGCCGCATCCTGCGCCAACGCCGCTCCGCTCGAAGCCGCAAGCGCGATGACGGCAATCGCCCATGTCCTCATGATGTTCTCCTCTTCAGTCCTGCTTCCATCGGCACCATACCAAGGCCCGCAGTCCGATTGGATGACCGGAAAAAGACCCCACATAAACGCGCAAGTCGGCTCGAGCCGACCTGCAAATGTAATCCCACGCCGTTCCGAATGGCGTTATCGGCTTGCAGTGTCAACGGCCCGACGCGACAATATCTCCCGCTGCCGTGACGCGCGCCCGCGTCCCGCAGGCGAGCCCGATGGTCAGGCGGCATTGCCGCTATAAAGCCGCCGTAAAAAGCGGGGACGCCATCGGTCCCCTCGGCGTGTCACCAAGGAGCCCACGTGTCGGTTGCCATGCCCCCGCCGGATCAGGCTGTGCTCGCCCGCCGCGAACGCATCGTCGCGGCGCTGCGCGCCATCGTGCCCGGCGAGGGGGTGATCGCCGCTGAACGGGAGATGCGCCCCTACGAGGCCGACGGGCTGACCGCATATCGGCAGTTGCCGATGGTGGTGGTCTTGCCCGAGACCACTGAACAAGTGAGCCGGGTGCTCGCCTTCTGTCACGCCGAGGGCATCAAGGTCGTGCCGCGCGGGGCCGGCACGTCGCTGTCGGGCGGCGCGCTGCCGCTCGCCGACGGCGTTCTTCTCGGCATGGCCAAATTCAACCGCATCCGCGAGATCGATTTCGCGAACCGCGTCGCCGTGGTCGAACCCGGCGTGACCAACCTCGCCGTCACGCAAGCGGTCGAGCATGCCGGCTTCTACTATGCGCCCGATCCCTCCTCGCAGATCGCCTGCACCATCGGCGGCAACGTGGCGGAGAATTCGGGCGGCGTGCATTGCCTCAAATACGGCATGACCACGAACAACCTGCTCGGCTGCGAGCTGGTGCTGATGACGGGCGAGATCGTGCGCGTGGGGGGCAAGCATCTCGACGCCGGTGGCTACGATCTCCTCGGCATCATCACCGGCTCGGAGGGTCTACTCGGGGTCGTCACCGAGATCACCGTGCGCATTCTCAAGCGACCCGACGGCGCACGCGCCGTGCTGGTGGGATTTGCGTCCTCCGAGGACGCCGGCGAGTGCGTGAGCAAGGTCATCGCCGCCGGCATCATCCCCGGCGGCATGGAGATGATGGACCGCCCGGCGATTCATGCCGCCGAGGCGTTCGTGCATGCCGGGTATCCGCTCGACGTCGAGGCGCTGTTGATTGTCGAAGTCGATGGTCCGCGCGCCGAGGTCGATCATCTCATTGCCCGCATCGAGGCGATCGCAAAAGCCTGCCGCGCCGTGAGCTGCCGCGCCTCGACCTCCGAGCAGGAGCGCCTGCTGTTCTGGGCCGGACGCAAGGCGGCGTTTCCGGCGGTCGGCCGCATCTCGCCGGATTATTACTGCATGGACGGAACCATCCCGCGGGCGCGGCTGCCGCAGGTGCTCAAGCGCATGCGCGAACTCTCCGAGAGCTATGGCCTTGCCGTCGCCAATGTCTTCCACGCCGGTGACGGCAATCTCCATCCGCTCATTCTTTATGACGCCAACAAGCCGGGCGAGCTCGAGCGCACCGAGAAGTTCGGCGCCGACATTCTCAGGCTTTGCGTCGAGGTGGGCGGGGTGCTCACCGGCGAGCACGGGGTGGGGGTGGAAAAGCGCGACTTGATGCCGGCAATGTTTTCGGAGGCCGACCTCAAACAGCAGCAGCGGCTCAAATGCGCGTTCGACGACAAGGGCCTGCTCAACCCGGGCAAGGTGTTTCCGACGCTGCATCGATGCGCTGAGCTCGGGCGCCTGCACGTCCACGCCGGGCGGGTCGCGTTCCCGGACATTCCGCGATTCTGACCCGGCGATGGCCGACACCCTGCGACCCCACGATGCCAAGGAAGTCGAGGCGGTCGTGCAATCGGCGCTGGCCGAGGGCAAGACCATCGAGATCGTGGGCCACGGCTCCAAACGTGCGATCGGCCGGCCGGCGCAAACCGACCTCACCGTCGACTTGTCCGCGCTCACCGGGGTGACGCTCTACGAGCCGGAGGAACTCGTGCTCTCGGCGAAAGCCGGCACGCCGCTCGCCGAGATCGAAGCGCTGCTCGCCGCCAACGGCCAGCAGCTTGCATTCGAGCCGATGGACTATGCCGCCGTTCTCGGCCGGGTTGGCGGGCGCGGCACGATCGGCGGGACGCTGGCGGCGAATGTTTCCGGTCCGCGCCGGATCAAGGTCGGTGCCGCGCGCGACCATTTCCTTGGCGTTTGCGCGGTGTCCGGCCGCGGCGAAAGCTTCAAGTCCGGCGGGCGGGTGGTGAAGAACGTCACCGGCTACGATCTATGCAAGCTGATGGCAGGGTCCTGGGGCACCCTAGCCGCGATGACCGACGTGACAATCAAAGTGCTGCCTCGCTCCGAAACCGAACAAACGCTGCTGATCCGCGGCCTCGCGCCGGGGCAGGCGGTCGCGGCCATGACCAGCGCCATGGGATCGTCCTGCGACGTGTCGGGCGCCGCGCACCTGCCGGCGGACGTCGCCGCGCGCATCCCGGCGCACGAGATCGGCGGCGGCGCCGTCACGGCGCTGCGGCTCGAAGGATTTTCGCCCTCGGTGATCGAGCGCAAGCGGATGCTCGCGGCCCTGATGCAACCGTTCGGCGACATCGCCACCGCGGATGAGCAGGCCTCGCGCGCCCTGTGGATCGCGATCCGCGACGCGACGCCGTTTGCCGCTGACGGCTCATCGCAGTCTCCACGCCAAGACGCGCCACCGCTCTGGCGCATCTCGACTGCCCCGAGCCGGGGGGCGGAGCTCGCCGCGATGATCGCAACTGCCGGGCAGGCGCAAATGTTCTTCGATTGGGCGGGCGGCCTGATCTGGGCCATGCTCGGCGCCTGCGACGACGCGGGTGCGGCGCTCGTGCGCCGGGCGGTGGCTGCGACCGGCGGACACGCGACGCTGATACGCGCGCCCGCCTCCGCGCGCGCGGCGATCGACGTGTTTGCCCCCCAGGACGCCTCGGTTGCGGGTTTGACCAAGCGGGTCAAGGAAAGCTTCGATCCCAAAGGCGTGCTCAATCCGGGGCGGATGTGGGCCGGGGTGTGATCCCATGCAAACGAGCTTCACCCTGGCGCAGCTCGCCAACCCCAACATCGCGGAAGCGGACCGCATCCTGCGTGCGTGCGTGCACTGCGGCTTCTGCACCGCGACCTGCCCGACCTACGTGCTGCTTGGCGACGAGCTCGATTCGCCGCGCGGGCGCATCTACCTGATCAAGGACATGCTCGAGCACGACCGGCGGGCTACTGCCGATGTCGTTAAACACATCGATCGCTGCCTGTCATGCCTGGCGTGCATGACCACCTGCCCCTCGGGCGTGCACTACATGCACCTGGTCGATCATGCCCGCGCCCATATCGAAAACACCTATGCGCGGCCTCGCGTCGATCGCTGGCTGCGGGCATTCCTCGCCCGCGTGCTGCCGGACAACGGCCTGCTGCGCTGGGCACTCGGCGCGGCGCGACTAGGCAAGCCATTCTCGGGTGCCTTTGCAGCATTAGGGCTCGCGCCGGTCGCCGCCATGCTGCGATTGGCCCCCGTGCGGCTACCGGCCAAGCCCGCCGCGTCGGGCACGGGCCGATTCCCGCCGAGCGCACCGCGCCGCGGCCGGGTGGCGCTGCTGACCGGCTGCGTCAGCCCGGTGATTGCCCCCTCGATCAACGCCGCCGCCATCCGCGTCCTGACCCGCCATGGCATCGAGGTGGTGGTGGCGGACGCGGGCTGCTGCGGCTCGATCGTGCACCATATGGGCCGCGAGCAGGAGGCGCTCTCGGCCGCCCGGCGTCAGATCGATGCCTTGACTGCGGAGATCGAGGGCGAAGGCCTCGATGCCATCGTTGTCACCGCTTCGGGTTGCGGCACCACGGTCAAGGATTACGGCTATGTGCTGCGCACCGATGGCGCCTACGCCGAGAAGGCGCTCCGCGTGTCGCGGCTTGCCAGGGACATCAGCGAGTATCTGCACGGCCTCGATCTCGCATCCAAGCGCGCCCCGTCGGGCCTTGCGGTCGCCTACCATTCGGCCTGCTCGCTCCAGCACGGTCAGAAAATTGTAGGTGCGCCGAAAGAATTGCTTTGCAAGATGGGATTCGTCGTGAAAGATGTGCCAGAAGGACATCTGTGCTGCGGTTCGGCCGGCACGTACAACATTCTCCAGCCGGAGCTTGCGAGGAGGTTGCGCGAGCGCAAAGTCGCCAATATCGAAAAGCTCAAGCCCGATGCGATCGCCGCCGGCAATATCGGCTGCATGACGCAGATCGCTGCGGGCACCATGATCCCGGTTGTCCACACCGTCGAGCTGATCGACTGGGCGACCGGAGGCCCCGAACCCGAGGCGCTCGCCGGGAAACGGGGGTCCGGCGCGGCGGCACCGCCCGTCGCGCCGGCGAAGTGAGTAGCGAAGCCGCAAAGATCGGGAGGCGATCAATGGCAAAGAAAGCGAAGAAGTCGAAGTCGAAGACCAAAAAGCGGAAGGCGGGGAAAAAAGCCGCGCCGGCCCGCAAGAAAAAGAAGCGCGTCGCAGCGAAAAAGAGCGCTGCGAAAAAGAGCGCTGCGAAAAAATCGAAGCGAAGGGCCAAGCCCGCTCCGAAGGCGCCTGAGCCCGCTCCCGCGCCCTCTTACATGCCCCCATCCTCGTGGACGACGGGCGGCTCCGGGGGTGGCGGTTCGGGCGGCGACACTTCTTCCTAATCCCCACGACGGATCCGACCACGATCGGCTCGCTCGCTGCCGAGTGAGCCGATCGATCTTGCTGCCGCGCCCATGGCATTTGCCTGATCAGCCCGCCTGCAGCGTCGCCGCGGCGGCGGCGACCTATTACCTCTCCTTGAGCAGATCTCGAGCGGCCGACGTCGCCACCTCAGTGAGGAGCCGATGAGCGGTTCGCTTGTTGGATGACGGCATTACCCTAACGATCGCGTGTGCATCGCTGGCGCCAACCCCCGGCGAGCCGGATTGCATGGGCATGACGAGCCGAATAGCATTGCCGGCACGAGAAGGGATGAAGTCTCTCTTTCTTTCCAACGCGGAGGAGGTTTCGATGCCGGCGACTTACAATATCTTGCTCATGGGGGCGTCCTACGGCTCGCTGCTCGCCTCCAAGCTGTTGTTCGGCGGTCATCAGGTGAAGCTCGTCTGTCTGCCCGCGGAGGCGGACTTGATCAATGCCGAGGGCTTCCGCGTGCGCTTGCCGGTCAAAGGCCGCAAGGAACCGGTGGAGATCGATTCGCGCAAGCTTCCCGGCAAAGTGTCCGCTGCCGGCCCCGCCGATGTTGAACCGACCGAGTACGACCTCATCTGCCTCGCCATGCAGGAGCCGCAATATCGCTCGCCCGGCGTGCGCCAACTGCTCGACGCGGTTGGACGATCCAAGGTGCCGTGCATGTCGATCATGAACATGCCGCCGCTGCCCTATCTCAAGCGCATCTCAGAGCTGAACACCGAGGCGTTGAAACCCGCCTATACCGACGCGAGTGTCTGGGACAGTTTCGATCCCGCGTTGTTGACGCTGTGCAGTCCGGATCCGCAAGCGATCCGTCCCCCGAACGAAAAGGTCAACGTGCTGCAAGTGACGCTCCCCACCAACTTCAAGGTCGCGCGTTTCGATTCCGACGGGCACACCGCCATTCTTCGCCGGCTGCAGGACGACATCGAAGCGGTGCGGTTCGACACCGGGGACGGCAAGATCGAGCTGCCGGTGAAACTCAAGGTGCACGAATCTATTTTCGTGCCGCTGGCGAAATGGGCGATGCTGTTGACCGGCAACTATCGCTGCGTGACCAAGGACGGCGCCATCGACATCAAGGATGCGGTGCATCGCGATGTCGAGGCGTCGCGCGCGGTCTACAACTTCGTCGTCGACCTCTGCGTTAAGCTCGGCGCCGATCGGGAAGACTTGGTGCCGTTCGAGAAATACGCGGCGGCGGCGCAGAGCCTGACGCGCCCGTCCTCCGCCGCCCGCGCGCTCAACAACGGGGTGCCGAACATCGAGCGCGCCGACAAGCTGGTGCAGGCGATCGCGGCACAGAAGGGCCTGCGCAACCCCGTCATCGATGCCACGGTGGCATTGGTCGACGCCCGTCTCGAGGCCAACCGCAAGAAGGCGGCTGCTGCCTGATTGGCTCGGCGGCCGTTCGGTCTATCGCGGCATCCTGCAGCGCGCGCATCCGAGCTGCACGCCATTGAACGCTTGGTCGCTCAGGAGGGCGATACGACGCGCGCGTCGTGAAGAAACAGCGCCCGCACCTTGTCCCAGAAATCTCCGCCCAACACGAACAAGCCGGCGAGGGTCACGAGATCGAGTCCCAGATTGACCCAGACCCGCAGGACGTAGTCCTCCGGCAGCCAGGAGGGAGCGTAGCTTGCGATCCAGGCATACAGGATCGGCACCGCCAGCATGTAGAGACCGATCGTGTAGCGCCGCTTGCTGACGCCGCCCGCCGGCTTGAGCGTCTTTAGAAACCGCATCGCGCCGGTCCAGATGCGCTCGAAGTTGTCCTTCCCCATGAGCGCGACGGCCGGAATTATCATGATCTCGAAACCGAACAGGAGAATGCCGCTCAGCACCGTCTTCACGGCGACCGGCCAGTCCGTGGCCGCGACCACAAGCGTGCCTGCCGGCATGATGAGGCCCAGGATGAGCAGGGCCACCCCCAACTTCAGGCGGGTCTCCGGGCTCATATCGGCTCTCCTTCGCTTTCCACCGCGGGTGCTTTCCGCCGCGGCTCGCGCCGAGCGTTGCGAATTGCCGCGCTATTCTGCGGCGGGCGCGAGCGCGGCTTGCCGCAGGCGATTGATCTCGCCGTCGCGCTCCAGCACCAGGCCGCGGCGGTGGAAGGCGGCGAGGGTCGAGCGATGGCCGATCGATACGATCGCGCTGTGTTTGAGCCGCGCGTTGAGAAGACGGTAGAGCGCGCTTTCCGCCGCTTCGTCGAGCGAGGCGGTCGCCTCGTCGAGGAACAGATAGTCCGGCGCCTGCAGGATGGCGCGGGCGATTCCTAGGCGCTGCTGCTCGCCGAGCGAGAGCATTCGGTTCCAGTGTGCTTCCTCGCCGAGCCGGTCGGCGAGCGCCGGCAGTCCGACGGCGGTGATGACCTCGCGCAGCGTCTCGGTGTCGAAGGTGCCGGGCTCGGCCGGATAGGTCACCGCCGCTGCCAGCGTGCCGATCGGGAAATAGGGCCGTTGCGGCAGCATCATCAACTTGGCGCCTTTGGGCACACGGATCATCCCCGCGCCGAACGGCCAGGCGCCCGCGATGGCCCGGAACAAAGTCGATTTGCCGGCGCCGGACGGGCCGGTGAGCAGCACCCGCTCGCCCGCCGAGATGGCAAGGTCGTTGGCGGCAAGCAACGCGGTCTTCCCCTCCGGCAGCCGCACCAGAAGATCGTCCACCTCCAGGCGATCCTTGCCCTCGCGCGCCGACACCGTGATCGCCGGCGTTGCCGTCGTGGCGGCCCGCGCCCGCTCCACGGCGATGTTGAAGCCGTCGAGCCGCGCGATCACGGCGCGCCACTCTGCGAGTTGCCGATAGGCGTTGACGAAGAACGATAGCGCCCCCTGCACGCTGGTAAACGCGGAGGCGGTTTGCATCAATCCGCCGAGTTGAACCGCTCCGCCGAAATAGGCGGGGCTGATCACGATGAATGGAAACACAATCGAGATTTGCGCGTATCCGGCCGTCAGAAAGGTCAGCTTTTTGGTCCGCTGCATGATCAGAAGAAAATTGCCGACGACATAGCCGAAACGGTCGAGCAGCCGTTCTCGCTCGGCGGTTTCTCCGGCGAGCAGCGCGATCTGCTCGGAGTTCTCACGTACCCGGACGAGGTTGAAACGGAAGTCGGCCTCGAACCGCTGCTGGCGAAAGTTGAGCGTCACCAGCGGCCAGCCGACGAGATGGGTGAGCGTGGTTCCAACGACTGCGTAGAGCAGCGCCGCCCAAACGAGATAGCCGGGGATGCTGAAGCTCGAGCCGAACAGGTGAAGGGGGGCGGCCGCGGAGAGCGTCCACAGGATTATCACGAAGGAGAAAAGCGTGACGATCGCGCTGAGCAGCCCGACGCTGATCGATAGCGTGCGATCGATGAACAGGTTGATGTCCTCGGCGATGCGCTGGTCGGGGTTATCGGCGGCATCGCCGAGCAGCTGCATCCGGTAATGGTTGGCGCCCGCGAGCCAATGGTCCAGGTATTCCCGTGTCATCCAGCGCCGCCACCGGATCTGCAGCCATTGATTGAGATAGAGTTGATAAACGGCGAGCACGATGTAAGACGCCGCCAGGCCGCAAAAGAACAGCAGCTCCCAGACGAAATTGTCCCAATTGCGCTCCTGCAGCGCGTTGTAGAAGCGGTTGTTCCACTGATTGAGCAGGACGTTGATCGTCACGATCGAGAGCTCGATCGTGATCACGGCGGCAAGGAGCGAGCGGCCGGCCCAGCGGTCCTCGGAAAAGAAATAGGGACGGGCCAGCCGGAAGATGATGGCGAGCGTCGAGACAAGGCGTGACACGGGTTTTCTCCTGTGTGCCGGCACCGGTTCGGAAGGCTTGCGGTCGTTGGGTTATGGCTCAGCCGATCAATCCGGCCTCAATGGGGCGGTGGGGCCCGCTCACGGCGGTGGGAGCCATGCCTGTGATCTGACCGCCGCCATCGGCGACCTTAGCACAAGGCAGCGGCGGAGGCGGTGAATGCCGCGCTTGTGATCGGCGACCGGCGTTGTCAAGCCTCGCTCGCCGGTCCGGCCGCGGACGCTCCCCGCGGCGCGGGGGCGAGACAATTCGTGCCTTGTGCGGGGCGACAGCACCCCGTACAAACACCACCCCATAAAACCCGCTGTACCGGAATAGGAGCCATTCGGGCGGGTTAATCGCGAAAGACGAACTCATATCGTCTCTCAAATCCGAGCCAGGGAGGAAGTAATGCCCAACAAGTCTTCATCTGCAGCAGCGACGCGCCGCAAATTCCTTAAAGGGGCCGCGCTCGCGACCACGGCCGCGGTCGCCGCGCCGAGCGTCGTCAAGGCGCAGGGCGCGACCAGTATGCGCTGGCAGAGCACGTGGCCGTCGAAGGATATCTTTCACGAATACGCGCTCGATTACGCCAAGAAAGTCAATGACATGACCGGCGGCGACCTCAAGATCGAGGTGCTGCCTGCCGGCGCGGTCGTGCCGGCGTTCCAACTGCTCGATGCCGTCTCCAAAGGCGTGCTCGACGGCGGCCATGGCGTGCTCGTCTACCACTACGGCAAGCAGACCGCGCTCGCGCTCTGGGGCTCCGGCCCGGCCTACGCGATGGACGCCAACATGCTGCTCGCCTGGCATAAATACGGCGGCGGCAAGGAATTGCTCAACAAGCTCTACAACTCGATCGGTGCGAATGTCGTCTCTTTCCCTTACGGACCCATGCCGACGCAGCCGCTCGGCTGGTACAAGAAGCCGGTCACGAAGGCGGACGACTTCAAAGGCCTCAAGTTTCGCACCGTCGGTATTTCCATTGACGTGTTCCAGGGCTTGGGCGCCGCAGTGAATGCTCTGCCCGGCGGTGAGATCGTCGCCGCCATGGACCGCGGCCTGCTCGATGCGGCCGAATTCAACAATGCCTCATCGGATCGCGCGCTCGGCTTTGCCGACGTCTCCAAGGTCTGCATGCTGCAGAGCTATCATCAGAATGCCGAGCAATTCGAGATCACGTTCAACAAGACGAAGTACGATGCGTTGCCGGACAAGCTGAAGGCGATCATCGCCAATGCGGTTGAGGCGGCGTCCCAAGATATGCAATGGAAGGCCATCGACCGCTACTCGCAGGACTATGTCGAGCTGCAGACGAAGGACAACGTGAAGTTCTACAAGACTCCGGAATCGGTGCTCAAGAAACAGCTCGAGGTCTTCGACGAGGTGGCAAAGAAAAAGGCGGGTGAAAATCCGCTGTTCAAGGAGATCATCGAGTCCCAGCTGGCATTTGCCAAGCGGGCTACCCAGTGGGAGCAAGATACCGTCGTGAGCCGGAAAATGGTCTTCGACCACTACTTCGGACCGAACGCCAAGAAGCCGATCTAACGACGCCCTGAACTGGCAAAGCACCATTCGGTAGGGCGGCCCGGATGGTGCTTCGTTGTTATCAATTTTCCGCAGTCAGCGGCGGCAGGGGATGAACGTCCAAAGCATCCTGCACGCGATCGATGGCATCAGCACCTGGGTCGGAAAGACCGCGGCGTGGCTGATCGTGGCGCTGATGACCGTCGTCTGTGTCGAGGTGTTCAAGCGCTACATCTTGAACGCGCCCACGGCATGGATATTCGACCTCGACAACATGCTTTACGGCACGTTGTTCATGCTCGCCGGCGCCTACACGCTGGCGCAAAACGCCCATGTGCGCGGCGACTTTCTGTACGGTTCGATGCGGCCGCGGCTGCAGGCCGGCCTCGACCTGGTGCTCTATATCGTCTTCTTCATCCCTGGAATCGCGGCGCTCGTTTACTCGGGCTACGTATTCGCGGCGGAATCGTGGGCCATCGGCGAGCATTCGACCGTAACGGCGGAGGGTCCGCCGGTCTATCAGTTCAAGGCGATGATTCCAGTCGCCGGAGTATTGGTGATGCTCCAGGGCGCCGCCGAGATAGTGCGATGCATCGTCTGTCTCAAGACCGGAGAATGGCCGAGCCGCCTCCATGACGTCACGGAGATCGATGTCGTCGAGGAGCAGCTCGCGCACAGCGAGCACGTCGATGAAGAAGCGCGCAAGATCGCCATCGCCCGCGCGCACGAGATCGACGAGACCGCGCGCCAGCGCGGGATGGGGGGAGATCTCCAAACATGAGCGATCCCGCCCTCGGGCTCACCATGCTTGCGCTCATCGTGGTCGTTATCATGATGGGCTTCCCGACGGCATTCACGCTCATGGGCCTCGGGATGTTCTTCGGTTTCATCGCCTTCTACGACCCGACGCAACATTTCACCGAAAACAGGGTCTTCGACTTGATGGTTCAGCGCACCTACGGTGCGATGACCAACGACGTGCTGATCTCCATCCCGCTGTTCGTGCTGATGGGCTACGTCATGGAACGCGGCGCGCTGGTCGACAAGATGTTCTACTCGATCCAGCTCGCGTTCCGCCGCGTGCCGGCCTCGCTCGCGGTCGCGACGCTGATCGTATGTACGTTCTGGGGCATCGCCAGCGGACTCGTGGGCGCGGTCGTGGTGCTCATGGGTGTGATTGCCTTCAATCCGATGCTGCGCGCGGGCTATGACGTGAAGCTCGCCTCCGGCGTGATCACGGCGGGCGGCACGCTTGGCATTCTGATCCCACCGTCGGTGATGATCATCGTCTACGCGGCAGTGGCGGGGCAGTCGGTGGTGAAGCTCTATGCAGCCGCGATGCTTCCCGGATTTTTTCTCGCGTTGCTCTACATGGTCTATGTCATTGGCTGGGCGATCGTCCAGCCGAAGATCGCTCCGCCGCTGCCGGATGAGCTGACCCGGGTCCCGGTGCCGGATTGGATGCGAAAATTTCAATTGGCGTATTCAAAGAACATGCTGGTCGGCCTCGTTTCAGCGTTGTTGTCGCCGTCGCGTGCCACAGCCATCGAAGCCGACAAAGAGCGCATCAATTATTGGACGTTGTTGAAGAATCTTTGCACGGCGCTGGTGCCGTTCGCCTTGGTCGCGGGCACCCTGTGGTTGGCGTGGTGGTACGTGGTCATTCATCAGCAAGCGGCCGCCGAGGCCGCCGTAACAGGCGTGGAACAGCTGGGAAGTCCGGGACTCAGTGGCCCCTCCGCTTCGCCGGCCGAGCAGGGGCCGCCGGAAGGATTTTATTTTTGGTTCGGGCTCTGCGTACTCCTCGGGACGGTGATGATCGTGCGCTACTACTGGAGAATGGATGCCGATCGCTTCGTCGTCCTCAAGCTTCTGACCGCCTCCGTGATGCCGCTGAGTATTCTCACCGTGGTTGTCCTCGGTGTGATCCTCTTCGGCATCACCACCGCGACTGAATCCGCCGGCATCGGCGCCGCCGGCGCCTTCCTGCTGGCTTTGCACGCGCGGACGCTCGACTGGAAGCGTACCAAGGAAGCGGTGTTCTTGACCGCGAAGACCACCGCCATGGTGTGCTGGTTGTTCGTGGGCTCGGCGCTGTTTTCCGGCGTTTTTGCGATTTTGGGAGGCCAGGCGCTCGTCGAGCAGTGGGTGCTCTCGCTGAACATGACGCCCGTGCAGTTCATGATCCTGTCGCAGGCGATCATCTTCCTGCTGGGGTGGCCGCTGGAGTGGACCGAGATCATCGTCATCTTCGTGCCCATCTTCCTGCCGCTGCTGAAGCACTTCAACGTCGACCCGGTCCTCTGGGGCACGCTGGTGTTCGTGAACCTGCAGGCTGCATTCCTGTCGCCGCCGGTGGCGATGTCGGCGTTCTATCTCAAGGGCGTCTCGCCGCCGCACGTCACCCTCAATCAGATCTTCGGGGGAATGATGCCATACATGCTCATCGTGATTCTTTGCATGGTGATCATGTATCTGTGGCCCGGGATGACGCTATGGCTGCCGAATTATCTTTACGGCGGTTGAGGCAAACCGCGGCAATAGCGCGATGGCCGACGAGCTCGTCAAACTGACTGCAAGCGAGGCGGCGGCGGCAATCGCCCGCGGTGCGATCTCGGCCGAGCACTATACCCGCGCCTGCCTCGATCACATCGAGGCGCTCGACGGCGAGATCAAGGCCTTCGCCCATCTCGACCGCGAGCATGCGCTCGCCCAGGCGCGCAAACTCGACGAGCGCCGTCTTGACGGCCACCCGCTCGGCCCGCTGCACGGCATTCCCGTCGCGATCAAGGACATCATCGACACCGCGGATTATCCGACCGAGCTCGGCTCGCCGCTCGCGGCGGGCCGCCGCACCCGTCACGACGCCACCGTCGTGGCGAAGCTACGCGCCGCTGGCGCGGTGATCATCGGCAAAACAGTGACCACCGAGTTCGCGTATTTCCATCCGGGTCCCACGCGCAACCCGCACGACCGCGCGCGCACGCCGGGCGGCTCGTCGTCGGGGTCGGCCGCCGCGGTGGCCGCCCATATGGTGCCGCTTGCACTTGGCAGCCAGACCAACGGCTCGGTCATCCGCCCCGGCGCCTTTTGCGGCGTGTTCGCGATCAAACCAACGCACGGCCTGGTCTCGCGCGCGGGCGTGCTGGCGCTGTCGCGCAAGCTCGATCATATCGGGGCGTTCGCGCGCTCGCTCGACGACCTGGCGCTGATCCTCGAGGTGCTCGCCGGCCACGACCCGGCTGATCCCGACACCGAGCCGTTCGCCGCCCCCGATTTCCGCGCCCTCGCGCACGAGCCGCCGCCCTTGCCGCCGCGTTTCGCCTTCGTGCGCACGCCGATGTGGGACAAGGCCGAGGGGGAGACCAAGGCCGCGTTCGAAGAGCTTGCGTCGGCGCTCGGCGATGCCATCGAGGAGGTCGATCTTCCGCAGTCGTTCACCGAAGCTTGGGAGATCCATCGCACCATCATGGCGACCGAGATGGCGCACAACCTTGCGCCCTACCTCGCGCGCGGCGAGCCGAGCGAGATGCTGCGCAAGCTCGTTGCGCACGGCCGCAGCGTGGCCGCGGTCGACTATCTCGCTGCGCTCGCCAAGGCGCCGCGCTATGCGGCAAGCCTCGCCGAGATCTTCGATGCCTACGATGCCATCCTCACGCCGGCGACGCCCGGCGTTGCGCCCAAGGGGCTCGGCTCGACCGGCGATCCGGTGTTCTGCACCTTGTGGACTCTGACCGGATTACCGGCCTTGTCGCTGCCGCTGTTCGCCGGCGAAGGAGGGCTGCCCATTGGCGCGCAGCTCGTCGGTCCCACCGGCCGCGATGGTCGCCTCATGCGTACCGCGACCGCGCTGCTCACGACGCTAGCCGACACGCAGAGGGATTCTTCGCGCAAGCGCGCGCGGCGCTGATCAATCCTCCCGACATCGGGCGACCCCGCTGCCGCGGTTCTGTTTCCCCCGTCTTCTTGCTAAACGCGCGAACCGGCACCATCATCCGCGGCGTGCCCTCAGACGCATTCTAAGGGGACCGTTCGAACGCTCGCATGTCGATTTCGCGCCGAGACTTCCTCAACGGAGTAGCCCTGACCATCGCCGCGGGCCTCACGCCGGCGGCGCAGGTTGCAGCCGAGCCCGAGCGCTACCCGCCGGCGCTCACCGGATTGCGCGGCCAGCACCCGGGCTCCTTCGAGATCGCGCACGCGCAAGCGCTCGACGGCAGGCGCTTCGCCTTCGAGGGGCTGCCGGTCGAGGAGGCTTACGATCTCGTCATCGTCGGCGCCGGCATCAGCGGGCTGGCCGCCGCCTTCTTCTACCGTCGCGCCGCCGGACCATCCGCACGCATCCTCATTCTCGACAATCACGACGATTTCGGCGGCCACGCCAAGCGCAACGAGTTCACGCGCGACGGCAGGCTCCTGATCGGCTATGGCGGCAGCGAATCGATCGATTCGCCGCAGACCCAGTACAGCGACGTGGCGAAAGCGCTGTTGCGCGAGCTCGGCGTCGACATCGCGCGCTTCGAAAGCGCCTTCGACCGCAAGGTCTATTTCTCCCTCCGG